>Ga0209157_1002997_pt1 | contig 13192 bp, 10 predicted proteins | sample GraSoiAngelo_135_FD_185892 | JGI IMG/M metagenome (GOLD analysis project Ga0209157, IMG submission 185892) | Grasslands soil microbial communities from the Angelo Coastal Reserve, California, USA - 14_0929_05_40cm (SPAdes) (version 2) | ecosystem: Environmental > Terrestrial > Soil > Grasslands ... | reverse complement strand
TCGGCATCGACATCGTGGAGAGTGAGGGGAGACCGTACGTCGTCGACATGTCCAGCATGCCGGGGTTTAAAGGCGTCCCTGACGCACCGTCGTATCTGGCGTCGTACCTGTATGATGCGGCCAAGCGCGCCGCCCGGGCGCAGCCGTTGCGCGAACCGGCGGAGACAAGAGCGAGGGATCCCGGCCGCGCCTGGGCGGGAAGCACAATGCCCACAGCAGGTGAGCGATGACGAGCCGGGTGAGTCAAGACATCGACCTGCGCCAGGGCTTTGTACGCTCGCTGGAGGAGAGACGGGAACCCGGCGCAGCGGAGGTCTACGAGCGAGTGCAGGAGATGCTCGGCCGCGCGGAGAGCTGGAACGGGGCGATCCGCCTTGAGCGGCTGAAGCAGGCGGTGTATCGGGTGCGGGTCGGCGACGGATCCGGCCGCGCGCTGGTACTTAAACGTCACACCCCGACCATCGCGCAGATCGATCGCCTCGTCGCAGAACGATGGCTCCCCGCGCTCGGCTTCAAAGACCGCTGCCCGCAACTCCTGGCGGCCGCATCTGAGCGAGAGGGACGCTGGGTGTGGCACGTCTATGAGGATCTGGGCCACGGCAACCTCGCCACGCAGCGCCTGCCGTGGCGCCTGGAGGCGGCGGTCGACTTTATCGCTGAGCTGCACACCCGTGCGGCGGGCCACCCGCTCGTGCCCGAGATCCGATGCCGCGCCCGCGACCACGGGGTGCCCTTCTTCCTCTCGAACTTCCGGGACGCTATCGGTGCGCTCGAAGCTCTTGCGGACTTCTCGCACGACGCGCCCCCTGAGTTCCCGGCCGCGCGGACGCGCCTGCTGGACTGCCTGCAGACACTCCTCGAAGACGCCCCGCGGCGCGTCCGGCTCATGGAGGAGCATGGCGGACCCGACACTCTCCTGCACGGCGACCTCTGGCCCAAAAACATCTTCGTGAGCATGAACGCCACCGCCCCGCACCCGCGGCTCATCGATTGGGACCACGTCGGCGCAGGGCCGTTCAGCTATGACGTCTCCACCCTCCTGTACCAGTCCTCCCCCGGCGAGCGGCCGTGGATGCTGCGCCGGTACCGCGAGGCCGTGGAGCGATCGGGCTGGCGCCTGCCCACCGACGCGGAGCTGAACCTGCTCTTTCACACCGCGGAGGCCGCACGCTACGCGCACTGCATCCTCTTTGATGCCATGGCCGTGCTGAACGACGGCGCGGGGTGGGGATACAGAGAGCTGATGGAGTACGAGCGGTGGCTTGACGCGCTCCGGCCGCCCCTCCCAGGGGAATCATGAGTGCAGCGATCTGTCTGGCGGCGGCTCGGACCATCATGTATCCTCATGGCGGCGGTCACTTGTGGGTGTACCTCCAGTGGGCACTGTCCCTGCTCGCGCTAGGGTGGCGGGTGATCTGGCTGGAAGGCCTCAACCCCCGCGATGCCAAGGACGATACCCGCGAGCTGGTCACCGCCCTCAAAGAGCGACTGAAGCCCTTTGGTCTCGCAGACACCGTCGCGCTGTACTCGTTGACCGACGAGCCCCTGGCGCCCGACGTGGTCGCCGATACCATGGACCTCGACGCAGCCTCTGAAGCTGACCTGCTGCTCAATACGTGGCATTCCCTCCCCGCGCCTGTGGTGAAGCGGTTCCGACGTTCGGCCTTCGTCGACACCGACCCAGGGTTGCTGCAGATCTGGATGACCAGGGGCGACGTGCGGGTCGCCCCGCACCATCTCTATTTCACAATTGGCGAGACCGTCGGGACGCCGGAGGCACGGTTCCCCGACTGCGGCATCCGCTGGCGGTATACGCCGCCGCCGGTCTACCTGCCCGCGTGGCCGACGGTCCGGGTGGACTCCACCGCGCCCTATACCACGGTCACCCACTGGTGGGGCAGCCGCTTCGAGTTTGAGGGACAGGTCATCAATGAAGAAAAGCATGTTTCATTTCTGGAATATCAGGCGCTCCCGTCCCAGACCCCCGCACGGCTTGAGCTGGCCATCTGTCTGGGCGAGCACTATGACGAGTGGCGGGCTCGTCTGGAACCTTCTGGGTGGAAGGTCCGGCAGGCCTGGGACGTGAGTGCGACACCCGAGCAATACCGGGCGTACATCCAGCAATCGCGGGGCGAATTCAGCTGCGCGAAGCCGGCATGCATGACTCTGGCCAACGCGTGGGTCAGCGACCGCACCCTCTGTTACCTGGCCAGCGGCAAGCCGGCCGTCGTCCAGCACACCGGCCCGTCCCGCGTTCTGCCCGACGCCGCGGGACTCTTTCGTTTCAAGACCCTCGACGAGGCACTCCAGGCACTTTCCACCGTCGAGTCAGATTACGAGTGCCACGCCGGGCTTGCGCGCCACATCTGCGAGCAGCACTTCGACGGCTGCGCCGTTGTCGGCCGCGTCCTGGAACAGGCGCTGGACATCGGGCCGGGCCGGCCGGTCCGCGCAGGTGGCGTGACCGCGTGATCGGTGCGAGATCATGAAATGGCTCATCGTCACCGGGGACGACTTCGGCCTGCACCGGGGCATCACCCGGGGGATCATCCAAGCCCACCGGGACGGGATTCTCACGAGCGCGAGCCTGATGGTCAACCGGCCCGCATGCCAGGACGCCGTCGCCCTCGCGCGCGAGTGTCCGGCGCTGAGCCTGGGGCTCCATCTGGAACTGGATCCGGACGACACCGGTGACGTGCCCGCTGCGCTGGCCCGGCAGATCGCACGGTTCGCCGAGCTCGTCGGCGCACCGCCCACCCACATCGACTCCCATCATGACGTGCACCGCGATCCGCGGGTTCTGCCGTACGTGCTGGCGTGGTCTGAGCGCACCGGCGTGCCGGTGCGGGGGTATGCCGGCGTCCGCCATCTCTCAAAGTTCTACGGCCGGTGGGGGGGCGAACCCCATCTGGAGCAGATCGGCGTTCCGGGCCTGCTTCGCCTGCTCCGGACCGAGGTCGGGGATGGCGTGACCGAGCTGACCTGTCATCCCGGCTACGTGGAACCGGAGTTCTCGTCGAGCTATGCGGCGGAGCGCGAGGTCGAGTTGCAGACACTGTCCGACCGTCGGGTGCGCTACGCGATCTGGGACATGGCCATCCGCCTGATCGGCTTCCGGGACCTGCCCTCGCCCCAGCCCGCGGTGCCGGAGCGCGCGCGATGAGCACGGTCGTGCTCTCGGTCTACAAGGTGGCCAACTTCCCAGACGGCGGCGGCCACTTCTGGGTCTACCTGCAATACGCGCAGGCGCTGCGCCGGCTGGGGTGTGAGGTCTACTGGCTGGAACAGCTCCGGCCGCTGCGCGATCCCGAGCGGGAACCTCGACTGCTTGACGCCTTTCTGGCACGGATGGAGCGATTCGGGCTGCGCGGTAGGACGCTGCTGTACAGGCGCGAGCGGCCGCGGGAGGGAGATCCCGGTGCGCTCGAGTTCGTCGGCTGCACGCGGTCGGATGCGGAGGCTGTCCTGCGGCGGGCGGATCTGCTGCTGAATTTCCACTATGCGATCGATCCCGGGCTGCTCAGCTGCGCCCGGCGCACGGCACTGGTGGACATCGACCCTGGGCTGCTGCAGGTGTGGATGAGCACCGGGGAGCTGGCCGTCCCCCCACATGACTGCTATCTGACCACCGGCGAAACTGTCGGGACCCCGTCGGCCCGTTTTTCGGACTGCGGGCTCCGCTGGATATATGTGGGCCGGCCGGTGTGCCTGGAGGATTGGCCCGCCGTGTTCGATTCCCGATGCGCAGCGTTCACCACGGTCTCGAGCTGGTCAGGCGCCAGCTGGCTCCGGGCCATCGAAAACGGGAAGCCCGTCCTGCGCGAGAACACGAAGCGGGTGGCGTTTCTTCCGTTCATCGATCTCCCCCGCCACACCACCCAGCCGCTCGAACTTGCGCTGTACCTGGTCGAGCACAAGGATGCCGCAGACCGGTCCCGCCTCCTGGAGCACGGCTGGCGTCTGCGGGACTCCCGCGAAGTCGCGGGGACCCCTGAAGCCTACCAGGCCTACATCCAGCGGTCGCGTGGCGAGTTCAGCTGCGCCAAGCCGTCGTGCATGGACCTGCAGAACGCCTGGATCAGTGACCGGACGCTGTGCTACCTGGCCAGCGGGAAGCCCGCGGTCGTGCAGGACACCGGCCCCAGCGCCTACCTGCCCCATGGGGAGGGGATGTTCCGTTTCACCTCGCTGCATGATGCGGCCGGGGCGTTTGAGGAGATCAACGCCGACTACGCGCGCCACTGCCGCGCCGCCCGTGACATTGTCGAGACACATTTCGACGCGGCGCGGGTGCTTACGACGATGCTGAATGCCGCGCTCGGCAGCGGCGCGGCCACGCGCCCGACCACCTCCGCGGGTGTGCCGTGAGCCTCACGATCTGTCTCGCCCCCGCGAAGACGATCGATTACCCCGAAGGGAGCGGTCATCTGTGGGTCTATCTGCAGTGGGCGCTGGCGCTGCGGGCGTTGGGCTGCCGGGTGATCTGGTTGGAAGGCGTTGATCCGACGGCGCCGGGGACAGACCAGACGTCCCGGCCGCGGCACCTGCGCGCGGGCGATCCGTGGAAGCTGGTGCCGACGCTGCGCGCCCGGCTGCAGCCCTTCGGGCTGGCGGACTCCCTCGCCCTGTTTTCCCTCCGTGGCGATCCGCTGCCCACCGACGTGGCGAGCATGGCGCTGGACCTCGACGCGGCTGCCGGCGCCGACCTGCTCATTAACCTGTGGCATTCGTTACCGGCGGGCATCGTCCGCCGCTTTCGGCGATCTGCGTTCGTGGATACTGATCCGGGACTCCTCCAGATCTGGATGACAAGCGGCGACATCACGGTCGCGCCTCATGACGTCTACTTCACAATCGGCGAAGCGGCAGGAACCCCAAGCGCGCGCTTTCCTGACTGCGGGCTGCGGTGGCACTACACGCCGCCGCCCGTGTTTCTCCCGGAATGGCCGCAGACTTCGTCCGAGCCCGGGGCGCCTTACACCACCCTCACGCACTGGTGGGGAGGCACGTTCGACTTCGGGGGAGTCAGCTTCAGCAATGAAAAGCGCGCCGCATTCCTGGAATTCCAAGACTTGCCGCACGCGACGTCCGCCAGACTCGAGCTCGCGATCTGCCTTGGACGCCACTACGAGGAGTGGCGGGCCCGGATGGCGCCGCTGGGCTGGACGATTCGTGAGGCCTGGGACGTGAGCGCGACGCCCGATCAGTACCGCGCGTACATCCAGCAATCACGGGGGGAGTTCAGCTGCGCCAAGCCCGCCTACGTTACCCTCGCGCCCGGCTGGATCAGCGACCGGACCATCTGTTACCTGGCGAGCGGGAAGCCCGCGATCGTTCAGCATACCGGCCCAAGCCGCTTCCTGCCCGACGCCGACGGTCTCTTCCGATTCCGGACGCTGGATGACGCGGCGCGCGCCCTCGACAGCGCGGAACGTGACTACGACCGGCACTGTCGCCAAGCCCGCGCGCTGGCTGCGGAATATTTCGACGCCCGCCGTGTTGTGGGACGCGTGTTGGAACACACCTTGGGACAACGCCTGTCCCTGCCGGCCGGGGGGCGGTAAGCCGGCCGGGCCTGATCAACGCGGCAGGAACGCGGGGGGCCTGTCTTCCATCACGAGCCTGAAGTGCCGGACGTGGCGATCGAGCCGGGTCAGGAGCCGGGCCGCCTCATCGGCGACAACGGCCTGCTCGGGATCGGCCCCCGCGAACCCGCTAATATCTTCCACAGACCGCCACCAGGTGATAACCAGGATTTCCACTCCCGCGGGCGCGGTCCGCTCCAGGAGCATGGTCCCCGCGTAACCCTCGATCGTATTCAACGCCGGCAGGACGTGCGTCCGCAGGTGCTCGGCATAGGCCGGCGCCTGTGCGGAGGTCGTGTCTGCCGACCACAGACGCGCGATCATGGCGGGGTCACCCCCTGGCCCACTACCGTGGTCCACTTCCGCACCCGCCATCGCGTGACGAGCCTGTTGGTCACATAGGGGTCGGCTTGGGCGAATGCCTCCGCCGCCTGGGGCGTCAGCCCGCGGAACACCAGCACCGCGCCGTCGACGGGATCGGCGAGCGCGCCCGCGAGCACGAGCTCGCCCCGCTCGTACGCCTGCCGGGCCAATTTCAGATGCGCCTCGCGGAATTGGGCGCGCCGGCTGACGTAATCATCGACCACGTCGTAAAAGAGGATGTAGTGCATCGGCTCTCCCTTCCCTGTTGCGATCGTTCCATAGTGATCCCAGGAAGGCCTGCCGTCGGTCCCCGGGTACGTCAAGCGAGCTGGGCCAGGGCATGACCCTGGCCCAGCCCTAGGATCTTCAACCCCGCACGAGGGAGGACTCTTCTATTTGTACGGGGGACACGGCTCGAACCCAGCTGTATGCACTTGACCCGTGACGCAGGTGCCCTTTTGCGGGATCTCGCCCGCGTGGGGACCCTTGTACCGCACGATGAAGAGGCCCGATTCCCAATCTACGTAGTAAATGAGCCCGTCTTTCGCAATCGGCCGGCTGAATGCCTTGATGTCCACCGGGCTCTTGCTCACATCAGGCGGCCGCCGAATCGACCGCCCCTGCTCGTCCCTGACATCGTCCAGGCAGTCGGTCGAGCAGAACCGCACGGTCGCGACAGGTTTGTGGTAGAAGGCCCCGATATTCACCGGCATCAGGGGGTTGGCGATACTGTAGGCCTGAAGACCGGACGAATAGTACGTCGCGATCACGAGATTGGGGAACACCAGCGGCTCATGCGGGCCGTGGAAACCGTCCGCGTTCTGCAAAATCTCTTTCCCATACGTCCCAGACGGGCTGGACACAGGCGGCAACTGCGCCTCGGGTGTTGGGCAGCGATCCGGAACGTTCTGCGCCGTCCCCATCGACCCGAGCACGCCGGGAAATAGGTCGCCCCGCCACGAGACGCGCTTGCCCAAGAATTTCTCCTGACTCAGTTGATCCGGGCCGCCGACGTAGAGGACCCGCATCCAGGCCCACGGGCACGCCCCGTACCAGGTCTCATCAGCGGCGATCACATACGTCTTCCCGTCGCCTCTCGGGACGTTCGCCGCGGTGTGTGTGGCGCCGCCAAAGAAGGGACTATCCCAGCTGAGCCGACCCGGAACATCGGTACGCGTCGAGCGGTTCAGGTCTTCAATCACGGTCGGGTTCAGGAGTCTGAGGCAGTGGGTCGCGCGCTTCGTCGGATCCTCACCCAGCATCGGAGACTCCGGATCGCACGACTGATTCTTGGCGAGCAACTCGCTGTTGAGGCCGAAGAAACCCATCCCCAGTTGGGCTACCCAGATGCGCGTACCGTCCACGGAGAAGGTCGCCTGGTGGGTGACGGCGGCTCTGGTGACCACGTTGCCGTCCGGGTAGGTAACGCTGATCATTCGCGGGATGCCCGCCTCCGCTTCCAACCCCCATTTCGCAACGACGCGCGGATTACAACTCGTCGGGCAGCCTGTCAGGTCGACGACGCGAATGTCGATCCCATCTCGCCGCACGTCGCGGTCGAGGCCCAGCTCCGGCTTCGTCGTGGCGCTGTCCGAGTTCGTGGCCAGAAAGGATGTGAGATGGAGCACCCGGGCCGGATTGGCCGGATCCCGCCAGATGGTGCTCATGTGCATGCCGGTGTTGACCCCGTTTTCCTGGCCCAGCATGTAGTTGGTGACCAGACGCGGCCGCCGGCAGTCGCTGATGTCGTAGATTTGAAGGGCGGTGGCGTTCTCCCGCTTGAAGCCCGACCAGACCGCCGGCCGCATATGGATGACCATGAGGTTCAGATCGGGGATCGTATCGATGGCATCGATGCCGTGCCCAATGCCCGGCACGTGCCCCGGGACCGGGCCGACCACCGTGGGCTTCCTCGGATCCGACACATCCACCACAAGAGCCGGCAATGATCCGGCCAAACTGCCGACATAAACACATGGGCCCGCGGCCACTCCCAGGTTGCCGTTTGAACCCCGTGGGATCCCCATGGGCGTCAGACCAGGATCGAGCGCGCCGGGGTCGCTATCGAGCAGCGGGTTTTGACCCACCAGTTCGAAGTTCCAGCCTGCGCCGTTTGCAGCAATTCTGCTCAGTGCGGGCTTGGTCGGCGGAGGATAGCTGGCCTCAAAGCTGGTGTCCGTCCGCTGAGACCCGGTGGCCCGCCCCGATACCACCCAGACGCTGACCAGGATCAAGAGGGCAGAGGTGATAAATCCTACGATTGCCCGAAAACGTTTGGTCTTCATGATCTCCTCCTTCCGGTGTGTTACCAGGCGACCGAAACATTGCGCGTGTCAAAAGCACCCGACGCCTCGCACCCCCCTTCTGCGACCCTCACGCTCGATGCAGATGCAGATCACCCCCTTGGGCCGTCTCAGCCCGTTCGAGGTACCCACAACGAAAGAGAAAATTACCGATGGCTCAGTATGCCTGTTCTCCCCCGCCACCCAGGAAGCCCTGCGCGCGCTCCGCGCTGCTCCCCCGCCGTGGTGACCGCGAAAATCCTCGTCTCAAAGGGATATCGTCGCCAAACTACTCGAGCGTCTGCTCACCGGTTGGTCGGATCAGCCAGGGGGCCAGGTCGGCAGCAAAGAATAGGCCAACGCGAACGCAACCGGAGGTTCGAAGCGGGGGGTTGGGGATGACAGGGGCATCGCGGGCGCTGGGAGCTCCCCGCGTCGTCAACATTGAGGACCTGCGGTCTTTGGCGCGGAGCCGTCTGCCGAAGGTGGTCTTCGACTATCTCGACGGCGGCGCCGAAGGGGAAACCACATTGGAAGAGAACCGCCGCGCGTTTCACGGCGTCACGTTCCGGCCGCGCCAAGCCGTGGCAATTTCCAGTTGCGATCTTCGGACCCGGGTGCTGGGAATCGATCTTTCCGTTCCGGTTCTGCTCGCTCCCGTCGGCTACAGCCGCCTCATGCATCCCGGCGGCGAGGTGGCGGCGGCTCGGGCCGCCGGGGCGGCAGGGACGGTCTACACTCTGTCCACGATTTCCGGGCACCGGCTGGAGGACGTCAAGGCGGCGTCCGCCGGCCCTGTCTGGTACCAGCTCTACCTGGTCGGCGGCCGGGAAACCGCCGAGGCGGCGATCGCACGAGCGTGGGCTGCGGGTTTCTCAGCCTTGGTCGTGACCGTTGATACGCCCGTGGCGGGAATGCGCGAACGGGATTTGCGCAACGGGACCAGGGCGTTGCTGGGTGGCAGTCTGATGGCGAAGATCCCGTTCCTGCCGCAGCTGCTCGCACGTCCTGCATGGCTCGCCAGGTTCCTGCTCGACGGCGGAGTCCCCAGGCTGCCGAACGTAGTGATCCAGGACCGAGGGCCGATGCCCCTCATCGATGCCAGCTCAGCGCTCGCGCGCGCCGCCCTCACCTGGGATGACCTGCGATGGATCCGCGGCATGTGGCCCGGTGCCGTGATCATCAAAGGACTCTTGACGGGCGACGACGCCCGGCGGGCGATCGATGCCGGCGCGGCGGCGGTCGTGGTCTCGAATCACGGCGGACGCCAGCTCGACAGCGTGGCTGCCTCGCTGCACGCGCTCCCTGAAGTTGTGGCGGCGGTGAACGGCCAGGCCGAGGTGTTGATGGACGGCGGCATCCGCCGCGGCGGAGACGTCATCAAGGCGATTTGCTTTGGCGCCCGTGCCGTTCTCGTCGGACGCGCTTACGCGTACGGCCTCGCGGCTGGGGGGGAAGCGGGCGTCGCCCGGGCGCTTGCGATCTTGCGGGATGACTTGGAACGGACGCTCAGGCTCCTCGGGTGTGCGTCCATTTCCGCTCTGGACCGTTCCTACGTCGAGAGCTCCCGACTGCCGGCATCGTCGACGGCGTTGACGCGCGACGATCTCGGGCATTGACGCGCTCCTCGCGCGGTCTCCTCCGGCTGGGAGGTATGGTCGCGTGGGGTGGAGAAGAACGTGCCGGTCGGACTCGTGAGGAGGGAACACAAGATGGCTGAGCGTGAGGTCAGTCGCCGAGAGTTTTTTAAGCAGGTGGGCGCAACCGTTGGGGCGGCGGCGCTGGGGAGCGTGGCCGCCGGTGCACTCGTCCCGCAGCGCGCCACGGCGCAGACCCCGCCGAAGGGGAACATTCCCGATACCCCCTACAAAATCGGCCACATGACGTTCCTCTCGGGGGCGGCGGCGGTGCTGGGCGCGCCAATGCTGAAAGGCCACATCCTGGCCGCCGAGGAGATCAACGCCGAGGGCGGACTCCTCGGCAAACGCAAGATTGAGACTATCACGGCCGACGAGGCCGCGGGCACCGACGCGAATGTGAAGGAGTTCAAACGGATGAAGCTCGAGGCGAAGATCGATTGCTTCACCGGCATCACCTCGAGCGGCAACACGCCCGCGCTGGGCCCGGTGGCGGAGGACCTCAAAGTCCTCACGCTCTTTGCCGACGGGTGCACCGACTTCCTGTTTGACAAGGCGGTGCCGAATCCCAAGTACGTCTTCCGCATCACCAACATCCAGTCGGCAGACGGCGTCACCTGCGCGATGGCCGTGGCCATGACCTGGCCGGACGTGCGCAAACTCGCCTTCATCAGCCCGGACTACTCCTATGGTCGCAACGCCTTCGACCATTTCCGCATCGCCATCGGCAAACTGCTGCCCGACACGGAAGTTGTCTCGGAGGCCTGGCCCAAGCTAGGCACCACCGACTTCACCGCGCACATCACGAAGACGATCTCCGCCAAGCCGGACCTGCTGGTGTCATCGGTCTGGGGTGGCGACTACATCGCCTTCTACAAGCAGGCCCTAGGCTACGGGCTGTTCGAAAAGATGAAGTTCGCCAGCACAATTGCTTTTGGGGTCGCGCCGCATGCCATCGGCAAGGACCATCCGCAGGGCGTCATCGCCGGCGTCCACGCCAACTACTACTGGAATTTCCCGCCGGGGAACAAGTGGCCGATCAACACCCTGTTCGTGCGCAAGTACTACAACCGGTGGAAGGAATACCCCAACTTCGAGGCCGAGGGGGCCTACACGGCGGTGCACATGCTCCGCATGGCCATCGCCCGCGCCAACCGGCTCGCCGGCGGATGGCCGGACGACGACGCCATCATCCACGAGCTTGAAGGCCTCTCCTGGGAATCGCCGGCGGGATATATTCAGATCCGGCCCGACAACCACCAGGCCTACAAGGATGCGGTAACCGGCTTTTCCTACGATGAAAAGAACTTTCCGTTCCTGGTTCTCGATCCCAACCGGATGGTGACGATCCCCATCCGGAATATTACGGCGCCGCCCGGATGGCCCAAGGGTGAGCCGACATCAACGTATACCTGGATTGAGCAGACCTGGCCAAAAGTCCGATCGTAACCGGCCAGTCGTCGTGCGGAGGGCGGGTGAAGTACGGCCCGCCCTCCGGATCTTCTCGCTGGCCGCCAGCCTCCTGATTCCACTCGCGGGAAGCATCCCCGTCCGGGCCGGCCACGAACTTCCCTACTACCCGTCGTTCTATCCCCACGAAATCCAGCTGACAGTGTCCGACGCCGGCGGCGCCGCGGAAGCGCTGCGCACGGGGCTGACGCACGCCACCCCAGGCACAGACCCGTTTGGCGGGGCGCTCCCTCAGCAGATCGCTGCGGCGGCCTCCTGGGGTGGGTACGTCGTGCTCACCTTCAGCCGTGAGGCCATCCGCTCCATCGCGCCGCCGCAGCGGTGCGCGCTCGCCCGTGACGTGGCCGGCCGGCTTGATCGCACCGTCACCGGGTTCATTGTCTATCCGTATCCCGTGACGCCCTATCATGGCGACTACCTCTACCATTACGACCTGGCCCAGGACGCGCAGCGCGCCGTCGCCGCGGAGGCCACGACGGCGTGGCCGGCCGCGTTCACGGTCGATGCTTCCGGGGCCGCCGCGCGCCTGATGCCCGGTGCGCCGGTTGTGGTGGAAGGAGGCGGACAGGCGGTGCTGGAGGAGGTTAGCCTTGAGAGCCTCGTGCCTGAAATCGACCTCCCGCTGGCAGGCCGGCCCGCGCCGCCCTGGAGCCGGGAGGGATGGTTTCACGCGTACCGGCTGATGGCCGGCGCCGTCGCCGATGCACGGGTCCGCACGCAGGCTGCCGAGCTGTACCATCGCCTCACGGCGGGCGCGATCGCGACTGTTGAAGAGCGCGTGAACCTCGAGCGGCGACTCGTCTCGTTGTTGCGAAGCACCTGCGAGCGTGTGGTCCTCGGCTACACCGTCCGGCGCGAGCCGTTCACCACCGACTTTTCAAACGGGATTGACAACGTCGGCTACGACGGGCAGACGGGGCTGAATTCCGCGATCTTCCTCCGCACCGTGAGGCTGAAGGATTTCCCCTGGAATGGCGTACTGCGCCTGGGGATCAGTGCGGCACCCACCGCCGCCTGGAATCCGCTGGCCGGGTTCACCGACGCCTTCGGACGGATGCTGTGGGACGCTGTCGGCGATCCTGCCCTGCTCCCCGCCCCATACCGCAGCGGATGGATGGCCAACAGGGTGACCTGGACGATTGAGGCCGTGGATCGGGTCTCTGCCGGCGCGCTGATTCCCGCTTCAGACGGCAGGTGGCGGGCTGTCTCCCCCGGGGCGCAGGCCGCGGTCAAGATCACGTACACTTTGCGCCCGTCTGATTTCCATGACGGGACAACGATGACGGCGGCCGATGCCATCTATCCGTACATCAGCGCGTTTGCTGCCGTCGACCGCGCCGTTGCCGCCGCCACGGCTCCGATGCGCGCGGCGCTGGCCGGACTCCGCGTGGCCGGCATCACAAAGATCACGAAACACCTGTGGGGTGTGGATCTGGCATGGCAGGCGCCGGTCATCGAAGTCTACCTGCGGCACTTCCCCCGTGACGCGGAGCAGGCGGCGGCGCTGGCGCCTGCCTGGAGCGCCGTGCCGTGGACAGTGTTGACCCTGATGGAAGAAGCGGCGCGCCGCGGCCTGGCGGCGCTTTCTGAAGCGGAGGCGGCGTCACGAGGTCTTCCCTGGCTGGACGTCGTCCGCGATCGCGGCATGAACGAGCGCTTGCTGGGCCTGGTGGATGCGTTTGCGGCGCAGGACTACCGGCCGGCGGGACTGGAGGCCTTCGTGACGCCCGCGGAGGCCGGCGCCCGCTGGCGCGCCCTGCGTGCTTTCTATCTCGCCCACGGGCACTGGCTGGTCACCAACGGGCCGTACCAGCTGGCGTCCTGGACGGACCGTGGCGCCACCCTAACGGTCTTC
>Ga0209157_1002995_pt1 | contig 13194 bp, 10 predicted proteins | sample GraSoiAngelo_135_FD_185892 | JGI IMG/M metagenome (GOLD analysis project Ga0209157, IMG submission 185892) | Grasslands soil microbial communities from the Angelo Coastal Reserve, California, USA - 14_0929_05_40cm (SPAdes) (version 2) | ecosystem: Environmental > Terrestrial > Soil > Grasslands ... | reverse complement strand
AAGGCGATCAAATCGACATCTTTGTGATTAACCATGTGCGCACCGATCACCGAGCCTTTGCCATTGAGAAAATTCAATACGCCAGGCGGCACGCCGGCTTCTTCGTAAATTTCCATCAGCATGGCACCGATGATGACCGATTGCTCGGACGGTTTCATGATCACCGTGTTCCCCGTGACGAGCGCGGCGCTGACCATGCCACACAAGATCGCCATCGGAAAATTCCACGGCGCGATGACCAGCGCGACGCCGCGCGGCCAGTAATGCTGATAGCTTTCTTCGCCGGGCACATTTTGCGTGAGCCGCGGCTGACCCATCAAGCGCATCTGCCGGGCGTAGAAGGTACAAAAATCGATGGCTTCGGCAATGTCGCCGTCCGCCTGAGCCCATGGCTTACCGACCTCAAAGACTTCGAGCGCGGAAAGCTCAAACCGGCGGCGCTCGAGAATTTCAGCGGCGCGTTCCAGCAATTGACAGCGTTCTTCAAACGAAGTGCGACGCCATTTCTCGAATGCCATCCGTGCAGCGGCGACGGCGCGTTCAGCTTCGGGAATTCCGGCTTCGGCGGCGTAGCCGACGATTTGGTCTGGCTGGCTCGGATTGACCGAGGAAAACATGTTGTCGGTCCAAATCTTTTCGCCGTTGATCGTGAGCGGAACTTTGCGCGCAAATTGCTTGCGCTGTTCGCGGAGCGCAGCCCGCATTTTTTCCTGGTTTTCGGGCAACGCGAAGTTCGTTAGGGGCGCGTTTTCATAGTGAGCGCCCGGCTGTGTCTTGGGTGTGGTTGTTGTCATATTTATGGTGGCATTTGATGGCGGTAGAACGCCGTTTCGGCTCCCGCGCAAAATTTCGCGCGGATCGCGCAACAATTCTTCTGCGGGAACGTTCTCGGAAAATTTTGCACGCAAAAATCCTTCATTCGAGGTGTTCTCGAGCAAGCGACGGACCAGGTAGGACATTCCGGGAAGGAGTTCACCGACGGGGCAATATTCGCGGACGCGATAACCCATTTCCACCAATGCGCGCTTGATTGGTCCAGCCATCCCATAGAGCAACTGAAACTCGAAGCGGCTGCGATCGATTCCGAGTTGCTCCGCGAGCGCCTGTGCATGAGCGATGCTCCGAACATTGTGCGAGCCAAATGCGGAGGTAACGATGGATTCATTTTCCAACAGTAACCGCGTGAGCGTTTCGAAATTTGCATCACTCTCTGGCTTCTCCAGATAAACAGGGCAATCCCAGCCATTCTGGCGCGATTTCGTTGTTTCGTAGTCCCAATATGCGCCTTTGACCAGCCGGACAGCGAACCGCGTTCCGCGGGCGCGACCCCACTCAATCAGGTGGCGCAGATCCGCGTCAGAATCTCGCAAGTACGCTTGGATAACGATTCCCGCATGCGGCCAGTCCCTAAACTCTTCCTCCATAAAAACGGTTTTGAAGAGTTCAAGAGTACCATTTTTGTGCGCATAGCTTTCCATGTCGAAATTGATGAATGCGCCCAGCTCTCGCGCACGACGCAAAAGCGGCCGCAGCTTCGGCGCGAGATGGGCGATTGTCTCCGCCGGGTCGTCCGGACTAATTTGCGAATAAAGCGCAGAAATTTTAACCGAAAGATTTACAACCGGGAAAAGCTCCGAATTTTTTTCCAGCGCGTCGGTCCAGTTTTTTGTTTCATGCGCCAGGCCCTCTAGTAAATGTAGATAACGCGCCGCATATTCATCGGCCTCCGTTTCGCTGACGACAGCTTCTCCCAAAAGATCGACGGTAAAGCCAATGTTTTGGGTCCGCCGCTTGCGAAGTGTCCTCATTACATCATTCGGATTTCGTCCGGCGATGAACTGGCGTGCCATTTCGGAAACATTCCAGCGCAGGATAGGCCCGCTGATCCACGGAACGATGCCCGCCAGCCGAATGCCGGCCCCGAGAAATTCCGCGACCTTTCCTGACTCGTGCCCATCGGCGAAATATTCCTGGAGATGCTCAATAATTTCGTCTGAGGTGTGGAGCGAAGGAAGAACAGCGACAAAGCGAAACAATTGCAATTTGAGCTGCTCATCACGCATCGAGAGCGTCATCAGTCGCTGATAGAATCCGGCCTTGCTGAAAAGCGACTCAGGGTATTTATCAACCAGTTCGAAGATGCGCTTGCCGCGCTGCTCGATTTCGCTTTGGAGCGGCGTCATTTTACGAAATTAGTTCGCCCCCATGCGTTAAGCAAAGACGGAACCAGCCGCCTTCATGGGCCTCAAAAAAAATTTACGTCCGGACACGGTCGGTTTGGGGCCGGTTTCCGAAAATAGAATGAAATTGCTTCAAGTAATTTTGAGGAGCAAGTGGAGGAGATTTGCCTGGCAGAGTCCGGAGGCCCAGGGCTCGGATCTGTCAGGCAATCTCTTTTTGTGCTGGAACCCATCTCGCAAATAGGGAACGGCTGCGTTGCTGGAGATTTGATTTTTGCCGCTGCTTTCGTCGAGCCTTGCCAGCTGGCCGCCAGCGCTTAGCGCACTCATTGCCTATCTGCGAGATCGGTTCTAATTGATCGACCACAGAAAGTTGGATAGCAAACAGTGTCATGACTGTTGAGCACCACGAATTTGCGAGCGATAACACCGCGCCGATTTGTCCGGAAGCGTGGGCCGCATTGCAGGAAGCCAATACGGATTATGCCGCAGCGTATGGTGAGGACCGTTGGACAGCGCGTGTGTACGATCGGATCCGTGAAATCTTTGAGACCGATTGCGACGTTTATTTTGTTTTTACTGGCACGGCAGCCAATGCGCTGGCGCTCGCGCAAGTGTGCCAGTCATTTCGCAGCATTATCTGTCATCAGAACGCTCACATTCAGACCGATGAATGTGGCGCGCCGGAATTTTTTACCGGCGGATCGAAATTGCTCCCGGTCGGGGGCGAAAACGGCAAGATCGATATTGGCCAGACCAAAGCGCTGCTTATCCGTCAGAATGATTTGCACTCGCACAAGCCGGGCGTGATCAGCATTGCACAGGCAACTGAGTTCGGAACGGTTTACACGCCTGACGAAATTGCGGCTGTCGCTGGCTTGGCCCGTGCCTATCAATTGTTTGTGCACATGGACGGCGCGCGTTTCGCGAACGCTGTCGCGTCGCTCAACTGCTCACCAAAAACGATCACATGGGAAGTTGGCGTCGACGTTCTGTGCTTTGGCGGAACAAAAAATGGGACGGGCGCTGGTGAGTTAGTGATATTTTTTAACAAGGAGGTTTCGCGCGAGTTCGACTATCGAACGAAACAAGCCGGCCAGCTCGGTTCCAAGATGCGTTTTCTGGCTGCGTCGTGGATCAGACTTTTGACGGGGGACGTATGGCTCCGGAATGCCCAGCACGCGAACCGTGCCGCACGTCACCTTGCGAGGCGCCTGCAAAGTGTGCCGAAGGTCGAGATTGTCTTTCCCGTGGAGGCAAATGCAGTGTTTGTTCGACTGGATGACCAAGTCGCACGCGGCATCCAGACGGGCGGATGGCGTTTTTACAAATTTATCGAGCCCGATGTTTACCGCCTGATGTGTTCCTGGTCCACAACCGAGGAGCAAATCTCCCATCTAGTTGCCGACGCCGCTGCGATAAAATGATTGAACAGATCGAGATAAGACAACATCTGTTACAAACAACATGAGACGATTAAGGCGAACTTTGATATTAGGCGCGGTCTTGCTTGCCGGATGTGGAACGACCCGCAACGTTGCAGTGAGTTCTTATCATGTAACGCGCGATGTTGCGGTCGGTTCTTATCGTGTTGCTACGGCGCCGGTGCATTATGCCTTTCGGCGGCATGGCGGTGAATCCGACACGGCAATGACAACACAAACCGTGCCCTCAGACGTTAACCAGCCAGGTCAACCTGTTCCACCGCCGGAGGTGGTTCAACAGCCGCGGTCTACACGGGAGAGGCCCCAAAGCACCTCAGCCTCTGCTCCGCAGACGGGCCGTAGAGAAAACACCAGTTCAAAACCATCATCCCAGCGAAAAGTCTCTTCTCCAAAGTCGGAATTTCCGACTGCGAAGGCAGTCCCTGGGAAACCAGGGTACGTGTTCAGTCCCTTTGACACTGATAAGAGATATGTCGATGTGAGCGGTTACGCTTCCGGCAGCAAAGTAAAGGATCCTTGGACCGATAAGATTTTTGTCGTTCCATAAATTGCGACGCGACCGGCGGTCGGGCCGTACCATCGTGGATTGCCGCGAACCGGAGCGAGTGCTAGGTAATAACATGAGACTGGCATCGCGAGCTGCGACGTACTTGGTTGCTTTGTCTATCCTGGCTTTGACGTCGCAGAGCCGAGCGCAGGTTTATCAAGGAAAAGAACTCGTCAAGGCCGAGCTGCTTGCTGATGCGAACGCCATTGTTCCCGGGAAACCATTCACTATCGGTTTGCTGCTTCGGATGGCTCCGAGGTGGCATACCTACTGGGCGTTCTCTGGCGACGCCGGTCTTCCCACAGAATTGAAATGGAAACTGCCATCGGGCTGGAAAGTTGGCGAGATTCAATGGCCAATACCATTGAAAACAATCGATCCGGGCGACATCGAGACTTACGGCTATGAAAATGAAGTCCTGCTGATGCAGGAAATCACGCCGCCGCAGAAACTAGAGAGTTCAAGAGTCAAGCTTTCAGCTGAGGCAAATTGGCTGGTCTGCGAGAAAATCTGTATTCCTGGCAGCGCAACACCGCAGTTGGAGTTACTGGTATCGACGACGAATCAACCGGCGAATTCGGAGCGCTTCGCGCGCTACCGTCGTTTGTTGCCGCAAAACTGGCCAGAATCGAATGTGGCATCAGCAAATTGGAGTCGAGTTGGACATGATCTCCGTCTAGGGATTACGAGCGAAAACCTTGCTAATTATCCGGCGCTGGATTTTTTCCCACTGCCAGAACAGGACGTTGTCGTTGGCCATCCAAGGATCGAATCACGCAACAAGAATGAGGTTACCTTTCGAGTTCCGATTGAGTCGTCGGAGAAGAATTTGTCGTCCATCCCGGGCCTGATCGTCTTTTCCCAGCAGGCAAATGGCGAGGATCGTGCAGCGTGGCAAATTTCAGCCGCGCCGACTCTTTCGGCGGCTAGCGCAGCGCCCGCACGCGGGATCTTCACTTTTCTGCTCTTCGGTTTTCTGGGCGGCATCATTTTGAATTTGATGCCCTGCGTATTGCCAGTGATTTCGCTGAAAATCTTTGGATTTATTCAGCAGGCTGGCCAAAGCCGGCGGAAGGTTTTGCGGAGCGGTATCGCGTTTGCGGTTGGAATCTTCGCGTGGTTCCTCGGGCTTGCGCTGCTTCTCATTGTGCTTAAGGGCGCCGGGCGCGACGTGACCTGGGGCGGATTTCAATTCACAAACGCCTATTTCGTTCTTGCACTGAGCGTGATTGTCCTCGTATTCGCGCTGAACCTCTTTGGCGTGTTCGAAATTTCTCTGCCACAAGTCCTGACGCGCGAATTGCTTTCGACCACCGAGCGCAAGAACGATCTGGGCTCATTTCTCCAGGGTGTGTTTGCCACTGTTCTAGCGACGCCCTGCACTGCGCCGTTCCTCGGCACCGCGCTCGGCTTTGCGTTTTCGCAATCGGCTGCGGTTATCTTGGCGATGTTCGTTGCGATTGCCGCTGGAATGAGTGGCCCGTACCTGCTTTTGAGTGCTCAGCCTGCCTGGCTGCGATTTCTGCCAAAGCCAGGTGCGTGGATGCTGCATGTGAAACAATTCATGGGCTTTCTGCTGTTGGCGACGTTGCTGTTTCTTCTTTACGTACTGGGCGCTCAGCGCGGCTTGGAAGGAGCGATTTGGGCAAGCTGCTTTCTTCTCGTGATCAGTGTCGCTTGCTGGATGAAAGGTGCTTTCGTTCTTCCGACTGCATCAACAGCGAAGCGAAGTGTCGTCCTCGTGCTCATGCTCGTGCTCGTGCTCGGAAGCGGTGTGTATTTCGTTGGCGGCAAATTTCGATCTACCAATGTCGCATTAGCCGATTCGCGACTACCAGGAGATTGGCAGGCGTTTACGCCTGAACGTTTGCAGGCGGAGCTGGAGCAAGGGCACTCCGTGTTTGTCGATTTTACCGCGGCGTGGTGTCTTACTTGCAAATTTAATGAGGCCAATGTGCTTGAAAGCGCAGAGGTGCGAGATGCCTTTCAACGTCACGCGACCGTCAAATTGAAAGCGGATTGGACGAACGGTGATCCAGCGATCACGAAATTGCTGCAGAAGTTTGGTCGGCCGGGCGTTCCGTTATACGTACTCTACCCCGGAAAAAACGAAGAACCGATTGTTTTTCCGGAAGTGCTCACCAAAGGCATGGTTCTGGAAAAACTCCAAACCGCGGCGCGCAGTGTTGCCGCACAATAAGATTTTTTTAAACGCCTGTTTCCGGCTGTCGCGCCTAAAACCGCTGTATTTGTGTTCCTGCCGTTCCTTGCCAATATGTTGATTGCAAGAAAATTGAACTAGCTTAACCACTTCGTTTTCTAATCCGTTTATGAATAAAAAAATAACTTTGATCGTTCTCACATCATTGATCGCTACTGCAGTTTTTGCCTTGGAGCCGCCGCCAGTGGGCAGCGCTGCGCCGGATTTCTCGCTAGCCGACGCAAAAGGCCAGACGCACTCGCTTGCTCAATACAAAGGCAAGTACGTGGTGCTCGAATGGTTTAATCCGGAATGCCCGTTTGTGAAAAAGCATTACGGCAGCGATAACATGCAAAAACTGCAGAAGGAATACACAGACAAGGGCGTGGTATGGCTAACCATCGATTCCAACGCGCCCGGTACGGAAGGCAATTTGACGCCGGAACAGGCTCAGAAAGTCGCAACCTCCTGGAAGACGCAGCAGACTGCGTTGCTTCTCGATCCGGACGGCAAAGTAGGCCGCGCGTACGGCGCCAAGAACACGCCAAACATGGTGATAATCAATCCAGAGGGAAAAATCGCTTATGAAGGAGCGATCGACAGCAAGGCGACGCCGAACCCAGCAGATATTCCCAGCTCGACGAACTATATCAAGTCAGCGTTGGATCAATCATTGGCAGGCAAATCTATCTCCACGCCACAAACCAAGCCATACGGTTGCTCGGTCAAATATAAATCCTCGTAGAACTGGAGTGGGTATGTAACCTGCAAAAGCTTTCGAAGCGGCGGTCGAAGGCGACCGCCGCTTCTATTTATATCCCAAAGCCTACCAGCCCGCTGCAACGCACTGCGAGTTGAATGCTAAAGATGAGAGACGGAGTTTTGTATCGCGCATGATTTGTCCAGCCGGATGTAAGCGAATTGCTGCGGTTTTGCCGATTCCGACGTTTTGATGAACGTCTCTGGCGAATCAAGAGCATGGGCGAATAGGAATGAAAGCGTCCTGATCTTGCTCCTCTGTGTCGCAGCCGCTATTCGGGTGCTTATTTTCTCGGCCGCGTTCCCGTTCTTTAGCAACATTGATGAGGACCTTCATTTCGACCTTGTCACACAGTATTCCCACGCTCGGCTTCCACAAAGCTTCGCTCGGCTTCAGGAAGAAACTCTCAACTGGATCGTTCCCTACGCGTCGCCGGAATTTCTCTTCACGGCCGATCGCTTCCCAAAAGGCAAATTTCCGTCGCCTATCTGGAAGCAGTCTTGGTCGCAAATCGAGCCGGAGATCGCGGTTACAAGAGCCGCGTGGAGCAGTGAAGTTAATTTCGAATCTTCTCAACCGCCGTTGTATTACACACTAGCGAGCCTTTGGTGGTGGATTGGAAAACACGTCGGGCTGACCGGTCTTCAATCACTTTACTGGATCCGTTTCCTGAATGGTCTTCTGATCGCGCTAATGGTGCTGCTCGGCTATGTGATCGCACGCAGCATAGCGCCTAAGCGTGTGGAATTGCGTCTCGGCGTGCCATTACTGCTGGCCTTTTTTCCTCAGAACATTTTTTACGCCATGAACAATGACGTTCTGTCGCCTGTATGCTTCGGTGCATTGTTTCTTTGCGGTCTCCAATGGTTGCGTACAAACAGACCGACTTTCTTACTTAGCGCACTCACAGGGTTGGCAATCGCGGCTACGTACCTGACCAAACTATCCAATTTGCCTTTGGTCGTTATGGCCTTGGTCGCAATTATCGCGAAGCTGGCGCCGTCGATCCGCCAAAAATCAAAGACAACCCTTCTCGCATTTGTAACGCTTATTCTCTGCGCCGCGATCCCGATTGGGAGTTGGATTGTCTGGACAAAATATCAGTTTGGCGATCTGACCGGATCAGCAACAAAAATCACTTTGCTTGGCTGGACACACAAACCGTTCGTTGGCTGGTGGCACCATCCAATTTTTACGCTACGAGGTTTCTGGGTTTTTTGGTGGAACCTTATCGCTAGTTTCTGGCGCGGCGAGGTTAAATGGCACGGTCAGTTGTTAAATTGCCCAGTTGCGGATGACTTCTATACAATTTCCACTCTAGTATTGCTCGGCGCTGCCCTCCTTGGATTGCGAAAGAAAGCCGGGCTCTCGACGTTTGAGCGGCAAGCGATTGCCATAGCGGCTTTAAGTTTCATAGCGGCGGTTGGATTTTTGGCGTTGCTGTCGATTCAGTTCGATTTCGGCAATTGTATCAATCCCTCGCGCGCGCATCCATATTTCACGTCGGGCCGATTATTGAGCGGCGCGCTGATTCCATTCGCGTTATTTTATGTCTACGGCATCAGCTGGATCCTCCGCCGAATCAATTCTGCTCTGCCTATTTTGGTGCTGGGCGTCCTCGTGATGTTTGTAATAACCTCAGAAATTAAAATCAACCGTGCAGCCTTCGAGAGCGAGCATAACTGGTTTCATCTTTAGGATTCTCTCGGCACCTTTGCTGCGAACCATGACTCGGAATTCACGCTAGGCAGCTCAGCATCGCCTTGGCGAAAGCCGCGACAGCAAGCGCAGGATCGGCATTGGCGTTATTCGGACGAGAAACATTCCGAGTTTCATCGGAAAGCCGGGAATAACAAGGGGGCGGTCTGCCTCCAGTGCTGCAAGCGCATCGCGCACGACTTCTTCGGCCGAAACGAAGACGAACTCTGGGCCGGTATCCGGTTGAGCCCCCGGGCGTTTGGCGACTTCCTGAAATTCCGTGTGCACGGGACCCGGGCAAAGAGAACAGACGCTTACGCCTATTCCCCGGAGTTCGGCGCGAAGCGCTTCAGAGAAGCTTGTAACGTAGGCTTTAGTCGCTGCGTAAACCGCAAAGTCGGGAATCGGAAGAAATCCAGCCGACGAGCTAACATTCAAAATGCCGCCACATCGTCGCGCGATCATTCGCGGAAGCAAGTGGCGAGTGAGCATGGTGAGCGCGACAATGTTCACAAGGGTCATTTGCTCGTTCCGAATTGGATCGCTCGTCGAGAAGGCGCCGCTATCGCCCAGTCCGGCATTATTGATTAAAAGATCGACGTCAATTCCTTTATGATTCAGCCATGCCAGCAATTCATTCAGCTGCGCAGGGTCAGCGAGATCAGTTTTGAGAACGGAGACCGCGACGTTCGGATATCGTTGATTTAATTCGTCACGCAGTTCGTTGAGCTTTTGCTCCCGCCTCGCAATGAGAATGAGCGATTTGGCGCGACCGGCTAGTTGACGCGCAAATTCGCGGCCGATCCCAGCGGACGCTCCCGTGATCAGCGTGTTACAACCGTCAAGTTTCATTTCACATTGAAGGGTGAAGCTTCCGCGATGCCGGACGCGGGCTCGCCGGGACTCGCCCTTTTAAGGATTGTAGCTCGCTTTTCGTCAGTGCTCGCCAATGCCCGCTTGGCAAATCGCCGACTCGAAGGTTTCCGACTCGAATGCGGAGAAGCCGTTCGACGCGATATCCGACAGCTTCGAACATGCGCCGAATCTGCCGGTTTATTCCCTGCCGCAAGATAACGCGAAGACGCGTAGACGAGAGTGAGCGAATCTGTGCAATTTTCGCGCGCTGGCCATCGAGACGAATCCCGCGTGCCAGTTTCAAAGCAAGCGCCGGATCCCATGGTCGGTCGAGCGTGACCTCATATTCCTTGTCCACCTTGAAACGCGGGTGACTGAGCCGTTGCGCCAATTCGCCGTCATTCGTCAGAAGCAGCAAACCTTGAGTTTGCGCGTCCAAACGTCCGATTGTGAAGAGGTGGGAAAATTTTTCTGGTATGAGTTCAAAGACGGTGTCACGCGCGTGCGGATCCTTTCGAGTCGAAACGAATCCGGCGGGTTTATTCAACATGATCGTCAGCGGCGGAGCGGTGTGAACAAGCTTATCATCGACTTTGACGTGATCGCGCGCTCCTGGCTGCGCACTGAAATTCGTGCAAACTTTGCCGTTAATTGTGACGCGGCCGGCAGCGATCAACTCATCGCAGTGCCGGCGCGAACCTAGACCGGCAGCAGCAAGGAAGCGGTTGAGACGCACTTAAGCGAGTGAGAAGTGAGATGTAAATAGGTGAAAGCGCCACTGGTCACTTTTCACCAATCAGCTCTTACTAATCACCTCTCGCGCTGGCGGTTAAACGTCCGGCTTCGTTTTAGGAAGACCGATGACTTTCTGGCCTTCCTTCCATTGACCGCGCTTTTTCAAAATCTCGACCCGTTCGAAGCGCTTTAGCACATTGCGCCTGGCGGCGATTGTGCTTGCTCCTTTTAAACTGCGATGTTGCGACATAAATTACCTGGTTGAAACGTTAAGAGTTAAATGGCTACAAAGTTGCAACGGAAGGCGAGAGGGGACATTAAACCAATGCAGCAATTTTTCAAGAAACGGGCAGAGTCTCCTTTCATCTTTTAACAAACAACTTCCTTCACAATTGATTACTAAGCACCACGTAGGTGCCCGACGTCGTGAGTTGATGATAAATGTGAAAATGGGCGGTTAAGAGCCGTTTCCAATAAGCGGTCCGGCTTTCCTCGATAATTAGATAAATCGCGCTGGGTTGCCCCCATCTTTCCAACACAGCGGCTTCATTCAAAAAGATGTCAATAGGAGGTTTGCCAATCGGGGTCTCTTTCTGGGGGTTCTGATTAACCAGGAAAAATTTCCGGTTCAGATAGAACATGAGGCTGCTACTGTCGTCGAACGGTCCTTCAAAGATTGTATCGCCAGGCGCATCGAGCCGTGGATTTAGAAATCGCGCTACGTCCGCAAGTGAAAAATAAGGAGCGATTTGCGCGACGGCTTCCAACATGCTGAGTCCGCCAGGGATCATCGAGGCCGCAAGGGCGATGGCCGCAAGTCTCTCGCGTTGCTTGGAAATGAAGTACAGGGCTGCCAGCGACAGAGAAACGAGCGACGCGCCAAAGATCGCAACCAAAGGTCGAAATGCGAGCCAAGTCGCAACGGGCATGTCCTGTAATGCCTTCCAGGCCGTCCAGCGCGCGTCCATAGTTCCCCAGTTTCCATTCAGAGCGGACGCCGCGCCTGCAATAAAGAACACCGTTGCCGCGATTATGATACCGACCAGGGCGACAGCGATTACACCGGCGGCGCGTAGCCTCTGCGGTATTCGATCCCACGCGACGGCCGCCCAAAGCGCGAATGCGCTCCACATGGTCATTGAATAGTAATCCTGGCGTTGTCCCAGAAACAGCAGCGGAATAAAGACAACACCCATCCAGCAAAGCGGCAATGCGTCCGCGAAATTGATCTCGCGCGGCCGAATCACCCGGCGCCAGGCGAGAATAACGCCGGGCAACAGCGCGATCGACCATGGAAACCACCAGGCCAGATGCATGACCAGGAATTGATAGGCGGGCATCCCGAGGAAATCGTGTGTCTCATCGGTAAGTCCGCGCAGATGACCAAGCCACTCCGAGCTGATTTGATAATGAAAATACCCGGGAAAATGCCATTGCACCCAGATGTGCCATGGCGCGACGATCAGAATGAAGATCGCAAGATATTCCCATCGCAACAGGCCGCGAAATCGCATACGCGCTTCGCGGTAAAAGACTGAGAGGATAAGAAAAATCGCGGCCGGATAAGCGATGCCAAGCAAACCTTTGGTCAGACAAGCAAAACCCGAGCAAATCCAGAAGCCTGCAAACCAGATGCGGCGGTTACGCCGGCGCTGATAACCGCCAATCGCGCAAAAAATCGCACCTGCTATGAATGCGCTCACGACTGGTTCGGGCATGACAATGCGCGCGAGCAGAAATGTGCCGCACAAACTCAGATAAATCAGACCTGCAATGAAACCGCGCCAGTAGTCCGTGAGCTTATCCCCGATTAAAAAAATCAGGGCAGTCGAGGCGACAACTGCCAGCGAGACCGGGAGCCTGGCAGCTGCCGCGTTAATACCAAAGAGCTTGAACGAAATGATGATCAGCCAGTAGAGCAACGGTGGTTTTTGCAAACGTGGCGCGCCATTGTTGGTAGGCAGAAGCCAATGATGTGTCTCGACCATCTCGCGAGCGGCGCCCGCGTATTGTCCTTCCGTCTGGCTATATAAATCGCCGGAGCCGATCGTCGCCACGTGCAGCAGCCCTGCCAACGCAATCAGAATCACGAACAAGACACGGCGCATGGGCGGCGGAGGGAGAGCCGGCGGCTCAAGCAGAGTTTCTTCCAGACTTAGGCTGCGGGCGCCGGCAGTCATTGAATACGTTCCCTGCCAGCAGTTGGAGTCCGATCTTCGCGCTCTAACTCAGCGGAATCAGTGTTTCGATATTTCTCCCAGCGCTCGGGCAAACGAAGCAGTTTTCCTTCTGGCATCTCGATGAGCGCAAGCATCTGGCGGCATTGGGCGATCAGCATGTTATCTGCTGGACGTGTGATCTGGAATCCACACCAGAACCGCACGCGCTCTACCCGGTGCAGCCAACCTTCAATCGCGAGCTGATCTCCAAGTTTAGCCGGTCGGCGATAATCGATTTCTGTTCGCACGACAACCGGATACCTGTGCTTTTCGGCCATTTCCGTTAGGGCGAGACCGAGTTCTTCAGCGAGAAGCGTACGGGCGATCTCGATGAAACGCAGATACGCGATGTTCGAGACGACACCTCCGCAATCGGTATCGAAGAACATCACCTGTACTTCTGTGCGAATGCGCGGAGCAACGGCCATGGCAGGATTTCAAACTCGAGGCTTTAGACTCGCCCGTTTTTGCTTCGTAACACGCAAAACGATAATTCGGCGATTTCGTAGCTCATGCCCGCAAGTGTGAGATTTGAGGTGTTAGATTTCAAATTTG
>Ga0209157_1002988_pt1 | contig 13212 bp, 10 predicted proteins | sample GraSoiAngelo_135_FD_185892 | JGI IMG/M metagenome (GOLD analysis project Ga0209157, IMG submission 185892) | Grasslands soil microbial communities from the Angelo Coastal Reserve, California, USA - 14_0929_05_40cm (SPAdes) (version 2) | ecosystem: Environmental > Terrestrial > Soil > Grasslands ... | reverse complement strand
TATTAACATCGCGCCTGCCCACAAGAAGAGATTGAAAACAAGTGGCCCGCGCGCCGAGGATCGACCTCCGGGACGTAAGATCTACTCATCGTCAGGTTCGGCACGATGCATGTTGCTGTGGCACCGGCGCCAACTATGGATGCGGAGGCGACTGTGTTCGAGGTCCGCGAAGGTACCGCTGAAGTAACTGCTGCTCCAATACGCTTTCTTGGCGATTTCGGCAGCAACTTTCCTCGCTAGCTGAGGATCATCTGCGAAGACGACGACGCGCGCGCCCTTGTCCCAGAGCGGCAGACGGCCGTCGTCATTGGCCGCCGTCGCTTCGCCCGGCTGGATATTCACGGCGCAGGCGACCGTGTCGGCGACGAAGTCCTGTGAGGTGCGAGCGTCAACAAAGACAGCGGTGCGGTCACGATTAAAGATATAGGCAAGTCCCTCGAAATCAGTTTGGACGGTGTTGCCCAATGCGCGCCACACGGGTAACCCGAGCTGATACCGGTAAAAACTGTCATAGCCCGTGGCTGATGCAGCCAATCCTGCCGCCACGCGTTTGCTTTTCCCGCAGAATGGCCCATTGCAGGTCAGGACGAATTCGGCGTGTGGATTCTTGGGGAAAAGGGCGGAGATCTGGTTCACTTCGCGATCCGCAGAAGTGTTGTTGAGGGGAGGGATATTGATGGCTCCCGGGATGTGCGAGATGGCGTACTCCAGTTCGAAGCGAACGTCGAAGACCGGCATGCTGCCGGACGCCAGGATCTGCTGAAGCCGTTCGGTCGTTATCTCTTTTCCGGGCTGGGGTGGTTCGAGCAGACTGGTTTGAAAGATGTTTGGGGTTGCCGGGCACTGTGCTTGAACCGGCAGCAAGAAGCTGATGCCGATGGCTATCAAAGCGCCAAATACCTGAGTGGACCGTGCAAAGCGATTCTGGAAGTTAAGCATGGTGTCCTCCTAGGCGGTTACGGTGCACCGAGGCCTTCCGCGACGCAATGGTCAGGCGATGCTTTATGAGTGATGGAGAGGTGATGAGGTAAGCCATACGAGCGAAAGGGACTTTTGGGCTATAATCCCGGCTCAACGTGGCATGCCATGCGTCTGCGGACGCAAAATCCGAGCGTCATCCGTTTCGAGAACTACGAACTCGACCTCGCTGCCGAGGAATTACGGAAACAAGGCTCCTCTCTAAGACTGCAGCCTCAGCCGTTCAAAATCCTGGCGTATCTCGCCAGTCGTCCTGGCGAGCTGATCACCCGCCAGGAGCTGCGCGACCACGTTTGGCCGGGCGACACCTTCGTCGATTTCGATCTGGCCATCAACCAGGCCATTAAGCAGATCCGGGCAGTTCTCAACGATGACGCAGAACGTCCGCGCGTCATCGCAACCTTGCCGCGGCGCGGGTATCGGTTTATTGCGAAAACTGTGCCGACGACAGCGGCGGAAGGTCCATCACAGAAGGTTTCATCTGAAAGGCACGAAGAGAGTAGGAAGAATCTAGCTGCGAGCACGCCTTCGGTGCTACGCAATTCGCGTGCGCGACTGTCAGTGGCGTTTGGCGCCATGGTGCTGCTGATTGCCGTGGTGATCGCTTATCGGGTCGCGACGCCGAAACATCTGGCGACGCAGATGCGCATCGTTGTGCTGCCCTTCCAGAACCTCACTGGAGACCCGAGCCAGGAGTTTTTCGCCGACGGCATGACAGAAGAGATGATTTCGCAGCTCGGGGCTTTGGATCCGAAGCGGCTCGGCGTCATCGCTCGTACGTCGGCGGTGAAATACAAGAACAGCGGCAAGGGTATTGACCAGATCGGACACGAGCTGGGTGTCGACTATGTGCTGGAAGGCAGCGTGCGCGAAGCTGGGTCGCGTGTGCGCGTTACCGCGCAGCTTATCCGCGTGAGTGACCAGATGCACGTCTGGTCGGAGAGCTTCGACCGCGGCTTCAAGGACGTCGTTGAGTTGCAATCGGATGTTGCCCAGACGATCGCGCGGCGTATCGACATCGGGCTAGGCCAGCGCCGAGGAGCGCCTCAGCCCGCAACGCCGCTGAGCTGGGAGGCGTACTCAGCGTATCTCAAAGGACGGCACCTGTTGCTCGACAACAAGACCGATACGACCATCGCAGTGGCGCTACAGTACTTTCAGCGTGCCATCGAACGCGACCCGAATTTCGCGCTAGGTTACGCCGGGCAGGCAGACGCGTACGCCGAACAGGCTGACGCTGATCTGGCTCCTGAAAAGGCCTTTGCCCTCTCGAAGCAGGCTGCCTTGCGAGCGCTCAGCATCAATCCGGACTTGGCGGAAGCTCACGTCTCTTTGGCTAACGCGCTGTTCTATAGCGAGTGGAAGTGGACCGACGCGGAGCGCGAGTACAAGCGCGCGCTGGAGCTGAAGCCCGCTTACGAGGAGGCCCATCACTCGTACTCCCATTACCTCACGCTGGCGGGCCGCCACGAAGAAGCGCTCCAGGAGTCACAGTTCTTGTTGCGATTGGATCCACTTTCGTCGCACATGAACTCGCACCTGGGATTGGCCTACTTGAAGGCGGGTTGTTTCGATGAAGCCCTGGCGCAGTTCAAGAAGACCATCGCGCTCGACCCAAGCTATACGCGGCAGTATGTGCACTTCGGCTACGCATATGAGTCACACAATATGTTTCCAGAGGCAATTGCAGCCTATAGGAAAGGGGTGAGCCTCGCGGGGGAAACGCTTGAGGGACAAGCAGACCTCGCTCGGGCACTCATAGAGGGCGGCGAGAAGAAAGAAGGACTCATGATTTTGCGCCGGTTGGAATCCGAAGAGAAGCGGCGTCATGTTTCGCTTGTGGACTTGGCCGGAATCTACAGTGTGCTGGGCGATCGTGAAAAAGCTCTGACTTTACTGGAGAGCGCTTTGGAGCAGCACAATGGAAGGTTGTTGTTCATCAGGCAGTATCACGAATTCAATTCACTGCAAAACTCACCACGCTATACGCGCATCTTGCAGGCCATAGGAGCGCCGACCGCCCCGTAGTTCCTGCGTCGAGTCGGAACCTGGACGCTATTCTTCTCTTCATATGGAGCAATCTTGTGACGCCACTTTCCACTTGCCGGCTAGGTCGACACGCGATCGATGCTGATGCGGTGCTCAAGGCGATTCGTGAAGTGGTCATGCAGATTCGTGAGAAAGAGCCAGCAAGACTAGTTCGGTGAGGTCATGGCTTGCGCGAAGATCATGATTGCGGGGTTGCGGTCGTCCGTCGAAACGGCAACGAACTTCGACGGAGAGACCAAATAGACGATGGCGTTCCCTCCCCGGCCAGAAGCAACCTGCATGGTCCCCCTTCCATTTGCCACCGACGAGCTCAGAGAGTACGTGGACTTGAACGCGACGCCTGATTTTGGCCCGTTCGATGCAACAATATCTTCAACACCGGTCATGTTTCCGGTCGGGCTAGAGCCGTCAGCCGAGAACTCTCCGGAAAACGTGGTGACACCAAACGTAGCCGGGCTGGATGCCAACCCGGCATACGCACCCTTTACTTGGCTGTTTGTGAACGAAGTCACAACCTGGGGTTCTCCCAACCCAAACAAAACGGAACTATCCGAGCCCATGATGAAGGCGGTGTTCGGACTTACAAGGTAGGCGACGGCCGGAGCGCCACCGGCCAGAATCGATGCCCGTCCATTGCTTGCCACATTGTACGTTCCGACCTGATTGACAGCGGAGGTTGCCGAGCCGCCGCAATTCTGGTCGAAGGTCAGATTGACGCCGCCATTGCCATCGGAGTTGAGCAAACCCACGAAAACGTTGGGGGACGAGCCTGGTGCGGTCCCGCACACGGAGAGCCCAGTTAGGTAAATCACCGTACCGTCCTTCATCGAGGCGTTGGAGAACCCCCCAGAGGGAGTTTGCTGGCGAAGGACAGCGCCATTCAGAAGCGGAGTCGAACCAGCGACCGGGTCTGACCCCATGGCAAAAAGTTTTCCCGCATTCACGACGTAAGAGACGAAATTCAAGTTCCGTGGCGTTCCGCCGGCAACCAATGAGAGATTCATCGAGCCCCTGCCGCTGGATTTGTCGGGCAGAGTGTAAGTCGCAGCATTCATTGTAGCCGGATTGCTGCCGGTTGAAGCGTTGGCGTCCGCTGCCCCGTTAGTAAAAGTGCCAGCGCCGTTCGAAGTAAAGCGCCCTACTAACGCCTCACGATTGTTGTTGGCATCCAATCCGGAGAAACCAAAGGCATAATCGCCTGTTATTCTGGCCGCACTGAACGCAGATGTATCCACCTTTTCTATGGTCCCCGAGCCGATCGTTCCTGAGCCTCCGGCAATGTCCATCCCGATGAATTGCGCGTTGCCGTCGGGCATCATGGCGAAGGCAAGCTTGCTGTGGCCGGGAATGTCCAGCGCCATCACGCCCCGGTGGTCGGAGCCGATGGTATATGTCCCCTTAAACGATTGCGCGGTCAGCACGGCTCCCGAGCCAATGCCGTTGGTGTCCACTTCGCCGTTGGTCAGATTCCCGGCTCCGTCGGCGGTGAACCTTCCTACCGCGGCAAAAGGCTCCGAATAGCCAGGGCCGCCGGTGATTCCGCTAAATGTAAACGCGTAATTGCCATTCAGCGCGACAGAGCCGCCGTTCTGCCCGCCATTGTTCATTTTGGAGGTGCTTCCCGCGCATCCTATGGAAGATAGAGCGAACGCGAGACACACGGCTACGGCTGGATTTACTTTTTTCATGTTCATCTACTTGCTGGCTGGGGGTAGCAGTTCTTAGTAAACACCTACAAGCACGCACGAACTCATTCGAGCACGCACACGCTTAAGTCTGTGACGACCTTTTGCAATGGAGACGAACCGCGCGGGGTTCAGAGCCTTGAAGAAATGCTGCGTTGTTTTTGATCTTAGGATCGATATTTGCTTGTCTCTGGAACACCCGCTCTGCTATTCATCACAACTTATGCCGCTGCGTGCATTCGACACGCCCTCGCACGGTCGTGTTTATGACTTATTTACAACGCGAAGACAATCAGGTGGATTCAGCAATGTCTCGCAGGAAAACCCCCCAAGGTGCAATTATTCGGGGACGGGCCCGGTTGGAGGTGTGAAACCCAAGGGAGAAGACTAAGGCCGGTCGGGGCTTTCGAGGGCTTCATGCACGGCCCACACGGTGATTGCTCCGGCGACACCAACGGCGTACCAGATAAACTTGTCCTTGGCGGGTTTGCGAGGTGGTCCACCATAACCCTTGGTGCCCGCGCCGCGCGGACCCTGTGGATCGGCGGCGCTGGGATCCAGAACGACACGATACGCGGCGCCCTCCGGAATCTCGCGCACATCATCTTCTACAGCGATACTCAGTGAACCACGGGTGCTCTTGACGATCAATTCCTTGGGACTCAGTACTGTAACTTGTCCGATGGTGGGCCGATCGGAGCTCGGCCGAATTACAGCAGAAGCCACGTGCAGTGCGAACGCTTTCGAATTGGCAGTTGAAAAAGTAGCTGTGCCTAAAGCCAAAGTTGCAGCCGGAGTCGCATCCTCCTGAGAGAACGTGGCCATGCTCGCGCCATGGAGGAGAAAACGGGCAGCACCAGCGCGAACCTGGACGCCGCCAGACTGGTCGGTGCTGAGTCTATCGCCGCTAAAAATGGTTGCGCCAACGGAAGCCTGCCCAGTGGCAAAGCGAGCGCGATCGGCATACACAATTGTACCGAGCCAGGAAGAAGGAGTGGCCAAGAGGGGCGCGGTAAGGAGCGAGAATACGACGATTAGGGCAAGAAAGCTTTTTGAAATTGCGATGCAATCATTGCGGCTGACGAATGAGAAGCTTCCTATTCCGCTGGCGACCGCGAGATGGTCAATGCCCTTGGTGGCAACGCTGCTCAAGCCGGTTAGACGGGCAACGCGCAGTCGCGTCATCGAACTCCTCCAAGAGGGCTGACGGAAGAATACTGAGTAAACTTCATGCCGTCAATTGATAAGCGTTTTCTGCGCGGAAAAGTAACGCCCCCTTGCGCGGGCGGAGTTTGCTGGCCGATGAGGCATTCCACTGCTACAATGCAAGCAAGAAATGACCGACTGGAAACAGATTACCGCCCGCATCCGCCGAGCGCGCACCAGCAAAGACCCCGCGGGGCAACTTTCGAATCTCTTTCAAAAGACGCGGGACGCCATGGTGGCGTTCGAGCTGGCGAAGTATTTTGAATTCTCCGGGCAAAATGCCGATGCCGCGAAGTGGTACTCGGCGGCGGCGCAAAGATTTCGCCGAGCGGACTGGAAAACCAAGGCCCAGGAAGCTGCGGTCCGGCTTGGTGGAGCGCCTGGCGAGATCGCTTTGGAATCAGAAGCTCCAGTCGGGGCGGAGTTTGCCCTGACTCCGCCGGCAGTTTCGACGCCGGAACCGGAATTGCCATTCGAACAGAACCCGGAAGCGCTCGAATCATCGGTGGCGGTCAGCAGCGAAATCCAGCAGGCGACAGAAAGTTCAGCGAATGCGCCTGCAGGACCTGAGAGAAAAGGCGGTCGGCGAGGTGGCCGGAATCGACGCAAGGGCGGCGCTGTGAGGGAACCAGAAGTTGCTCCGGGTCGCCACCCAGCCGAAGAGCCGGTTCGCGGGCTGTCATCCGCGGCCGCTTTCACTGAATCAGCCGAGCCGACTCCTCCACGAGCGACACACAGCCGCGCGATACCCAGCCTGCCCGTCGAGCCGATTGGGGAGCCGGGCGGACCAAGCGTGAAGGGCCGCTACGGCGATCCCGGGCTCTCTTCCCGGATTTCTTTGTTGGAAATGCAGTTTCGCAGACTGATGACTTGCCCGCCCGCCAAACTGGAAGAAGCGGATCGCGCGCCTGCAGGCCCGGGTGTATTTGTGCTGACGGACTCGGACTTGACGAGCTATTACTATGTGGAAGCTTGCCAGACGCTGCGCATCGCGATTGCTAACTTATCGCGCGGATCAAGCCGGCGTGGAATGGAATCGATTAAGCCGCGGCTCGCCGAACACTTGGGAATTGCCGAGCCGCGCGTTGCGAAGTATCTCGCGGACCATTGCGCAGTGCGTTGGCTGCAATTGGATGAAGGAGCGTCAAATTTCGCGCATTTTGTGATCGCGGTTCTCCGGCCGGCGCTCAACGAATAAAAAGTCTCTTTGCGAAACGTCCAGAAATCTTCCTCAGAAGCCGAAAGTTCCAGCCCATTCGGACTACTAGTAACCCCCTTTTTGGCATTAGGGAAATTGCAGTTGGCTGCTCCCTATTGCCGTTTAATGCCCAATTTCGACCGTTCAATGCAAGTTGCTGGCTTCCGCCCCCGGCAACCGGCAAGCTATAGGTGTCCAAAGACTTATTGGGCGTACTACGGTATTCGTGGTACGGTTTTGAGGCACACATAAGTGAGCCCGGGGGCAATCGTTTGGAGTTAGCTCCGGCGATTGAATGGGCTCGAAATCAAGCAAGGGTTGAGTGACAGGCATTCTTGAAAGTGGAGGATAGAGGTTTATGCCGAATCAAGTAGGCACGCAAATCGCAAGAACGTTTGATTGGGTGGTCTGCAAAGCCGCTGGAATCACGTTTAACACCATCCAGTTCTTCAACAAGCGCAATCCCAATCCTTCGGTTACGCCGAAGTGGTCGGACAAGCCGCTGCTGAAATCGTGGGAGAAGACCAAGCCAACGCTGGGCTTCCCGAGGCAGACGGATTCGCTTTGCCCCGCGTGCGTGAAAGAAGCGCGCGAGGCGATCATTGCCGGCAAAAAAGACTGGCGCGACCTGATGCACGAAAAGGTCGGCGAGATCAAGGCGCAGATTATCGAGCGCGATGGGCAGGTCTGGATGGTGAAGGATTGCCCGCTCCACGGCCACTACGAAGACATGATGGCCATTGATTCCAAGTTCCTAAGCTGGATTGAGAAGCAGTTCCCCGGCCGCGACATTCCCGCCCACAACGACGAAGATCTTCACAAGCACGGCTCTTCGACGGTGCGGTATGGCCGTGGGTCGGTGCTTACCGTCGACCTGACGAACCGCTGCAACATGATGTGCGATCCCTGCTTCATGGACGCTAACCAGGTCGGCTACGTGCACGAGCTGGGCTGGGAAGAAGTTAAAGAAATCCTGGACAACGCGCTGAAAATCAAGCCGCGGCGCCAGATGTCCGTGCAGTTCTCGGGCGGCGAACCGACCATGAGCCCGTACTTCCTGGACGCGGTCGCGTATGCCCGGAAGATCGGCTACAACAGCGTGCAGGCCGCGACCAACGGCATCGAGTTCGCCAAGAGCAAGGAGTTCTGCAAAAAGGCGTTTGAGGCGGGCATGCGTTATGCCTACCTGCAATTCGACGGCATCGGCAACGACGCTAACAGCCACCGGCAGATCGGCAACTTATTTGACGTGAAGCTGCGCGCCATCGAGAACATGCACGAGGCGGGCATCGAAATCGTGCTGGTGGTGACTATCGTCAACAACGTGAACAACGACCAGGTAGGCACGGTCGTGAAGTTTGCGATGGAAAACCCCAAGAAGATCGCGTTTGTGAGCTTCCAGCCGGTTTCATTCACCGGGCGCGACGAGGACATCACCCCGGAACGTCGCTTGCGGCAGCGCTACACGCTCTCGCACCTTGCGAAGGACGTCAGCAGCCAGGTGGGCAAGGTGGAGCCGACGCGCGACTGGTTCCCGATTTCGTTTATCAGCACGTTTGCCGGATTCTCGGACATGGTCAAGGGTCAAGAGTCGAATTGGGGATCCCTCTCCTGCGGCTGCCACCCGAACTGCGGCGTTGGCACGGCGCTGATGATCAACAAGGAGACGAAGGAATGGGCGCCCGTTCCGCGCTTCCTGGACGCTGAACAACTCACGAAAGACGTTACCGCGATTACCGACGCGGCCCGCGGCAAGAGTTTCTCAAACTTCATGATGGCCATGGCCCTCTTGAAGAACTACCACCCGTTCCAGGGGCCGAAGGGGCTCAAACTGTACGACCTCTTCAAGAAGTTTGACAAGACCTGGGCGTTGACCAAGAAGTCCGAAACGAAGTATGGCCGTACTTCTCCGGAGCGCACGTATGAAGACGCCATGAAGCGCCGCCAGAGCGATCCGTGGAACTTCCTGTTCATCGCGGGAATGTGGTTCCAGGACTTGTTCAACTACGACTTCCGCCGCACGGAAATGTGCATCATCCCATACGCGACGCAGCAGGGCGAGATCAGCTTCTGCGCGTACAACACCGGCGTGGGATGGCGGCAGATCATCGAGAACATGCACAAGAACGCGACGGTGGCCGAGTGGTACAAGACGCACGGTAAGCATGAAATCTACGCCAAGGGCAAGAATGTCAACCTGCAGAGCTACGAGCATTCGCTGAAGATCGACTCGGAAGATGCAGCGCGTGTTCGCCACTTGGAGCACGACGTTCCGCTGACCGCAGCCGAAGAAGAGCGCGCTCGCCGCAAAAAGGCTTACGAAGAGCAGGCCAAGGTCCGCGCGATTTACGAAGAGCTGGTGCTGAAGAAGCCCCAGCCGGCGGTCGTGCAGATTGGCACGGTCAGCGACATCGCCAAGGCAGTGCCCGCCAATTTCGCCAACGCAGGCAAGCCGGTCACCATTGCTCCGGCCAATGGTAATGGCAACGGGCATTCCAACGGGAACGGTGCCCCAGCCACGCATGATGAAAAGGCAGCGGAAGCCGTCGCAGGCGATTAGGTAGTCTGTCAAGTCCGCAGATTTCAATGGCTCCATGCAAGGCATGGAGCCATTGTTTTTTCGCATAGAGGAAGGATTGCGTGAGGCTGCTATAATTGTTCAGGGAAATCAGATCGAGGTCTGAAGATGCCAATATACGAATACATCTGCGAGGATTGTCAGACGCACTTTGAAAAAATTGTGCTGAATAAGATGCAGGAGATTGCCTGCCCGAAATGCGCGGGGAAGCGCAACGCGATCCAGCTCTCCGTCTTCAGTTCGGCGAATGGTGCGAACGGCGCTTCAACCAAATCATCCGGCGGCTTCTCGGGCGGCGGGGGGAGTTGCTGCGGTGGTGGTTGTGGCTGCAACTGACTTGTGAGCGAGTCCTGGCGCTATGTTGATCAGCCATTCCTCACTGTTGTTGTTCATCACTGGAGCCGCGATTCTGTTGGTGATCCCCGGTCCAGCGGTGACGTACGTGGTCAGCCGGAGCATCGGGCATGGACGCGCGGCGGGTCTTGTTTCCGTCTTGGGCATCGTGACCGGGACGCTGTGCCACGTGGTTGCGGCGGCTCTGGGGATTTCCGCGCTGTTGGCTTCTTCGGTGGTGGCGTTTCAGTTTATAAAGTATCTCGGCGCGGCCTACCTGATCTATCTCGGAATTAAGACGCTGCGGCGCAAGGATGAGCAGCTTGTAGAAGCCGATACGGGCGAAACGAAACCGATTCGCCTCTACGGTCAAGGCCTGCTAGTGAATTTGCTCAATCCCAAGACGGCGCTCTTCTTTCTGGCCTTTCTGCCGCAATTTGTCGATCCAGCGCGCGGACACATGACGCTCCAAATCCTGCAATTGGGAACCTTGTTTGCCCTGATGGGTTGGTGCAGCGACTCCGTTTACGCCGTGATTGCTGGGACCGTCGCCGAACGCATTCGAAGCAGCCTGCGTCTTCGCCGCGCTCAGCGAAACATCTCTGGGGGAGGGCTGATCGCGCTGGGGCTGGCGTCAGCATTCTCCGGATCACAATCAAAATAGATCCCGGCAAAAACTCAATACAACTTTGTGTGGTTAGAGTAATTCATGGCCAGGGGCTATTGCGGCCGGGAATAGTGTTGAATGTTTGGCGGCGGAGCTATAGAAGAATTGCCGCGCGGGTCTGGCACGGGCGGTAGCGACGACCATTTCATCGGAATCACGCCGGTCCACGTCGGCGTCGCGTAATCTTCCTCATCATTGACCGCGAAGCCGGTGCGCACTTTGGCGGAAGCTTCCACCAGCGGCACGGACACCACCATCGTGCCTTTTAATTCCTGTTCGGTCGGCGGGCGCACGGTGGACCAGCGGCCGCGGATCACGTACTCGACGAAATCGCGCATGGCCGCCAGTTTCGCGGCGTCACCCTCTACTGGCTCGGCCTGGCCCATCACCACGACGGAACGGTAGTTGACCGAGTGGCCCGTGGCCGACGGCGCGCATACGATGCCGTCGAGAAGCGTCACGCTCAAGCAAAATGGCGCGCCACTCGCCAACGTTTTCATCAGGCGGCTTGCCGTGGAGCCGTGGAGGAAGAGTTTGTCGCCCACACGCACGTAGTTTGTTGGGACGACGAAGGGCTGGCCATCGGCGATGAAGGCGAGATGGCAGACAAAGGCTTCATCGAGAATGGAGTAGATCAGCTCGCGGTCGTAGCTGCCGCGCTCAGGCTTGCGCCGGACTCTTGTTCTTTCGGTCGGAGTGAAGTTGCTCATTCCCGCAGACTAGCTGGCCCGGATGCATCCCAGCAAGAGCCAATCTGGATCAGCCAATGAATTGACCTCGCCCCGGAATCGTGTAGGCTGTGGGGCACTACGGCACGCCTGTGTTCGGGACTGAGGCCCTATGGCAACGAAGAACCCTGTGTTCACCCGCGAAACGTTCCAGTTTTTCAAGGACCTGGGCCGCCACAATCGCAAGGAGTGGATGGAAGCGAACCGCGACCGCTATCAGGCCGCCATCGTTCAGCCCTTCCGGCGCTTGCTGGAAGAACTCACGCCCACGGCTCTGGAACTCGATTCTCGTTTCGATACCTCCAGCCGAACCGGCGCGAATTTTTCGCGGATCAACCGGGACATTCGTTTTGCGAAGGACAAGACGCTTTACAAAACCCATATGTACCTGAAATTTTCCGTTCCTCCGCCAGTCAAACGAGAAACTGGACAGCTCTACGTTGGCCTTGCCGTGAATACGGTTACGGCAGGCTTCCGAATCTACTCGGGAGGAAAGCGCAAAGAGTCCACGATTGCGCTGATCGCCGAGCCGCGCGTGACGGCGGATTCCCGCTGGGTCGCAAAACAAGAGAAGCGCCTCGGCCGCCGCTACGAAAGCTATTGGTACAAGATGGTGAAAGGAGAATGGACCAAGCACGACGGCTGGCCCACGGCTCCGGAGGATTGGAAAAAGATATTGGCGTGGATTGTACGACGCAAATTCAGCCCTTCCGTAGCTATGCGAGCTACTTTTCCGCGCGAGGCCTCCAAGGTCTTTCGCGATCTCTACCCGCTAGTGCGCTTCACTTCGTTGCCGGAATAGAAAAAGGAGAGGGACCATGAATCGCACCAACGATGAAATCAAGACTCGGAGAAAATTCCTAAAGATGGTGTCGGCAAGTCCGCTGCTGGCCGGCCCGGGCTTTCTGGCTGGTTCGTTCTCCAGCCTTCTCGCGGCGGGCGAAGTCACGGATAAGAAATTTATTGGCTGGCTCGATTCCCTGCAGCAAAGCGACGGTGCAATTACTTCTCCGGACCAGGCCTTCGATGTGATGGATTTTGAGCCTGCGGCGCGCAAGATACTGCCTCCAGCACATTTTGGCTACCTCTCCACGGGCGTGGACGATGACGGAACAGTGCGAGCAAATCGCGAAGGCTATTCGCGGATCCAGATTCGAGCACGCCGCCTCGTTGACGTTGAGAACACCGACATGTCCGTGAACCTTTTCGGAACGAAGTGGAACTCGCCAATCGTGCTCTCTCCGGTGAGCGCTCAGAAAGCTTTCCATCCTGAAGGCGAAGTCGCGGTGGCCCGCGCCGCACGTGCCAAAGGACACCTCATGATGTTGTCCACGGTTGCCACTTCATCCATTGAGGACGTAACCGCCGCAGCGGGTACGCCAGTATGGCAGCAGCTTTATCCAACGAATGTTTGGGAAGTCAGCGGGGCGATCGTTAAACGCGCCGAAGCTGCCGGCTCCCCCGCGATTGTCCTCACCGTGGACCTGCAGGAGGGGAGCAACCGCGAAACTCTATTTCGTTCGCAGCTCGTGGATAAAAGGGAATGCTCTGCTTGCCATCAGAGCGCTTACACGGGCTTTGCGCGCGGCAGGCCCAGAGCGGGCACCGGAGGCTTCGCCGCATACGCAGCCCGGAAACCGATGCTCAATGGCCTGGATCTTTCGAACGTCACCGCCGTGCAACCTCCGAACATGAATTGGGATTTCGTGAAGCGGCTGCGCGATACCGTAACCGTGAAGCTGCTGATCAAGGGAATCGTCACGCGCGAAGACGCGCAGCTCGCGGTGGAG
>Ga0209157_1002986_pt1 | contig 13217 bp, 10 predicted proteins | sample GraSoiAngelo_135_FD_185892 | JGI IMG/M metagenome (GOLD analysis project Ga0209157, IMG submission 185892) | Grasslands soil microbial communities from the Angelo Coastal Reserve, California, USA - 14_0929_05_40cm (SPAdes) (version 2) | ecosystem: Environmental > Terrestrial > Soil > Grasslands ... | reverse complement strand
GACGTTCAGGCCTTCCGATGCGGCATACACGGCGGCGCCGAGTCCCGCCGGCCCGGCCCCGATGATGACGACATCGCAGATCGCCGTCCGATCGATAGTGGGATTCAGGCCAAGGCAGTCGGCCACCTGTTGAATCGTGGGATTGCGCAGCACGATGCTGCCGCGGCAGATCACGACGGGTATGTCTCCGGCGCTGACGCGGAACTGATCGAGCATCTGCTGGCTGTCGGGGTCGTTGTCGAGATCCACGAATTTATAGGGGTGCCCATTGCGCGTGAGAAACTCGCGGATGTGGAGCGAGCCCTGGCAGTGATTCGATCCCAGCAGCAGCACGTCACCGAATTCTTGATCGATCAGCTGCAGGCGGCGCAGGATGAACGCCCGGAGAAAGATGTCGCTCAGCTCGGGGTCGGTCCGAATCAGCTCCAGCAGCGACTCGCGGCTGACTTCGATGACTTCACAGGGCGTGCTGGCCTGGATGCGGGCCAGGAAGCGGCCGCCGGCCAGGATCGAACGCTCGCCCGTGAACATTCCCTCGCTGAAGCTCGGCACTTCCTCGCCGACCCAGCGCGGGGGACGGACGAGGTCCAGCCGTCCCGACACGACCACGAATATTTTCGTGACCGGCTCGCCTGCGTCGCCGAGCACCTCGCCCGGCTCGACAAGGCGCCGGCGGCCGTGCGGCTCGATGCGGGCGATCTGCGCCGCCGTCAGCCGCGGAAACGCCTCGGCCTGTCGCGCGGCGGCGGCAGGAGTGGTTTGGGGTGGAACAGTCGTGGCGGTCATCGCTTGAATACTACCAGCCAACGGAAGAGCTTCTAGCATGGCCCAACAATGCAAGCATCTCGCGCAGGTCCGCGACGTCAAGCCGAAGACACCCGACGGGTGCGAGGAATGTCTCGCGAGCGGCGACGAGTGGGTGCACCTGCGGCTCTGCCTTCAGTGCGGTCACGTCGGGTGTTGCGACGACTCGCCCAACCGGCACGCCACGAAGCACTTCGGTAAGACCAAGCACCCCATCATGCGCAGCTTCGAGCCTGGTGAGGATTGGGGATTCTGTTTTGTCGACCAGCTCATGTTCGAGCCGGCGCCGCGGCCGTTAGGGCGTTAGCCCTGCTGGTGCGCTTCGACGAACCACAGCCACTTGTCGATGCCGCGCGAGATTTCGGTCAGCAGATCGGCGCTGTCGGTATCCTCGAGCTCGTTCATTTCCTCGATGCCGATGCGCGCCGTCCGCCCGAACGCCGCGAGTGCATCCGACAATGCGGCCACATGCTCCGCGCCGTCCGATAACGCGAGCGGGTAGTCCGGCAGCGACGAACGCCCTTCCACCGCACCCACGGTGCCCTCGGCGATGCCGCCCAGTTGCACGATGCGCTCGGCGATCAGATCCACGTAGCCCTCGACATCCTCGTTGACGTCGTCGAACAGCTCGTGCAGTCCGATGAACGAGGGGCCCTTCACGTTCCAGTGCGCCTGCTTGCACTGTGTCTGGAGATCGATGCAGTCGGCGAGGCGCTGATTGAGCAACGCGATCACCTCGACGCGAGTCGTTTCGGGCAAATCGTTCTTGGTCGTATAGAGCCGCGCCGGCGCACGCGCACGACTCTCGGGAATCGTCTCCGGGGGGGAGACTGCGTGTCGAGCCGGTGCTGCCCGGACCCGCTTCTCCTTTCCATCTCTCCGTTTTGCCAGTGTTCGGGAGGCCATGTCGATTCTCCTAAATAGCGGGTCGCGGCATCGCTTTGCCGAACGAGCGAACGCGGAACGCGACCACGAAGTTTACGATGCCGAACGCAAGGGCGAACCACGCAATTAACACGATCACGGTGGCCACCGTCAGTCCCGGAAACGCGACCGCCGCGACGGCGAGCACGAAGCTGAGAACGCCGCCCAAGATGCTCCAGCCCGACGGCGCGCCCATCGCCTTCTGCGCCCGTGCCAGCATGAACTGCGCACCGGCCGCGAACAGCATCCACAGTGACACCGAGATCACGATATAGAGCAGCGACAGGGCCGGGTTCAAGAACGCCAGCACCCCGAATACCGTACTGATCAGCCCTTGGATCAGAAGCAGCCACCAGCGATCGAAGAGGGCCCGCATACGCACCGCGGAGCCGATCGTCACAATGCCATCCACGAGCGCATATGCGGCGACGAAGGCCATCAGGGCGATGACGGTCGCGCCGGGCCACAGCAGCGCGAGCAGACCAAAGACAATCGCGGCGAGGCCTCGCAACAGGAACAGCCACCAGTGGTGGCGGATGGAGGCCGCAATTTGATCGGATAGCATCCCGACCTCCTTGGCTACGGGGAGAAGTTGACGGTGTCTTGGAACATGGAGTCGTGGACCGCCTCGTGGTAGTGGAGTAGAATTGCCGACGTGAAACGAGGCGTAACGCTCCTCCTGGCGCTGTTCGGCACCGCGAGTCACTCCAGCACCACCGACAGTATTCCGCTTCTTGAGCATCCGCGCCCCGACTTCCAACGTGCACAATGGCTCAATCTCAACGGCCGCTGGCACTTCGCGTTCGATCCACAAAACAGCGGGGAACGCGAGGGCTGGCCGAGCCGCGGGCTACCCGCAGGACGGGAGATTCTCGTGCCGTTTTCCTGGGGCGCGCCGCTCTCCGGGATTCCCGATAGCGGCGACATCGGTTGGTATAGCCGCACCATCACCGTACCCGCCGCGTGGCACGGGGGGGGACGTCGCGTGTTTCTCGTGTTCGGCGCAGCGGACTGGCGGACAACCGCGTGGCTCGATGGCCGGAAGTTGGGCGACCACCAGGGCGGTTACACGCCATTCTCTTTCGAGCTGACGCAGGCAACAACAGGTGCGTCGCAGCGACTAGTGGTCCGCGTGGACGACACGCCGCACCCGTTCAAGCTCGAGGGCAAGCAGGGCTACGGAAAAGCGCGCGGAATGTGGCAGACCGTGTACCTCGAGGCGCGCGGCAGCGATCCATTGGAATTTGTGCACTTCACACCGGAGGCCGACCTCGCGGGGGTCGGCGTCGACGTGCGACTGCTCGAGCCGGCGCCGCAGGCGCTCACGCTGCGACTCGCTTTTACCAATCGCGCCGGCGGACCCACGGTGACGCATCGCATCCCCCGCGGCACACGCTCCGCGCACCTCGACGTGCCGCTGCCGGGCGCACGCCGCTGGTCGCTCGACGATCCGTTCCTGCACGACGTCGTTGTGAGTGTCAGCGGCACCGGAATGGCCGAGGACCGCGTGCAGACCTACTTCGGCATGCGGACGATCGGCGTCGTGAACGTGCCCGGCACGACGTATCGTTACGTTGCCCTCAACGGCACGCCCGTCTATCTGCAATTGGCGCTCGACCAGGCGTACCATCCGCAAGGCTACTACACGTTTCCTTCCGACAGCGTGCTGCGCGATGAGATCTTGCGCGCGCGCCAGATCGGGCTGAACGGTCTCAGGGAACACGTGAAGATCGAGGCGCCGCGCAAACTGTATTGGGCGGATCGCTTGGGCGTGCTGATCATGGCCGATGTGCCGAACTGGTGGGGCCCACCCGATTCAGCGGCATTTCGCGAGCACGACACGGCGCTACGCGGCATGATCGAACGCGACTACAATCATCCGTCGGTGTTCGCCTGGGTGCTGTTCAACGAGACATGGGGTCTCGAGACGAAGGTCGAAGGACGCGATCGCTATTTGCCTGAGACCGAGCGTCGCGTTGCGCGCGATTACCGTTTGGCGAAGTCGCTCGATCCCACACGACTCGTCGAAGACAACTCCGTGTGCTGCGGCAGCGGACACACGGAGACCGATCTCAATACCTGGCACGAGTACTTGCCCGGCTGGCGCTGGGAGACGCGCGACCAACAGGTGAGCGACAGTACGTTCCCGGGCTCGACCTGGAACTTCCGGTCGGCGTGGCGGCAGGCACGGCAGCCGATGTGCAACTCGGAGTTCGGGAACGTGTGGGGCTACGAGGGCAGCACCGGCGACGTGGATTGGAGCTGGGATTACCACCGCGCCATCAACGCATTTCGCCGTCACCCCAAGATCTGCGGCTGGCTGTATACCGAGCACCATGACGTGATCAACGAGTGGAACGGCTACTGGCGCTACGACCGCTCGTGGAAAGAGACGGGCTTTGGCGACATCGTGCCGGGTATGTCGCTGCGCGACCTGCACGCGCCGCTCTACATCGCGGTGGGCGATTCGGAGCTGAGCCGCACGGTTCGTCCCGGCGAGCGCATCGACGTACCGCTCTACGCCTCGTTCCTGACCGGGATCACGACGTTCGGTGACTCGCTCACCTTGCGCGCCGAGCTGTACGGGTGGAATGCGCTGGGCGAGCGACGCACGTGGGACACGTCCGTGAGGCGCGTGCCGTACCGGCCGTGGATGTCGCAGCCCCTCGCGCCGCTCACGATCACGATGCCGAACGAGCCCCCCCCGGCTACGTTGGTGCTGGCGACGCGACTCGAGGATGCGAAAGACTCCGTCCTCCAGCGCAACTTCACGACGTTCATCGTGGACGCCGAGGCGCCGGCGGTTGCGACGCTGGCCGACGGACGGCGCGTCCGGATCGCCCGCGTGCCGGCGACCGCCGTCCACGATGCCCAATGGACGCTCAAACAATGGACCGTCCTCGGCGATCACAAACTGAACGGAGCCGGCAGCGGGTTCTTCGAGTACCGCATTCCGTGGCCCGCCGGGCTCGATGCGAGTGACGTCGCCAGCGCAACATTTCTCGTCGAGGCATCTGCGAAGCGTCTGAATGGCAAGGATCGCGACTCGACGATGGCGGACAATGGCGATTACATGCGCGGCGGCGGCTTCCACGATCCGAGCCGCAATCCCAACAGCTATCCAATGACCGGTGTCACACCATTTCGCAGCGCGGTCACGGTGCGGGTGAACGGTGAATTCGCCGGCCGCCGGGACCTGGCCGACGATCCAGCCGACTCGCGCGGCATCCTCAGCTGGCAGGCGCAGCCGCATGACGGGCATCTCTACGAAGCCGGATCATACGGTGAGCTGCTGCATGTACCGATTCCCGCCGACGCGATTCGTGAAGGTGCCCGCACCGGTGAGATGATCGTTAGGTTGGAGGTTGATGCCGCGCTACCAGGTGGGCTGGCGATCTATGGCGCGCGATTCGGGCGCTATCCAATCGATCCCTCGGTGCTCTTTGTGCTCCGCGACACGACGACAACACCATCGCACGCTGGTGTGACGCGCGCGCCATTCGGGAAGCTGCCCGACGGGCGCACCGTCGAGCTGTTTACACTCACCAATGCGCACGGCATCGAGGTCCGGGTGATGACGTACGGCGGCATCATCACCGTCGTCCACACACCGGACCGCGCCGGCCACTTCGACGACATCGTGCTCGGCTACGACAGTCTCGCCGGATACCTGAAAGACTCGCCGTACTTCGGTGCGATCGTCGGACGCTATGCCAATCGAATTGCCAATGGGCAGTTCACGCTCGACGGCACGACGTATCGCCTTGCCAAGAACAATGGCCCGAACACGCTGCATGGCGGGGTGCGCGGATTCGACAAGGTCCTGTGGACCGGAGAGCCGTTCCAGACCGACAGCGGCGTCGGAGTCACGCTGAGCTACACGAGCAAGAACGGAGAAGAAGGCTTCCCGGGCACGCTCGTCACGCGCGTGAAGTACACGCTCACGCCGCGCGATGAGCTTATCGTCGACTACGAAGCCGCCAGCGACAAAGCCACGCCCGTCAATCTGTCACAGCATACCTACTGGAACTTGCACGGCACGACCGGCGTGGGGGGCGCCGAGATTCTCGACCACATGCTGACGCTCAACGCAGCCGCGTTCACGCCGGTTGACTCGACGCTGATTCCGACGGGCGAAATCACTCCGGTGACGGGAACGCCGTTCGATTTTCGCACCCCGACGAGGATCGGCGAGCGCCTTGCGCAGGAGAACACGCAGTTGCGTTATGGCCGTGGGTATGACCACAACTGGGTGCTCGACCGCGGCCGCCAAACCGGCCTGGTACCTGCGGCGCGTCTCGTTGACGCCGCTAGCGGGCGTACGGTCGAGATCAGCACGACCGAGCCGGGGGTGCAGTTCTACTCAGGCAACTTTCTCGACGGCACTATTAAAGGAAAGCGTGGCCTCGCTTACGCGTATCGGACGGGACTGTGCCTGGAGACGCAGCATTTTCCCGACTCGCCCAATCATCCCACCTTCCCTTCCACAATCCTGCGTCCCGGTGCGACCTACCGCTCGCGCACCGTGTACACGTTCGGGGTGGCCCACTGAAGCGGCGCGAATTTCTCGCGACGAGTCTGAGCTTTGCCGCGACTGCCGGTGCGTGGCGCTTGCACCGTCCTCGGGCCCACCTTCGTTTCGGCTACGCCGCGATCTGATCCCGGACGACGTGCACGAAGCACGCCGCCCGGGATCTGAGACTAGTTCACGCCACTCGACGCCGACCCGACGATGATCTCGCCCGTCGTCTCATAGCCGAAAAGCCCGAGCTGCTGCAACACCACGTGGATCATGTTGACGGTGATCCCGCTGCTCGTGACGCCATCGCCCGTCGGGATCTGCTCGTTGAACACGACGTAGCCCACGCCGGGCAGGTCCATGCGCGTGTTTGGAGCGGGGTCGGACACCTGCACGCCGTTCACGACCAGGTTCGCGAGACTCGAACCCTCGGCATTGCTGTTCGCGCCGCCTCCGTCGACTGTGCTACTCGCCATCGCGACGATTCCATCCGCGGTTATCAAACCGTTGAGGATGCTCACTTGTCCGAGCGTCGCGCTGCTCACGGCGTCCGAGGCGTCCGTCCCGTCGCCCGCGACGATTGCGAACGCGTCCTGCGCCGTCACCATGTCGGCGATCGAGACGTTGCTGGCCTGATCCTGCGCCATTGTGCCACCTGCCGGCAACACGGCTGACGGTGCCTGCTGATTGACCGTCGCCGTGGTCACGCCGACGCCGAATGACTGGGCTTGCGCGGCCCGCATTTGGCCTGCCATGGAGCCCGGCGCCCAGGTCAAGGGCAGGACGAGTCCCGCAAAACGGATCGCCCGCCGGATGCTATCGATGTTCATTGTATCCTCCTTAGCCATCTCGGTACGCATGTGCGTCCGGGCTCACAAGTGGGTTGGATGGAATTGCCGGTTCCCACCCGTCAGCGTGCACGCGGGCTCCGCCGGAGGGAGGCTCGGATCCGGGCACGTCACCTCATAGTCCCCCAGTCCGTCGATGGGCTCTAACACCCTGATGGCGAACCCGTCGTGACCGACGCCAGGCTCACCGTTGTCACAATCGAACACCTCAAAATCGAGATCCTGCTGTCCGGTGTTCTGCACCCGCAGCTTCCCGCCCCAATGCGCTGCGCCGTCAGTGCAGTCGGTGTCTGTCGGGTGTTCCGCGAAGGTCACCGACGTCGCATGGAGGTTGAGGGGATGTCCGTTGAGCTCCATGCCGGGCCGGTGATCGATCCACTCCAACTCGCCCTTGTCGGCCAGGCACGTGCCATTCGCATCCGTTTGGCCGGACGTGATAACGTGCGCGCCGAATGTCTCGTAGGTGTGGCTCGCCGGCGGATTCTTGTCAGCCGTGCCGTCCGGATAATCGATGCGGCCACCGCCGGTCATCTTGAAGGGAATACACTCAAACGCACCGAAGTGGAACCGCGGCCCACCGACCTTCGGCGCCAGCGCAGTGCGGTTGGCCTCGCAGCTCCCGACGACCAGCGCGATCGCCGCGGTCGCCGTCAGTCCGGCGAGCAATCTCGGGTTGGACATAACGCCTACCTCCGTGAGTGAGGATTTTGCAACTCCGCACAGAGGCAAGCGGTGTACCGAATGTTCACACGTCGAGTGCGTTCCGTCGCAAGGGCTTACAGATCGTGGTGCCACTGCCACGACGCCGGCGCGCAGCATCGCGCGAGTGATATCGCGGCGGTCGTGCAGCGAGGATTAGTGCCGATAGTGGAGCCCGACTACGCCGGTCGGATTCGGAGGGCGCTTAGCGCGGTGCGCGCAGCGCGAGCCGTTCTTGGCGGCGAAACGTGCCCGGCCCGACGCCCTGCATCCGCGCGAATGCCTTGCTGAAAGCCACCGGATTGGCGTAACCGACCGCCTGGGCGACGTCGGCGATGACGGCGTCGTCTTCGCGCAACCGCTGAGCGGCGATCGTCATGCGCCAATGCGCGAGGTACTGCAACGGTGGCTCGCCCACCAACTCTGTGAATCGCGCCGCGAACGCGGAGCGCGACATCGCCACCGATGTCGCCAGTCGCTCCACGGTCCATGGCTCGGCGGGGCGCGCATGGATCAGCCGCAGCGCGGCACCGATGGCCGGATCGGCCACGGCGCCCAGGCCACACACCGACGCATCCACCGTCGAGCTCCAGAAGCGCAACGCGTGCACGAACAGCAAATCGGCCAGCCGCGCCAGCACGATCGCGCTCCCGGCACCGGGCGATCCGCTCTCGCTGAGAATGAGCGGCACGAGGCCGGCGAGCTGAGGGCTGGCCGACACCGCGCCCGCGGGGAGATGGATGGCCGGCGGCAGCGACGCGAGCAGCGCGTTGCGCGGCGCGCTGCCCAGCGTGAAATGGCCGATGATGATAGACGTCACCGGCCCGGCGCCGCCTGCCCGCGCCACGTGCGGCTCCCGGGGACACGCGTCGAAGTCGAAGTTCAATGCGGGCACGTCGCTCCGCTCGATGTCGCGCAGCTCATGCGCCGACCCGAGTGGGAGGATCACCGCATCGCCGCTGGAGAGCGGGCGCGGGCTCTCGCCACGCACCTCGAGCCACGCGCTGCCGCGCGCGACCACATAAAAACTCAGATGCGCGCGTTCGGGAACCTGGAGACGCCACGGTACCCCGAAATCGACCTTGCCAAAAATCGCCGTGCGCAGGTGGACAGCTTCCAGCACTTGCCCGATAACGTCCACTGCCGCATCCGACGCGCGTGGACGCTGGGTAACATTTCTTAGCGTCTTAGGCATAGATAATCCATAACACGCGCGATAGCCTGCGACAAGTCGAAGGATCTGCCCAACCCATCAACGCGTGAAGGACTCACATGCTCAGCGCAGCACTGCTCATCGCGCGCCTCGTCGTTGGCCTCAGCATCAGCGCCCATGGCGCACAAAAACTGTTCGGCTGGTTCGGTGGCTACGGACTCGCGGGGACTGGCGGGTTTTTCGAACAGCTCGGCTTCCGTCCAGGCCGCTTGTTCGCGGCACTGGCCTCCGTGAGCGAACTCGTCGCCGGTCTCCTGATCGCACTGGGTTTTCTCGGCCCGGTCGGCCCGGCACTGCTGCTCTCCGTCATGATCGTCGCTGCCGTCACGGTTCACTGCGGCAAAGGATTCTTCGCGACGTCCAACGGCATCGAGATGACGGTTCTGTATGCGACGGTCGCGATCCTGCTCGCGCTCGCTGGGCCGGGACTCTACTCGCTGGATGCGCTCCTCGGACTCGAGACGCTGTGGTCGCCCGCATTGACGGGAGTAGCGCTGGTGATCGGTGTCATCGGCGCGATCGTGAATCTGGCGGTGCGCCGCCGGGCGCCAACACCTGACAGCGCCCCAGTGGGGACCACGTAGCATGTCCATTCCTCTGTTGCTCTTGATCGGCAGCATCGCCGGAGGGGCGGGGGGACCGGTGACCGACCCCCACGTTCGCTCCTATATCGCGGCAGCGAGCATACCAGCCTTCGCCCGCAAGTACGGTATGAAGTGCTCGGCCTGTCACCTCGCGGTCCCGGTGCTCAATCGGTACGGCCAGGCATTCAAGGACAACGGGTACCGAATGAAAGTGGGCACTGATGATCTCCGAGCCAACGAGCCGGCCTACTGGCCCGCGTTCGCCTGGCTGTGGAAGAACTACGAGGTGGACGTGGAACGCGTCGGCGGGCGGACGGTACAGCAGGCCGGGGGAATTGCCGACGGTGCGCTGGTCTTCGGCGGGTTGGGCTCCATCAGCGATAGAGTCTCCTTCCGGTTTGTGCCGATCGTCTATGAGAACGGGGTCACCTTCGCCGATGCCGGCTGGATCCGCTATAACCAGGCGTTCGGGAGCGACTGGCTCAACATCAAGGTGGGATCCAACGAGCTGGAGTTGCCAATTTACCCCGGGCGCGAATACAACATGGGCGCGTCGCGATTCGCGGTCCTCTACGCGTACGCCGTGCCCGGCTCAGTCTCGCGCTTCAGCGTGCTGTTCCCTCAACCTGGCATCGAGATCATGGGGCACGATCGCGGCAGCCGCAGCCGCTACTCGGTCAATGTGTTCAACTCCGCTGGAGCGCCGCGGGCACACTGCACGTTCTGCGCCCCTGGCGTGTTCGGCCGAGTGACGCACCGCCACGACCTCGAGAGCGGATTCCTCCGCAGCGTGCAAGTCGGCGCGTTCGGAGCGTACGCGACCTGGCCGGTCGGACCCGATACTTCCGATCTCAAGGGTCAGCGTCGCTTCGGCGGCGATCTCGAGTTGTTGTTGGGCTCCGACGTCCTGCCGTTCCGCGTCACACTGATGGGGATGACGGGACAGGACGACCGTGCACTGATCCCGACGGCGACCCAGGACCCAAGGTACGACGCGGGTATGCTGCAGCTCGAGTACATCCCGCGCCTCCCACTCGTGTTCTACAGCCGTCTCCAAATGATCCGCAACCGGCGCCAGGCTGTTGCCGGAACCCCCGGCGACTTTCGGCGACCAGGACTTCCAGTTCGTCGGCGTGCGGCACGCATTCGATCTGAACAGCCGGTTCGCCTGGTTGCTCGAGCTCAGCTACTGGCGGTGGACGATCAAGCGGGTGGCGCCCGGCGGCGCGGACGTAACACACCACACGCTGTGGCTCGGCACTCACCTCGACTTCTGAAAGGGGGGCGGATGTCAACCAGACGACGCGCCGCGGCGGTTGCTGCCCTCATCGCCGGCGCCCTAGCGGCCGGCGCTGCCCCGTTGCCGGCACAAACGAAGGATGCGGCGCGCGGCCGCCAGGTATACGAACGCTACTGCATCCAGTGTCACGGTACGCGCGCCGACGGCGCGGGGGAGGTAGCGCGCTGGTCGCAACCGAAGCCGCGTGACTTCCGGCACGGCGTCTTCAAGTTCAGCTCGACGCCGTACGGCTTCCTGCCGACGACGGCCGATCTCGAGCGGGTGCTCCAGAACGGCCTGTACGGCACGCGCATGCCCCCCTTCGCCGCATTGAGCACGCGCGAGCGCCGGGACGTGATCGCATACCTGCAAACGCTATCGCCACGCTGGCAAACCGACGGGCCGGGGACACCAATCGCCATCACCGACGAGCCGGTAGCCACGCGGGAGTCGGTGACGCAAGGCCGGAGGTTGTTCGAGGCGAACTGTGCGAAGTGTCACGGCGACGGCACGGGCAACGGGCCGTCGGCCGTCAAGGGAATGGTGGACGATTGGGGGGCGCCCATCGCGCCGGCCAATCTCGCGCTGGGCCGTGGCAAGTGGGCACGCACCGCGCGCGATATCTATCTGCGGATCATCGCCGGCATCAATGGCACGCCGATGCCAGAGTCTGGCGACGCCCTAAGCCCTGAGCAAGTCTGGCAGGTCGCGCACTACGTTCAGGCCCTCGGCGCCTGGTCCGGGTCGACTCCGGAGCTGAGGAAGTTCGCTGCGGAGCTCCCGCCGCCAAGCGCCCCGTGAGCTCTTGATCGACCCCACCATGCAGATCGGCATCGACAGCTTCGCCGCGGCTTACGACGAGAGCAGTCTCGCGGTGAGCCCCGCGACTCGCGTGCGCGATCTCGTCGAGCAGATCGTGCACGCCGATCAGGTCGGACTGGACGTGTTCGGCATCGGCGAGCACCACCGCCGCGAATATCTCGATTCCGCGCCGGCCATGATTCTCGCGGCCGCGGCCGCCCGCACCGACCGCATCCGGCTCACGAGCGCCGTGACGGTCCTGAGCGCTGCCGACCCGGTGCGCGTGTTTCAGCAGTTCGCCACTCTCGACCTGCTATCGCAGGGCCGCGCGGAGATGGTCGTCGGCCGCGGGTCGTCGATCGAGGCATTTCCCCTCTTTGGCTTTCGACTCGAGGACTATGACGCCCTGTTTGCCGAGAAGCTCGATCTGCTGCTAAAGATCCGTGAGAACGAGCACGTCCATTGGTCCGGCAAATATCGGCCGGCACTGACCGGCCAAGGTGTCTATCCGAGGCCTGCACAGAATCCGTTGCCGATATGGCTCGGTGTGGGCGGGACGCCGGAGTCGTTCGTTCGTGCCGGCATGTTGGGACTTCCCTTGATGGTCGCCATCATCGGCGGTGAGACGCGACGCTTCCGTCCGCTGATCGATCTCTACCGCGCGGCCGGCGAGCAAGCCGGACACCCGCCCGACCGCCTGAAGGTCGGCGTTCACTCCCTCGGCTACGTCGCCGACACGACTCAAGAAGCCGCCGATGCGTTCTTTCCCGGCTACGCCCGTGCCGTCGCCACTGTCGCGAAGGAGCGCGGCTGGCCTCCCGTCACGCGGGCGGGGTTCGACGCCCAGCGTGGTCCACACGGCGCGCTGCTGATTGGTAGTCCCGACGAAATCGTGGAGAAGATCATTCGACACAGTGAAGCGCTGGGCGGCATCGCGCGCATTACCTTTCAAATGAATGCCTCTTCCCTACCACACGCGAAGCTCATGCAGGCGATCGAAACCATTGGGACGAGAGTCGCGCCTGCGGTACGCCACGAAATGGCAGCGGAGCCGCGATGACGTTGAACGTGGGCAAAGACGATCACGTGCGGGGGTCGAGCAGCGCTCCAGTCACGGTGCTCGTCTACGGCGACTACGAATGTCCGTACACCCGGGCGCTGGAGCTGGCCATCGCGCAGCTTCGCGACGACGGCGCCAATTCGTTCCGTTACGTGTTTCGCTACTTCCCGCTGCGCGAGATCCATCCGCATGCGGAGCTGGCCGCGGAGGCGGCCGAGACGGTCTACACGCTCGGCGGCCCCGAAGTATTTTGGGTCATGCACGACGCCTTGTTCGCCAATCAGGACGACCTCGAGCCACCAAGTCTCGAACGGCAGGCCACCGCGGCCGGTGTCGCCTCCAAACCCTTCCGCGCTGCGCTCAAGGCACAACGGTTCGCCACGCGCATACAGCGAGACGTTCGGAGCGGCCTGGCGAATGGTGTGGACGGCACGCCTTCTGTTTTCATCAATGGTGAGCGCTATCTCGGGGGGCGTGATGTCGATT
>Ga0209157_1002981_pt1 | contig 13234 bp, 10 predicted proteins | sample GraSoiAngelo_135_FD_185892 | JGI IMG/M metagenome (GOLD analysis project Ga0209157, IMG submission 185892) | Grasslands soil microbial communities from the Angelo Coastal Reserve, California, USA - 14_0929_05_40cm (SPAdes) (version 2) | ecosystem: Environmental > Terrestrial > Soil > Grasslands ... | reverse complement strand
CTAACGGGGGCCTACGGCCGACGCTCCGCCTGATCCTGGAGGGCCTTCGGGTTGTTTTCCCACACGGCGTTCACGGTGCCCGTCGGATCCTCGAAGAGGGCCCACCAGCCTTGGCCCATGACCTCGTCCTTGCCTCTTAGGATCTTTCCGCCAGCCTTCCTGATTTTCTTCGTGGCGTCCTCGACCGAGTTCACGAGGATGTAGTTCAGGGGCCGGTTCTCCGCAGTGCTCAGCGGTTCGCGAAGCCCGCCCGCGGGCCCGCTCGGGGCGGAGAACAGAGTGTACTTCACCTCCGGCAGGTCCTGGAACGTCCATCCGAAGACCTCTCCGTAGAACTTCTTCGTCCTCGCAGGATTGTTCGTCGGTATCTCGACGTGCACGATGCTGCCCGGTTTCGATTGCTCTGACATCTTCCACTCCCCCTGAGGGACGCTGGGATGCGGCGAGGAGTCCTCAAGGCTATCGGGGGGAGGGGTGTCCGAAAGTGCCGTCAATGCCCCGGACGGGGCTCGAGCCATCGGGCGACGACGTCCTCATGGCCGCGTGCGTACTCCGATGCCGGGGTCGTCTTCGGGTCCCGCCACGCGAGATCCGCGTACCAGGGTGGGGGTGTCATCGTCCAGCCCTTCGGTGGCGCGCCGTCGACGAGGAACCAAATATCGTAGTGCGCCTGGCCGGGGAACCGTTTCGGCTCATACAGGTCGACCTCCGACCGCGGCTCGGAGAGCGTCATCCCGCGAATCTGGAGGATATCCTCCGCAATCCTCCTGGCAGCGGCCCGCGGGTCCTCCCCGTATCGGAGCTGGCTGGCGGGGATCGTCCACCCTCGCCCGTGGATCCGCCTTCGCGATTCATCGAGGCCCGCCAGTGTTTCCCACCTCGGATCGTCGCGGTACTTGCCTAAGAGGATCGTGTGACCCTGTCGTACGAACAGGAATGCGCTCAAGCACATGCCTCCAGGCGGGACATCGCGAAAGCCCGCCGGTGGGGCGTCCTTCGACAACCAGAGAAACGGTCCTTCTCCGACCATGGGTGCGAGACGGAGATTGAAGAGAAAAGGTTGCTCACAGCACAACGGGTTCCGGAAGGCCTATTAGCAGAACGAAGGTTCGACCCGCGGGCACGTCGGCTAGTCAGGATTAGGCTGGAGGCCTTCGGAGCCTCCGACCGGGGTTCGAATCCCCGCGTGCCCGTCCGTCTTCACCGGGAGGCCAGCGCCTTCCCGATTCCAATCAGGGATAGGCCGACCCCAGATCCGAACATGAGCCAGCCAATCCCGACAACGATTTCCCAGCCTAAGATCGGGAGGAACCAGCCGATCCCGATCACGAGCCCGCCCAGGACCGCGAGAGTCCCGCCGGTGTTCACAGTCGCGATGCCCGGATGCGGTGGCGGGGGAACGTGCCCCCACGGCGGATACGCGGGCATCGGATACGGGGTCGGTGGTGCGGGGGGCGGGACGCTCGGGCCGGGTCCATACGGGGGTCCTGGGTACGCCATGCGGGTTCATCGGCGGCCTTCCTATTGGAGTCTGCGGACGGATGTAGTCCTCCCGCTCGACGGGCACACGCTTATTATTCCCCTGGGCGTGATTCCCTTTCGTTGGTGGGGTCCGTGACAGACGTCGTGATAGCGAGCGCGTGTCGGACGCCGATTGGAAAGTACGGGCGGGCGCTCCGTAACGTCGAGGCCGTGAAGCTCGGGTCCATCGCGATCGCGGAGGCGGTGAGCCGCGCGGGGCTTCACGGGAGCGATGTCGACGAGGTGATCATGGGGAACGTGATCAGCGCAGGCCTCGGGCAGGCCCCCGCCCGCCAGGCGATGCTCCTCGCGGGGCTGCCCGACCGGATCGGCGCGGTCACCGTGAACAAGGTGTGTGCGAGCGGGATGAAGGCGGTCGCGATCGCGCGGGACGCGATCCTCGCCGGGTCCGGAGAGGTCATCGTCGCGGGCGGCATGGAGTCGATGAGCCGTGCGCCGTACCTGGTGAAGGAGGCCCGCTGGGGCATCGGGTACAACCACGTGCAGTTCACGGACGCGATGATCCACGATGGCCTCTGGGACGTGTACAACCAGTTCCACATGGGCGTCACGGGCGAGGTCGTCTCGGAGCGGTTCAAGGTCACGCGGGAGGAGCAGGACCGCTTCGCGCTCGAGAGCCATCACCGCGCCCTGAAGGCGATCAACGAGGGGAGGTTCAAGGCGGAGGTCGTCCCCGTCGACGTCCCGGGCCACGGCGCGTTCGACACGGACGAGGGAGTCCGCCCGGACACGTCCCTCGACAAGCTTGCGAAGCTCCCTCCCGTTTTCAAGGAGGGCGGGCTCGTCACCGCGGGTAACGCGAGCCAGCTCAGTGACGGCGCGTCCGCACTCATCGTCATGTCGGACAAGGCCGCGGAGAAGCACGGCGTGAGGCCCCTTGCCCGGATCGTGGACTACGCGACGAGCGGCACGAAGCCGGAGTGGGTGATGGAGGCGCCGATCCCCACCGTGCGAAAGCTGCTGAAGAAGACGGGCCTCGCCATGGAGGACTTCGACCTCGTCGAGCACAACGAGGCGTACGCCGCGGCGAGCGTCGCCGTTGCGAAGGAGCTCGGCATCCCCTTCGACAAGTTGAACGTTCACGGCGGCGCCGTCGCCCTCGGCCACCCGCTCGGATGCTCGGGAGCGCGGATCCTCACGACCCTCATCTACGCCCTGCAGGATCGCCGCGCGAAGCGTGGCCTGGCGACGTTGTGCCTTGGCGGCGGCAACGCGATGGCGATGATCATCGAACGGATGTAGCCTGTCCGCTCGGAACCCTTTTCTCCGCGCGGACGCTCCCCGGGCTTATGTGGGGGTATCCCGGCTCACGGTGTCGCGCGTGCGGGGCTACCGTCGCCCCGGACTTCGTGTATTGTCATTGGTGCGGATCCCCCCTCCTCTACACCCCCGTCCCGCCTTCCCACATGGTGTACGCGCCCGCGCAACCGAGGACACCGGCAGAGACCGCACAGGTCATTTGGGGGGTTCGGACGAAGCGGGGCCTGATTCTCTCAGCGGTTTCCTTCTTTCTCCTTTGGGTCCCCGGCCTCACCGTGATTGGGGCCGCCCTCCTGTCGATCGGCTCCACGTTGATGTTCTGGGATCGTCAGCCCTTCAGCCGTCCCCACCGGTCGGCGATGACGGCCGCCTACAGCCTCCTTTGGGTTGCGGCCTCGATCTATGTGATTCTGTTCCTCGTGTTCGTCGGGGCCGCGTACTCCGCCTGGCTCAGGGGCGCCACCCTGGACTTCCTCCGTCCCGCGGTAGTCCTCTTCGTCTGGGATTCCACGCTCCCCACCGAGCTCGTCGTCGTGGCCCTCGCGCTCCAGGTTCGGTTTCTTCTTCGTCCGAAAGAGCGCTGGCAGTGGTGGGGGGCGAGTGCCGCCCTAGTCTCGCTCGTCCTCGTCGCAACGGTCATCGCGCATCTCGGCGTTGCCGCCGGGATTGGAGACGAGTTCGTGCGGATGTCTTCCGTGCTCGGAGTTCTGAACCGGATCTCCGTTGCCAGACTCGCGGAGGGACCAGGGTTCGCGTGGCTCGCGTACCTCTACTACCTCGCGAGCAGGAACATTCTCCCGAAGACCGCCCCGGCGGGCGCCCCCGCACCCGTCATCGCAGTCCCTCCGGCCAACTGATATAGCGTTCGGGCCCATCCTTGGGCCATGCCCATCCAGAAAATCGGTGTCCTCGGGGCGGGCCAAATGGGGGCAGGGATCGCGCAGGTCGCCGCCGTCGCGGGGTTCGAGGTCGTCCTCCGAGATGTCGAGGACCGCTTCCTTGTGAAGGGCCTCGCCGCGATCGATCAAGGGCTGGCGAAGTCCGTGGAGAAGGGGAAGGTCTCGGAGGATGCCCGGCGGACGGCCCGCGGTCGGATCCGGCCAACGACGCGGCTCGACGACGTCGCACACGCGGACCTCGTCATCGAGGCGGTGCCGGAGGACGCGGCCCTGAAGAAGCAGGTCTTTGCGGAGCTCGACAAGAAATCCGCGGGCCACGTCATCTTCGCGACGAACACCTCCGCGATCTCAATCACGGAGCTCGCGGGAGCGACCTCGAGGGCGGACCGGTTCATCGGCCTTCATTTCTTCAACCCCGTCCCCGTGATGAAGCTCGTCGAGGTCGTTCGAGGGCTCAACACGAGCGACGCCACCCTGAAGGCGGGCCTGGAACTGTGCGACCGCCTCGGGAAGACGCCGGTCGAGGTCCACGACTTCCCGGGGTTCGTGTCGAACCGAGTCCTGATGCCGATGATCAACGAAGCGGTGTTCGCGCTCCAGGAGGGGGTCGCGTCGAAGGAAGGGATCGACGCCGTGATGAAGCTCGGGATGAATCATCCGATGGGCCCGCTGGAGCTCGCGGATTTCATCGGCCTCGACACATGCCTTCAGATTATGGAGGTCCTGTATCACGGCTTCCGGGACTCGAAGTACCGAGCGGCACCCCTCCTGAGGAAGATGGTCTCCGCGGGTCTTCTCGGGAGGAAGGCGGGCCGCGGGTTCTACGAGTATACGTAGGCCCTACGGCTTCTTCTCCGGCCCGGGTTCGGTCGGCTCCACGGGAACGACCTCGGCGGCCTTCCAGGTTTCGTCGCGCTCCGTCGGCCGAGACCGCCGGCGGCGGACGAGCCAGACGCCAATGACCAAGGCGGCGATGATCGCGGTCGCGACAAACACACCCGGTATCGGATTGATCGTCGAGACCGATGAGTGTCGGAGGGCGATCGTCCCGAGCGACCCCTGTCCGGGAGAGATCGTCACGGGTTCCGTGTACGCGTCGTAGCCCGAATCGGAGATCGTGAGGGTGTACGTTCCCTGCTCCACGCTCTCGAACGCGAACCCGCCCGTCTCGTTCGTAAGCCTCGAGAACCCGTTGAGCTGCACGCGGGCCCCGGGGATTCCGGTGCCCCTCTCGTCCGCGACGCGGCCGGTGACAGGTCCCCTCCACGCCGCCGTCGTGAACGCGATCTCGTCGGGCTCGTGGAGGGGGTTCCCCGCGAGATCCGTCGCGCTCGTGAGGACATAGACGGTGTATGATGCGTGATACTCCATGGGGATGACCGTCATCGCGTCAACGGTCGCGTCGTTCGGCCATCGGAAGTCCCCAAGCGCCGCCGCGCCCGTGATCCCCATCGCGGCAACGACGCTTTCCTTGTCCATCGCTTCGCTGAAGACGATGGAAACGCGCGCGGTCCGGCTCACGTTCTTCTGAGCGTTGTACGGCGAGGAACCTCGGATGTATGGCGGGGTCGTGTCCGGCTGGGCCGCGACCGTGAAGCTCCAGGTCTCGCCCGCCCCGTCGCTCAGCAAGTTCCCGGCGTTATCGCGAGCGATGGAGCCGTTCAGGGTTACTGTGTAGCGGCCTTCGAAGCTCAGGATTCGGCTCGCCCGGAAGGAGAAGAGGTCGGAGGGCGGGTTCCACGTGACGGTACCATCTGTGGCGCCATAGACGGACGTACCGTCCGTATAGGAGAAGCTTGCCTCCACAGAGCTCCGATCCATCGGTTCACTGAATGCTGCCGCGATCTGGGTAGACGGAGGCACGCCCTCGACGTCAGCCGCGGGTGTCCGGTTGACGACGGCGGGTGGAGTGAGGTCCTGCATCTCCGTGGTGAACCGCAGAACGAAATCGTCCGCGGGCGAGCCCGTGGCGGTGCCGTTCCCGTTTCCATCCAGATGGACGGCCGACCGGTCCACCGCCAGATCCCCGGAGAGGACGAACCGGTATTGAGTTCCGCTCATGAGGTTCGGAGAGGGATCGAAGACGAGCGTGTCGTCCGGGAACCGGGAGCCGGTCCACCCGGCAGACCCATCCGCGATCCGGAGGGTCGGGGCCCCGGTTCCCGCGAGGGACAACGCGTCCTCGACCCCGGTGCGGTCCATCGCTTTGCTGAAGAGAACTCGCAGCGTCGTGGAGACGGACACGGTCGCGTTTCCCATGGCGGGCGTCGTGGAGAGGACCTTGGGAGGTATCCCATCGGAGGCGACCGGGAAGGACCACGCGTAATCGTCGCCCCCGGTGCCGTCTCGGTTTCCATCGAGCAAGTTCCCTTCCGCGTCCTTGGCGACCTGCCCCTGGAGATGCACGGTGACGGTCCCGCCCGTCGCGAACTCCAGGCGGGGGTCGAACCGGAGGGTGTCGTCCGCGGACTCCGTTGCGATCCAGCTTACGCCCCCGTCCCCGACGGTGTACACGGAGTAGCCGTCTCCATAACTGAACGCGTCCTCGACGGACCGTGTGTTCATCGTCTCCGAGAACCGGATCCGAATCGGAGCGTCCGTCGTGGCCGCGCCGCCGTTCGGGGGCGTAATCCAAACGACGATCGGGGCCGAGCCATCCATCGGCACGCCCAGGCCAGCCGCGGCGCAGCCCTCGGGCCATCGACTTGTAACATCCGCACCGTGCGCGGGGAGAGGGATGAGGGCAAGAGCAGCGAGGATGACGAGGGCGGCAAGAAGTCGTCGCCGGCCTCGGGGCACCGGAGACCCACTCACGAGGAATTTTATCATGCAAGCGGCTTAAATGATTATTTGTCCTGACGTGAAATCCTGATTCCGAATTTGCGGCGCGTTTCGGCCTCCTTGCCCGAAAGCTCTTTTAGGCCAGACTGCTATGCTTCACGATTTCCGACGAGGCCGAAGATTGATACACCGTGTAACGAGACAGTCCACACGGGATGAGGTGCTCTCCCTCCTCCAACCCCTCGTCCGGGACTGGTTCGCAGCGAAGTTTCCGACCTTGACGGAGCCGCAGGCCTACGCGGTGCCGCTGATCCACGAGCGGAAGAGCGTCCTCATCTCCTCCCCGACGGGCTCCGGGAAGACCCTCACCGCGTTCCTCTCCGTCCTCAACGAACTGTACTCGATGCAGCTCCGCGATGAGCTGGAGGACAAGATCTACGCCGTCTACGTGTCCCCGCTGAAGGCCCTCGCCAACGACATCAACCGGAACCTCGTCGAGCCTCTGCAGGAGATCCGCGAGCTCGCCGCGAAGGCAGGATTGCCCCCGCCGGAGGTCCGCGTGGGGGTCCGCTCGGGGGACACCTCCCCCCAGGAACGGCAGAAGCAAGCCCGCACGCCGCCGCACATCTTCATCACGACCCCCGAGTCGCTGTCCCTCGTCCTCTCCGCGCCCAAGTTCCGGGAGCGCTTTTCCGACGTGAAGTGGATCGTCGTCGATGAGATTCACGAAATCTGTGGGAACAAGCGAGGGGCCCTTCTCTCGCTTTCCCTGGAGAGGCTCCAGGACCATGTGGGCGCGGACCTCACGCGCATCGGGCTCTCCGCGACGATCGCGCCGGTCGACGAGGTCGCGAAGTACCTGGCGGGGTACGTGAAGGGAAAGCTTCGGGAGATCCACACCGTCGAGGTGGAGAGCCGGAAGTCCCTCGACATCGCCGTGCTGTGCCCCGTGCGGGACCTCTCCGAGTACGCGATGCAGGAGGCGAACGCGAAGATGTACGACCTCCTCACCGACCTGATCGCGAAGCACCGCACGACGTTGATCTTCACGAACACACGGAGCGGGACGGAACACGTCTCGTTCAAGCTGAAGGAGCAGGGCGTCGAGGACCTCGAGGCCCACCACGGGAGCCTGTCGAAGGAGACTCGCCTCGATGTCGAGGACAAGTTGAAGCGCGGCGCCCTGAAGGCCGTCGTCTCCTCCACCTCCCTCGAGCTCGGGATCGACATCGGGTACATCGACCTCGTCTGCCAGATTGGGTCGCCGAAGTCGATCGCGAAAGCCCTCCAGCGAATCGGCCGGGCGGGCCACAACTACGGGGACACGTCCGTGGGCCGGATGATTGTCTTCGAGCCGTGGGACCTCATGGAGTGCGCGACCCTCGTCAAGAGCGCGTACGAGAACCGGATCGACCGCGTGGACATCGTTCGGGACGCCCTCGACGTCCTCGCCCAGGCGGTCATCGGGATGTCCCTGGAGAAGCGGTGGGACCTCGAGGAAGCGTTCGAGATCATCAAGCGCTCGTACGCCTACCACGACCTGACGAAGAAGGACTTCCTGAGCGTCCTCGAATACCTGTCGAGCCGCAACCCGGACGTGAAGGTGTTCGCGAAGGTGTGGTTCGATGCGGACGAGAAGCGGTTCGGGAAGAAGCGGGGCACGCGGCTGATCTACTACACGAACGTCGGAACGATTCCGGAGGAGGGCTCGTACCACGTGATCTCCGAGCGGGGGACGCCCCTCGGGGACCTGAGCGAGAAGTTCGTGGAATACCTGAAACCCAGCGACATCTTCGTGCTCGGCGGACGGACGCACCAGTTCCTTCGGGTCCGCGGGATGACCGTGTACGTGAAGGACGCATCGGGGCGGCGGCCCACGGTCCCCTCGTGGACCGGGGAGATGCTCCCGCGCTCCTTCGACCTCTCCATCGCCGTGGGGGAGTTCCGCCGCCTCCTAGCGGGGAAGATCGACGAGCTCGGCGACCGGGCCGCGATGGAGTGGCTCCTCCAGAGCTTCCGCCTCGATGAGGGATCCGCCCGGAGCCTCGTCAGCCATGTCCAGGAGCAGCGTGCGGTCCTCCCGCACCTGCCGTCCGACAAGCAGGCCGTAATCGAGGGGTATATCGACGAGAAGGGCACGCGGAACGTGATCTTCCACTACTGCTTCGGTCGCCGGGTGAACGACGCCCTCTCCCGCGCGTACGCCCACGCGGTCACGGAGAAGTACAAGACGAACGTGCGGGTGGGCGTCACGGACGACTGCTTCATGCTCACGATCCCCAAGCGGATCGAGCTCGAGGGGATCGAGAAGCTCGTCACCTCGGAGAACCTGGAGGACCAGCTCCGCCGGGCCGTGCGGACGACGGAGTTGTTCAAGCAGCGGTTCCGCCACTGCGCGACGCGGGCCTTCATGATCCTCCGCAACTACAAGGGCCGCGAGGTGTCCATCGGCCGCCAGCAGCTCCGGTCCCAGCGGGTGCTCGACTGGCTCCACGAGCTCGAGGACTTCCCCGTCGTGAAGGAGGCGTACCGGGAAATCCTGAACGACGTGATGGACCTCGGCCACGCGCGGGAGGTCCTGGAGGGGATCGAGGGTAAGAGGATCGAGGTGAAGGTCGCGGGCTTCTCGAACCTGCCCTCGCCCTTCGCGCACAGCGTCGTTCTGGCGGGCGTAGGCGACCTCGTCCTCATGGAGGATCGGTCCGCCCTCCTGCGCGAGCTCCACAAGCAGATCCTCAAGCGGATCGTGCCCGAGCAGGAGCTGGAGGCCGCCCAGTTCAAGGAGGACGAGGTGAAGGGGTACTTCAAGAAGAAGCTCCCCGCCGTGGAACGGAAGGACGACATCCTCGCTCTCCTCGGGCGGGTGGGCGCCCTGAACCTGCTCCAGCAGAAGCCGCCGAGCGTGTTCGAGTACTCCCGTGTGACGGGTTCCGATCTCCGCGCGTGGGGCGCGGAGCTCATGGACGCGGGCAAGGTCCAGAGCGTCTGGACCCCGCGCGGCATCCTGTGGGCCGCCACGGAGGAGGTCCCGCTGTATGCGGCCGTGTATGCGCAGAAGTCCCGCCTGAAGCCAGAGGAGGACGCCGTCGCGCGCGTGCTCGAGGGCGGCCCGGCGAGCCTGAAGTCCGTCGCGAGGGCCCTGAAGCGCGATTCAAAGGAGGTGAGCGAGGTCCTCCGGAGGCTCGAGCGGGCGTACACGGTCCACCGCCGCGGGCTCGAGGAGACGGTGTTCTCCCTTCGGCCCGTCAAGAGGGAGAGCTTCGAGACCGCCCTCGACCGTCTCATCACGCGGCACCTCGACGTCCACGGGCCCTCGACCGCGCACGAGCTCGCATACATCCTCGACCTCGAGGAGGACCTCTTGAAAGAGGCGCTGCGGGACCTCGAGCAGGAGGGGGTCGTCGCGTCCGGGCACTTCGTCCTCGGCGGGGAATATCAGTACATGCTCGTCCACGACCTCCAACGGCTCCGGCGGCGGGGGGACACGCGGGAGGTCTTCGAGGAGGGACAGGTGCAGGGGTTCCTCCTGAAGAAACAGTTCGGGGGCCTGCGGACGATCGACGACTACTTCGACCGCTTCCTCGAGGCGGGGATGGCCCTCGATGTGTTCAACCACCTCGAGGCGTTCGATTACGCGGAATGGATCCGCCGGCGGGAGGGCGGCGACATCCTCGAGGGGAGGTTCCTGAACGGGCGCGTGCGGTACGTCCGGGCCAAGGACGCACCCCTCTTCCTCTCCGCGTTCCCCCGGTCCGAGCTCACCGAGCTCGAGGAGAAGGTCCTCGGGACCGTGAAGACGCACCCGGAAGGGATCGATCTGTACGGGATCGCCCGCCAGCTCCGCGATGAACGCGAGCGGGTGAAGGAGGCCCTCGAGAAGCTCGACTACGACTGCTACGTGATCCGGAAGTTCCAGGGGGACGGGTGGTCGACCCGCAACCTGTACATCCCGTTCGACATGAAGGACGACCTCGTCGAGGGCGCGGGGGAGAAAATCGTCCTCGCGTTCCTCCGAGCCTACGGCCCCGCGCCCCTCGCGAGCATCAAGGAGTACGCGCGGTTCTACTGGGACGAGGCCCAGTCCCTCATGGATGGCCTCGAGGAGGCCGGGACCGTCCAGCGGATCCTGGTGAGCGGAAAGGGCGAGGGCGAGATGTACGTCCTCGCGGACGACCTCCCCGCTCTCCGAGAGACGCCCGTCGCGGGCGCGACGGACCGCGTCCGGATCCTCTCCATCCTCGACCCGTGGGCCCAGCAGCTCTGGGCGCAGTACGTCGCGCGGTGGGGCGAGGGCTGGTACTTCCCGATCGTGAAGGATGGGGGCCTCATCGGGATGGCCGAGATTTGGGAGATGAGCGGGTGCTTAGAGATTCGGGAGCTGGACCTGAACACGCCCGACCTCCTGCCGGAGACCCTCCGGGCGGTGGACCGGATGATGGAGTTCTACCGCGACCGCGGCTACGAGATCGTCCGGCTTACGCGGGCATTCAACACCGAGGTCCCCGCCCTCGAGACGGTGAAGCCCTTCCTCGCCGCGGGGTACGCCCGCCTCGGCGACTTCCTCGCGAAGGGGGAGATTGTCCCGCGAGACTTCGACAAGTCCCAGCTCCTCGCGTACGTGTTCCGGTGCCAAGGGATCCATCCCGACCACGCCTTCGAGGACCCGGAGTCGGCGGCGAAGGCGCTCCTCGGCCTTCGGTCCGACTTCGCGGCCCGCCTTCGAGTGCGAGACTTCGCGCCCCTCGAGCAGCTGCACCGCCGCGGCGCGCTATCGAAGGGCCTCGGGATTCCGGACTACTACACGTACTGCACGGAGTCCGACCTGATGCTGTTCAAGCGGGCGAAGAACGTGCCCCTCGCGAAGGAGATGCGCCAGGTCCTCTCCGTAGTCCGCGACAACGAGCCGATCTCCCGCCCGCGCGTCCTCGCCCTGTCTCCGCTCGGGTTCACCGCCACGACACGGGCGCTGAAGAAGCTGTACGAGGGCTGCTACATAATCCGGACCCCGGACAACCGCTACCGCACGGTGCGCGATCTCCGCGTCCCTGTGGACGAGGCCCGCAAGGCGGTCCTCCGGAGGACTGCGGAGAGCCTCGGGGTCTTCACGGCGGAGGCCCTCGCGAACTTCCTGCGCTTCGAGTTCACGATGGCGGAGACCCGGAGGCTGCTCCGAGAGCTGGAGCGGGAGGGACGCCTCGTCAAGGGGTTCTTCGCCCGCGGGGAGAGGACCGTGTACTGGATGCTGAAGGAAGGCATGGACGTGATCGAGGGGCTCACGTTCGATCGGACCTTCGTCCTGTCCCCGCTCGACAATCTCATCCAGTTCCTCCGGACGGACATCGGGCAACGGTGGCGCATGGGCGGCCACGTCTTCGTGATCTTCCAAGGCGCGGAGATGGTCGCGGCGTTCACGGCCCGTCGCCGGAAGACCTCCCTATCGATCGTGAAATTCGAGGGCGATGCCGCAGCCCGCAAGGTGCTCGAGGAGTTCGAGGAGGAGAACGAGCTCGAGGTGGGGGAGCACGTTGACAGGATCAGCGACGCCGAGGTCATGGAGTGGTACACGAAGATGTATGGCCGTGGCGTCGGGAAGTGATCCCCCTCATCCCCGTCGCCGGGCCGGACGGTTCCTCGTCTCGATGCTGAGGGGGATTCCCGCCGCCTGGAGCGGATACATCGCTTGCGCGTCCGCCTCCCTGGGGGGTTCCACGTCGTCGTCCACCCGCATGTCGGAGGTTCCCTGATCCACCGGGTGCCGCTCCACGTCCAGTCGGAGGAGAATGTACCCGATGATCCCCGCTTCGAGGGCCCCGATGAACGCGGGGAAGTTCAGCGCGAGGACCGCGGTCACAAACAAAACGAGGCAGGCGACCGCGAGGCTCCGGATGGTCCAGTGGAGGGCGACGTCCCAGTCCCGCATCGGATGACCATCCGGCGCCGGCGTTATACCTTTGCGGGTGTAGCTGCACGTCACGATAGATTGGCGTGCGGCGGTGGCCGGTCGGAGAACGGCCCCACGGTTTCGCAGTGGGCTTATCTGTCCCGGTCGTCCTTATGCCCGAATAGATGCCGCCGGTCGCGGTGTTCCAGCCTTGGGAATTGTGGTTAGCGTTTACCGTTCTTCTCGCATCTCTCGGAACCGTTGGCTTGATCCTTGCCACGGCAACACGAGCGCTTTCTCCGCGACGATCTCTCGGAATTGCCGTGGGAGCGGTCTTACTTGTCATGATGGCGGTGGGGTGCGGGTCCCTCACGTACACGGATTACGCCCGAGCCCAAACGTGGACATTCTCCTACCGGGTGGAGGCCACGCCGAACGGGACCGCGTCGGAAGCCGTCGTTGTCCCGGTACCCAGCAATGAGGACCTCATAAGGGATCTTCATGTCGTTTCCGGGGACGCGAACTGGAGCCTCGTGAGCACGGCCCACGGTCGCGGGCTCTACCTCGCCTTCGCGGGGCCGGCGACGATTGAAGCGTCGGTCCCCGGTCTCCCTCCATCCTACCCGAGGAGCGAGTACCTGCCATCGATGGCGGAGAACCTCACGAACTTCCGCGCGGAAGTCTGGGCCTACGGCTCCGCGGCGGGGGGAGTCGAAATTCGGCTGGGCATCCACTACTGGCTTCTCCACGACTATGTCGGGCCGGGGTGGAGCCCGCGCGAAATCGTGTTCACTCCGCCCCCATAGATGTGGCGCTTACAGTCAGACGGGAGGCCTGGGGGCCGATGGTCCCGGAGTCGCGGGGCCCCCGG
>Ga0209157_1002980_pt1 | contig 13235 bp, 9 predicted proteins | sample GraSoiAngelo_135_FD_185892 | JGI IMG/M metagenome (GOLD analysis project Ga0209157, IMG submission 185892) | Grasslands soil microbial communities from the Angelo Coastal Reserve, California, USA - 14_0929_05_40cm (SPAdes) (version 2) | ecosystem: Environmental > Terrestrial > Soil > Grasslands ... | reverse complement strand
CGAATGTGGCAAATATCTAAAGTGTGATAGCCTCCGCTGTCCCTGCTGTAATATGCAACTCAGAACAAGACCAAGAGATGCCAATTGGAAGAGACTTTTTATTCTTCGTAATACGCTGAAATTCTAACGAGCATCGTGGTTCGCGATATTGTTTGCCAGTGGTTTGGCCTTGCAATCAGCGCAATGACGAGAGCCGCGCTGGTCAAAGATAGCTGTGTAAAAATCGGCTACACTGGAGCCTTTATTAAATTGAATCTAAACAAGTAACACACTTGAAGCCCGCGCCAACAGGAGAAACTACAACGGTACACTGTCCACAATGCAAACACGAGATGTCAATAGTATCTGAGGAGTCAGATTGGTGGTACTGTGATCATTGCGGCAAAGTTTTTGCAGAAAGACCATTCTGATCCCTGAACGAACATCCTTGCAGGTCGTTCACATATCAATGGTCTTGGCCAGAGATTCGATCAAGAAATGCGTTTTTTGTTCACGGTGCTTCGATGAAATACTAAACATGAAGATGTATTAAAGGACATTCACCTTACTAAAGTCTCTTTGTACTGTTTGTGCGGATTCTGCCCATAGCTACGGTGGCAACGATTGCTACAGACATTGCAATTGCTGCGACCGTCGTACCAGGAAACTCTGGAAGTACTTGCTTGCCAAAAATTTCAATCTCTGAGGCATCAGTTGGGATGGAAAAAGTCAACTCTCTCTCGGATGGTGTAGTTCTGGTTTCTTCATATGTTGTGGGTTTGCTGTCTATCACAACTACATATTTACTGTCAGTGCCGTTTTCCTTGGAATCGATCAAATTTCTTGGAAGAATGATTTTCATAACTGCATCTCCTTGTTGTCCGTCCGAACCCATGGTTAGCGTAATGTAGATGCTCCCATATTCCGGATAAACTTCAATATTGTCAATAGTCCCGTTGTTGGGAATCGCAGCCTTTACATCAAAGCTTTGTCCCCTATAACTGGCCTTAAATGTCTTGAGATCTGCCCCGCCGCCTTCATTTTGCGCAATTGCGATCGGAAAAACTAAAGACACTACGAGGGTTCCTAAAATTATGAGGACCAATGCGACGCGTGTCGATGTCGAGGCTAGCATTGCTTCAGCAGACTATTGTCTACTAGTACGAAAATAAACATATGCTTTCTAGTGTCCAAATTGCGTTACATTTTCCTATAAGAGGAAACATAGAGAATGCTTCTAGGGGTGGACCCCATAGAGTATTTTAATGGATACAACGACGAACAAATATGCTGAATCATGTTAGGAAGAAGTATTCTATCTTTGCATCCGGCATCTTAGCTCTGTTACTGTCGTTTTCAGTGTTTTCTCACGCATATGCGTTGAGTTCATACTCTTCTGTTTCTTCGATTAATTCGGGTTCATTACTCAGCCAACCTATACGGAATGCTACCAATCTGAATGAGCATGATGATAATAAGGAACACAAGAATGGCTCGCAATCAAACAATGACAATCAATCTGGAGACAACGGCAAAGGAGACAATTCGAAAGAAAAGAAAACTCATGGAAAGAAGCTGAAAATTACTGCAAAGCACGATGAGGGTGGAAGCACACAAGTTAACGAAGATGATGGAGACAACAATAACAATGACAACCATGATGAGAATGATGGCAGTAATACCGGCAATGACGATAGTCGCTTCTTTCCCACTGAATTCAATCTAAAGGCTAATGGCGGTATCGCTATTGAAAAAGGGCGCGGGAACCAAGATAGCAAACGTTTTGATAATGCATCTCTTGATCTTACTGCATCCACGGACCGACTAGATGACAATAATGTCATCATAGCATTGAAAGGATCAATAACGTTAGATCACAATAATAAATTCACAACGACAGAAGGTCACGGCATCATCGTATTCTTCAAGAATCCAAACAACCAATTCTTCAGAGGTATCTTCCACATTGCAGGTAAGGTAGTAAACATTAGTGATGGCTCTGAAAGAAAGTTCCATTTACGAGCATTCCTGTTACCTCCTTCTAGTGACGATAAGCAAGGAGTGTGGAGTTTTGTAGTATCACCTGCTGTGAAATTGGGTCCAGATATTGTTATTTTTAGATTATTCGGACAGTTGATAGACCTCACAGCTGGGGGTTTCGATCACTTTGAAATGTCGCCCATAAACTCGCAAGTCGTAGCTGGTAAACTATTCGACATCACTGTTGCCGCGAAAGACTCCAACGGCAAGACTGTAAAATCGTATGACGGAAAAGCACAAATCGCAGACTCGTCGGGAACTGTAATCCCATCAATAACTCCAAACTTCCACGAAGGAGTATTTGTCGGTAAACTAAACATCACGAAAAGTTATGCTTCAGACAAAGTCACGTTCAAAGATGTAGCTTCTGGCAAGACCGCCACCAGCCAGGCATTTGATGTAGTCTCAGACTCTATTGCACAAGTTGTCCTTACTCCAGAGACTATAACAATAACGCCTTCCGCAAATGCATTATTTACTGCAAAAGGGTTGGATAGATTCGGTAACGAGATTCCATCATCAAGCCTAACCTTAGAATGGTCACTTTCATCATCTAGCTTTGGTTCGATTGCAACAAGTGGCAATAAAGCTAACTTCACAGCTTCAACCATTGCTCCACCAGGAGCCAAAGTGACACTTACAGTAAGAATTGATGGAACCACAATACAGGACACATCCAAGATCACTATTGTTCCAACAGTAATTTCACTTGAACACTTTACAATTGACCACATTTCTGGCACCAAGACTGCGGGCGCCCTATTCCAGATCACAGTGAGGGCCGTTAATGTTACAGAGGGTCCTATTTCAAACTACAGTGGACCAATGAGGCTAACTGATACGACTGGTACTCTTAACATGACAGTAAACAGTGGGTTCTCAAATGGCGTTTGGACCGGAAACGTAAACATTACAAAGGCTGCATCCAACGTCAAGATAACTGCAAAGGACGTTTCGAACCCTGCCAAAACGGGCTCAAGCAACGTATTTGAGGTGGGTGGTGGCACTCTTGTACAGATAGAACTCACACCTTCAGAAGTAACGATTAACCCAACCAACAAGACGAACTTTACCGTTAAGACATCTGACAAATTCGGAAACGAAATTACATCCGCTGGCCTGACCTTCCAATGGTCACTATCATCACCAGACTATGGCTCTATATCCACAAGTGGCAGCAATGCTAGCTTTACTACATCCTCAACATTGATTGTGGCTACAAATGTCACTTTGACTGTGAAATTAGGATCTCTTGAAGATACTTCAAAGATAATGATCAAACCAAAGACTCCAGTCTTGACACTAGACCACTTTGTTGTCGACACGATTCCGATTTCAGAAAAGGCTGGATTGCCCTTCCATGTTTCATTTAAGGCGGTAACATCAACAGGAGCCACTGTAACGACATACTCTGGTCCATTTGACATGAATGACACAACCTCCACGCTCAGCATAGTAACCAATGGAGGATTCCTAAACGGTGTATGGACAGGGACTGTCAAGGTCACGAAACCTGCTATAGGCGTAACTATCACCGTAAAGGACGGCGCAGTACCAACCAAGATGGGAATCAGTAATCCATTTGAGGTAAAAGCTGGAAATATTGATCGCTTTGATTTCACAATTGATACTGGTCAAAAGATCGCGGGAGCAGAATTTAGCGTAACCGTTACAGCAAAAGATGCACATGGTAATACAATAAAGGAATACAATGGTACGGTATCTCTGAGCTCAAATGACGGGTCCAGTCCAGCAGGAAATGCTAGCAAGCTTTTGCCAAGCCCATATACCTACAACTCTGTTGATCAAGGTCAACATATATTCAAAGTAACTCTTTACAACGCTAAGAGCGGCGTCACAATTACGGCTTCTGACGGTACAAAGACTAGCACTAGCAATTCATTCGATGAAGTTCCATCAACTATTGCAAAGGTCGCAATAACTCCGCACGCTGTATCTTTGCGCGCTGGAGACAAGCTGACATTCAAGGCGAAAGCATTGGACGTATATGGCAATACAATATCCGGCGCCTCGTTTAGTTGGAGTGTAAGCCCCACCTCTCCGATTGCGATCGGAGTGATTCCTTCCACCTCAGGGCCTGAGGTTGAATTCACCGCGGCTATTGGAATCTTGTTACCATTGACGGGCTCGATAACTGCCACATCAGGCTCTGTGACAGACACTGCCAGCATTACAGTTACACTCTAGGCTAAACGAACATATTGACAAGTCAGTAAATCCCCTTTAGGCAACAGAAATGCCCGTTCAGTGCTATTAGAATCCTTATACACCGTAATTTGCCTGATAATCCGGCTAATAATAAATGAGCTCTATTGCAATTGAATATTATGAAAAGAAGTTTGAAGACGACAGAAGTACAGCATTTATTCATCTAATTCGGGAAGTAAATGAAATTGTATTTGCAATGAAAAAGAATATCGTAGAGGATGCAAAGATGGAGATAACCTAATCTGACTTAATCTATACTACTTCGCAACAAAATATAACCTGGATCTTGAGTCCAATATGCGATTTGTTGAGACCTAAAAAAACAAATTAACAGACTAATCTGTCATGTATAACACAGTTCTTCACGCTCTCTTCCAGTTTGGCCCTCCGGATACTTTTCCCGTTGTTATAGCCGCATAGCGGACACGAAATTGTGAGTGGCAAATCATTTCCATCCCTAAAGATCTGCAGGTTGTCCATCAAGGCGCCGCAGTTTCCGCAGTAGTATTTCAAAGGTACAAAACTTGTAAGCCTTACATGTAATTAAGGTACTCGGATTCTCCTGCTTGTAAAATGAGAATAATCTATCGCTAGGATATCTAACGTTGTCTCATGTTTCCGATGAACAACCCTGTCATCCAAACCGCACCGTAACCTGGAACATAATGCTGAGAGATTACATGGATAAAATGTCGCAAGAAAATCCGTCAATGTCAGTTGGAATCAATCAGGAAGGAACGACATAAAGTGCACTGCGCAGCCTCTCACAAGACCCAACTAGTTTAGCAATTCCTATTGCTTATGTTCAGAATTCTTAGCGTGCTCCTCGAGGTCCCCTGCAAATAGGAATACTGAATGACATATTTTACATACGTACCAATGCAATTCAACATGATCTGAAGTCATGAGTTAGCGTCTCTTGTCAGAGATTTGAGCGTATCCGGTCAATAAATTGCAGTATGTAGTACGATTTCACCTATTTCTCATCTCTTAAAGTTCTCGGCACTCCGGTTCGGTTTCGGATCTGTTATTAGAGTCTCTAGAGTTGTATTCAAAGTATGTCTCGTGTCCTTGCTAACTAGTTTTAGAAGGCACTTATCCACATTTGACAATCATAGCAAAGATCAGTTTTTCGTTATCTCCAGCAATATTGAAGATATTCCTTACCCGCATGAAGTGGTAAGGGCTTTAGTTCCTCGACTGGTTAGCGGGCCATTTCTTGCAAAATCGCTTGGCAATTACTTAACGCTCAAATACTGTTAAGGTTGCTATAAAAGTAGATGGAATCGCCAGCAACAAGCAAATTTGGGAGCCAGGAGGAAATAATTTACCTTGACTGGAACAACGCCATTGAAATACTTGAAAAAGCTTACAAAACAGGTCTCTTTGTCCTGATAATTGGCCCCAAGGGCACCGGCAAGACTACGCTTGTGAGGAAATTTGCCTTCGGGATGAAAAAGGACCTAGATTCCGTCAACTTTTCCCTCCGGACAAGGGAGTCGCACCTGGTGGGCTCCAGGACCCTTGACAAGGGCGAGATAAGCTTCGTCGAAGGCGTGCTGGTAAAGTCGATGCGCAGCGGGACAATACTGTATCTCGACGAGCTGAACGCCGCTGAAGCAGATGTGCTTCTCAGGCTTGACGAGGCGCTCGACGACAGGCGCCAGCTGGTGCTCAAGGAAGCTGAAGGGCAGATCATAAAAGCTGCCGACGATTGGTTCGTGATGGCCACAATCAATCCATTATCACATGTTGGCACAAAGGAGCTGCCGCCGCAACTATTGAGCAGGTTCCCGGTTAGGATGAGGCTTGAATACCCGCCGGAGGAAGTCGAGCTTGACATCGTCCGGCGGCACGTAACCATAGAGGAGTCAAAGGTCAAGGACGTCAAGCACGCCATCCAGCTGGCCAAGAACCTGCGCGAAGCGGCTGCTGTAGAAGAATTGTACTACAGCCCATCGCTTCGCGAAACGATAGCGTTTGCCAAGATGCTCAATACTGGACTTTCCGGCCGCCGCGCTGCCGAAGTCGTCTATGCAAACGCATACGATCAGTGGGGGCAGATCGAGTACCAGAAAGTAATGGACATGATAACGTCGATCTTTGGCGACAAGTAATGGCAGCCACCAAGATTGCCAGTTCTTTAATGCGAAACGACGTACTCCTTGAAATTGCAACTTTTCTGGCCAGAAGGTGGTCCGGCAACAACAGGGTGGTCATAATTTTGATGCCGGACAAGGTTCCAACGGCCAAACCGGACAAGAACCAGATAACACTTCCTCTGCTAAATTACTATCCGGGCACCGACTTTCAGAAATACCGACAGTGGCGTGTTGCACTTTGGTACGAATCCACGAGGATGAAGCATTCCACAAAGGTGCTGAGCTATGAGCACGCCTTTGGCTTTCTACTAAACACGCTTGAGACAAAGCGTATAGAGATTCTCGGCCTGCGAGAATGGGAAGGGATGGGCAGCGAGCTGGTTTTCAATGAAGGCATTTCTTGGATGTCGCGCCAATTGCTCAACTCAATCTATGGGCGCTACAAGATAGCGGAGGCTTTTTCGCAGTACTTCCTGACAGGCTATCTGAAGGGCGAGCTTTTCGGAGGCGAGTTTGACAAGGTGAAAAGGGCAACCGACTATGCAAATGAGATCATAAGGGGGGCCATAGACAACAACTACAGCACCGAATGGGTGGAACAGCACATCCCAAAATTGATCAAGATACTCGAGCTCGACCCGCTTGTTTCAATCCCTGTTCTGGCGCCAAGGACGAGAATTGGCGCATCGCTCAACCAGAGCGAACTGCTCAAGCAGGTGGAAAAGGTGGTTAGGATGCGGCACAAGAAAGAAAACATGGAGGAAAAGACGAAAGAGATCTATGAAGGCCACGACGTGCTACGCGAGTTCGAGACACTTGTCAAGGAAAGCAAAAAGACTGAGAACAAGGGCTACGAATCCCTTGAGGACTTTGGGTTGAGCGTACCAGAAAAGATGGACGTCGATGAGACACAGATCTACGACATCGACCTGATACGGAAAGTTAAGGCTGTCTTCCGGGACTGGAAGACCGGGTGGGTCGAGCGGCACGATGAAACCGGTGACGAATTTGATGTGGAAAGCTATATCGAGGCGCTACCCAAAAACTTCCTTTCTGATTTCAGATTATCGATCAAGACAAAGGTTGCGATCCTTCTGGACCATTCAAGTAGTATCGCCGATGTTGAGCTGGAATACAAGCAGGCGACGATCGCACTTTGTGAAGGGCTGCATTACCTGGGGATAAAGTTCGCAGTCTATGCATTTAGCACTGACAAGCGACAAGTAAAATGCTGGGTCATCAAGCCGCCAAATATCAAATGGTCCGTAGTGAGTGCCCGGCGCCTTGTGCAGATAAGAGCGAGTGGCGGCACACCCTTAGCAGAGGTCTACGGTCTCCTCGAGCCTGTACTGAAATCATTCAAGCCTGACATTCTTGTCACGCTGACAGACGGCGAGCCGTCTGACTTTGACTCGGTCAGGACTATGGTGCTCACGTACAGGAAGATGGGCATCCGGATGGTAGCAATAGGGGTGGGTAGAAACGTTAACGACTCTGTAGGCATTGGTCACAACCTGAAATACCTCAACTACGAAAAGGCGATCTCCGTCAGTAGGCTGCAGGACATCCCGAAAAAAGTGATCAAGTTGCTGCGCAGCTAAATGACCAGATTAGGGTTTTCCTTCTTGACTTTTTCCCAGTCGCTCAGGAAAGCAGAAAGTCCCTTGTCGGTAAGCGGGTGCGCAAGCATCTTTCCCAGTATGTCTGGCGGAAGTGTAACTACGTGGGCACCGATCTTGCCCGCGTCGATTACGTGCAGAGGGTGACGGACGCTTGCGACAAGCACTTTTGTGTCAAATTGATAGTTCTTGAAAATAGGCACTATCTCCCTGATGACTGCCATGCCTTCTTGCCCCGCGTCGTCGAGCCTGCCAATGAAGGGGCTCACATAAGCGGCGCCTGCCTTGGCTGCCAGAATTGCCTGGTTTGCCGAAAATATAAGAGTGACGTTTGTTCGGATCCCTGCCTCTTTTAATTTCTTGACAGCCTTCAAGCCATCAGGGATCATTGGGATCTTGACCACAACGTTTGGGCCGTATTTCTTGAGCCTATGGGCCTCTTCGATCATTTCAGCAGTGGTGGTGCCAACAACCTCAAGGCTCACCGGCCCATTGACTATCTTAACAATCTGGCGCATAATGTCTGCCGGGTTGCCCTTCTCCTTTGATAGCAGAGTGGGATTGGTCGTGATGCCATCTATCAAACCCATATCGTTGTACTTCTTGATCGATTCAATGCTTGCTGTGTCGAGGAAGATCTTCATTATTTTCTGTTCCTACTCCTTGCTTCAAGCACAGCCTTTGCTATTTCTGTTGCGGTCAGCCCGTACATCTCGAGCAGCGTGTCTATTTCTTCGTCACGGGCAGACTCGCCAAACGTATCGCGCACGCCCACGCGTTTGACCGGCACGGGATAGGTTTCGGCAGTAACTTCCGACACGGCTCCACCAAGGCCACCAAGGATGTTGTGTTCCTCTGCCGTCGCTATGGCGCCGGTCTCCTTGGCACACTTGACTAAGAGCTCACTGTCAATCGGCTTTATCGAAAACATGTCAACCACCCTACATGAAACACCCTTTCTTTTGAGCTCCATTGCAGCTTCAATCGCCCTCACAACCATGAGGCCACATGCTATGATCGTCGCGTCAGAGCCTTCTTCAAGTACGTTGCCTCTGCCAATCAAAAACGACTCGGAGTTGTCGGCATATATCACTTCGCTTGAGGGCCTTGCAAGTCGCAAGTAGAACGGGCCTGGTGTGCGCGCTATTGTTCTTATCAGGTGCTTGACTGCGACGGCATCTGCCGGTACAATCACCCTCATATTTGGGATCGTCCTCATACTTGCAATATCCTCGATCTGCTGGTGAGAGGCGCCGTCAGGGCCGACAGTGAGGCCTGCGTGGGAAACAACTAGCTTTACGTTTAGGCTTGGATAGCAAATTGCGTTACGGATCTGGTCTACACACCTGCCGGGAATAAACGCGGCGTAGGTGCTGGCGAATGCAATCTTGCCGGCTATTGAGAGACCGGCTGCCACCGAGACAAGGTTGGCCTCCGCGATCCCGACGTTGAACATCCGGTCTGGGTACTTGTCCCCAAATTTCTTTGTCTTGAGAGAATCGGTTGTATCACCACCGACGCATACAATGCGGGGGTCGTCCCTTCCGAGCTCCACGAGAGTATCGCCATACGCGCTCCTCATGTCCGCGGTTTTCTTCTCGCTACTTAATAGCATGGAGCTCTTCCTCTATCCCAAGCTCATTTGCGTATGGAATCAATATATGTTTACGGGCTTTCATCCAGTCAGACCTTACGTTGAGCCGAGTCGAATGGTTGAGAAGCCTTTTCTCAAGCGCCACTGCTGCCTTGTGCCTCAACTGTATGACCGAGCCGTGTATGTCGCCGCCACCATAAACTGCAGCACCAGCAACAAAAATCCTAGCACCGGCGTCATAGGCCTGGTGAAGCGTCGTGGCGTCAATGCCTCCGTCGGCCTCGATATAGCCCCTAAAGCCGTGCTCCATTAGCTCCTTGTTGACTGCCATCATTTTTGGCAGCACTTCAGGCATGAATTTCTGGCCCGCAAAGCCGGGGTTGACCGACATTACGATGATGACATCAAGGTCATGCAGACTGCGATGGAGCCACTTTGGCATATGAGTTCCGGGATTGATTGCGATGCCAGGGCTGATGCCGGCGTTTATAAGCCGCTCCTGAATTTCCTTGAATTCATTTTCAGTGCAGGCTTCTGCATGCACGGTGATAATGTCGCACCTAGCGTCGATGTATTCCTGTATTTGCTCTAGCGGTTTTTCAATCATCAAGTGTGCGTCAAAAGGCAGGCTGGTAGAGGGCCTTAACTTCTTGATGGTGTCAGCGAAAAACGTCGTGTTTGGCACGAACCGGCCGTCCATTACATCAAGATGGATCATGTCGACTCCCTCGCGCTCGACCTTCCTAATCTTGTCTTCGTAGTTCTCCCGTTCGCCGGCGATTATGGACGGAGCGATCAGACATTCGCTCTCCAGCTCTTCGAGTAATACTTCGGTTTGCCTCTTTGGCGGCGCCTTGCCGTGCCATTGGGGATTGTTTGCCATGTGGCGTATACCGTTGCCTTTGATCGTGTTGGCTACAATCATTACGGGCTTGTCGTGCACCCGAGCGGCCTTGTACAGCGCGTCGACTATTTGCTCCACCTTGTGGCCGTCGACTTCAAAGACCTGCCAGTTGAAAGCCGCCCACTTGTCCTTTGTCGGGTCGAGGGGCATGATATCTTCGGTAAAACCGTCCTGCTGAATGCGGTTGCGATCCAGAATTGCAACCAAGTTGTCGAGCTTGAATTTTCCTGCGGCCATCGAAGCCTCCCAGATCTGGCCCTCATTTGATTCGCCGTCGCCAATCAGGACGTAGACCTTGTTCATCTTTGCCTTTTCCCTGTCAAGTTTTTTGGCAAGCGCGATGCCAATCCCGACTGAAAGCCCGATGCCCTCCGAACCTCCAGAGTATTCGACTCCCGGCACGCTGTGGTGCTTTTGGTGCTCAGAATACCTGACCGGATGGCCCTGAAGGCGGGACCCAAGCTTTCGCAGGGTTCTGATTTCCTCCGGCGGAAAGTAGCCGGCAACTGCAAGCGTCGAATAAAAGCCGGGGGCAGAGTGCGCCTTTGAATTGATGAAATAGTCACGGTCCTCCCAAGTAGGGTTTGAAGGGTCATGCTTCATCGTCCGGAAATACAAGGTGCCCATTATCTCGGCTGCAGAGAATGAAGCCCCGGGGTGGCCCGAACCGGCCTCCGCGATGCCTTGTATCGCCCACATGCGCACGTCCCTGATCCTTCTCTTCAGGTCGAGATAACGCATGTTAAAGCCCATGTTTATCATCACGCGTAAACTGCAAGATAAGAAAAAGCTCTTTACAGGAAAATAAAAACATAGCTCTGTAATTTCTCCGCTCAAGCTTTAAAAGATCGGCGAGGTAATATTACATGTGTCGCTATCGTCTCCTTTCAAGCGGCCGCTTCTCATCTACGACGATAAATGCTACTCATGCGCCAAGTTTGCGAAGGCAGCAAGCACGCTTTCACGGGGCTGGATAAGGATTGCCGGACACTACTATTCACAGGAGGCAAAGAAAGCAAAGGAGATAATCTTTCCGCCCGGTTACGATGCGACAAGAATGTTCTGGCTTGTCAACAGAAGCGGGGCGCACGGCGCGCGTTCGGGACTACTGCCTGTTGTGCGCGAGATCATTGTAGGCATGTTCAGGGGCGGCAAGGCCGGCGACATTTCCGCGGCATGCGAATATGGAGGCACCCCGAAATCGTGCTACACACCGACCAACGTGTTCAAAAGGCTGGTTACAATGCTCAGCCACGGTGCCAGAGTCCCTTTTGAATAGTTTAAAATAAAGATGCCCGTTTTGTCTTTTATCATGGTGCAGGTCAAAGTCGAAAAAGCTAGGATAGACCAGAGGCAGACTTCGCTTCTTGTGATAGGCGTATTTGAAGGCGAGCTCGACTTTATGCAGTCAAAGGAGCTCGACCCAGTCGTGTTTGCTTCAATAAAGGAGACGCTGCAAAACAAGGAATTCCAAGGGACTTTTGGCTCGTCGATCCTAGTATATACTCTGGGAAAAGGGCCAATGAAAAAGATAATGCTGCTTGGCCTAGGCAAGAAGGACAAGTTCACAGACGAGAGCGCGCGAATATCCGCCGGCAAGGCGGCTCAGAAAGCAAAAGAGCTGGCTACAAAAGAGTTTTCGATTTTGCAGTTTTCAAACCTCGATGAAGGGCTCATTGAAGCCATGGCAGAAGGAGTAACCCTTGCTCTCTATTCTTTTGATAAGTACAAAGAGGCAAAAGAGCCGTCGATAAAGATCGAAGAAATTGCTTTACTTATCAATTCCGATTCTCCAAAATTCCAATCAGTCGCTGACAAGGCAAGCCACGTCGTAGAAGCTGTGAACTTTGCCCGGGACATTGGCAATCTTCCGCCAAATGACTGCCCACCAGCCCAGCTTGCAAGCATAGCCCTCTCGCTAGCACAGGAGCACGGCATGAAGGGGCGGGTCATTGACCGCTATGAGCTGGAAAACATGGGTATGGGAGGCATTGTGGCAGTCGGTAAGGGAAGCAACAACCCTCCAAAATTGATAATTCTAGAATACAATGGCAGCAGCGATCCGCAACAAAAACCATATCTGCTTGTTGGGAAAGCAGTCACATTTGACACCGGCGGCATTTCAATAAAACCGGGAGAAAAGATGGACGAAATGAAATTTGACAAGTGCGGCGGCTGCACAGTTCTTGCAGTCATGCGCGCAGTCGCGTCAATGAAGCTGGCTGTCAATGTGGTAGGCATCGTTCCGTCAGTTGAAAATATGCCCTCTGCGACCTCATACCGACCGGGAGACATAATCAAGATGTACAACGGCAAGACAGTCGAGGTACTCAACACTGACGCTGAAGGGCGTATGATACTTGCCGACGCCCTTGCTTACGGCATAGCCACCTATAGTCCCAAAGCGGCAATTGACCTTGCGACGCTCACCGGCGCCGCCATAATCGCGCTTGGCGCCAACGTCGCCGCAATTGTCGGGACTAACAAACAATTGACAGACAGGATGCGCAAGCTTGCCGAAAAGACCGGGGAAAAGATGTGGGAGCTTCCACTCTATGATGAATTCCACGATCAGATCAAGAGTACCTATGCGGACATCAAGAACATCGGGGGTAGAGCAGGCGGCGCAATAACAGCTGCCGCGTTCCTATCCAATTTCGCCAACAGCACGCCTTGGGTGCACATCGATATAGCCGGGACCGCTTGGACTCAGGACGGGACGCACGAGAAGAGCTACAATCCCAAAGGCGCAACGGGCTTTGGTGTGA
>Ga0209157_1002979_pt1 | contig 13236 bp, 6 predicted proteins | sample GraSoiAngelo_135_FD_185892 | JGI IMG/M metagenome (GOLD analysis project Ga0209157, IMG submission 185892) | Grasslands soil microbial communities from the Angelo Coastal Reserve, California, USA - 14_0929_05_40cm (SPAdes) (version 2) | ecosystem: Environmental > Terrestrial > Soil > Grasslands ... | reverse complement strand
CACGCGACGCGACGGAGAAGATCAGCTCTCCTTGATCCGCTTCGCGGGACTTCTACCCCGACGTTCACGTCGTATCCGATAGATATGCGAAGTGCCTATTCGCGAGTGGCCGGAGTCCATGCGACCTCGCGAGAGGCTCGTGGCTCGAGGAGCGTCATCGCTTTCTGACGACGAACTCGTGGCGCTCGTCATCGGCAGCGGCACCAAGAAATCGTCGGCGCTCGTAAGGGCGAACGAGCTGCTCCGACGCGTCGGTGGTATGCGCGCGCTCGGCCAGGCCGACGCGATCCGGCTGCGTGCGATCGGCGTGAGCGACGTCGCGTCCATTCGCCTCGTCGCGGCGTGCGAGGTCGGACGACGCGTCGCGATCGCAGGTACGGCGGGCGAACGCTGCGACACACCCGAGCTCGCGGCAGCCGCACTCGCGCCGCAGTTCGTGCATCTCGAGCGCGAGCAGCTGATCGTCGCGCTCCTGAACCGTAAGCAGCGGCTCCTCGAGTGCGTCACACCTCTCTACATGGGCAGCGTTTCGGGCACGCCGGTGCGCATCGCCGAGCTCTTCGCTGAGGCCATCAAGCGCCAAGCACCGGCGATCCTCATGGCGCACAACCATCCGAGTGGCGACCCCACGCCGTCCGCCGACGACATCCGCACCACGCGTGAGGCGGCGCACGCCGGACGCCTCCTCGGCATCGACCTCGTGGACCACCTCGTCTTCGGCGCCGGCCGGTGGGTGAGTCTCCGCCGTATAGGTGCGTTTTCGTAGGTAGGGTCTCGAGCGGAGTTCGATAGACGAGGAGCCCCGAGCGGAGCTCGGGGCGTATCAAAGCCGCAGCAGCCTGAAACGGACCCCATGGGCCTCTCGTTCTCGGCTCCGGTGGGAGCAGTCGCAGGTACCGTGGCGCAGCGCACCCTCATGGCCGTCACGGCCGTGCTTCTCGTCGCCGCGCCGCTCCCGAGCGTGCGCGCCGCGGCGGCTTCGCTACCGGACGACACGGCGGCCCCGGCTGCCGACGTGCGTCTGCTCCCGAGTGAGGTCGCGAGCCTCGATCTGCCACGCGGCGACCGTTTCACCGACACGGACCTCGCGCTCGCGATCACGCCGCCGGGGGGCTGGATGCAGAGCCCGGTCACCGCGCTCAACCCGCTGTCCGATCCGCCCGAACCGGTGCAGGAGTCGGCGCGCTTCCAGCTGCGGATCCAGGACACGCAGCTGTACGCGACGCCCATCCCGATCACGAGCGGTCTCGTCGCGGACGCGGGCGCGCTCATCTCGATCGGCGTCGCGCGCGTCGGGTCGGACATCCTCGATCTCGATCGGCGCGGTCGCGGAACGCGCGAGCTCGGCAGCGTCCCAGGCTTCACCGTCCTCGAGGACGAGGCGACATACGACGGTCTGCACGTCCTCACGCGCTACCTCTTCTCGCGCGAGACGGACCGCGTCCTCGTGCTTCGCGCCGCGGCACCTGAGACGTCGTGGACCGTGCTCGAGTCGATCCTTCGTGTGTCGATCGCGACGTTCACCGGCGATCCGCGCGGCGCGAACGCGCCCGCGCCGCCACCGCCCCCTCCGCCGCCCGCACCCGCGCCCGCCGAGCCCGCGCCAGATCCGACGACCTTCATCCGCGAACGGATCCTCGAGCGCGCCGCGACGCTCCTCGGGCTTCGCTACGTCTGGGGAGGCAACTCGACCTCCAGCGGCATGGACTGCTCGGCGTACGTGAGCTGGGTGTGGAGCGTCTCGCGCTACACGACCGATTCGATCTGGAACGTCTCCTACCCGATCACCAAGGACGCGCTGCGTGCGGGTGACGCGCTCAACCTTACGATCGGCCGCGACCCGGCGCGCAAGGGCCACATCCGCATCTTCGAGGCGTGGGCCAACGCGGAGCACAGCGCGATGTGGGTCTTCGAGGAGACGCCGCCGCGTGTCGTGCACCGCGTTATCGCCTACGACGAGCGTTATCAACCGATCCGCCTCGCCGGCCTCTCCGATGCAGGCGACGTGCGGCTCATCCCCGGCACTCCCGCGCCGTCGGTGCGCCCGACGCCAGTCCCGACGCGCCGGCCCGTCATCTCGCCGACGCGCACGCCGGTCCGCACGCCCACGCCGTCGTACCGCAGGCTCGCGAGCCCGACACCGACTCGCACGCCCGTACCAACGGTCCGTCCGACGCCGACACCGCTGCCGACGCGCACCCCGATCCCTCCCGATAACGGGCCCTAGCTCGCGCGGGAGCGCGCGTTTCTGCGTTTAGCCCCGTTATCCTCAGGAATGACCACGTCCATACGCGCCGGAAGGGATAACGACTTCTTGCTCGACGGCATCTTCGGGCTGTTCTCCCGCGATGTCGGTATCGATCTCGGGACGGCGAACACCCTGGTCTGGGTGCGCGGGCGCGGCATCGTCATCGCCGAGCCCTCGGTCGTGGCGAAGGACGCGCGCACCGGCGCACCGCTCGCCATCGGCGCCGAGGCGAAGCGGATGGTCGGCCGCACACCCGCGTCGATCATCGCGATCCGTCCACTGAAGGACGGCGTCATCAGCGACTTCGACATGACCGAACTCATGCTCACGCACTACATCCGCAAGGTGCACGACCGCGCGCTCCTCGTGCCGCGGCCGCGCGTCGTCGTCGGGATCCCGTCGGGCGTCACCGAGGTCGAGAAGCGCGCGGTGCAGGAGGCCGCGATGTCCGCGGGCGCGCGGTGGTGCCGACTCGTCGAGGAGCCGATGGCCGCGGCGATCGGCGCCGGTCTTCCGGTCAACGAGCCGTCAGGTTCGATGATCGTCGACATCGGTGGCGGCACGACCGAGGTCGCGGTCACCTCGCTCGGTGGGATCGTCGTGTCGCGCTCGATCCGCGTGGGTGGCGACGAAATGGACGGCGACATCGTTGCCTACGCGCGACGCGAGTTCAATCTGCTCATGGGCGAGCGCACCGCCGAGGACATCAAGATCGCGATCGGATCCGCGTACCCGCTCGATGAAGAGGTCTCGACGTTCTTCCGCGGTCGCGATCTCCTCACTGGCCTGCCGCGATCGATCGAGGTGACGAGCGCGCAGATCCGCGAGGCCATCGAGCCGTCGGTCGAGCAGATCGTCGACGCGATCAAGCAGACGATCGAGGAGACGCCGCCCGAGCTCGTCGCTGACGTCATGGACCAGGGCATCTACCTCGCGGGCGGTGGCGCGCTGCTGCGCGGCCTCGACACGCGCGTCGCCGAGGCGACGCAGATGGCCGTGCACGTCGCCGACGATCCGCTCACCTGCGTGGTGCGCGGATGCGGCAAGATCCTGGAGGACTTGGAGCACTTCGACCGCAGCCTCGTCGTCGAGACGTACGCCGCGGTGCCCCGCTAGCCGGCGATGGCCAGCTTCGGCCGGGCGCGCCGCACGCAGGCCGGCTTCTTTCGTCCTTTCGCGATCCTCTTGGCGATCTCGCTCGTGCTGCTCCTCTCACGCAACAGCGAGCCCGTGCGGCAGCTCGCGACCGGCGCGACGCAGCTCCTCGTCCCGATCCAGCGCGTCCTCGCCGACGTCGGCGTCACGAGCAATCGATTCGTGCAGGCGATCACCGAGATCCAGCGCCTCCGCACCGAGGACGCGGCGCTGCGCGCTGACGTCGACCGGCTGACGCTCGAGAACGTGCAGCTGCGCGAGGCCGCGTTCGCGGCGCAGCAGGCCGCGAAGCTCGGCGAGGTCGCCAAGACGCTGAAGTACGAGACCGTCGCGGCGCCGGTCATCGCGCGCGACCCGAGCAACATCCTCGCGACGATCGTCCTTGGCGCGGGGAGCGACAGCGGGATCAAGGTCGGCCACGTCGTCGTGTCGGAGCAGGGACTCGTCGGGCGCGTGTCCGAGGTCGGGACGAACTACAGCAAGGTCCTGCTGATCACCGATCCATCGTCGACGCTCTCGGCACTCGTCGAGGGCTCGCGGGCGACCGGGATCGTCCGAGGACAGTACGGCGACTTGCTGATCATGGACTGGATCCTCCAGACCGAGAAGGTGAACGTGGGTGACGTCGTCGTCAGCGCCGGGCTCGGCCTCGGCGACGAGCTGCGCTCGCTCTACCCGAAGGGCCTCGTCGTCGGGCGAGTGCTCCAGCTGCAGAACGCGGAGGCGGCGGCATACCAGCGGGCGATCGTCGCGCCGGCGGTCGACCTGCGCCGGCTCGAGAACGTCCTGGTGGTGCGCACCACGCCTTAGGCCCCCGCGTTACCCGCTTCGAGGAAGGGTCGTACGTGCGTTCAATCGGTCGGCACTTGCTCGCCATCGCCGCGTGCTCACTCCTATTAATAGGAGTCGCGTGGCCGTCGCGCGTACGGTCCGCGGACGTCGGAGCTGACGCAGAGGCGTCGTTCGTGGCCGACGACGCGCGGAACTCGAGTGCGCCATACGTCGGCATCGGGCAATGGGCGCTGCGCAGGATGCAGGTCGACCGCGCGTGGGACGTCGCGCGCGGCTCGCCGCAGATCGTGGTCGCAATCGTCGACACCGGCGTGGACCGCGGGCATCCCGACCTCGCGGGCGCCCTGCTGCCGGGCGCGACGTTCCTCAGCCGCGTCTCATCGGCCTGCACCTATGACGACGAGGACGACAATTCGCACGGCACGCACATCGCGGGGATCATCGGCGCCGCGCCGAACCCGGCGGCCGGCAGCGGTGGCGTCGCGTTCGGTGTCCGCATTCTTCCCATCAAGGTGCTCGACTGCGCCGGCACCGGCTCGAACTCGGATATCGCCGCGGGGATCGTCTGGGCGACCGATCACGGCGCGCGCATCGTGAACGTCTCGCTCGGCTCGCCCGTCGAGAGCGATGCCCTCGCGACGGCGGTGCGCTATGCGGTCGCGAAGGACGTCCTCGTCGTGGCCGCGGCAGGCAACTGCGGCGAGGGCGGCGGCCGCTGCCGCTTCGTCAATTCCCCGGAATTCCCGGCTGCGTTGCCCGGCGCGCTTGCTGTGGGAGCGACCGATGCCGACGACGAGGTGACGTCCTTTTCTACTCGTGGCGCGCAGATCGCCATTGTCGCGCCTGGTGTTCGCATCACCAGCACGACCCCGCGCTACGCGACGTACCAGTCGGCGCGCGGTGTCACCCCGAACTACGCCGCGCTTTCGGGCACGTCACAGGCCTCGGCGTTCGTCGCGGGGATCGCCGCACTCATGTTGAGCGCCGATCCACGTCTCTCCGCGAGCGACGTGGCCGATCGTCTCGCGGCATACGCCGACGATCTGGGCGATCCGGGTCGCGACGACGCCTCGGGCGCGGGTCGCGTGAACGCTTTGCGAGCACTGAACCACCCGACCCCGATCTCGTCGGGTCGCGCTGGTACCGCGGACCTCTCTTCGATCGCTCGCGACATCGGCATCGGGTCGGTCGATGCGGGTAGGCCGCGCATCACCGCCGCGGACACGCGCATCGAGCTCGTCGAGGACGTCGCGACGCTTCGCTGAGCGACCTCGCGCGTTCGTTCGTTCTCATCGCGAGCAGACAGCCGCACTAAACGCGTGTGCGTTCGCGACATTGTTGCGAAGTACGACTTGCAAGCTTGCTCGCCCGCCCGCATCATGACGCAGCCCGTCGGGGGCTGGAGTGAGTGGGGGAAGGGGAGCGGGTGCTCTTCATTAACTTCTAGTGGCGTCGCCGCGCGCGCCACTGGGCGCAGGTTGGTTGATCTCCGCGTTCATCGCCGCATACGTCGTCGTCATCGGCGTTCCGTTCCCGCGCGCCGCTCTCGTCACGACAACTCCTTCAACTCAATCGCTCACTGACAAGACCGACAAGCTCGATGCGAAAGCATCAGCGCCGCCACGTCCGGACACGACGACGCGATCGCTGAAGATCGATCTCGAATCCGGATACGACGCAGGCACCGTGATCGCGACGTTCCCGAAAGGCACGAAGGACGCGCTCGTGATCGCCGCGCTCGGTCCGCTCGGTCTCACGTTCGTCGGCGGTGAGAGCGCGACGGGTCGCTACACGCTCGCGCTTCCGAAGATCAAGGCGTACGTCGAGCCGCGCGCATCTGACGTCGCAAAGGGCGATCGCGCGTGGATCCACTTCCCGTCCATCTACAACGAGGCCGAGATCACTGCGTACCTCGGACGCAACAACCTCGTGCTCGAGCGATGGACGCAGGACCCCGATACGGGCGAGCGCGTCGCGATCGTGACCATCCCATCGATCGAGGCGACGCTCGATGATCCCGAACGCGGTTACTACCGAGTCACGCTGAGTGGCGTCGACGCGATCGGGCTTGAGCAGTGGGCGAACGCGTCGGGAGTCCGCGTCATCGAATACGACCCGGCGACCGGTGCTGTTGTCGTGCAGCCGCTCGATTGGGTCGCCCCGTCACCTCGATCGGTCACCACGAACACGCAGTCGACGCGGAGCGCGGCGCCGAGCGCGACACCGACGCCGAGCGAGAGCGCATCACCGTCACCGGCGGCATCACGAACACCGCCACCGAAGGACGCACTGGTCGCAGGTGTAGATCGCGACGGTCGATCGGGATGGTGGACGAGCGATGGCACGTTCTGGGTGCCCGCATCGCCGAAGCCGAGCGCGTCGCCATCCGCGGTACCGCATCCGACCTCGAGTCCGGCACCGACACCGACCGCAACCGCGGTTCCCGCGGCGACGGTGGCTCCTGATATCGATCCATGCGACCGCCATCCATGGGCAAACGGATGTCAGCAGCAGGACGCAGTGAACTCATACGTCGCACCAAGCGCGAGTCCCGCACCAAGCGCGAGTCCTGCACCGAGCGCGACACCCGCATCGAGCGACTCGGTATCCAGCGCCTCCCCGGCACCGAGCGGCACGACAGCACCGAACGCAACCCAGGTAACGAGCCCGTCCCCTTCGGTCAGTGCGTCGCCCAGCGTGTCGCCCAGCGCGTCGGCGTCACCAAGCTCATCCGCATCGCCCAGCGCCTCCGCTTCGCCGAGCGCATCGGCCTCCCCGAGCGCGACACCCGCACCGAGCGACTCTCCAGCATCCAGCGGCTCCCCGGCACTTAGCGGCACGACAGCACCGAGCGCGTCCGCGGCAGCGAGCGTGTCTCCATCAGCGAGTGCTTCACCATCGGTGAGCGCATCACCGAGCGCATCCGCATCACCGAGCGCATCCGCATCACCGAGCGCGAGTCCCTCGCCGTCCGCGAGCCCATCAGCGTCGCCGAGCGCGTCGGCGTCGCCGAGCCCGACGCCGATCCCGAGTGGTCCTGCGGTCGCGGTGGGCGCCTTGTCGCAGAAGGTCGACGCCGGATCGCCGGCGACGGTCACCGCGACGGTCACCGATAGCGGCACGCCGATCGCGGGCGCGACCGTCGAGTTCTCGACGAGCACGAGCGGCGCGACGATCAGCGGACCAACCTCGTGCACGACCGGGGCGGACGGCACCTGCTCCGTCACGGTCGACAAGCCGGACTTCGGCGTCGTCGATGTCGAAGCACGCGGCTCACTGCCGGGTGGAAGCGGAGGCAGCGCGCCGGTTGTCGGGTCCTACCAGGTCGGATTCCAGGCACCGTGGTCGCTCGCACCGGTCGCGACGAGCCCGCCGACGATCACGCTGAAGAACCACGGTCCGGATCTGGAAGTCGCGGTCGACGGCAACACCCAGGCGCGACCGGCTCTCACCGTGAAGACCCTCACGATCGACGCGCCGGCGGACACCGCGCTCGTGGTCGACAAGACCGGCCGCATCGCCGCGCCGATCACGTACAACGCGACCGGCAGCGCGAGTTCGCTCGAGGTCAAGGGCGACACGGCGACGTGGACGCTCGACCACGCGAACGGCAACGGCACCGTCACGACACCGACCGCGGATCTGACGCTCACGTTCTCGAACGTCTGGACGGTGAAGGCGACCGGTACGGAGCACACGCTCGCGCTTGCGGGACCGAGCCCCAACACGACCTGGGTCGTCACGGGCCAGGGCAGCGGCACGACGAGCCCGACCGATCCAGCGAGCCGGGGTGTGAGCTTCGCGGGGTTCACCAACCTAAAGGGCGCGGCGGATAACAGGGACGAGTTCGTCATTGGCCAGAACGGCGCGGTCACGAGCGTGGACGGCGGCGACCGCGGCTTCGACAAGCTGGTGATCCAAGGGACTCACGACTCGGTCGTGTCGAAGCCGACGAGCCCGAGCGCCGGATCGATCGTCGTCGACGGCCGCACGATCAGTTACGAGGGCCTCGAGCCGGTCACGATCACTGGAACGACAAATGTCACAGTCGAGGCCAATGACTGCGACGTGCCGATCCTCTGTGACGAGACGATCACCATCGAGCAGGACTCCGGCACGGGCGAGGTGACCGTCGATTCCCTGCTCATGGAACGGCATGACATCACCATGCCGGCTTCGGGCGGCTCGCTCACGATCCTCGGCAAGGGCGGCAAGGACACCGTCCAGTTCACGACCGACCTGGTCTTGCCGAAGGTCGACCTCACCGTCGACGCCGAGAACATCGAGGTCGAGGACGTCACGATCGACACGCGCGACACGGTCGGCACGGCGCACGGCTCGGTCACGCTCACGGCCTTCGACAAGCGGTTCAAGACGAACTTCCTCTTCACCGCGAACCCGTCCGCCTCGATCACCGTCAGCAACGCGACGATCACCGGCGGCGCACTGTCGCTCACGGCGACGGCATCGGCGACGCCGAATGGCCCGTCTACGCTCACGGCGACGCCGTCAGCGACGGGTGGCGCGCTCGGTGAGGGCAAGTACTTCTACCGCGTGACCGCCTACGACGGCTCGGACGAGACGCGAGGTGGCGTCGAGACGTCGGCGACGACGACCGGCACGACTGGCAGCGTCGCGCTCAGCTGGTCGCCGATCCCGGGCGCCACCGAGTACCGGATCTACCGCGGGACGACGAGCCACGGCCAGGACAGCAAGTACGTCTCGGCCGGCACCGGCACGGCGTTCACGGACACCGGCGCGAGCCCCGACAGTGCGAGCCCGCCATCCGCGGAGCGCTTGATCATCGCGCTCTCCAGCGCCTCCGTGTCGATCGACGACTCGACCCTCACCAGCACCGGCGCGACGACGATCGCCTCGACCTCGGTCGTGAGCGCGATCGCCGAAGACGTCGCCAGCGCGAGCGAGGATGTCGACGACACGGACGTGGCGCTCAGCAGCGTTGGCGGGGACAGCGACGCGACGACCGACGTCACCGGCAGCAGCGCGATCACCATCGCCGGTGCGCTTCAGATCACCGCAACGAACACCCTGTACGCAAGCGCCGCGAGCGACGCGCACTTCGCCCAATCCGGCGCCGGCGTCGCGGTCGTCCTCTTCCCATCGGCCACGACGCGGGCATCGCTCCAAGGCTCCGACACGACAGTGAACGCTGGCAGCCTGACGATCATGGCGACGTCGGTGAGCTCGACCATCACGTCGGCGATCGCGAGCCAGGGCGGCGCGAGCGGGAACGACGACGGTGACTCGACGACGACCGACGACTCTCCGGACGCGACGACCGGCGGCAACGCCGACACGAGCAGCGGCACGATCAGCGTCGCTGGCGCCCTCGCCTCGAGCACGATCGTGGGCACGACGAGCGCCTTCATCGACCTCGGCGGCACGAGCCCGTCGACGGTCACCACGACGACTGGCGCGCAGACCGTGCGCAGCTCGGCGACCAACACCTCGACCGCCGTCGCCGATGGTTCGCCGGTCGAGCCGTCCGACGACAGCAGCACGAACTCCGACGGCTCGACGAATACCAAGGTCGGCGTCGCGATCGCCGTCAACGTCGCGAAGCTCACGAACGAGGCTTACGTCGCGGGGAACGTGTCCGTGAGCGCTCCGCTGAGCGCGCGCACGATAACGATCGAGGCGATCGCGCCCGCGGCGTCCACGTACGGCGCGACCGCGACCTCCGGCGTCGGCAACGCGGATGAGGTCACCGTCGCCGGATCGCTGGCGGTGAACATCGTCGTCGCCGACACGACCGCGTCACTGAAGGGCGCGGTCGCGGTGGCGTCCGGCAACGACGTGCACCTCGCAGCCTCGTCGAACGCGACCAATGAGGCGAAGGCTCTCGTCGCGAAGCAGCTGTTCGATCCCGCAAAGGCAACGGAAACCGGCGCCAATGAGATCACCTTGCCCTACAGCATCAAGAAGGGCGATGGCTCCGACATTGCGACCGGCGACAAGGTCGTCTACAAGGCGAACGGCGGCACCCCGATCGGCAACCTCGAGGATGGCAAGACCTACTGCGCGAAGGTGAACGCGAGCGACTCGAAGAAGATCGCGCTCGTCGAGCCCGACGACGATGACAACTGCACGTCGAGCACCGCGATAGACATTGATCTGACGGTCGCGACGGGCACCGAGCATCAGCTGCGTCTCGACGCGCCGCCTGGTGACAGCGACAGCACCGGCGTCGGCGTGTCGGTCGCGCTCGACATCGCCGACGACGACACGACGGCCGAGCTCGCGCCGTCGGCGACGCTCACGGGCGCGCGCGACCTGCAGCTGCGCGCGACGACGACGAACGCGATGACGACGAAGGCCGAGAACGGCGCGAGCGGCGGGACCGGTGTCGCCGGCAGCCTCGCGCTCTCGTTCTCGCTGCTCAACACCCGCGTGTCCATCGGCTCGGGCACGCTCCTCACGCTCACAGGCAGCTTGGACGCCGAGGCGTCGCAAACAGCTTCGGTGACGACCGACGCGATCGGCGACGCCGTCGGCTCCGACACGGCCGTTGGTGTGGCGCTCGCGCTCGGTGTTGCGGTGCACAACGCCGACGCGTACACGGACCGCGCGATCACCACGACCGGAACCGGCACGGCGGGCCGCATCCGCTTCGCCGCCTACGGCACCTCGTCGAACGGCACCAACGCGACCGCGAGCGCCGCGGGCGCGGAGGGCGAGGACGAGACGACACACGAGGACAGCAGCGGCAAGAACGTCAACGAAAAGGGCGACCAGGAGCTCACGAACGGCAACGCCAAGGCCAACGCGAACAACGGCGGTACGAAGGACAGCGGGCAGACAAGCACAAAGAAAGCTGCGACGTCAGAGGGCGACACCGACGGCGATGGTGAGGGCGATTCGGTCAGCGTTGCCGCCGCGATCGCATTCAACGTTTCGATCACGACGTACCGCGCGCAGATCCCGAACGGCACCGGTATGCCGATCAACTCGGGCGGTCCACTCGCGCTGGACGCGCAGGGCCGCACGGTCGCGCGCGCGAAGGCGGACGGCAAGGCGACGAAGAGCACGACAGCCGTCGGCGCCGGCGTCGCCGTGAACTACGCGAAGTCGAGCATCTTCGCCACGATCGGCGAGCAGGCGAACGTGACCGCGAACGGCGTAACTCTTAACGCCGGCATCCGCGGCCCCCCGACCCCGCCGGCTACGGCTGCTCAGCACGAGATTCAAGCCGAAGCAACAGCTGGCGCGGGCGGCGAGGACACCGGCGTGGCCGGCGCGCTCGCCATCAACATCGTCGAGAACGACACACAGGCCGTCATTTACCGGCGCACCGCTGTCAGCGGTGCCCAGACCACCGTCAATGCAGGCACAGGCGACGTATCCCTGACCGCGTCGCACGTCGAATCCGACACAGCCAAAGCCGAAGCTGCGGCCGAGGGCGGCGACGTCGGCGTCGGCGCCTCGATCGCGCTCAACATCCTCTTCTCCACCGACACGCGCGCCGAGATCGAGAACGGCGTCGCTATTTCGAACGGCGACGACGTCACGGTCTCAGCGAGCAGCGAACGGACCGTCGTGACCGCGGTCAAGGCCGGCTCCAAGGGCGGTACCGCGATCACGCCGGCAGTCGCGCTGGCGCTTGATGTGGACGACAAGACCGTCGCCCGCGTCGGTTCGGGCAGCACATGGACCGCGACCGGAGATGTCAGCGTCAGCGCGACGCACACGATGGACGCGTCTGGCACGAAGGGCGAGGCCAAGGCGGAAGGCGATGACACCGCGGTCGGCGCGAACGTCGCGATCAACGTCATCGTCTTCTGGGACACGAACGCCGAGATCGCGCGCAGCATGAACGCCGACTCGTTCCAGATCCTTGCGTCGTCGACGATGAACAGCGCCTCCGAGGCGAAGGCCTCCGCGAGCGGTGCCGATTCGTCGGACAGCAACGAAAAGAACTCCGATGACAAGTCGAACGCGCAGGTCAAGGACAACCCGAACACGAGCGACAGGGGCACGGGCGACCTTCCGAAGGCGAGCGACAAGACGACCGAGGCGAACGGCAAGAGTTCCGAGGAGTCCGGCGAGCAGGGTGGGGGCGTGGGCGTCGCCGCTGCGATCGCGGTGAACTGGGTCGATTCCGAGAACCGCGCGAAGGTCGCGGACGGAGTCACTCTCACGGCGACCAGCGGCGCCGTGACCGTGCGCGCGTCGTATCAGGTGGACGCGACGGCGAAGGCCACGGGCATCGCTCTCACGTCATCCGGTGGCGACGCGAACGTCGGCGCAGCGGTCGGGCTCAACGTGCTCATCGCCGAGAACGAGGCGATCATCGGCGACCACGCGACCGTGAGCGGTGCGGGCATCACCGTCGAGGCGATCACGCCCGCGAGCGAGCGCAACGACTTCGTCGTCTGGGGCCTCGCAGCGGGCGGCGGGAAGTCCGATGTCGGCGTGGCCGCATCGATCGGCGTCATGTACGTCGACTTCGAAACGACCGCGAAGATCGGCGTTGGCGCGAACGTCGACTCGACCGACACGCTGACGGTCAACGCGACGAACAACTTCGCGCTGCAGAACCTCGCGGTCTCGGGCGCGCTCGCGATCAGCGGCAGCGCGGCGGTCGGCGGTGCGATCGCCGTCAACATCTTCAACCCGCTGAGCACGCGCGCCTACATCGATTCGGGCACGAGCGGCTCGGACGTGACATACGTGGACGCGGCCAAGGGCATGACCGTCAGCGCGACGACGACCCTCTCGCCCATCACGTTCGACATCCCGGTCAGCTTCATCCCCGACCCGTCGCTCACCTCGGTCGCGCTCGCTGGTGGCGCCGGCACGGGATCGAACGCGGTGAGCGGCTCGGTGATCGTCGACGTGTGGGACATGCGCACGTACGCGTACATCGCGGACGGCGCGCAGGTGAACCAGGACGCGGACCCGATCTCGACCGACCCAGACCAGGACATCACCGTCTCGGTGACCGACAGCACCGAGATCACCAACGTCGCCGGCGCGCTCAGCCTCACGACGGGCTCGGCCGGCGTTGGCGTTGGCCTGAT
>Ga0209157_1002977_pt1 | contig 13242 bp, 18 predicted proteins | sample GraSoiAngelo_135_FD_185892 | JGI IMG/M metagenome (GOLD analysis project Ga0209157, IMG submission 185892) | Grasslands soil microbial communities from the Angelo Coastal Reserve, California, USA - 14_0929_05_40cm (SPAdes) (version 2) | ecosystem: Environmental > Terrestrial > Soil > Grasslands ... | reverse complement strand
ATCCCGACAGCACCTACACGCTCGATGCTTCACGTGGTGACGAGTGGCGTTGGTGGAGGGACGTCGGCTTCAGACGCAATCACGTAATCACGGCGCCTGGAGCTGGAGCTGTCGATCTGGGTGCGGTGACATTCGATTCGGTAGCGGAAGTTCCGGCGGAAGGCTACGTCGCGACGAGCTTCACGGCCGACACGGTCAACGCGGCGATCGGTAAATGGTACGACTACAGCATGTGGTCCCACCTGCTGACATCCAGGCACCACGTCTACGCCGTGCGTACCGCCGCGGGCGAATTCGCGAAACTCGAGATCCTCGCGTACTACTGCCGCCAGGTCGGTCCCGCCTGCTACACGATCCGCTACAAAACAACGCGCCCCCGACCAGCATCGTCGGGGGCACGTAAATGAGAGACCGGGCGGTTACTTGTTGGGCGGCAGGATCTTGAACATTCCCGTTCCGCACACAGGACAGACACCTTTGAGCGCGGGGCGGCCGTTGGCCATCTTCACCTGCTGGGCGTTCGAGATCTTGCGCTTTGCCTTACACTTCACACAGTAACCTTCATCCGCGGCCATTGGGCTCTTTCCCTTTGCCATTGTCGGTCGCTCCTCCAGTTCAGGGGCACGGCTGGGAACGGGAAGCTGCAAGCGCCAGACAACATAATAGGGTCCCGCTAGCCGGTGGTAACCGGACCGTCGTGAAACCCATTGCGTTTGTGCGTTCCGTCACAGAAGGGTTTCGTCGCCGAACCCCCACATCTGCACAGCACAACGACTTCCGCCGGTTTGCCGTCTTTGCGGGGTGGGGGCGTCAATTCGGTCCCGTCAGGCGTCACGATCCGCACCGGACCCTCGATAATGAGGGGGCCGTTCGACTTGGGAGTTATGGTCACCTGGGTCATCCCGCGAATATAGCGGCACGGTTCTCCCGCCGGCGGGGTATCTCTCGCGTGCGTGGCCTCGTTGTTCTCTGCGCCGTCCTCACGGCGTGCCTCGCCGAGCGTGGTCCGTTCACCAACCGCATGGCCCATTCGGGGACGAGGTACCTAGCGCGCGCTGCGCGCCAGCCGGTCAGCTGGCAGCCCTGGGGGCGCGACGCCTTCGCCCTCGCCGCCAAGCTCGACCGTCCCGTCCTGCTCTACATCGGGAGTGACGCCTGCCGCTGGTGCGCGGAAACCGACCGCGCGATCTACACCGACCCCGAGATCGGTTCGCTCATCAACGCCCTCTTCGTCCCGATCCGCGTCGATCGCGACGAACGCCCCGAGGTCGCCCAGCGCTATCAGGCCGCGGTGGAGCGTTTGGCAGGTCTGCACGGCTGGCCGCTCACGGTGTTCCTCACCGCGGACGGTTCTCCATTTTTCGGCGGCACGTATTTCCCCGGCGACGATCCGATCACGGGGCGTGGACTGAAGCAGCTGCTGCCCGAGATCGCCAAACGGTATCGAGACCAGCGCCCATTCATCCTCCAGCAGGCGGCGTTGCTGCGCCAGCTGGTCCTGACGACCGGCGAGTCGCGCGGCGTGCTGCGTGCGATGCTGATCCGGCAAGGAATCGACACGCTCACGCGCGATCTCAAGGACGCGGTCGCCGCCCGCACGACCGCTGGAAGCGTCATGCATGTCGCGGCCGCGTCGCTGCTCCTCACCGAGTACGCGCGTTATCGCGACAGCGCAGCCCTGGCGGTCGCCGGGCGGGCGTTGGACCTGATGCTGGATACCACCGCGATCGCCACCGCCGAGGATCCGCCGCGGCTGGTCCGAGCGGCGCTGGTCGGGAGCCTGGCCAAGGCGTGGGTCGTGACCGGTGAGTCACGGTATCGCGATGCCGGGCGCGCCCTGGTTCGTGACTTGTCGCACGAGCTGCACGATCTGGCGGCCCTCACCGGCGACGGGGCGGTGTTCGCGGATCAGGAGGCGTTCATCATCGAGAACCTGATCCTGGCGGCGGCCACGTTGGGTGAGCCGTCGGTTGAAAAGCGCGCGCGCGCCGCGCTCGACGTGCTGCTGCAACGGACCTACGCCCGCGGTTGGGGCGTGCGACATGCGATTGCCGGCGGGTCCGCGACCTCGACGCCGCAAGGGCTGCTGCAGGATCAGGTACAGGTCGCAGCGGCCTGTCTCGCGGCGCACCAGATCAGCAACGAGCCGCGCTACCTCGCGGTCGCGATCGACCTCGCCGCCATCGTCGAACGCGGCTACGCCGACTCCATCGGCGGCTACTTCGACAGCGCGGAGCCGCCGCCCGGCCTTGGCGACCGGACGAAGCACGTCTTCGACGACATGTTGCCCGGTCCCAATGCCGAGGCTGCGCGCCTGCTCGCGCGGCTGGCGGAGGTGACGGGCGATGTCTCGTACCGGCGCCGGGCGCAGGCGACGCTGGAGGCATTCGCCGGCACGGTGGGTGGCACGGGCCTGCGCGCGACCACGTTCCTAGCGGCGGCCCGGGAAACGCTGGGAACACCGTGACCAACCCCCCCCCTTGTGGGTCACTCTCATGGTGACCGACAGCGCCCCGAGTGATGTCGAGGTAGTCGCCCGCGTCCTGGGCGGCGATGGGGAGGCGTTCGGGATTCTCATCCGGCGATATGAGCCGGGCTTACTTCGCTTCGCGACGCGTATGCTCGGAAATCCCGACGCCGCGGCCGATGCGGTGGCCGAGAGTCTCGTGCGCGCGTACCGGCATTTGGCACAGTGCCGCGACCCGGTGCGGCTGCGTAGCTGGTTGTACCGGATCACCGGCAACCGCTGCCGCAGTCATCTCGCGCGGCGGCACACGAACGACATCTCGCTCAGCGAGGTGCCCGCGCCGGCATTAGCGGATGGGTCGGACACCTGGGCGGTGCTGGAACGGAGTGAGCAGGTGGCGCTCGTGGAGCGGGCGCTGGCGGCGTTGCCGGAAGAAAAACGCGAGGCGTTTGTCCTGAAACACGTGGAAGGGATGAGTTACGACGAGATGGCGGTGGTGACGGGCGCCAGGATTCCCACGCTGAAGATGCGCGTGCATCGCGCGCGGGAAGCACTGTTGGCGGCACTGGAGGCTTTCGTATGATCGACCCGCGGTTGCACGAAGCGCTCGATGGGGAGCGAGATCCGGCGGAGCTGCCGGCGGATCTGCGGGAGTCGTACGCACGGCTGCACGCCGCGGCGCAGCTACTCGAGGCAGTAGCGCCGCTGAGTGTGGCGACCCGCGTCATGGCCGAGATCCGGGAGATCGCGCTCGAGGCCCGCGCTGACGGTCCCGCGCTTCGGCTGGGCCGCTGGCTCAGCCGCCCGCGGGCGGTGACGGTGCGCCTGCGGCCGGTCTGGACGCTGGCGCTGGCCGCCGGGCTGGCCGCCATTCTGCTGCTGCCCTCCGGTCCCGGGGGCGCGCCCACTCCCGGGGACCGCGAAGGCGTCGCCCGCTTCGTCGGGCATTTCCCCGGGGCGCGATCGGTCGAGGTGGTCGGCTCGTTCAACGACTGGAGCCGCGGCGCCCTGCATCTGCAGGATGACGATCACGACGGCATTTGGCATGGCGATGCCATCCTGCCGGCCGGCCAGCACGAGTACATGTTCATCGTGGACGGGGAACGCTGGGTCGCCGACCCGCTTGCGGGCCGGTATGTCGATGACGGCTTCGGCGCCGGCCAGGAGAACTCACTGTTGATCGTGCGTCCGGCGGCCGCCGCCGCGCAGCCATGAGCGGTCGGCTTCGCCTGACCCTGGCGCTCGCCGCACTCGCGGGGGGGGCTCCGCTCGCCGCGCAGAGCAGCGGCAGCGCCAGCCGGCTCGCCGGCCGCGTACCTGCTGCCGCTCTGCCGGCGATCGATTCGATCATTGCTACCGCCGTCGCTGAGAGTCTGCCGAGCGAGCCGCTCGTGCAAAAGGCGCTGGAAGGCAGCGCCAAAGGCATTCCCGCCGACCGTCTCGTGAACGGCGTGCGGCGCGGCCTGCTGCAGCTGCGTGACGCGCGCATACTCGTCACGCGCGCCGTACCGGGGCAACCGGTGCCGGAAGGTCACGTCGCCGCGGTGGCCGCCGCGCTCGCGCGTGGACTGCCCCCCCCGATCGTGGCGCGGTTGCTGACGGTTGCGCCCAACGAGCCCCCGGGACCTGCCTTGCACGCGGCGGCCGATCTGGTCGCCCACCGCTTCAACCCCGATTCGGCCGCGGACCTGCTGGTGGATGCCCACAACAAAGGGCTGCGGGGCGTGCGGTTGCTCGACGTGGCGGTTGCCGCCGACCACGAGCTGCAGCGGGGAGGGGGGCGGACCCCCTCGGATGCGCTGGCCCGCGTCCGCGCGATGTTGCCGAATGTACCGGCGCCTGAGGCTGGCGTGACGCGGCGTGGAACGAAGGGGTCGTAAAAGCGACCCTAACCCGAGGCTCGTTGATGTTTCGTACCGCAATGCTGATCGTTACCCTCGCCGCACCTGCAGCCGTGATGGCGCAGCAGCCGGCGGCAGCTCCCGCCAAACCCAACGCGTCGCAGCAAGCCGATACGTCGAAGGCGAAGGCACATCGGCGTCGCGCACACAAGGCGAAGGCGGCTACCACGACGGCGCCGCGCGACACGACCAAGGCGAAGCCGTAATCAGGACGTGTAGTCGGAGTTGATCCGGACGTAATCCGGGGAGAGATCGCAGGTCCACACCACCGCCTCCGCTCGACCGAGTCCCAGGTCGAGACGGAGGCGGATGGTTTTTTGCCGGAAGATGGCGCGCGCCTGTGCCAGATCGGCGAGCGCGGTAGCACCGCCGCTCGCCAGCGTGAGCCAGCCGCTCTCGGCCGCCGCCTCCAGCGTGATCTTGTCCGCCACGAGCGCCACGCCGGCGACGCCGGCGGCCGCGAGCACGCGGCCCCAGTTGGGATCGCCGCCATAAATCGCCGTCTTCACGAGGGTCGAGCGCGCGATCGCCATCCCGACTTCACGCGCGTGCGTCTCGGTCTGTGCCCCGGTGATGTGAATCTCGAGCTGTTTGGTCGCTCCTTCACCATCTTCCACAACGGCCAGCGCCAGCTTGCGCGCAACCTCGGTGACCGCCTCCTCAAACAGCTTCCAGGTCGCGCCGTCGCGCGATGGATCGATCCCCGCATGCCCATTGGCCAGGAGCAGCACTGTGTCATTGGTGCTGGTGTCGCCGTCCACGGAGATCGAGTTGAACGTGCGGTCGGCCACCCGCTTCCAGAACGGTTGCAGCACGCCCGGCTCCGAAACGGCGTCGGTGGTGAGCACGCCAAGCAGCGTGGCCATGTCGGGATGGATCATGCCGGCCCCCTTCGCCATGCCGCCGATCGTGATGGGGCCCCCCGGCGTTTCGAGACGAACCGCGCAGTGCTTGGGGCGCGTGTCGGTGGTCATGATCGCGCGAGCAGCATCCGCGCCGCCCGCCGGCGAGAGCTTGGTCGCCGCCTGCCGCAACCCGCGCTCGACTTTATCCACAGGGAGCGGCACGCCGATCACGCCGGTCGAAAGCACCAGAGCCGTCCGCGGTGGCAGGCCGGCTGCCTCTTCGGCGCAACGGGCCATGGCGCGCGCGGCTTCGAGGCCGGCGGCGCCTGTACACGCGTTCGCGACGCGAGCGTTCATCGCCACGGCGCGCATGCGTCCGGGACGCTCGCTGAGGAGGTCGGCATCGTAAATCACCGGCGCGGCGCGCAGCGCGTTGCGAGTGAACACGCCGGCGGTCGCGCAGCTCGTGGCGCTGACCAGCAGCGCGACGTCGAGCGCACCGTCCGCTTTCAGACCGGCGTGCGCCGCGGCGGCGGTAAAGCCGCCCGGTGAAGTTGCGGAACCGTCAGGAATGACGGTGAACGTGCCAGGCATCGCGGGTCAACATAGCGGGCGCGGGTCGCTTGTGTAACTGCACTCCGTTTCTTATCATAGCGCAACCATCCCGGAGGGTCTCGTTCGATGTCGGATCCGTTTCTCAGTTCCGACGAATACGACGAACGTGCACATCAGCTCTACAACGAAGGACAATACGACGAGGCCATAGATACCCTGCGGGAAGGCCTGGGGTTGTACCCCCACGCCGTCGAGCTGCATGTCGGAATGGGCTACGCCCGGCTCGCGCGTGAAGAGTTTGCGTGGGCGCGGCGCGCGTTCGAAGAGGCGCGCGGCCTCGATCCGGATCACGAGGACACACTCGCCGGACTGGGCGAAGTCCTGCTCAAGTTCGGCGAGCGCGCCGCCGCGCTGGCGTGCTTCGAGCACGTGTTGGCGCTGGGATTCCAGGACGACCACGACCTGATGTTGCAAATCGGGCGCGCGCTGTTCCGCGAAGGCGTCCTCGATCAGGCGCGCCGGTTCTTCGAGGGTGCGTTACGCGCGCACCCCGACTCCGCCGACGCCGCCGCCTGCGTCGGCTATGCCGCGCATCGACTGGCCGACGAGGGCGGCAGCCTGCACTGGCTGCGCCGCGCGCTCGAGCTGGACCCGAGCCTGGGCGAGGCACGCATCTACCTCGCTAACCTGCTGTACGACCGCGGCGAATACGAAGCCGCCCTGTTTCATCTCGAGCGCACCGGGCCCGAGGAGCACTACGACGCGCTCGCGATCTGGCGGCTGGTCGAGCTGAAGAAGAGCGTGTACCGCCTTCCCGACGAGGATCCCGAGCTGGTGCCCTGGAACGAGCGCCTCACTGAGCTCGCGGGCGACGCGGCTCCGGAGGACCTCTTGCTCGCGGAAATCGAAGCGATGCGGCCGGACGGCCAGATGCGCGATCCGCGCCAGCTGGAGCTGTTCGGCACGCTGCTCACCGAGCTGCAGGGAATGAAAAACAACGGCGGCATTGACGGCACGGGCGGCACGGAGGTGCACCGCGTGAGCACGGTATCCGGCTCCACGTATGTCGGTACCTGGGAAGACATCGTCCGGCAGATGAAGGACGATGCCGCCGAGTGGATCGCGGGTTCGCTCGAGGAGTACATGGAAGCCAGCGCGAAACGCTGGCGTAAGCAGACCGGAGTGGCGATTCCGGCGACCGATCCAGAGAGTTTTCTCCGGGCGGGCGCCGACGCGGGCGTTCTAAGAATCCTGCACTAGACCGTCTTCTTGAAGCGGATGCCGATCGAGAGGGGCCCGTCGCCCAGCGCCATGAGGGTGACCGAGCCGGCGAGCAGCAGCGCCTCGAGCTCGATATTGGCGTGATGAGGCAGTTTGGTGGCGATGATCGTCACCGCCATGAACACGGCCATCGCCGTGGCCCACATGCGGGTCCACATGCCGAGCAGCACACACACCGCCCCGACCGTCTCGATCGCGATCACCACCAGCACCACGATGGCGCCCAACGACAGGTGCGGGATGCCGCCCTGGATCCGGTCGATGCCGCGGCTCAGGAACACGCCCCCCACAGCCAGCCGCATGAAAAACGCGGCGTACGGCGCCAGTGAGTTCACGCAGTCTCCCTAAAACATGGACATCGCGAGGAACGACCGCAGATTGTCGTTCGTCACGCGCAGCCGGGCGGAGAGGAGCCGCACGACCGACCACAGAATCTTGTACGCCACGTCGCGGTTGAAGTCGAGGAGCAGCTCGAAGTCGGAGCGGGAGATCGTGATCAGCGTGCAGGCGGTATTGGCGATGGCGTCGGTGGAGCGCTCGGACCGATCGAAGATCGACATTTCCCCGAAACACGATCCCGGCTTGAGCACGGCCAGGGCTTCTTCGCCGGAGCCGGGAATCGTCCGGGAAATCCGGACCTCCCCTTCGGCGATGAGAAAGAGACGGTTCCCCGGCTCGCCTTCCTTGAAGACGTATTGGCCGATGGTGAACTTCTGCTCGCGGCAGACTTCCGTCACGCGGGCCAACTCGCCGTCATCCAGATCCTGGAAGATGGCCGCCTGTTTGAGCAGCTTGACGTCCACGGAGGCTAAGGTACGGTGAAACCGCGTTTCGCGGTAGCTGATGCCCTCACGGCGCTGCGTTTTCCGCTCGCGGCGCTGTTTCCGTTTGTCCACTCGCCGGCGTGGCAGCTCGCGATCGTCGCGGCGGCGGCGGCGAGCGACGTGGCCGACGGCCTGCTGGCGCGGCGCTTCGGGGCCTCTCGCGCGGGCACCGTGCTCGATCCCATCGCGGACAAGGCCTTCATGGCGGTCGCGTTCATCACCGTGGCGCGCCGCGGGCTGCTCGCGTGGTACGAATTGGCAGGCGTGTTGCTGCGCGATATGCTGCCGGCGCGCGCCGGCGGCAAGGCCGTGACGATCGCCCAGTTGCTCACGCTGGTCGCGGCGATCGCCGAATCCGCCTACGTTCGGCATCTCGCGTGGGCCACCGCGGCCATTGCAGTGTACGCAATCTGGGATTATGGACGCACGGCGGCGCGTAAGACAGCCTCGGGGGCCTCACACTGAATCGGGGAGCGGGGACAGGCATGCGAATCGTGGTGCTCGCGCTCATCGGTGTACTTGCCACGCATGCGGCAGCGGCGCAGCAGTTTCAGCCGCCGAAGAACGGCGGGCATGGCGGCACGCGCATCGGACTGTTCGGCTTCGGCGTGCGCGGGGGCGTGGACTTCCGCCGCTCCGGCCAGCTGGTGCTGGGCTCGACACTGGACATCGGCGATCTGTTCTCGAATCGCCTCCGGCTCCGCCCCTCGGCGGAGATCGGCGTGTTCAATGGGCCCAATACCTACGTCGGGAATTTCGAATTGTTGTGGCGGTTCACCAACGATGAAGAGGTCGCGACGCCGTACATCGGGGCGGGCGTCGGCCTGGCAGGTCGCGACGGATGCGGGGCCGATCCGGGCTGCCCGGGGCTCTGGCTCAACACGGCATTCGGTTTCGAGCTGCGCTACCGCTCGACGTTCAACTGGATCCTCGAGTACCACGGCATGGACCGGTTGCGCCGGCGCCGCTTCTTGATCGGACTCACGACGCGGCGGGGCAACTAGCATGGCGCGGACGGCCGAGGTAACGATGCGCTGGCTGCGCAACCTGCAGTTTGAAGGCAGTGGCGTCGGCCGTCCGGCGATTCTAGTGGACGGCGATGCAACGGCCGCCACGTCGCCCGTCGAGCTGCTGCTCCTCGCCGCCGCCACGTGCACCGCATCGGACGTCGTGATCATTCTCCAGAAACAACGGGTCAAGCTCGAGGCCCTGGACGTGTCGGTGCACGGCACGCGCCGCGAGACGGAGCCGCGGCGGTTCACGGCCATGGCGTTGCATTTCGCCGTGCGCGGCGAGGGTGCCGACGACGTGAAGGTGCGGCGTGCCGTCGATCTCTCGCTCGCGAAATACTGCTCCGTCGTTGCGTCGCTCGCGCCCGACATCGCGATCAGTTACGACGTCGCCATTGCGTAGCGTCGCGCTCGCCGGCCTGGCGACGTGCCTCCCCCTCATCGCACATGCACAAGAGTTGACGGCGACCGAGCTGAGCCTGGGCGGCGCGGCCGCGATGGCGCGGCAGACATTCGCCGGCGCGGAGCTCGGCGTGGCGCATCGGCCCAGCGCCGAAAGCCGCATCAGTCTCGATCTCGCGGGCGGCACGATCGCGAGCCGAGCGGCCGCACGGGCGCAGCTGACGCTGCAGTTGCTCGTCAATCCCGCCGCGCGCTCGGGACTGGGGATGTATGCCGGCGTGGGAGCGGCATTCACCGCGCGACGCGGCTCACCGGGACAGGGGTTTTTGGCGGTGCTGTTGGGAGTTGAACAGATGCCGGGACGACGGCAGGGGTGGTATGCGGAGCTGGGGCTCGCGGGCGGCGTGCGCGCCGCGCTGGGCTGGCGGATGCGCCGCTTCCCGCCGTGGTGGCGCGGAGACTAGGCCAGGCTAGGCGTCCGCGCCCACGGGGGCGGTGCGCGCCAGGACGGGGCGGCAATAGCGCTCGCCCAGCACGCGCAACTCGTTCAGCTCGGTCTCGGTCAGGTCGGTGAAGCGATCCGCGAGATACAGCAACGTGTCGTCGAACCATTCCTTTTGATGCTCGGGTGTGGCTTCCAACACGCCACAGCGGAGAATGTGGGAGAACAACTCGTCGCGTGCCTGTTCGAAGCTCGTCGGGATCGCGTACTTCCGGGGCTCACCACGCTTTTTGGCCATGCAGGGGACTTCCTTTCGGATGAAGACGTCTGAACGTCTGGGAAACGGCGCCGCAAGATAATGGGTTGTGTGGTATAATGCCACCGCAGGAGCGCGGGTTCCCGTGTTCCGGGAGGAAGCAATGAGCGAAGAAGTTTACGGGCCCGAACGCGCGCAGCGGCTCGTCGCGCTGCTTCGGTCTTTAGCCGAGCGCATACAAGAGCTGGACCAGACGGGCCGGCTGCTCGAGGCGGCGCCGGAGCTGCAGAAGCTGCTGGGGAATGCGCGCAGCGAGTTGTTTCACTACGAAGTGCGCAGCACGTACGACACGCCGGACGTCGCGGAGCGCCGCCGCATCGTCGAGGACGCGATGGGCGAGCTGTCGCTGGACGAGCCGGACGACGATGAGCCGTGGCGAAGGGATCCGCAGGCATGAATCGATTCTATGTCGTGGTGGGAGTGCTGGCCGTCGTGCTGGCGGCCGCGGTGTTCGCGTTGCTGAAGACGGGCGGCGGCGCGTCGGCGGCCGCAGCCGGTCCGCCGCCGACCGTCGTCGATGACGGCTTCCGCGGCTACACGCTGGGGTCGAACACGGCACCGGTCGAAATCACGGAGTACCTGGATTACGAGTGTCCCGTGTGCGCCACGTTCGCCACTATCCAGATACCGACGATCAAGGAGCAGCTGATCAATACGGGGCGCGTGCGCTGGCGCTTCCGCGACTACCCATTGCCGATTCACAAGTATTCACGCTTTGCCGCCCATGCGGCGCAATGCGCGGGCGCGCAGGGAAAGTTCTTCGAGATGCAGGATCAGCTCTTCTACCACCATCAATGGGCGCAGACCGGCAAGGATCCCGCGGCGCTGTTTCGCGGTTTCGCGCGGGCCTCGGCCGTCGATCTCACTGCCTACGACTCGTGCATGGAGAAGGGCCAGTTTGCGGCCCGCGTCGAGTTCAGCCGCCAGGAAGGTGAGCAGCGGTTGGTGGACGGTACGCCGACGTTCTACGCGAACGGCACGAAGTTGTTCACGAATTTCCGGCGCCTGCCGAACTCCGACGACTTCAAAGCTGTCGTGGACAGCATCGCCGCCGTTCGGCACTGATGCGCCACCGCCAGGCGATCGCGCTGCTCGCGCTCGTCGGCCTGTTCGTCGCCCTCTATCTCTGGCTCCACGCGCTCGGCTTCGGTGGCGCGATCAAGTGCGGCGCAGCGGGCGGGTGCGAGACCGTGCAGACCAGCCAATGGGCCGTGTTCCTCGGCCGGCCAGTCGCGCTGTACGGCGTCGCCGGTTACCTGGCGATCCTGATTGTCGCGCTGGCGGCGCTGCGACCGGCAGCGCTCACGCAGAGCAACTGGAACGTGATGTTGGTGAGTCTCGCGACGGTGGGCGTGCTCTTTACCGCATATCTCACCTATCTCGAGCTTTTCGTGATCCACGCGATCTGCCGCTGGTGTGTCGGCAGCGCGGTGATCATTGCGGCGATCTGGATCGTCTCGCTGCTGTCGCTCAGGACTCCTGCGCCTCGTACTGATCCCGCAGCTTCGCAACCACAGCCGGATCCGCGAGTGTAGTCGTATCACCGAGGGCTCGGCCTTCGGCAATGTCCTTCAGCAGGCGCCGCATGATTTTGCCGCTGCGGGTCTTCGGCAGGTCCGCCGAAAACAGAATGTCATCGGGCTTGGCGAGCGCGCCGATTTTCTTGGAGACGTGCTGTTTCAGCTCTTCGCGCAACGCATCGCTGGCTTGACGTCCTTCTTTTAGCGTGACGAACGCCGCGAGCGCCTGGCCCTTCAGATCGTGCGCGCGTCCCACCACGGCCGCTTCGGCGACCGCGGAGTGGTCCACCAGCGCGCTCTCGACTTCCATCGTGCCGATGCGGTGTCCTGCAACGTTCAGCACGTCGTCCACTCGACCCAGAATCCAGAAGTAGCCGTCCTCGTCCCGCTTTGCGCCGTCGCCGGGAAAGTACCTGTTCTTCCATTTGCTCCAGTAGACCTGGCGGTAGCGTTCGTCGTCGCCCCAGATCGTCCGCAACATGCCGGGCCAGGGTTTGGGAATCGCGAGATAGCCGCCGCCGACCATTACCTCTGTGCCCTCGCCGTCGAGCAGCACCGCTTCGATGCCGGGGAAGGGGACCGTCGTCGAGCCCGGTTTTGTCGCGGTGACACCCGGCAACGGCGTGATCATGATGCCGCCGGTCTCCGTCTGCCACCACGTGTCGACGATCGGACAGCGCTTGCCGCCGATGTGTTCCTGATACCACATCCACGCTTCCGGATTGATCGGCTCACCAACCGTGCCGAGCAGCCGTAGCTTCGAAAGGTCGTGACGCGCGGGGAGCTCCGACCCCCATTTCATGAATGCGCGGATCGCGGTCGGCGCCGTGTAGAAAACGGTGACGCCGTGCTGCGCGCAGATCGCCCAGAAGCGGTCCTTGCCGGGATGGTCCGGTGCGCCTTCATACATGACCTCCGTAACGCCGAGCGCGAGCGGCCCGTAGACGACGTACGAGTGCCCAGTGACCCAACCGACGTCCGCGGTGCACCAGAACACGTCCGAATCCTTGAGGTCGAACACCCATTTGGTCGTTGCGTAGACGTGCGTCAGATAGCCGCCGGTCGTATGCAGAATCCCTTTCGGCTTCCCCGTCGTGCCCGACGTGTAGAGGATGTACAACGGATCTTCCGCATCCATCGCTTCGGGCGGGCAATCGAGCGCCGCCTTTGCCATCAGCTCCGACCACCAGAGATCGCGTGCCGTCTTGAACGAAACGGTCTGGCCGGTGCGGCGCAGCACGATTACGTGCTCGATGCTCGGCGTCCCGGCGACGGCGTCATCGGCGTTCTGTTTCAGCGGCACGATCGCGCCGCGGCGGTAGCCTCCGTCCGCGGTGATCAGCAGCTTCGCGCCGGCGTCGTTGATCCGGTCGCGCAATGACTCGGCGGAGAAGCCACCGAATACCACCGTGTGGACGGCGCCGATGCGCGCGCAGGCGAGCATCGCGACCGCGACTTCGGGGACCATCGGCAGATAGATCGCGACGCGATCGCCGCGCGCCACGCCCAGCCCCTTCAGGACGTTCGCGAACTTGTTGACGTCGGCGTGCAGCTCGCCGTAGGTGATGCGCCGTACCTCACCGGGCGGCTCGCCCTCCCAGATGAGGGCGACCCGCCCGCCTCGGCCGGCGCGCACGTGCCGGTCGAGACAATTCACCGAGGCGTTGAGTTTGCCGCCG
>Ga0209157_1002973_pt1 | contig 13248 bp, 14 predicted proteins | sample GraSoiAngelo_135_FD_185892 | JGI IMG/M metagenome (GOLD analysis project Ga0209157, IMG submission 185892) | Grasslands soil microbial communities from the Angelo Coastal Reserve, California, USA - 14_0929_05_40cm (SPAdes) (version 2) | ecosystem: Environmental > Terrestrial > Soil > Grasslands ... | reverse complement strand
GATAGCGTTGCTCGGCCCGGGTGCTGCCGCGTTGGACCCGGCGAGTGTTGGAACAGGTTTGCTGGCGGGGTGGCACAGTGTTTTCCACCAGCTGGGAGTGAAACACGCCGCCGGAGGAAACGGCATGCTCTGCGAAGCCATGGCCAGGTGCGTGAGACACTATGGTGGGATCATAAGGACGAACTCTATTGTGAAGCGAGTCGTAATCCGGGACAATACTGCAGTTGGGGTGGAATTGTCGAACGGAGAGCTGATCGAGGGCAAGATTGTTGTCAGTTCCGCCGACCCAAAACAGACCTTCTTACAAATTGTCGGTCCCGACCACCTCGACTCCAATTTTGTCAAGAAGGTCGAGGCAATACGGAGTGCTGACGGGATAACCCTTAGAATCGATGCCGCGGTGAGCGAGTTGCCCCGATATACGGCGTGTCCAGAAGGGATGGCTGCGGAAAGCAGCGTTGGACCACAGCTCATCTGCCCTTCCATCGACTACTTGGAGAAGGCGTATCGGGAATATCGAGACGGCCGTCCCCCAGAAAAACCTGCACTCTGGATATCCACTCCGAGCACAACTGACCCGACACTGGCTCCTCCGGGTAAGCACGTCTTAACAATCGAGACTCGATATTCACCTTACACCCTAAAGAACGGAAAATCTTGGGATCAAATTCGCGAACAAGAAGGGGAGAAAATAATCGACCTTGTCGCCGAGTACGCCCCAAACATACACAGGTCAATCGAGAAAATCAGGGTCGAATCGCCAGTTGACCTCGAAAAGCGTCTCATGCTCAACAAAAGCGACTATTATCACATGCACATGACAATCGACCAACTATTTTCATTTAGGCCCATCCTTGGCTATTCGGGCTACAAGTCACCTGTGAAGAACCTGTATCTGACGGGCGCCGGCACGCATCCAGGGGGGAGTGTCACGGGTTTCCCCGGTCACAATGCGGCCAAGGTGATTCTGGAAGACCTTCAGCCGACGCCATCGTGAAGAAACCGAGTTGCCGACGGCTGTTGAATACGAACCCCTGCCTCTTCGGCCAGAGCAGCTTATGAAGACGTCCTCCCGTGGCTTCTTTGGGTTATTTTTGGGATAGGCTCTTAAGGATAGGCTCCCTGACCAGCCCTAGAGATTGAAGGACTCTACCTCATCGGTGCACGCCGCCGAACCCCTGGACGAAGAAACCGGCTCGGTTACGACACCGATCTACCAGAGCTCGACCTTCGGCTTCACGAAAGCGGAGGAGGTCATGAAGGCCGCCAAGGGTGAGGGCTCCTCCTTCGTCTATACCAGATGGGACAACCCGACTGTCCGTAGGCTGGAGAAGAAGCTCGCCGAACTCGAGGGGGCGGAGGACTCCGCCTTCTTCTCTTCGGGGATGGCGGCGATCTCGACCTCCGTCCTCTCTTTCGTGCGCGAGGGGTCGCACCTGTTGGCGGTCAGCGACCTCTACGGCGAAACTTACAGGCTGATTCACGACTTCCTACCGCGGCTGGGAGTTGAGACCACGATGGTCGAGACGACGGACATCGTACAGATGCGCCGAAACCTGAAGAAGAACACCACGGTAGTGTACATTGAGAGCCCGACGAACCCGACCCTCAAGCTCGTCGACATAGCGAAGGCAGCCAGGCTCGCGCACGGCGTTGGCGCGCTCCTCCTTATCGACAGCACCTTCGCCTCCCCGATCAATCAGAAGCCCCTGAGCTTGGGCGCCGACGTTGTGCTCCATAGCGCGACGAAGTACCTCAACGGTCACGCCGACGTAATCGCGGGAGCGGCAGCAGCGAGGCGCGACCTGGTGGAGAAAATCAAATTCGTGAGGAGGACACTCGGAGGGACGCTCGACCCTCACGCGGCGTGGCTGACATTGCGCGGCATCAAGACCATGGCTGTGAGGGTGCGTGCGCAGAACAGGAACACCCAAGCCCTTGCGGAGTACCTCTCGCGCCACAAGAAGGTCGCGAAGGTCAACTACCCCGGTTTGAGGACCCACCCGCAGCACGCTCTCGCTCGGAGGCAGATGGACGGCTACGGCGGGGTGCTGAGCTTCGAGATACGCGGCTCGATGAAGGACGCGATGAAGTTCACAGAGTCGCTTAAGGTGGCAATCCTGGCGGCGAGCCTCGGAGGGGTCGAGACCCTTGTGGCACAGCCCGCCATACTGACTCACACGCAGCTCTCGGCGGAGGAGAGGGGGAAGATAGGCATCAGCGAGACCTTGGTGAGGGTCTCTGTGGGGATAGAGGACGCCGAGGACCTGATCGAAGACTTCGGGCAAGCTCTGGCACGGACATAGAAGTGCCTAGCCACCCATCGATCAGCGGGTAACCCCCTGTCGGCCGCCCTTCGCATCAAGGAACCGAAGCCGTGGGCAGCGAATCGAGAGACTGCGAGCGCCTGAGCGGGGGCATCCCACTGGAATTTTCGGAGTCGAACACCGCAGTCCTGGCACAAGTCCAGATCGAGCATATCGGGCGCGTCGGGCTTGGGTCACCGGGAGCAAGAGCGCCGCTGTCGATAGATATTCAACACTAGGCGTCTTGCTTTGTCCTCGCCACGTAGATGATCCACACACCGCTAACTACGGCTAGAAGTGAGAGTGTAATCACGTAGTTTCCTTCCACGGCCGTCGCTGGCAAGAGTCGCCCTACCTGCTGCTCGATCACGTACGCCCTACCCGTAACCGGGTTAAGCAACGTCTCGACAGGAGCGTAGTTGTCGGTGAGCAGAGGGATATCGTCGGTATTGATGCTATCTCGGTAGAGGTAATCCAGATACTCGCCTGCAGAAGCAGTCCTATTATTCAACAGCGCGGTCAGCCGCGGGGAGGCGGCCTTGTCGTAGACCAGGATGACGTTCTGCACGAAACCACCGAACTTCTGGGTCGCGAAGACGATCGAATTCGGAAAGACGTCTGATGCCGTCTTGTAGGCGGCCCGAACCAGGTTCGAGGTATCTCCCACCAAGGATCCGATCAGGTTCGAAATCACGACTCCGTTGGGCGAGAGATGAGAGGCGACCAGCTGCATGAACTCCCTCGTAAGCAGATGAAAAGGCACGTAGCTCTTCGCATAGGCATCGAGTACAATCAGGTCGTAGGTCTTGCCAGTCTCCGACAGATAGAGCCGACCGTCTTCGTTGAAGACGTTGAGGCGGGGGTCGGGATTGACTGCGAAGTACTTTCGCGCAGTCTCGATGACGTCGGGGTCAATCTCTGCTACGTCCACTTGCACCCCGGGATGGGTGGAAAGGAAGTACTTGGGGCCCGAGAAGCCACCGCCACCGACGAACAAGACGTCTTTCAGGTCGGGGTTGATTACGAAGCCGAAGTTGAAGAAGGCCGTGTAGGCATAGACGAGGCGAGTGGGGTCGTTGATGTCCATCGCGCTCTGGGGAAGACCGTTGAGGTAGAGCGTCCGCCGAGTGTCGAGGTCGACGACATCGAGGAGGCTGTAGGGGGTCTCCTTCTCGTAGACGACGGAACCCGAGCGGGCAATCACTTGCGTCAAGGTCGAGGTTGCGGAGGTGGCGAGCAGCAGGATGAAGAGCGCGGCGATGATCACGGAGAACCTAGGCAGCCAGATAACCGCGACCAGCATCAGAATCACACCAAGCCCGAAGATGATGCTACGAACGTCCCAGAGCGGTATCAGGACGAAGACCGTCCCAAAGGTACCCAAGATGCTGCCGACCGTGGAGATCGAGTAGAGGTTCCCGCTCAGGTTCCCAAGCGAGGCGAGTTGCTGCGCACCCATCCTGAGCGCGAAGGGCGAGGTCATCCCCAGTAGGAAGGTCGGCAGCCCCAGGATCAGGGTGGTTGCGAGCACGGGGCCGTATCGGTCGCCGAGGCCGAGGGAGAGTGAGAGGGCGAGCGCTGAGGGGGCGATGAAAGGAACCAGGATGACGAACACGGCGCCTGTGAAGAGGATCGTCGAGAACCTCACGCGAGTCGGCGAGCGGTCGGCAAGCTTTCCTCCGTACTGGTACCCACCGGCCAGCCCCGCCAAGACGACTCCTATGAGGCTCCCCCAGGTCGTGGTGGAGTTGCCGAAGACCGGGGTTATTAGACGACTTCCAAGCAGCTCGAGCGCCATTATGGCGAAACCTGAAACGAAGACCTGCACCCTGAGCCATGCATTGAACCGGATGTTCTGAAGCATAACCTTGCCGAGTGCAGAAGGGCACGCAAGCGCGATAAGAGCTTTCAGTTTCATCGAAGATACGATCGGGCCTTCCTTCTCATCCTGGAGTGGACGAACACACGGATCCTGCGCCGCGCAAGAGCGAATCAGTTCTTGCGCAAGTTTCCTCTTTCCAGACCGAAAAAGTGCGCGAAGGTGGCAGAGTCCGTCCCTCCCTCCGCTACCTATCGCCCGACGAACGGCTGATATCCCGGCGAAGGCACATCGATCCCAAACTTGTCATTCTTTTCTCTCGCGAAGAGTTATTACCCAACTTACGAAGCATCCTTCGAATACCTCCTGAAGAATTCGACGATTGCTTACTTTTCTCTTGTCAGTGGTTCGATCCCGACGGGAGTTCTCATAAGCTTCCTTCCACTCTACCTTTTTGGGATCAGCAATTCGGAGTTCCTGGCCGCTTCGGTTGCCTCCGTCCCGGCTCTCAGTGCGATATTGGCCTCGCCAATTTGGGGTGCATTGAAGGACCGCAGTTCGAGGAGCAAACCGCTGATGCTGGTCGGATTACTTCCCTACGCGGCCCTCAGTTTCTTCCTGGCCTTCACGCGAGACCTCACGCAGATCTTCTTGGCATGGTCCGCCGCCGCGCTTCTAATCGCTGCGACAACACCGGTATTCGCTTCCTTCGTGACTGCCGGCGTTGAGAGGAGGGGAACCTCGCTCGGTCTCATGGCTGCCTCAACAGCATCCGGAGGAGCCGTTGGGGCTTTGGTGGGTGGAGTGACGTACCAGTGGTACGATCTGAGGGCGGCTTTTCTTATTGGTGGTCTCGGTTCACTGACCGCCGCTCTGATCATCTTGTTCGCGCTGAAAGAGAACCCGCAGCCTCCCGACCCTGACCCCTCCGCGCGCAGGATAGCGACCCTTGAGATCTTGAGCAATAGGCGAGTTCTGATGCCCTGCATCTCCTGCTTCAGCTACATGGTCGGGATAACAGCCTTTTCTTCGCTGGCCGCGATCTACATCGTCGAAGTACTCGGAGGGTCGAGGTTTCTCTGGGGCATTTCAGCTACCTTGGGATACGTATTGGGGGCAGTCACGATAGCTCCTACGGGAAGGTTGAGCGATAGGGTCGGTAGGAAGCCGATAATCAGGGCAGGTCTACTAGCGCAGATCGTGCTCTTTGTCTCCTTCTTCCTCTTCTTCCGGGACCCGTTGCTTGTCGCCCTCCTTTACGTAGCCCCACTCGTTTACGTAGTCTGCACAACGATTACGACTCTGGTCACGGATGTTACATCGGAAGGGGAGAGGGGGAAGGCAGTAGGAATTCAGAATTCTTGGCTGAACGCTGGCGGTGTCGCAGGGCCACTCCTTGGCGGGGCTCTCGCGCAGGGGCTCGGCATAGGCGTCGTCTTCCCCTTCGCAATAACAATGGTTCTCTTCTCCGTCATCTGGGCTCAGCTGACCGTGGCCGAAGCAAGCCCAAAGCTAGAGCGGTAAGAAAGCTCTCAATGGTCTAAAGTCGCGAAGACTGAACCAGCCGTTCGCATCCATAGAACACTGTTCGAAGCACTAGGCTAAAGAACAGCGAAATCGTAATCCTGACCTGTAAATGAAAGGTCGAACTGCGCTCTTGGCAGCGGGGGTCTCTTTGTCGTTACTCCTTACTCTGGCCGTCTCGACTCTAAACACCCCGACGGCCTCAGGCCTTGCACTGGAGTTCAGGAAGACCGGGGGGATAGCTGGAGTCATGGATACACTCGTCATAAGTCAAAACGGAAGCGTTGTCTTCACCAGCAGCCACTCCGGTTCATTCTCTGCCGCTCTCCGCACCTTTGATTTCCAAGAGTTGAAAACGACAATCTCGACGAACATCGGACCCATTTCCAACGCGAAGTATCCGGCGAAGCAGGGAGCAGCAGACTACTTCGGATACGCGCTCGTATCGCATCTCGAGGGCAAGAACGTCAGCGTAGCCTGGGTCGACGAATGGGCGACAGACGGACCTTTTCCTGAACAGCTGAAACAGATTCAAAAGGGACTAGATAAGACTCTACAACTCCTCTCGGCCGAATCTCAGTATCGGAATCGGGTCGTCGCCCACGCAGATCTAAAGTGCGACGGGGGCGGCGTGTGTGGAGCGCTTGAAGTGGAGCTTTTCACGGACAAGACCTCATACAAACTCGGAGAACAGGTTAGAGTCTTCGTCGCACTGCGAAACTCAGGAACCAAGGACGTCAACTACACATCACCAACTCCTTGCGACCCTGACTTCAGAATCACGGTCACCGGAAAGGCATCAACTCAGGACGTTTCGTTCTCAAACCTTCCCGTCGTTGCGTGCATACAGGTCCTCCAATCAAGAACTCTCCACCATGGAGAATCATTGATTCAAACCGCCACCTGGGATGCTTCGTTCGACCAGAATGGCATGAAGATTAACGCGCCCCCAGGGGCCTACACAATGAGCGCAAGATTCCCGCTCGCAACTTTTGAGCCCTCCCTTCTGGAAGCTTCCATTCAGATTACTCTGAGTGCGTAGAAACTTCGGCGGAAGCCCTCCGGGAGCGGCCGCAGCACGGTGCTATCACTCGGTTCGGTGATGTTAACGAGGGCGACGTGCTCAGCCCGTCCGCCACCTACACCCTACGCCCAGATGATAGTAGCCGGAGGCGCAATGGACCCTATGTGCGGCCATAGATGCCCGCATGAACGTGACCGATTGTATCTTCTGCAAGACTAGGAGGTCAAACAAGGAGGAGTGTGGCGCTTCGTTCATTCGCCTTCCTTCCTCTGAAACTTCTCCATGGGACCAAAGTACATGTGCGCCGGCGGGTCCTTGGGCAGCACAAAACGAATGTACTCGTGCCCTGTCTTGTCGTGATACCTGTCCGAGCCTTTCATTCCCTCGAAGTACGCGGCTTCGAATTCGCTCCAATCCTGTTTCTGAATAGCCTTGAGGACTGGCGTCAGGTACTCGCCTTCGAAAGCCGTCAGGTCCTCGGTGAACTTCGGCCGCGTCACCTTCGCTACCCCCAAGGCGACCCTAAGGTACTTGAGTTCGTGCGCTGCCAGCTTCCAGTTCCCACCCTTGGCAGCGTAATAGGTGTAGTAATATCGGTGGGCGACCTCCTGCATGATCTGCGCCATCCCGGGTTGAATCTCAGCCAGCTGGTCAATCGTAATCTCACCGTGCTTCGTTTTCGCCTTTATCTCTCCGTTCACTGGGGAAGAGGCCCAAACTCCTCTTTCTTAAGCACGATTTTCGCGCCTCAGGACGGCCGGGTTAGTTGAAACAGCGACAAGAGCGAGACGCAATGAACCCTAACAAGACAAGATATCTAGCCAAATCAGCTTAGTATGGTCCTGATTCGTCGATTTGATATCGAACTCGCCCCCAGCCGAGCTGGAGTCTTTCAAACCTGGCACAGGAGCGATCGACCGTGGCCTCGAAGCAGAGACCGATTCGGGAAACGGAAGTTCACGGCTGGTTACGGGTGTGCGCTCACTGGGACTGTTAAAAGTCGGCATATCGCTGGCTTGGAGCCGGTTAATTGATCATAGCCGTGATAGGTGCGGGTAAGATCGGGGAGGCTGTAGCGAGACGAGTCTCTGAGCTATCCGACGTCACCAAGGTCTTCGTCACGAAGAGAAACATATCAACCATTGAACATCTTCAGTCAGGAAAGACGCACGTGACTCGAATCAACAAGGACGCGGCGCGGAACGCCGACGTGATCATCCTTGCGGTCAAAGCGGCTGACGCGAAGGGTGTCCTGGAAGAAATCGCTGATCTCGTCGAGGGAAAGCTGGTGATTTCCTTGATGGCAGCGATCTCAATCAGAAAGATCCAATCATCCCTTCCTGGGGCGAAGGTCGTGCGAGCCATGCCAAACATCGCAGCCACGGTCGGCGAGGCGATCACGGCCTACTCAGTTGGCGACGGACTGACGAAAGACGATATCAGAGTGACGCAATCGGTGTTTGGCTCATTCGGAGAGTATCTCGAAGTTCCTGAGAATCTCATGGATGCGGTGACGGCCCTCAGCGGAAGCGGCCCAGCCTACATCGCAATTCTGATTGAGGCGATGGTCAGCGCGGGTCTCAAGGTAGGGATGCCTCGCGATATTGCATCCAAGCTTGTGATAAAGACGCTCACGGGGACCGCAAACCTCCTTGACCGGGTGAAGATGCACCCGGCGGAACTCAGAGACGCTGTCACCACCCCCGCAGGCACCACGATCGCAGGGATCTACGAACTCGAGAAAGGTTCGATTAGGACGAGCATGATGAACGCTGTGGAGGCAGCCACTCGTCAGGCAAAGGAAGTTGCTGGAAAGTTCGATGAAGAGCGCCACTAAAGCGCTTATCCAGTGTTGACGGCATCACCGGTGCGAGGGGCGGCTTGGCTCACAACATGACAACTATGTCAATAGGAGCAAAAGGGAACCGTCGAAGTTGATGGTCTGGTGCTGAGGAAATAACAGACATGGCGGGCGTCTGGACGCCGCTTTTCTTCTAATAACCTAGGTTCTGTCATTATGTCCCACAGTTATGACTACATTTCCCTTTTTTTGTCCTGTATCGACATACCTGTGAGCTTCGACAATTTCTTCCAACGGATAGCGTCTATCTATCGCCGATCTTAGCTTCCCCGCCTCAATAAGCTCTTTGAGGAAGATCAGATCTTCACCCCTATATGACACCGTCCCACCTATTACTTTCTTGCTGCTCCTCATCAAAGTCCATAGTCCTCGAGCCTGCTGCGACAACCCAGGGTTACCCAAAAGATAGAATCCTTTTTCCTTCAGGGACCTCATGCAGCCCGAGAACGAACTCTTGCCTACCACGTCAAAAATAACATCATAGGTCTCCCCGCTTTTGGTAAAATCCGCTTTGGTGTAATCAATGACCTTGTCTGCACCAATGGAGCGCAGCATGTCTAATTTCCTCGTGTTATCCACGGCGGTCACTTCCGCCCCGAATGATTTGGCGAGCTGCACCGCAACAGTGCCTACTGTTCCGCCTGCACCATAAATCAAAACCTTCTGTCCGCTCTCGATGTTTCCTTTTCTAAGACAGTGCAATGCATGAAGTCCCCCAGCAGGGACGGCGGCGGCTTCCTCATATGTCATGTTGGCCGGTTTTATTGCCATCCACCCATTTTCAGGCAGACAGTTGTACTCAGCCCAAGCACCAAGACGAAGACCGGTAAATGCAAAGACTTGGTCACCTTTCTTAAACAGTCTTACAGCTTTGCCTACTGATTCAATTTCCCCGGCTAGCTCTTGCCCTAGTATTTTTTTTCTTGGTCCCCTGAAACCAAATCCTATTCGCGCAATGAGCTGCCACGATAGAGGAAGTTTGAGACTTCGCAGCTCACAGTCCCCTGCTGTTACTGTTGCCGCATGGACTCTTACGAGTACTTCATCGTCCTTGGGAGTAGGTTTCTCCAGCTCTCTGAGCTGAAGAACTTCCGGAGGCCCGTATCGTGTGCATACAGCCGCTTTCATTAGTGGTTCCCCCCTTTTTTGGTTGACCATAGCCAAATTCATCTGCCTCCTATCGGGGAGAGAGTGGGGAGGGGTTAGGCTCATATCTTTACTCCCTCCAACGTTTCCTTAATCCAATCTACGAACCTGTGGTATGAATCAATCCCCTTGGGTGTTAACATTATTCTCTCCGCCTTTTCTTCGTCAAGGCTCACTGCGACGAGCCCGCGTTTCAATAACCATTCGAGGTACTCCACGAAGCGCGGGTAGTTGACACCCAAAAGCATCTGAATATTCGTCTTTTTCATCGACGAACTGTTCCTGTACATGATGTCAAGAAAGCGAGCTACCACGTAGAGGTCCGGCTTTTCCAATCCTAGAATCACAGAGTCTCTATGAAATCTTTCTTTCGTTGCTCAAAGACTCTCTTCTGTTCTTCGAACTTTGAGATCTCCTGTTCATACGTCTTCCTGGTCTCGTAACTGAAGTATAGCCAGACCATTGCTCCAACCAGGATTGCCACCGCGAGATTACGACCGACAAGAGCTGCGACTATGAAGGCGACTACGCCGAAGAGCAGAGAATCCTGATTTCTCCTCCTTACCAATTCGGGAAGTAGCGTCACGATCTTATCTGCCAAGGAAAGTGCGTCCTCCGTGATCCCTTCACCACCCCCACCATTCACCTTCTTCTGCTGCTCTTCCTCTATCTTCTTCATTTCGGTTATTAGAGAGGATAACTCCTTCAGTCGCGCGTCGTGCTTCCTCTTCAGTAAGAAGTATGTTGCAAAGCCACTGATCAGTCCCGCGAGAAGGACGGTGCCCGCGAGTGAATAGGCGAGATTCCTGTCCTGAAAAAGAACCGTGAGATACGGCCAGCCGTATTGGCTTACAACAAAACCTAGGACAGATGCGCCAACTGTCACAAAAACCAGAATTGTGGTTAAGAACGAACTGGCCAGTCTGACCCGCGATTCTCGCCCTCTGAGACGCCCTAACCACTTGTCGGAACTTTCAACAATTGACTTGAGGCTAAACTGTATCTCTTGCCGTCGGCGAGTATCGTCCGCGGAATCCAAATCTGAAGACCGTCCCATTTGTTAATCCGAGAAACAAATTATCGTGATCTGCTAATAAGGGAAACGTGCCATCAATACGTGTCGCTGACACGCGAGCCCAGCCCGCCTACACGATCCTGTTTTCGCAGATGCGAAACAAGTGTTATGACACTCTACGATCGCCAATCATCTGCTGCGCTGGTCCGCTCCTTCCATCGTTGAACGTTCACGCCTATCACGATGAGCGGCAGGGTGAGAGATCCTTCCCCGATGAGGCTGGGCACCTGGATGCAAGGGAACAGACTGGCCGCGAACCCAGGTGCAAGAAAGTATGCGAAACTGTTGGTCAGGTAGCAGAGACCCCCGATCGCCATCAGCACACCCACTATTCGGGGAAGGAAGGTCGACCTGAACACCAGGTATCCGATGGCGAGGTTGAAGCCTTCGGGGGGGGGTTTACGTTTTCTTTCGAAGTGACATCCTACTTTGGTTGTTTCTTCATTTGTCTTAACTTAGGATCGTTGGTACGGATGCGTAGATACAAAATCATGGCATTTGCGTGCCCGTGCCCCAGCCCTATGTCTGACTTGAGCCATGCAAGAAGTTCGGAATGCTTTGCGACTATCTTGCCATTCTTTACCAACCCCTTCTTGTTGGCCAACACGAAGAAATCCTCTGGCGATTTGCCAGTCTTCGCCTGGATGTTGTCCAGGTACGCTTTGAACGTCACGAGCCCGCGCTATCTCTTAGGCTCTCTTAAGAATCATGAGAAACGGTTATGATAATTCTTCAAGGATGGGGGGCTAAAGGCACGGCCCGAATTCTTAGACGAATTGCACGCGGTAAAGACGGTCAGGCAGAACTATCGCCCGACCGCGGGAAAGAAGAAGGTTGTGGGGTTAGAACCCCTTCTGCCTCCAACATCAAGAAGGAGATTAAGGCTCAACTTACATCACGTCGCAAAGCACGTCCCACCTCCAGCGCACGCCTCTCCATCCTGCCCGGCATCACGCACTACAACATCTTCTCGAGTCCCGTGCTTGCGTCCACCGTGAAACCGTTCCTCGACGCACCTGCTTCTTATGAGAAGTTTACATGATTCGAAGTTTGTTGACGGAAGAAAAGCGCAACCGCCCGGAGAAGGGATTTATGCCTGCGATGGCTTGACCCCGGATCACCTTGGCCGAGGTTGCGTGGAAGTCGTTCATGGAGTTTGACCGCCAACGCGAATATCTGGCACTCGCTACGTACCTTCCCCGCAAGAGCTACTGGGCCATCTTGAGTTTCATCCGCCAAACCAGAGCGATACAAAGTCAACTGGAGAGTTCCAACGGACTCGTAGGCTACTCGCTTCGAGCCCAGCTACTGGGCAAGAAGTCTTGGACACTCTCCGTGTGGAAGGACGAGGCAGCCCTTGCAGAATTCGTGCGGAAGGCGCCTCATGCAGGCACGATGAAGGACCTCAGACCACAACTAACCGATGCAAGGAGATTTGTCCGATGGAAAGTGGCTGGCTCCGATGTGCCGCCGAAGTGGGACGATGCGTTGAGGCGGATAGACGAGGAAGGTTCAGGTCCCTAAACGGCAAGCGCGCCGTGAAACGCGTTCAGGGGAGAACAGCCGGAGTGGTCTCAACGTGGGTACCGGTGCATTACGGGAACCGACCTGCAAATAGTTCTTGGATCTCGCTGCTTCAATGGAAGATGGCGATGAAGCGGAATTCGGATGATCAGAAGCGCAGCAGTCCCTCACGCCATGCTTTTAGCGAGTCAGTGCGTGCGCCAAGAAGTGGGCATAGAATACAGAAGGGCAAGGCCTGAAGACCTGCCTGAAACAGCTTCCGTCTTCGCCATCGCCATCGACGACCTCAACAAGAAGCACGGTTTCTTCGAAGAGCCAACCTCCACCTCCCCGCCCGATCCCCAGTATGCGTTCTGGCTCAAGAAGGAGCCGGCCTCGTTCTGGTTGGCGGAGGACGGCCACACAATAGTGGGATATTCATTCAGTTTCCTGCGAGGGTCCTTATGGTTCCTCGCTGACCTTTTCATCTTGCCCGCATACCAAGGCAGGGGCATCGGCAAGACCCTCATCCAGAGGACTCTCGGGAGCTGGAGGGGTCGCAGGATTGCCAACCGAGCCCTGATCACCCAGGCGTTCAACCGGTCATCGGTCTCCCTGTACATGCGTTTTGGAATGCTTCCGCGGCAGCCCCTGTACTTCGCCGCGTCCCCGCGGGAAAGTGTCGCAAAGAGCCTTGGATCCAGAGGGGCGGGGGAGACGCTGGAAGTTGAAGAGCGGGCAGACATCGAGCCCATCTTCTCAAGGCTGAGCCAGATTCACAAATTCTCCCTCGGTTTCCCGTCCGGCTGGCACAACGAGTTCTTCTCCGAGGTCCAGCGAGCGCGGTGTCTGCTTTTCAACAAAAACAACCGGCTCGAGGGCTACGCCTTCTTCAGACGAAACGGAAGAGTGGGCCCCCTCGTGGTGAGGTCAGCGTCGTCCTTGCGACGGGCGCTGGAGGCCACACTGAGGTTTGCGGCTGAACAACAA
>Ga0209157_1002972_pt1 | contig 13249 bp, 14 predicted proteins | sample GraSoiAngelo_135_FD_185892 | JGI IMG/M metagenome (GOLD analysis project Ga0209157, IMG submission 185892) | Grasslands soil microbial communities from the Angelo Coastal Reserve, California, USA - 14_0929_05_40cm (SPAdes) (version 2) | ecosystem: Environmental > Terrestrial > Soil > Grasslands ... | reverse complement strand
GCCTTCATCGGAGGCACCCGTTATCAGGCCATCCTGTCGCAAAACAACCTCACGATCGAAGATTTTGAATCGGGTGTCGCGAATGAAATCCTCAAGGAGAAGCTGAGGAGCTTTATAACCGCCAGTGTAAGCGTCAACGACAAAGACGCGGAAGAGGAATACAAGCGTCGCAATGAGAAGGCCAAACTCGCACAGGATGGCTGCCGCCCTCCGGATGACAAGGACACCTATTGACCCTTCCATAAAGATCACGCTAGCTTAATCCTTCATATCTTGAGATTTGCGCCTTCGTTACGCGGCGAACATCTCTCTGTTGTTGGTACGCTCTATACCACTCGACGACCCATTCCAGGGTTTGACTTAGGGTGAGCTTCGGCGACCACGCCAGCAAACTTTTTGCCTTGGAAGGATCCAATTTCAGGTAATGGGCTTCGTGTGGCTGCGGGGCTGTATCGACTTCCCAGCGTGCACCATCTCCCCAGAGCTTTGCCAGGTTTTCTATTATCCATGATACCGGTTTGGCATCCTCATCGGCCGGGCCGAAATTCCAGCTCTCGGCAAACTTCGCTCCCTGAGTCCAACACTGCTCCGCCAAAGAAAGGTATCCACTCAACGGTTCCATCACAAACTGCCAAGGACGGATCGCGTGTGGCATTCGGATTAGGACCGGGCGCCTTTCCATGAACGCCTTCATGATATCAGGTATCAGTTGGTCTTTCGTCCAATCTCCTCCACCGATCGCGTTGCCCGCCCTAACGCTTGCTACTGCAACTCTGTGTACATCAAAGTCCTTTGCCCGGAAATAAGAATCGCGAAACGCCGATGTAACTAGTTCGGCACACGCTTTACTGTTTGAATACGGTTCATGCCCGCCCATGGGCTCGTTTTCCCGGTATCCCCAAACCCATTCTCTGTTTTCATAGCACTTGTCGCTGGTGACATTGACAACAACGCACGGACCTCCTAATTGCCGAACTGCTTCCAGCAGATTCACAGTCCCCAGAACATTGGTTGAATAGGTCTCTATCGGATTATCATAGGAGTATCTGACCACCGACTGAGCAGCCATGTGGATGATTATTTCGGGTTTGTGTTCAGCTACGACAGCTTTGAGATGTCCAAAGTCACGAATGTCTCCCGTAATTGAATTCATCCCACTTGCGACATTCGCTAACTCAAACAAACTCGGTTGAGTCGGAGGTGGCAGGGCATAACCCAAAACATCTGCCTCCATGCCTTGCAGCCAGAGTGACAGCCAGCTTCCTTTAAATCCAGTGTGGCCAGTGATGAGAACTTTCTTGTTTTTCCAGAATGCCTTGTTCATTACAAGGAGTAACGCGATCGGATGTGGCGTCCTCTCCCAAGATGGTCTCTGCGGCCACCCTCAGATCGACAATGTGGACTAAAGCACTACTTTTCTACAATAAAACCCTTCTGCGTATTTTCCCGGTGCTTTAGACTCGATTCCGCGAATTCTCAGTAGCGACAAGAAAGCATCGGGGGTAAACCAGTCCTTTTCCCTCTGAGTTTTAAAAGAGTCCATAATGAACCTAACTTTTTGCTGGCAGATGGTATCGTCTAAATGAACGAACAGATTTGGACTCCCCATATCGCCGTCGTACTTCATGATCTCATATTCGAGTATAAGGTTGTTCCTGTAAGTGTTCCATGTCAACTCTGAGACCAAGCGATGATCTTGGTGCTGATCATTTCGATAATGTGTAAAAATGATATCTGGAGATATTTTCTCCTTAAGCTTTTCAAAGAAGTCCTTTATTTCTTCTCCCATATATGGAAAAAAGCTGGTCCTGAAATGTTGAATGATGATTTCTTTCTTTTTTACATCCGCTAAAAACTTTTCTGCGCTTGCGACTGCCTCCCCGTCTCTTTCGCCACTTGATCCGAGGACGACCCAGTGCACTTCAACATCATCATAGTCTGACAAAAGTCGCAAAATCGTGCCGCCACAGCCGATTTCAATATCATCACTGTGTGCACCTACACAGAGAATTCTTATGGCACGATTCTCTTTTATAGCGAACTCGAGTCTCAGCATTTCATGGACTAACTGTGATTCCGACCGTTTCTGTCCCGCCATCTCAAAACTTATTCGGCCCAGTAATTATTGAAGATCATTAAGGAATTTTGACGTTGCCGGTCATTACGCCAGCCTCAGCTCGGGCGTGATCAAGCGCAAGACCCTCGCTGGATTCCCAGCCACAATCGCATTGTCGGGCACGTCGCGGGTCACGACGCTGCCGGCTCCGACGATGGCATTCTCCCCGATGACCACGTTCGACAGGATCGTCGCCCCGGACCCGATCGACGCGCCTTTCCTCACCAACGTGGCCTCGACCTTCCAATCCATCTCGGTCTGGAGTTCCCCCGTCGGAGTCGTCGCCCGCGGATAGGAGTCGTTGATGAAGATGACGCCGTGGCCGATGAGGACGTGGTCCTCGATCGTCACGCCCTCACAGATGAAGGTGTGGCTCGAAATCTTGCACCGCCGGCCGACCTTTGCATTCTTCTGGATCTCGACAAACGTCCCGATCTTCGTTTCGTCGCCGATCTCGCAGCCGTACAGGTTGATGAACTTCGCGAGCTTGACGCCCTTCCCCAGCTTGACGTCGGGCGCCATGTAGAGGGATTTGTTCACTGGCAGACCACTCTCGACCTTCGACACTGCCCCGGCCCGTGTCAGCAGGCACCCTTTCCCGAGATGACCGCGGCGGGCGTCGCCAGGAGGATCTTGAGATCGTTCCAGAGGGAGCGCGTCCTGGCGTACCGGAGGTCGAGGCGCACCATCTCATCGAAAGTCATGCGGCTGCGCCCGGCCACCTGCCAGAGTCCTGTGATCCCTGGCTTGGCCTCCAGGACCCGACGGCGATGCCAGGGCTTGTACTGCTCGAGCTCGTACGGAAGCGGGGGCCGGGGTCCGACCAGCGACATGTCCCCTCGTAGCACGTTCCAGAGCTGAGGCAGTTCGTCGAGGCTCGTCTTGCGAAGCACGCGTCCGACCGGCGTGACCCGTGGATCGTTGGTGAGTTTGAAAAATCGGTGCTTGCCGGGCTCGTGGACCTGGCCGCTGGCCTTGATGAACCGACTGACGAACTCGTGATGGGGCCTGTGATCAGCATTCAAATACATCGTTCGAAACTTGAGCATCGTGAAGGGCTTCATCATCTGCCTGATTCGCACCTGTCGGAAAAAAACTGGACCGCGAGAGCTCAACTTCACCAGGGAGGCGATCAGCAAGAGGAGAGGCGAAAGCATCAGCAGGAGTGTCAGACTGCCGATGACATCCAGCCCCCGTTTGATCACGTCGTAGATCACCCTCTTCTCCCAGCGCGAGCGTCGTTCCGGATAAAGGAGCGGATCGACCGGCCAAACTCCTTCCTCTCCCGCATGCCTTGGCTGGGGATAGACGCGGAGTCGAATCGAAAATCTGCCAAGCGTTTCCCCACCCAACCGCTTGGCGAGCTGTCGACGGACTCGAGTGTCGAGTCCTTCACACGTGTAGGCCAGATCAGACACACGGATCTCGGGCAGGATGACGCCGATCACAGCTCGCCGCTCGAACCACCCCAGGACGTCTGTTTCGCGCGTGGCAGCGGCCAAGGCCTCGATGGCCGCCTCCCCAGTCGACCAAGAATCCGCCCCCACCCCATCGTTCACGTGCACGAGCATAAGAACGAGTGGCTGGTTGGAGCGATCCGCCCGCTTCCGTTCCTTTCTCAGGACAGTCCTGAAGAGCTCTTCGTTGAGGACGTGCCGACGGCCCCTTCCCTCCGCTTGATCACATGCCCGTGTTCTCGGCTGCTCCGGCTGGTACCGTGTAATCATCGGTCTAAAGAGCGAATACTATGCATCATCGTGTTGACAGGTACTATGCATCATCGCGTTGACCGGATATGTCGAGTGGACTACTCTCCGGCCCCGTCCCGTCGAGACGATCTCTCTGCGGTGCGTGAGCGACTCGTCGGCCGCTTCCAGCATCCTCACCACACGCAAGCCGGCCCGGCCGTCATTGAACGGCTTCTCTCCCGAGGCCACACAGTCCAAAAAGTAGCGAGTTTCGAGCTGGAGGGCCTCGGTCTGGTCCACGCGTGGTGCCCACATGTCTCCGCTCCGGTAGCTCACCAGAAGGTCGTGGACCGCTTGCTCTGCTCCCACCTCGAAGACCTTTGCCTCGACCAAAGCCTTAAGCCGTTGACGCGACTCGTCGTGACCATTGGTCACCTGGACCCCCTTGTCGTACACCTTGACCTTTTCGGAGGGCTCGAGATCATTCCACACCAGCATCTTCCGCTCCCCGCCGACCAACGTGGTGCGCACCTTCACGGGTGAAAGCCAGTTGACGTTGATGTGGGCGATGATGTTCTTGGGAAAGTACAGAGTGATATAGGCCATGTCCGCGAGGCCGTTCAAGTGCGCTCCGCCAGTTGCCACGACCAGCTCCGGCTCAAGGCCGGTCAGATAGTCGATGATGGACAGATCGTGCGGCGCCAGGTCCCAGATGACGTTCACGTCGTGCTGAAAGAGCCCCAGGTTGACTCGGGTCGAATCGTAGTAGTAGAGCGGCCCCAAGACTCCTCCATCGACCAACTCCTTGATCTTGCGCACGGCACCGTTGAAGAGAAAGGTGTGATCCACCATGATCTGGAGGTTCTTGCAATCGGCCAGCTCGATCAACTCTTCAGCCTGGGCCGAAGTGGCCGTAAAGGGCTTCTCGACGAAGACGTGCTTTCCGTTCTCGAGCGCCTTCTTGGCAAGTTCGTAGTGCGTCGACACTGGAGTGACAATGGCCACAGCGTCGATCTTGGGGGAACTCGTGACTTCATCCGGATTGGAGGTCGCGTGCACGGCCGGATGGCGACTCAACACCTGAGCCACCGCCTTGGGGTTCTTGTCGCCAATGGCCACCAGCTGGCAGTCGGGTTGGCTCGAGAAGTTGCGCACAATGTTCGGACCCCAGTAGCCGTAGCCGATGACACCAAGCTTAAGCATCAGATTTCTCCCCAGATCAGCTTAGCCCCAGACCCGAATCGATCCTCCCGCACTCGGGGCGTTGATAGACGCGCACCTGGAGGCGGGGGGCAACATTCGCGGGAAGGCCTTCGCCAAGCACTCCGCTGACCCTTTGACCGACGAGGCGGCTGACTTCCGTCGGGTGCCTATCTCCAAGCTCGGTCAGCACGGCTCCGGCCACTCGCTCCTCACGGTACCAGCCGATGCAATCAGTCTCGCGGAGGCAGAGCCATAGAGCCGAGAAGAGCTTGGGGGCGACCATGGGGTCGATGCGCACACTTACCCCTGACTGCTCCTTCAAATCCACTAGCAGAAGCAGGAAGGGGCAGCCCGAGCGTTCGGAGCGCTTCCGCTCGATCGACAAGAAGTACCGGAAAGCCTGTTCGTTGTAAGCCAGCCCCAGCCGACCCTCCAGGACGACGCCGCACGAGCACCGATCTGACTCCCCCTGCATGTCGGACACCGCTCCACCTCCTGCGGTCGGAGTTAAAGTCAAGCGCTCCCTGAGCGCACCATTGATTGCTCCACGGAACTCATTGCTCCTTCCCTCTTTCGCTTTCAGAGCCAGCGTGTCCTCTTTTCGTCTCAATGTGTGCCTCACTATACATCGGCGGGCGTAAACGACAATCGGGGGAAGCCCCGAATTTCAATGGGGGGAATCAGGGAATCCAAAGTGGAGAAATCCTTCGCTAAGTTCGAGACTTAGAAGCGCCGACGTGGTTGTCATGTAGCACTTACTTCCTAGAGAGATTTCAGCGGGGCCTAGCGAGAGACAATGCGGTCTAGTGTGGTTGCCAATCGTCGCCACCAGCTCTGCTGCTGATGGGTCCCGGGGCGGTCACCCTGGTTAAGATAGTTGTAATAGTAGTAGCTTTCGATATGATGATCGTCGTAATTGAACACAAGGCCGACCAGCTTTGCGGGATCCATGAGATTCTGCGCTTCCTCCACCAGCCTGCGCGGGGTTTTGTGGGCAGCCACCACCATCAGAAAACCATCGACCCACTTGTTGAAGATCCGGCAGTCGGGGACAAGGAGCAACGGCGGGGTATCCAGCACGACGTAATCATACTGCTGGCGGGCTTCTTGAATGAGTTCACCCAGCCTGGGCGCTTTGAGGGCCTCCTGAGGATTGGCCAGATAAGGGCCAGCAGGCAGGACTGAAAGGTTGAATCCTCCAAGACGCTCGACCACCTCCGTCAACGTTTGCCCAGGGTTCAGGATTGCGGTCGCAAGCCCGACCGGGTGCGGGTTATCCATTCCAAGGTGTTCGATCACGGAGGGCTTGCGTAAGTCAGCGCACATCAGTAAGACCCTTGCTTCTGGAGATTGGGCTAGCGCCCCCGCCAAGTTGATCGTCGTCGTCGTCTTCCCATCGCCGGGGACGGGACTGGTGACCGCCAGCACTTGAAGGCCGAAATCCTTGTGCATCAACTCAATCGTGTGGGCGAGCGTTCGGTACTGCTCCGCTTCATACGAATTGGGAGCGAAGAGGCTCACCAAGTGCTCGTCGATTTCTTGCGTTTCAGCCATTACTTTCTGCGCCATTTCAGGAGCGGCTACTTTCGAGCTTCCAGACCAATTGTTCGTTTCCCTGGGCGATATGGTGAGTTACACCAACAAGGATCGCCAGGCCCACGAGCGCCGCAGCCGTTCCAAGCCAGAACCGCCTGTGCCACCGTGCGGTATCGGTCTTGGTGACGATACGGGGAATCCTCGCCAACACCGGCACCTTCGTGAAGGCCTGGAGTTCGTTCAGCACGTGAAACGAGGTATCGCGATGTTCGATCAGACCGACTGCCCCTCCGGCTAGTCCAATTGACAGGATCAGTCCGATGAAAATCAGCCGGAGACGATTCGGTGCGGCCGGTTGTGTTGACGGAATCGCAGGGTCCAAGAGTCGGAACTGGTCCCCTTTCTGTCCGTGCTCCATGCTCTCAGCCACCTGGGCTTCCTGGTGCCGTTGCAGCAGCGCGTTGTAAAGCTCTTTCATCGTCTTATAGTCCCGAGACAACTCTTGGTACTCTTGTTCTCGGTGTGGCGCGAGGTCCACGCGCCGCTGGTATTTTGCGACAGACTGCCGGAGAGCCTTCTCTTCCTCCTTGAGGGCGTTGAGCTCCTCCTCCGCTTCGCTGCGGACCTTCCGAAGCCGAGGGGGAGACGGGTTCGCCGACGATGTGGCGTTCGTGGCGGCCCGCCCGTCGGTCTTCGTCTCCGCGAGTTGTCCCTCCAGGGCGGCGATTTCTGCCTTCACTCGGATCACGTCCGGGTACTTCTCGCTGAAGCGGGTGCGGAGTTCTATCAGCTCTTGGTTCAGCCTGGAGAGCCGGGCGGTGAGCGCCTCAGCGTCGCCCCCAGGAACGGGCCCGTCGCCGCCGTCAGGGCCCGGCGCCCTGGCCTCGGCAAGTTGTCGTGTTAGTCTCATCCGCTCCATCCGGTCCAGGGCGCGCATCTGGTTCTCCTTGTTAAGACGCATCTCTGTATTAAGCCGTTGCAGGGTGGCCAGGTTCGCCTCCATCTGTTCCGGCAGCTCGCCTATGTGGCGCTCCTTGAACTCGCTCAGCCGCCGCTCCTCTTGATCCAGCTTTCCCTTCATCTCCTCAAGTTGGACTCGAAGGAATTCAGCCGTTCCGGCCGCTTGTCGTTCACGCCGCTTGACGTTCTCTTCGACGAACAAGGAAGCGAGGGTGTTGGTCACTTTCGCCACGGTTTCCGGATCCCTGCCTCGGTAACTGAGGGTAAAGGCGATGGTCGGGCCGCGCGCGACTTGCGGGTCCCCCCCCTTGAACTCTATGCGAATATCGCGTCGCATCCGCTCGACGACCTCTTCCGGGGTCGCCCGTTTGCGAAATTCCGGATACAGGTCGAATCGGGTGATCAGCTCCTGGAGCTGCGACCGGCTCAAGATCTCCTGGCTGATTGTGTGCAGCCTCGTCTCCAATTCACTCGTGACGGAAGACTTGACGAATGTTTCCGAAACCTCCGGTCGTTCCACGAGCAGGGTGGCTGTCGAGCGATACAGGTACGGCAGGGCGATCGCCAAGCTCACGGATGCCGCAAATGGCCCCATGAACGTAAGGATCGCCAGCCACTTACGCCGACTCCACACCTCCAGCAAGACATCCAATCCTGAGGTGTTTCTCCTGCCTTCCATTTCCCGCTCCTGTCAGCGTCAGCCAGCTTATGGCACCACAATGATGTCGCCAGGCTGGAGCATGAAGCTCTCCAGCTCTCCGTCCGCCGAGACAACCTTGTTGTAGTTAAACGGGATCCGCTTCAAGTTGTTCCCATCTGGCCTGAGAATGACGATTCGCCCCCGGGCGGCGAATTCCCCGAGCCCTTGGGCCAGTGCCAGGGCATCCAGCACCGTGGCTCGGCTCTTCAGCTCATGGCGCCCGGGCATCTTGACCTCCCCGATCACGGAGACCTTGAAGCTATGGACTTCCCGAACGATGACCGAGAGTTCGGGTGTGGGTATGTACTCGGCCAGCTTCTTGATGAGGACATCGCGAAGTTGCATCGGGGTCAGTCCTGCCGCCTGCACGTCGTTCAGGAGCGGGAGGGAGATCTTGCCGTCCGGTCTCACCGGAACGGTTCGGCTGATCGCCACGTTGTTCCAGACGGCGATGTCGAGCACGTCTTCGGGTCCAATGCGATAGTCTCCTTGCTCAGAAGTGGGCCTCGATCCGTTCTCCTTGGCTGGCGCTGCAGCCGACCCGAATCCCGTGGCGGTCAGCGAGAGCATGACCAGTGTGGCCACGAGCAGGAGTCTGGTGTAAGTTAGCATCGGTGTCCTCCTCGACAACCTAGTCCACCCGAGCAGGATAGATGACGGTCACCCTTATCAGGAAGATGTTGTGCAGGATCTCCACATTTGTTGGCCCAGTCGGCCCCGTTTGTGGGTTGAAGCTTCCCCGCTGGAAGCTGAACTGGTACGACGCCTGCAGGGCCAGCGTCTTTGTGAGCTGGTAAGAGGCTTCGAGGAGCGCCGAGTAGACCGTAGCCTTGAAAGCGTCGCTTGAGATCCAGTAGACTGCCGGCCCTGCACTGAACTTCAGCTTGGGCAGCAGTTCCGTCGCCGCGGTCCCCGTAATGCTCTGAGCCCTTACGGCAGTGGCCTGCCCGATAACTGTGGTCGAGGTGCTTGCATACGAAAGCGACAGTTCGCCGCTCTTCAGTTTGTGGCTGATGGACGCCGAGGCTTCGGGAAGGCGGTCTACCGTTCCCTCGGTCAAGCGCGGACCTCCGCGCAGCGTGAACGTGGTCAGCGGCGTAAGCTCGTGCGACCAGCCTAGGGTGAATGCATGGGAGGTCAGTGCCGGGAAGCCGGCAAACTGGAATTGACGGCCAACATACCCCGGCCCCACCGTGTCTCTTGGGCTGAGCCGATGGTCAAGAGCCAGGTTCACGATGTGCGAATCGATCGTAAAGCTTCCAGCCAGCAGGTCCTTCGCGTAGGTGTAGTCTCCTTTGGCCGTCGTCAGCGGATCGAACCGGTAGGTAAACGCTGGGCTCCCAGTGTAACGCTCGGCCAACACGCGTCTCGCTGCCAGCCCCGTTGTGAGGTTGAGTTCCTGCGGCGTTTTGGTCTGGTAGTAAGCCCCTGAGACTGAGAGTGTCAACACCTGATCTGGCATGGCCTTCAACTCGATCAAGCCCCGCTGTCGCACCAGGGGGGTCGTCAACTCCGAATGCCGGCTGTAGATCTCTGAATCGAAGGCATAGCCTCCATCAACCGTCAGCGGGGCGGACTGGTAACCGGCCTTGAGGCCCGGGCTGATGCGGGTAAAGAAATCGTGCGTGCGTGGAGAGGTGGTGAAAAACACGTTATCGTCGTAAACCTCGGCGACTGACAGTGAGGGGGTCAGATAGTATCCGGCTTGGGCCGGAGCTACAGTGGGGGGTATGAGTTGGGCCGGAGCTGCAGTAGGGAGGAGGACTCCGGCGACGAACAACTGCGCGAACACCACTCGGAGCCAAGACGGAATGTGTCCGTGTCCTGCCATGGTCGCGGAGAGGATAGCATGTCCGTTCGCCCCGCAGCATGTCTGGTTTACCCGCTACGCCGCCACTGCGAACGTGCAATCCACCTCCACAGCCACGCTCCGCTGGAACAGCTCGATGGAGAGGACCAGCAGCCCCTTGTTCGGTTTGGTGTGCACGAGGATCCCTTCCACTCCGGCGAGAGGCCCTTGCGTAATCCGGACTCGTTGGCCCTCACGTAAGTAGGGGTAGGGCAGGGCGGGAAGGTGAGCCTGCACCACTTTCTGGATTGCTTCGATCTCCGCATCCGGGACCACTGCCAGACGGTCACACCCACCGCCCAGGACGCGGACCAACTCCCTTGTCTTGAGAACCTCGATGTAGCTGTTCAGATCCATGGCATGGTGGAGGAACAGGTAGCTGGGAAACATGGGAACGTGGATGCAGTGCCGCCTCCCGCCCCGTCGGGACCAGGCCTCGATCTTGGGGAGAAACGCGTGAAATCCCTTGGCGGCCAATTGGTCAAAGACCAGCTGCTCGCAGTGGCTTTTGGTCCACAGGGCATACCACTTCCGTGCCACTGCGTCCGAGCCCAGGCTCTGATCGGTCGTTATGAAACTCGGTCGCTCAGTCTCTGTCGTGAGGTCTTCTGGCAAGGCTCCGCCCCCTTCGGTTCTGATCACTCTCCGACCAGACCAACGTCATCGTCCAGATTGCTGGCGGCCAAGGTCCCCAGCCTCAATGAGGCGGGGATCGTCAGCCCTCCCTGGCCTTGCCAGCCTGAGGGCTGATCATGCCCTTGGCCGTTTATTCCACTCTGCACATAGAGAAGGGTCGCCCGCTGAGTGCCTTATGCTTGTCTAGGGATGTGCTGTGCTGTCCCTATCTCGCGCTAACTGCGGACTATAGATGTGTTTTCGCGTAGTTACTATCCGGCGATTCTAGCAATCGCCTTGCGGGAAACACCTGAATATGCATACAGGAATTCTGGGAGAAGCAGAGCACGCCCGCCCGTGGGACACGGCACCGGCCCCCATCCTAGGGGTCCTTCACCTTGGGGCGGCGAAAGGCGGAATGGAAAAAGGGGAGCTGCCTCTTACAGATCGAGGGTCGGGCTCGCTGAAAATACTGGCCCCAGGGTCGCCGAACACGACAACCCTGGGGCAGTGCGTTGACTCATTTCCACAATTCGGTGATCGAAGGCCTCTTCTACACAGGCCATTGATCCGCTAAGCTCCATTGCACTCACCACCGTCGGGCCCCGTCGTTGACGGGTTAGGCTTGTGGAGCTGGATGTTGCCGCCGGCCAGTCGTTGGTTTTCCTCTCCAGTGTCATAGAAATTATCGAAGGGGAAATCAGCATTTTTCAGTGAAATCCTGAAAGTGTCGTTCGTCCCTGGTTCGCCGTTGTCTGTCACCCGGACGTGGAAGAAAACGGACTGATGCATGGGGTCGTTGGTCCAGGCTGTGCCACAAATATCACGGGTACCGGTCCTCTTGGGGTTTTTGGGGTCACCGATGTCACCCTCAGGGAAGTACGCGGTGATGCTCGTCCAGTGGACGTGAAAGGGCGTGGGCGCCGTGACCGGCTTCAGCGAGCTGCCATGGTCGAGGTAGTTCAGGTGGCCCCAGAATGTCCCGTGCTTGCATCCGCCTGCTACGCCAAAGTTCCCATGCACGGTGCCGGAATCGGATGGTAGTAGGATAAACCCGCCGCCAGTGATGAAGTCGCAAAAAGCATGGGCGTAGGCGACATCAACGGTGAATGGCGGTACTGCTCCTCCCACTAATGCTACTGCCACTACAATGACTAGTATTGTTGTCCATGTCCTCAAGCGCATTGTGATACCTCCCTTCATCCTTCGGAGAGACCGCCCCTAGAAGATTCCCGCCTTCGCAGACGCGACGACCACATCGGCCACGCCATCAACGATGACATGAAGCGCATTGACGGTGATGGTGCCGGACGGGTCCGTTTGCTGTTCGTTGATTACCACCCGGCCTCCGATAAGATCGATCGTCTGGTTCGGATCGCCGGTCAGGAACACCGGCATGCCATTAATCGAAAGGCCGCTGATGTCGGACATCCCAGCGCTGGCCGAATTCAAGACTGCCAGCGCCCGAGCCATCACGGAATCGGCGGAGATGCCGTTGCTGCCGACAGTCAGCGCCAAGTTCCCGAGCGAGGCCTCGGAGTCAACCTCATCGGGGTAGCCGATCGTGGTGGCGTGAAGGACCTCCCCAGTGAGCACGGAGGGAACGGTAGCCGTGAGGAGAGAAGCGTCCCGAGCGTCAGTCGTATCGCTAAGAGTTCCGGTGTCGGAGAGCACGGTCGTCATTCCGAGCCCGAGCACGCCGACGGTCGCTTGCGCCGCGGTCGCTTGCCCCGTGACGGTTTGCGCTTCGCTGGATGTCGGCCACGCCAGCAGGCCGACCAACGCTCCAGCAAGCAGGAGCAATTTCCAGTTGTGTGACGTTATATGGTCCATACGTACCTCCTCTTTGTGTGTGTGGCAGAAATTCTTTACCCACCACTTTCCGCTGAACGTCGCAGAGGCGTCTTTCATCTCGAGTCAAGGCTAACTGCAGAAGAGAGAAAAGGAAATCACTGCAATGCCGCAATTCCATACAGGAAAATCCGTGAAAAACAGGAAAATCTGTGAAAAACTTTGGAGGGACCGGGTAAATACCATTAGAGGAGACCGCAATCGAGGGTGCAGAAGGTTAAGAAATCTGTGGCGGCAGTCGTGGGCCCGTCTCAGAGGGGTCAACCTTCACACGTCTGAACCGAACCGCTCCGCCGAGGCCAATCACGTGTTTCCGGATACTCGGTGGAATTACCAGTTTAGAGGATTGAGAGCACGCTAGCTGAACGCTAGGGTGCAGAATCAGATCTAGCTAACAAGGATGATGGTCCGGAATCAGATCTCGCTAAAAGGGGTGACGGTCGCCGCGAACGGATGAGCAATTTAGTGCACGGTTGTCATAACTGAGAACACAATTGTTCTGCCTTTCCATCTTGTGCGGCCTTCAGAACCCAGGAGAGCGTCAGGACGAAGGCCGTGGCACCTCAATTAGCGCTGAGTCACGTCGCAGCCGTGCGACAGTTGCGCCGCGGCATTAAGTCTAAATAGTTCGATGATTCAAGGAATTACCTGGTTGACTCATTGTGAGAGTGATCACACACTTGAAGTAGTATGCGGCATCCCTTGCCTTTGGAATAATCTTGAAAGAACAG
>Ga0209157_1002971_pt1 | contig 13251 bp, 18 predicted proteins | sample GraSoiAngelo_135_FD_185892 | JGI IMG/M metagenome (GOLD analysis project Ga0209157, IMG submission 185892) | Grasslands soil microbial communities from the Angelo Coastal Reserve, California, USA - 14_0929_05_40cm (SPAdes) (version 2) | ecosystem: Environmental > Terrestrial > Soil > Grasslands ... | reverse complement strand
CATAATATAAATTAGATTTAATATAGTTGCAGGCAATAATATTGGAATTTAACATGATAATCACATCATTTATTTTCAAATAATCTAAAACACATCAGAATTCACTTTTCAAACCAATATTCCGTTCTTGGTAGTAAGAATTAATTTGTAACTGGGATTTTACTCTAATTACGATTATCATGAAATATTCTTCATCTATCAATCCTTGTGTTTTCTATAATCTACCTTCCTCTCATGCTCTTCTCTAACATGATGGAGTCTATCCTTCTCATGAACAAACTCCTTTCCACAATCCCGACACTTTACAATGGGATGATGGTGAATTTGTCTCATATGAAGGGTCAATTCCTCATATGTCTTGAATTTCACTTGATCAATTTCACAAAGAAACTTTGTATGATGGAATAGTTTCATTATCTTAGTTCAAATTTTCTAGTAATAAAACTTTCTTGCAAATAAATTCGCTAATCTTAACTTATTGAAATAGTGTTTTGTTCTACTTGTATGGAATTTTAATTACTTGAACATTCCTGCTGTCCTTTTATCTTACCAAAATACATTTTTATATTCTTTCTGTACAGGTAATATAGTACAATACCTGCAATAATTATAGTAAATATACTCCCTAAATTTCCACCAATAATAGTTATTACGCTAATGACCAAAGTTATTACGGTAAGAATAACAGTAACACCCCACGCCCATTCCTTACCCTTAAACAAGCCCCACGCAACTACGAAAAATGCAATTCCAAGAACAACCATAATACTTCCGATAATTGAAAGAAATCCACTTAGTATTGGAAACATGCTATTATTTGGAAGTGTAATGTTGGTACCATTGACATTAAATGAAAAAGAATCGTTAGAGGCCAGTGTAGAAGTATCCGAATTATGGAAACTAAATTGACCTATAATAGGAGCTAATACGACAAGGACTACTCCTCCACTTAAGAGAAGAATACCAATAATTATTGTGAGTATTCCAATAATTGTAACACCCTTTGGTCGTCTTCTTTCCAATATCCTATTGCGAGACCATGGTCATAATAAATCTATATCAATTTATTATAATCACAAATCAGATCTTAGAACTTAGTATTAACATTTGATTCTAAGATACCATACCATATCATATTCACTTGCTGTTTGAGAAAATATTTGGTTTCCTTTACTTCCCATTAAATTTGAAAATTCTATTCAATATCGCAATTTTTAGGTTCCAAAATCTACAAACAATACTTTTAATTTTTTTATATGAGTTCAATGGTATTTTTCTAATTATGATAAAACAAATTTCGTTAAGAATCTCGATTATTGCAGTTACAGCTACATTCACATTATGTTTGTTGATCCATTCGTACAATATCTATGAACACAATTTGTATGCTCAATTATCCGCAAATGATATGAACAAAACATTGTTTGTTACAGGCTCTGCCTCAACTCAGATAAAACCAGATAAAGTTACAGTCTCGCTAGGTGTGGAAACATCCAATACCAAGGCAAAAGCAGCGTTAGCCTCAGATTCTGAATTAATGAATAAAATGATTAATGCTCTAAAGACAGCAGGCTTCAAAGAAAACGAAACAAGTACATCATCATTCAGCATAACTCCAAACCGTGACTACTCTATAGATAAAAACCAAGGCAAATTGATTGGATTTACAGTTACCAATTCCATACAGATAGATAGCAGCAATATAGAGGCCATATCAGGATGGATTGATACTGCAGTTTCATCTGGTGCCAACAATGTAAATAGCATCTACTTTAGCTTGTCAGAAAAGAAACTTGATGAAATTAAGAACCAATTGTTAAAAGAGGCAATTGAAAATGCAAAGGAAAAGGCAGATATTACTGCTTCAACATTGGGTCTTAAAATAGTAGGAATAAAGACAGTAAATATTGAACAAGTAACACCCTTCTTTACTGGCTCAGGACCGTATCCCGCCGAATCCCTCAAAAATGAAGCCTTTGCACCATCAACTCCAATTTTGACAGGAGAACAACAAGTATCATCAAATGTCAATATTGTCTTTCTCATGGAAAAATGAATTAATCATATTTACTCGGAGCGAAGTTAAATATCAGTAAAAGTGGAAAACAGAACTAAGCCTAAATATATATACACAATGCTCCATAACTTGTAATTAAATCAAGCATGTCATACTATAAAACACCACGTTTTCCAACTACTAATAAGATAAAAATCGCTGCAGCAGTTATTACCCTAATTATAATTATAGTTGTACTAGCTGAATCCGTAGTAATTGTTGAAGCAGGTCATAGGGGAGTTGTGCTTTACCTTGGGGCAGTTGAAAATAGGGTTTTGGGAGAAGGTGTACATTTCATTACACCTTTTGCAGAACAGGTTGTTCAAATGGAGGTAAGAACTCAAAAATTCCAAGCAGAAGCTTCAGCAGCATCAAACGACTTGCAAGAAGTACAAACTGTTATTGCATTGAACTATAGAATTGATCCACAAGAGACAAATAAGATCTATCAAGTATTGGGAGTTAGCTATGCAGATCGTGTAATATCCCCCACTATACAAGAATCGGTTAAAGCCAGTGTAGCCAAATTTGATGCAGAAGAACTAATCACAAAGAGAGAAACAGCAAAAAGTGTTATTGCCAATGCCATAAGAAACACCCTTTCTTCAAATAATATCCAAGTACAAAATGTATTTATTACTGATTTCAAATTTTCAGATGCTTTTGCTACACAAATAGAACAAAAAGTAGTAGCTTTTCAAAAGTTCCTTACTGAACAAAATAATCTAAGGGCTGTTACAGTAGTTGCAAACCAAACCGTCGCTCAGGCTGAGGGACAAGCAAGGGCAACTGCTGCTAGGGCAAGTGGTGAATCACAGGCAATAAAGATTATCACATCACAGTTGAGGGAAAGTCCAGAATACCTCCAATGGCAGGCAATCTCCAAATGGAACGGCCAAATGCCCTATGCATTAGGAAGCAGTGGTTTCCCATTCTTTCAATTGCCTGTACCCAAGACGCAAAACCAGACCCAATAATTTCAAACGGTATATTGCAAGATACCATTGTTTTCATGGATAGATACCATTTCAAACCGTCAAATTTCTAATATCTTTAATAAAATTAGTAAAAATATCGAAGATTTATTACATGAATCTAGATAATCTCTAATATGGCATGCAAGAAATAGATAGTATTTATAGGAATGATGTTATGATAGTCTAATGTCTCAAAAACACAAATTCTCTGTCATAGCCATATTAGCTGCCGTAATGTCAATAGGAACAATCTCAATGACATTAAACTCAATCCAAGCACAGGATGGAAAAACATTTTCTGCAAGTCTGTCAAGTAAGGATGAAGTTCCTCCAACAGAATCTAATGCAACTGGTTGGGCAAAGTTCCAGACTAATGATAATGGTTCCCAAGTGTCGTACTGGGTTAACATAACTGGTTTGAAGAAAATAACCGGGGCACATATACACAATGGAAGCGTGGAACAAAATGGCGATATCGTAGTCACTTTATCAAAGGAGAAATCTGCTAAAGATGGCGACAATCCAACTATATCATTGAAAGGAAATATAACAAAAGATGATCTACAGGGTCCTCTAAAGGGTAAGGAAATTTCTGATTTGGTGAGCCTGATGGGCGACGGGAATTCCTATGTAAATGCGCATACAGACAAATATCAAAAGGGAGCCATACGTGGTCAAATAGCATCAGGAGAACCACAAATGGAGAGTAGTATGGGTTCTGCTACAGAAACTAACAACACAAGTTCAAATGAAGGATAGAAATATTGACTCGCTGAGTCAATAATTAATCCATACTGAAAGTGCAATAACTTAATCTTTGCTTCCCTATCTTTTTTTATTCTGACATTTGTTCTCACATTAAAACTCCTGATTAATGGAAATAGAACTATGATAAATCCCATTAATGAAGATATGACTTTATTTCAGCTTAATGAGAAATCAAACAATTTTCTATCCAAACTAACCAGTAGCCAATGACTTGAGATTTTCATATGATTGTCTAAGTTCTTGGTATAAATCCTTCATTGAAGGTTCCAATAACGCATAGGAAAGGTAGAAATCCTCCGCTTCACGGAGGTATCGTCTTATCTTGTTACTCACCAGGTTTCCACTGGGGTTTGACATATTGCTGACAAATTTCATATTATTCACTCTATCTACAAGTTTTATGACTTTCATATCATAATCAGCAGAGCTTAATCCTTTACAGTAATCATGAAATCTGGCCAATTGCCGTTGTTGATCATTTTCTCCAGCAAAGTTTTCAAGCGGTTTTATCTTTAAATCCATACAAATCTCATAAACTCTAATACCAAATTTGTATTTGAGATATGCATCAAACCCATATTCTTTAGTTTTATACAAATCAAGAATTCTGTCATTATCTTCCATCACATCATGTAATATCGAGGAAACTACCTCTACGCTAGTGATACTACGATTAACCCTGATATAGTGTTTTACCACATCCCTCGTTACAGGCCAAATATGTGTTTCAAGAAAGGGTGATTCCTTATCTTCTCTTTTGATGCCACTATGCATCTCAGTGCATACATTCATTGCAGTGGTAATATAATCATCAATTCTTATCCCACTTTGAATAAGGAAATTTTCTAGTTCTTTTCTTTTCAGAAAATCCTGATTTTTCATAAAATCATATTTATCTATCTATTGCATAAACAAAAGCATTTCTTACAAAATAAGATAAAATGGATTTTTAGATTGATGACAGGCAGTTTATGCAAGGTTTACTAGAAAAACAAAATATTGAACTTGCTAACAAATGTGTGACTTTATATTTAACAGATGACGTTGTCTCTTATTTCTTATTCAACATATCAATGGCTCTCTTTTTTTCTTCATTCAATTCATCTAGTGACACACTATTCGCTAAAATGATAGTACTGCCAGTTTCATCACTATCATTTTCAGTAAATATGGCGGCATAATTGGTTGAGGATAGAACCTTAATTACCGAATCATCATCATGAGGAAGCTTCAATTCCAGCTCTCTAAGAGGTATGACCGAACCATAATTATCGATATCTTCAACTACCCTGATTTTATTTCCTTCTATAATTTTGTCCACCTTTACTAACAAATGAATCATACAACTATACGTTATTCGACTACTTAGGTATTTTCAGCTACTTAACATTCAAATCTAATAAAAATAATAAATGTCTATCAACACTTTCTGACGACTTCTTCTTAACAACTAGAAAAATTAAGTTAGATGACATATTTCCAATATTGTAACTTGGTAACTAACAACATGCAGCTGAGAAACTATTTTCTGAATTTTCTGTAAATTTTATGATATTTGAGGGGAATGGGATAATTTTGGAAAGATATTCTTATTAATGATATTTGTCTTATATTCTCAATGATAAATATTAGTTTTGAGAAAGATATTGCAGTACTACTTCCTATAATAGTAACCTTAAATACAGTTTTTGTCTCTGGTTTCATCGATCTTGACTCTACTGGGACGATTATTTCAAATTCAATTAACGTATATGAAGAGAGGAGCGCAAAATTATCAAGATTACCCTCTAGTCATTGGTGTAGAAAATGTTCCTCAGAATCCTTCTATCTAGAAGATACAATTGAAGTTACTACGTCTTCTAGTAAACCAACATTGTGTGAAATATATGTATGTGAAAGCTGTGGTCAGAAAATTGAGTGTTGGAAATATTTCGAAGGATCTCATTCACCCTGAACTTTTTTAAAATTGGTTTCGTAAAATAGACGGTACTTTTGTCTGATTAGAAACGTCATGCGGATAGGAAACATCTGCTAAGCTGATATTCACACATCAACCTCAAATAAGTAAACTTTCTTGTATAATGGATTACCCAGTTGAAGAATAACTTTATGATGGTCTTTTCAATCAAATTTCCAAACCAATACTCTACACAACAAATTACTTGCTTAGTCGCTGTTTCAGATCAACTATTGTATCATTTAATTGTTTATTAATTTTTTCATAAGTTTCTATTTGCTTTTGCATTCTCGATAATTGTTGATAAAGTTCTTGTTGTTTCCACATGGTTTCAAAAATAGTAACATAAGAAATAACTGTTGACCTAATCGAAGAAAACAATGATAGTCCAATAGCCTCATATGATGTATATTTTGTATCATCTTTTAATTCAACGTACAATACAAATTTCCTATCAACCAGTAAAATTGAAGCCCTAAATCTTGATGGTTCTCCAAGGTTCATAATCTCAATATCCCATTCATCTCTGAATTTTTTTGAAATTGTATTTATATCATCATCAAAAGGAGTAAGAATTCTTATTTTTAATTTATCATTATTTTTTCTCATTTCCCGTAATTTAGGCAGTATACCCATACGTTCTTGTCTGTGGAAAGCATTAGCCGTAGAAAATAATGCTAAAATTTCATTTTCCGATGACCATGCTAGCTTAAAAGCAAGCTCTTGTACTTGAATTGGATCCTTAATTATTTCAAAAGTTTCATTTTCATTTGCTTCTGCCTTATTTTTCATTTTGCCAAATTCTTGTTCCTTTAGCATAACACTGGCCAAGATAGAATTGGAAATGTGTTGTTCATCATTACAAATAGAGATTCTAAATTCATCGCCATATAGGTCTGCCAATTTTTTAAACATGCTCATACATTCTTCTGAATTAAAAAGGTATTCATATCCATCTATTTTCTCTTGTATTGATTTCTTTTTTTCAAATGCTTTACCGCATAATGCACAAGTAAACCTGTTATCAGAATTTTTATTATTTAGAATCTCGTTCAACCTGCTATTAATTCCAGCAAAGTTATTTAAAAGTTTAATGAAATATTGAAGAAATAATAAAATATTTCTATTATTTATGTAAAAAACTCAATTTATACATTGTAATAATCAATATTCGGATTTTGAGTAGTCGAACATACCAAGTATTCTGTAATAATTGAGGTTAACTAATGTTCTAATTTTTTTTACTAGATGATTTCAAAAAACTGACTATTTGTTGTAAGTATATTCTGTTCTCTTTAACACATGGCATTAGCCTCAATACATGAAAGCGAACTGACTGTAAGTCAATCAGTAAATAGTCAAAATTTTACCGTAGGACAAAGTTGGGGAGCTTTAAGAAAAGCATGGAAAGGTTACAGAATCGCAAAGGTTCAAAGAGATGATACCAAAATGACAGAATATGCAAACAAGATTAGAAAAATTCAAGGTGAATTAAATATCGCTGTATCGTCATTCCCTAATTTGGGAATTTCCTAAATTTTTTTTCTTGTTAATAAATCAAAGTATAATAGTTTTTATTAATTTCTCTTAACCTTTATATATTTACTTCAAGGAAGCACGTATCTATGAGTAACAACTCAAGATCGTTTACACAGCAGTTTTTTGACTTTCTTAAAACGTTTGGTATTATTGGATTAGCTATTGCATTTGTCATAGGTTTAGCGGCATCCAAACTAGTAACTTCATTTGTTCAAGATATTGTTAATCCGACAGTTGGTCTGTTCCTGCCTGCGGGAGACTTGCAAAAAATGTCTGCAAATGTTACCAATATTTCTGGAGCTGCTTCACAATTCAAATATGGAGACCTAGTTGCCAATATAATTGACTTTCTCATAATCGCACTGATTGTATTTATTGCTTATAAGTTACTAAAAAGGTACAAATTGGTAGAAGATAAGACAGAACCAGAATCTAAATAAATTTTTCATTTTCCAAATCTTAATTTTGTTTATTTGCGTAGTAATCTATCACTACAATAAATTATATTCATTTTATTGATATACACAATGCTGATTATTAATAAACGAACTTTCGAGTTACCATTTTTTTAATATAACATGCCAGCATATTCATTAATCCTCCAATAAAGTATCAATTTTTTTATTCAAATCCAAAATTTTCTCCAGAAGTTTTTCATTATGTTCTTCAACTTGTTTAATTTTCTCCAGAAGTTTTTCATTATCATTTTCTAATTGCTCAATACGATTTAGAGTATAATCCTGCTTATCAGAAGTCTTTTTTTGTCTATCAAATATCCACCAACTAACTAGCGCACCAATTATTGCACCAATAAGAATTCCTAAATAAGTACTCGATGAATTGGTCATATCCATACAATTTGGATATAATTCTGGTATGCAACCCCATGTTAGAGCCCATAACCACATGATTTTGATTTATTACACTCTATATTATAACATTCTTTTTGTCTGTATGCACGGGATTTCTGATTTCAAACTACTATCCATTTTATCTGCCACTTCCTGGTAAACCAATTCCTTTCAATGGAGTACGATAATCTGTAGTTACATGAACTCCCTCCTTTGTAGTTATGTTGATCGTTTCTAATTGCGTATCAGGTTTTGGATAAAAGAAAAATGATTGACCTGGTGTCAAGCTGTCTAGATATTGAATATCATTCTTACCCAGGTATACACTAATATTTGTAAGTGGATACTCTCCGACATTATTGACTCTTATTCTATAGTATGTACCAGCGATATCAGTTGTATCCTTCGTAGCATCAACTTCAAGGGCATATGGAACTTTAGATTCTTGCTTTATGAAAAAAAAAATTAATACCCCCACAAATATTACTCCAATTAAAGAATAGTAAAGGTAAATTCTACTTATCATCAAATCTAGCATGGTGTAGTTATTTAATAACTTACATCAGAATATGATATCATGACACTCATCATTGGAGATCCAAAAATTTCATGAAAGATTAGGTTCTCTTCAATCTACCAATCCCATCCACGAAAAACTAAAGTTTTTCAAACTACTTTTCTGCTCAAGACTCATTAATTCACAAGAATAGCAAAATGAATTTTGCAAAATATAAATGCACAAGTTGACTTATTTCTTTGATTCGATTTGGAATTTGATATACCCAACTGGGCAGCTGCAATAATTGAATTAGGCATAGGCATTGCAATTACAATAATCATCTATAAACTTCAATCCAGAACTGCAAAGTTGACGGAACAGCTACTGTCGAAAATTTCATTTATGACACATAGGATGGATTCATTGTTAGAACAAAGAAGATTAGACGAACATTCCAAAAAAGCGTTTGAGTGTAGCAGGATTATCGATCATTTAGAATACATAAGGAAAAAAGAGGAAGAATTGAAAGAATATTTGACCGATTATATTTCGCGAGATAGGACAAGCGAACAGTTGAAATATTTTATAAAACAGAATTTTATGCCAATTGCCAAATATAGAATTCATGAGGTAGAAGATGCTACTAGGCAGCTAGGGGACAAGTTAAATGATAATACCCTAAGATTGGACTTTTTATCGTATATTGAAGTATTCCTAAATCTTAGTGAAATGGTGGTAGTAGATAGCAATCCGCAAAATGATAACGACCTTGAAAATTTTATAATTTCTATTAACCTACAACTACGAAGCATTCAAGATTTCCTGACTAGATTTCGTAAAGAGTTGGAGCAGACTAACAATAGCAGCATATAGCGTCCATAGATGAATTATTAAAATCAACATTCCTTATTTTTTTGAAAGTTGACAACCTGCTAAGCAAACTTTAGCATTGGGCCGCCATAAGTTCTTTTAAATTAATAATAAACCCTAAGATCAATGTCATGGGTTTATTATTACTTTCTTTAGGCGACATGAAATGATTGTTTTGAAATTAATCTTTTAGATTAAATTTTTAGGTAAATAATGAAACTAAATTTCATGAATAAGATCCTTCAGTATCCTCTTTGCCTTTGGTACCAACATCTTAACCGGATATCCTAAACAAAGAATGGAAGAAGGTGAAAGATCTGTACCTAGTACTTCCATAATCTTGTTTTCATCTATCATGCCAATCCATATAGAGCTCAATCCCAAAGCATGTGCTGCTAATTGAGAATATGCAGCTGCAAGGGTGGCGTCTTGTTGAGAGAATTTTCTGATTATCTCTGGAGGAAAATTCAATTTTACTCTTTGGGGATTCATGCAAAATACAAGCACCACAGGTGCATTGACATATGGTTGATTATTAGCAGCTTCAACAAGTTTTTTTTTAATTTGCTCGCTTTTTATATGGTATATCTCAAACCCTTGAAAGCCTCCTGCAGTAGGTGCAGTATCCGCTGCTGCAAAAATCATTTCAAGTTTCCATTCTTCCACATCTTTATTTTCAAATTTTCTCTGAGATCTTCTATTCAGCATAATATTGAAGATATTCGTTTGTACGATGTCCTCTATATCATGACTTTTGATTTCTTCTTTGGGATATAGTAGTTGTGTATTCTTATCTGTAAACATTCTTGAAAAAATATCATTTGGGAAAGACACATACTAGTAATAACTTTCAGCTTATTAAATTGGATCCGTTTTAATCAAATCATGATTTGACTCATACTGATGTTATTCACGAATGTGGATAGAATTATTATTCATTACGTACAATGATTGAAACATTTTCGAGTTCATTTGAAATAGATTATTGAAAAATGGTTAAAATTAGTAACCCTGGAAAGGCGCAACATGAACTGTCCGGGTTATTCAACTAATTTAATGTATTGAAATTGATTCATCAACTAATTGGGATAGATCTATTCTATAGTAATCAATCATAGCCGCATCATACTGTTGAACTATTTCAATCGGTTCTCCTTTAATTTTTCGATGGATAATAAGTTCTCTTTGATAGTAGCTCGTTGCATATGTGTAACCACGGATTTTTGCCTCTTTTAGAAATTCCGACCTAAGCATGTGACCACCCATTACTCCCAAGTATCCAGTTTTGATAGCCATCCATTCCATAAAAACAGTATTCATTTTACCTAAATTTTCATCGTATGTACCCCGCCTGAGTGATTCCATATGTATGGCATTCATTTTACCTAAATTTTCATCGTATGTACCCCGCCTGGGCTGGTGTTTTTCTAAAGGTCCCCCTTTTACATATCCTACAATTTCTCCCACATCACTGTTAATCCTAAGTGTAATTAAAATAGTACTCGTGTCATAAAGAGACTTCTGAAATTCTTTATCCTTAAAATTTGTAGAAGAACAATATTCTTGACGTATTTTCATAATCGTATCTAAAATATCGTCATTTCTCACATTCTTATCATTTGTAATATTTTCTACAACTGTAACCAAATCAATTTCATTTTTTCGAAGTGATGATTTTATTTCTAATTCATTTTCCCAAGCTTCCCTAAATCCTTCAACGTTATCGAAAAAATTTTTCTTATATTCTACAGGTAAACTCTGTATTACTCTTTCAGAGGTATCTTTTTCATCTTTTTCCTTAAGCGCAGTAAAGTATTTTACAGATTTTTCATTTATGACTTGTGAATGCCATCCAATACCACGTGCATTGCGCCTGGCAAGTTCCTTAGCATATTTAAAATCTCCTAAACAGTACCCTGCAATACGGTCACAAATCGATAAGAACTGTCCAAGACTTTCATAATGTTGTCTTGAAAAAGTATCATCTTTATGGATACCCGCCAAGGAAAATAGTTCATGTATTCTTTTTAGTGCATGTTCCTTTTGTTCTCCAACAAAAGGATATGTCGTTCTATGTATTAACGCAATTACTATGTTCAAATCAACTTCAAAAGAGTCGATGAGTTTGGCCAATTTTTGATCACTTCTAATAAATAATTCAATATTGTCCTCATTAGGCTTTTCAAATTCTTTTTTGGGATCAAAATCATGAAATAGTGCCGCCACAAATAAATTCTTGATATCTTTTTTATTCATTTTATTTTCTAGTTTTTGATTTGCCGCCGATAGCAATGAAATGTAAGCAACTTCAAGATTATGATTAATGGTGTGATAACCTGGATAATCTGAACCTAGACCATGTTTAGAAAATTCAGAGACAGCATGTCTAATGATCCTAGATGTTGCCTTTATATCGAATTCCATTTGTCCAGCTAACTCTAGTATCTCGTCTTTATGAGATGCCTCAGCGGTTAGACCAATATTGTAACGAGTCCACCAAGGAAATAGCCTAATTCTCTTGTAAAGTTCATACCACCACGGAAATGGCTTAATAAGTGGAGTTATTTGATATCCAATATCTCCTGTGATAATTTCGTTATCAATCTCATCTAATACCATTAAATGACACCTCCATTTAACAACACAATTGAATATAAAAAACTTATCTTAAAAACAAATTAACGCTTATAAATTCAACAAACATTAATTATATTTATGATAAATTATAAATAATTAAAGTCAAATATGTGATTTTTACTTTTTCATAGCTGTTACGTATTTCTCAAATTCCAAAAAAGCATATTCACTCTTTAAATTTGATATATTTGATTAAGATAATTAGAGTTTTTGACATTATTTTGCTAGAAAGTGTATATACGGGATATGAATACTTTCCAAATCCTGCCGAATAGTGACCATTATGGAAAATTCTTGATGTATTTTCATGATCATATCAATCCGTGACTCTGTTCTTAATCTGTAATCATTTTGAAGAAATTTGAATATACCACTTCACAATTATTGGCCAGGTTTTCGAAATATGCTTTCTTATCCTTCAAAATGGCATCTGCTGTTACTCCGAATTCTTTCATTTCTTCACCATAATTTTCTGTCCACCTTTGAATCATTTGGGACGTTACCTCTAGATGAAACAAAATACCTATACTATTACCAATTCTGAATGCTTGCGGATACAAATCGGAAGAGGCCAAGAGTGTTGCTGACCTTGGAAGTTCATAAGTATCTCCATGCCATTGGAAGACTTTAATATTATTATTAACTATTCCTTTGAAGATATCGTTCAAGCCTTCATTATTTATTGCTACATCAAACCATCCAATTTCTTTTTGGCTCCCTTTGTAAACTCTGCCACCAAGTGCTTGAGCAATTAATTGTGACCCTAGACAGATCCCAAGTAGTGGAACTTCATACTGTTTAGCCTTTCTTATTAATTCTTGTTGTTCGTTCAAGTACGGTAGATTTTCGTATACTGACATGTATCCTCCCAAAATGACTATGGCTGCATACTGATCCGGATCTTGTGGAATATCGTATCTTTTTATATTTACAGTCTTTATATTATATCCATCAGATTCAAATAGTTTCTTCAAATTACCTAGTGTCTCAATTTCTGTATTTTGGATACAGAGTATGGTATCTTTCAATTAAGTAGTATTGAATTGAATCATTATAACTACTTATTCAGGTATAAACCTATTTTCATTCCTTTTGGT
>Ga0209157_1002970_pt1 | contig 13254 bp, 7 predicted proteins | sample GraSoiAngelo_135_FD_185892 | JGI IMG/M metagenome (GOLD analysis project Ga0209157, IMG submission 185892) | Grasslands soil microbial communities from the Angelo Coastal Reserve, California, USA - 14_0929_05_40cm (SPAdes) (version 2) | ecosystem: Environmental > Terrestrial > Soil > Grasslands ... | reverse complement strand
CGCCAGAAATACCACGGCCTTCGCGATCTCATTGGGTTTGCCGAGCCGACCGAGTGGAACATTGCCGGCAATCGCTCATCACCTCCACGAGGCCGCTCGTAAATGCAACACGGATGCCATGCTAGCGCGAACTTCGCGATAAAATTTTTCTATATTGTCATGTTTGAACGCTACACGGAGAGAGCACGGCGATCCATCTTCTACGCTCGCGAATTGGTATCTGTGTACGGAAGCATGCTCATTGACACAGAGCACGTCCTTCTCGGCATATTGCGGGAAGATCCCAATGTCATCGCGCGTTTCCTTCCGTCAAAAACGAACGAAGACATTCGTGCCGAAGTAGAAAAAGGCATAGTCGCCAAACCCAAAATACCCACATCCATCGATATTCCGCTTTCCAAGGGAAGCGAACGGATTCTCGCGCACGCAATGGAAGAAGCAGAAATGTTGGGCCATCCCGAGGTCGAAGTTGAGCACCTTCTGTTGGGCGTGGTTCGAGAAGAAGACGGGGCGGCGGGGCAGATTCTCCGCTCGGCAGGCTTGAATGTTATAGCTATGCGGCAGCAATTGGGTTGAAATCGGTAGGCCATACAACTATTCCGCTTTAAAGTGGCCTCGCCGCGTATTCGATCGCGGGCGATGACCGGAATGCGGGCTCCCATTACGGCCAACCTCTCTGCGGCGACCGCTCCGATGCCAGACGTGGCCCCCGTAATAACAACGACCTTGCCATGCATACGATCATTCATACTAACTTCGCAGGATGGCAAAGGAAACACGCGCTTGATTTCCAGCGGTTTCGTGGCGCTGCTGCGCTCCAATCGTAATTACCGGTTCACCTGGATTGGACAGGTAGTCAGCGAAGTCGGCGACCACTTTAACAACATCGCCGTATTCAGCCTGGCGCTGGCGAACACCGGATCGGGACTCACTGTCGCTGGTGTCTTATTGGCGCGAGGAGCTGCCGTGATGTTTGCCGGGCCGGTCGCTGGTGTTCTGCTGGATCGGATGGATCGCCGCCGCATCATGGTCTTGAGCGATTTGATTCGGGCTGTTCTTGCACTGGGTTTTATTTTTGCGATCCCGATGGGGCGAACATGGCTGCTGTTTTTATTCAGCGGAGCGCTCATGTTTGCTTCGCCGTTTTTCACCAGCGGCCGGGCGTCCATCCTGCCGGCAATTGCCAGCAGTACCGAACTGCATACGGCAAACTCCCTGACTCAGTTGACGCAGTGGACCGCAGTCACCCTTGGGTCGTTTTTGGGAGGCAGTGCGGTCGCGTCATTCGGCTACACACTCGCGTTCGTTTTCAACGCGCTCTCCTTTGTTTTTTCGGCTGTGTGTGTCTCGAAGCTGCACGTTGCGGAAGGTTTCCGTCCCCAAAGGGAAGATCTCTCCGAGGATAGAGTCCTTCGGGCGTGGCACGAATACATGGCAGGTCTCCGGTACATGCGGGCTGCTCCGCTGATCTTGGGAATAGGCCTCATCGCCGTCGGCTGGTCGACTGGTGGAGGGGCTGCGCAGATTTTGTTTAGTCTTTTCGGCGAAAACGTATTTCACCGAGGTCCCGCTGGAATCGGAATGATTTGGGGATGTGCCGGTATTGGCTTAATGGCAGGCGGTATGATCGCGCACACGCTCGGGCGCCATCTAGGCTTCGAAGCATACAAGCGCACGATTTCAGTCGTGTACGTGATCCACGGAGGTACTTACGTGCTCTTCAGCCTGACACCTCGATTCGAATGGGCTTTGCTGTTCATCGGCGTCTCGCGTGCGGCTGTGGGAATAAGTTCGGTCCTGAATTTCGCCCAGCTTCTTCGTCACGTTCCGAATGAGTATCGCGGCCGAGTATTTTCGACGATCGAAAGCTGGACCTGGATGACGATGATGGTTTCAATGGCTCTTGCCGGCGCGGCCTCAGTAACAATTGATCCGCGGACGATCGGTGCCGTCGCCGGATTCCTCAGCGCGAGTACAGCTGTCTTCTGGGGTTGGGCCAATTGGCGCGGCAAACTACGCGAGCCGGCGCGGGTGGGAGTTGAACCGGAGGAAGTAGAGTTACACGGCGATCCCGTCGTATAGGATACCGATTTTTTTACTCGCGCGGGCCACACAGCCGGCGAAGACTCGTTCCGAACACGGCATAACAACGCCCCGGCAAACTGTTTCCGTATCGTCACCGCGCTAAAGAACTCGCCGTCAACCGCTCTTCGCCCGGGTAAGTTCAACCATTGAACTTCTCCATGCGCGTTTCGTGGACCATAGGAAATCTTCCTATGGTGGAATGAGGCTGCCACCTATGGCGTTGGAATTCAGGCGGCTCCAATCTTCGTCTGTCGCACCAGCAGAATATGGAGGAGAGGAATTTTCCTACAGTGGCCCAAAATCGCTGTGGCAGGGCGCGTGCATATTTCTGCCGACGTTACAGGTTTGTTACAAGTTCAAATCAGATCGAGGTCAACGCGACGTATGCGCTTTTTGTTTTATTCGCACGACGGGCTGGGTCTTGGCCACACGCGCCGGAACCTTGCCATCGCCTCCGCGCTCACCGCGCTCGAACCCCGGGCGTCGGTGCTCCTGGCAGTTGGCGCGGATTATGTCAGCCGGCACCGGCTGCCGCCGCGCGTTGACATCCTCAAACTGCCCGGCCTGCGCAAAATCACCAATGGCCACTACTCCGCGCGCCATCTGTGCATTCCCGTCGAAGAAATCCGCGGGCTGCGCGCCGCGATGTTGCTGACGGCGGTGAAGTCCTTCGCGCCCGCGGTCGCGCTCGTGGACAAACATCCTTTCGGAGCCGGTGGCGAATTTCGCGACGGCCTGCGTGTGCTCAAGGAACTCGGCGGAAAAGCCGTCCTCGGTCTGCGCGACATTCTGGACGAACCGGCCCGCGTGTTGGAGGAGTGGCGGCCCTACCATATGCAACAGCGCATCGCGGACTTTTACGATGCGATTCTCGTTTACGGGCATCGTGCGGTCTTCGATCCGCTCGCCGCGTACGAATTTCCCGAATCCGTCGAATCGCGCACGCATTTCTGCGGTTACGTCGCCAACCTGGAGAATCCGGAAGACGTCGACGAGGTTAACGGCACGATCCCCCCGCGCGAACACCGGACGCGCCCATTAGTGCTGGCCACCGCCGGCGGCGGCGAGGATGGTTACGTGCTCCTGGAGAATTTCATCCGCGCCGCCGCGACCGCGCCGTGGCAGGGCCTCGTGGTTGCCGGGCCGATGGCACCAGAGGGTCAAAGCCACGCGCTCAAACGGCTGGCCGCCGAACACCGCGTTGCGTTCCTCACTTTCGTGCAACATCTCTCCGGTCTGTTCGGGTCGGTGGACGCGCTCGTTTGCATGGGCGGCTACAACACGGTCGGCGAGGCGGTTTCCAAAGGCGTTCCGGTCGTGTGCGTGCCGCGCGTCGAGCCGCGTTCCGAGCAGTGGTTGCGCGCGACGGCCTTCGAGCGGCTCGGATTGTTGCGCGTGGTCCAGCCGCATGCGCTCAGCGCGGCCAGCTTGCGGGGCGCGGTCGGCACGGCGTTGACTCAACCGCACGACCGTCTCCTGGAACGTGTGCGCGAGCACTTGAGTTTCGGCGGCGCGCGCCAGGCGGCCGGCCGGCTGCGCACGCTCGCGAGCGGAATCGCTCTCACCGCGCAGCGAAGAGCGTCCGCGTGATCGTGAAACGGAGCAATCTCGACGGAGGCAAAACTGAAAGCGGTGAATAGAAGAGTGCACCCATTTCAGCTTTCAGCCTTTCCGATTTTTGTTTTTTCTTTTGGCTAGACATGTTGAGTCCCAAGCCATTGCCGCAAGGCCTGCCGAGCCTCTGGCGGATTCTGAAATACTTTTGGCCGCACGCCCGGCAGTATCGCGCCCTCATCACCGGCTCGCTGGCGGCGCTATTTGCCGAAGTCGCGCTGCGGCTGCTCGAACCGTGGCCCATCAAGTTCGTCTTCGACCACATCCTCGGCTCGAAGATCTCCACTCACACCGCGATGCCGGAGGTTTTGAAATCGCTCGACACCACATCGCTGCTCACGCTCGCCGCCCTGGCGGTGATCACGTTCACGGCGTTACGAGCACTTGCGTCGTATTGGCAGACCATCGGCTTCACGCTTATCGGCAACCGCGCGCTCGCCAAGGTCCGCGCGCAACTTTACCGCCACGTCCAGTATCTTTCGCTCTCGTTTCACACCACTGCGCGCACCGGCGACCTGGTCGTGCGCATGATGGGCGACGTGGGGATGTTGCAGGACGTGGCCGTGACCGCGTTCCTGCCGCTCATCGGCAAGGCGCTCATTGTGGCGAGCATGATCGGGCTGATGTTTTTCATGAACTGGAAGCTCGCACTCATCGCCGCAGCCGTGCTGCCGCTATTTTGGCTGCGCAGCGTTTCGCTCGGCAGGCGCCTCCGCGAAGTGGCCAAACGACAACGCCGGCAGGAAGGCGCGCTCGCCGCGCAGTTCACCGAATCCCTCAACGCCATCAAAACCGTCCAGGCCCTGTCGCTCGAAGAAAGCTTCGCCCGCGCCTTCACCGAGGTGAGCGAAAAAAATCTCAGCCAGGACGTGAAAGGCAAACGCCTCTCCGCCGCGCTCGAACGCTCCCTCGACGTGCTCATCGCGCTGGCCACGTCGCTCGTGCTGTGGTGCGGCACGCGGCTCGCGCAGGCTGGCGAAATCAGCACGGGCGACCTTTACCTGTTCCTCGCATACCTCAAGTCCGCCTACCGCCCGGTACAGGACTTCGCCAAATACACCAGCCGTCTCGGCAAAGCCGCCGCCGCCGGCGAACGCGTGATCGATTTGCTCGAACGCGTCCCCGACGTGCGTGACCTGCCGGGTGCCGTGCGGGCGCCGGCCTTCGCCGGCCGCGTCCAATTCGACGGCGTCGCTTTCGCCTACGAGCGCGGGCAAAACCTGCTGGAAGAAATCCATCTCGACGTGCAGCCCGGCCAGCACATCGCGCTGGTCGGCCCGTCGGGCGGCGGCAAGTCCACCTTGCTGAGCCTCGTGCTCCGGCTCTACGACCCGCAGCGCGGGCGCCTGCTGATTGACGGGCGCGACATCCGCGAGTTCACGCTCGAATCGTTGCGCGCGCAAATCAGCGTCGTGCTCCAGGACAACGTGCTGTTCGCCGCCAGCGTCCGCGACAACATCGCCTGCGCCGCGCCGGGCGCGGCGAGCGAGCAAATCTTCGCCGCCGCGAGACTCGCCAACGCGCACGAGTTTATCGCCGCGCTGCCGCAAGGCTACGACACGATTCTTGGCGAACGCGGCGTTACGCTTTCGCATGGTCAGCGCCAGCGTCTCGCTATCGCCCGTGCGGCGATCCGGCGGGCGCCGATTTTGATTCTCGACGAGCCGACCACGGGTCTGGACACGAAGAACGAGCGCGAGGTACTGGAGGCGCTGGAGCGACTCTACGCCGAGCAGACGACGTTTCTGATCACGCACGAATTGTCACACGCCGTCGGCGCCGATTGGATTTTGCATCTCGAAGCCGGAAAAATTCTGGAGCGCGGCACCCACTACGAGTTGATGCGCCTCAACGGCCGTTACGCCGCGATGTTCCGTGCGCAGGCCGGGCCGCGAGTGGAGCAAGAACGAGGAGTCGCGTTGGCCCCATGAACAAACCAACCCTCGCCGCTAACGCTCCCATCCGAGGGGAGAGGGAAACACCAGGCGAACACGGTCGGGCTTGCCGAAGGCCCTCCGGTGCCGCGCAGGTTGAACCGCGAGCCATGAAGATTTTATACGTCTGCGCGGATGCCGGGATTCCTGTGTTGGGACGCAAAGGCGCGTCGGTACACGTGCGCGAACTCATCGCCGCCTTCGCCCGCGGCGGGCATCGCGTCACGCTCGCGGCGCAGTCGCTCACCAAGTCGCCTGACCAGACGCCCTCCCGCGTGCGTGCGCGCGTGATTCACGTCCCGCCCGATCCGGCGGCGGCGACCGCCACGCGGGTGTTCAAAGAATTCAACGAACGGCTCGGGCTGGAAAACGCGTTGCCCGGCGAATTGCGGAGGATTCTTTACAACGAGACGCTCTACCGGAATTTGAAGCGCCGCTTCCTGCGGCACAAACCTGCGTTCATCTACGAGCGCGCCTCGCTCTACGCGACGGCGGGCGTGCGGCTGGCGGCGGAGTTCAACGTCCCGCACATCGTCGAGTTGAACGCCCCCTTGGCCGCCGAGCAGGCAGCGTATCGCGCGACGGGCTGGGGCGCACTCGCCGCGCAGGCTGAGCAGTGGACGCTCACACGCGCGGATGCGGTGGTGGTGGTGTCGCACGAACTCGCGCAACACGTCAAGTCGCTTGGCGTGCCGGCGCGAAAGATTCATGTCATGCCCAACGGCGTAAATGCGCAGTTATTTTATCCGGCGAAAGGTAGCGTGCGTCGTTCTCCGTGCGCCGACGGAAGGCGGAGAAGAAGCGGCGTGCGCGCAGCGACGCGCCCCACCTTGGGTTTCGTCGGCGGATTGCGGCCCTGGCACGGCGTGGAGATATTACCGGAATTGCTTGAGCGGTTGCACCAGCGGCATCCAGACGTGCGGATCATCATCGTGGGCGACGGGCAGTTGAAGGGCGAATTGAAGCGCGCGTTTGAAAAGCGCGGGCTGGCGCGGAGTGTGCGCTTCGCGGGACTGCTGCCGCATGAGGAAGTTCCGGCGGCGATCCGCAAGTTCGACCTCGCGCTCGCACCGTATCCGAAGCACCACCACGATTTCTATTTCTCGCCGCTCAAACTGTTCGAGTACATGGCGTGCGGCGTCGCCGTGGTGGCGGCGCGGCAGGGTCAGATCGCGGCGCTGGTGCGGCACGGTGACACCGGTTGGCTTTATCCCCCGGGTGATTTGCGCGAACTGGCCGCGGGATGCGAGCGGTTGCTGGCCAACGACGCGCTGCGGCGAAAAGTCGGCGCCGCGGCGGCGAAGTTCGTTCACGAACAATTCACCTGGGACAAGAACGCTGCGCGCGTGGTGGCGCTGGCGAAAAGACTTCACGCATGAAAATCCAGCGGCTCGCCTACGTCCTCCAGATTTTTCCCAAGCTCTCCGAGACGTTCATCGCGGGAGAGTTGGCGGAGCTCCGGCGGCGCGGAGTCGAGGTGCGCATCCTGTCGCTGCTCCCGCCGCGCGCGGAAGTGCAGCACGACATCGTCCACCGCGCAGGACTGGCGGAACTAACGACTTACGATGTGGACGCGTTTCCGTCGGTGGTGCGCGCGTTTCGTCCGCAACTGCTCCACGCACATTTCGCCACAGACGCCACGGCGAAGGCGCGCGAGTTGGCGGCGCGGTGCGAGCTTCCGTTCACATTCACCGCGCACGGTTACGACATTCATCGCAAACCGCCGCCGGATTTTCGCGAGCGCGCGCTGGCGGCGCGAGCAGTGGTCACGGTTTCGGAGGCCAACAAAGCGTACCTGGCGCGGACGTTCGGCGTACCGGAGGCGCGTGTGCGCGTGATTCCGTGCGGAGTCGACACGGAGCGGTTTTGTCCGGCGATCCGCAGCCGCCGACGTCCCTCCGCTCCAACGGAAGTGGGACCGGACCGAGGTCCACGCTCCCCGACACCGGCGGGCCCGGAAGCGTGGGTCGTCTGCGTGGCGCGGCAGGTGAAGGTGAAGAATCTCCGCCTGCTGTTGGACGCCTGCGCGGAGTTGCGGCGGCGGCGCGTGGCCTTTCGCTGCGCGATGATCGGCGACGGCCCATTGCACGGCGAATTGAAAGCGAAGCGCGCGGAGCTTGGATTGGACAACGTGGTGGCGATGCCCGGCGCGGCGGAGCAGGGCGAAGTGTTGCAGTGGTGGCGGCGGGCGGCGGTGGGCGTGTTGACGAGCGAGCACGAAGGGATGCCAGTGAGCCTGATGGAGGCCGCGGCGTGCGGCGTGCCGGTGGTGGCGACTCGCGTGGGCGGCGTGCCGGAGCTGGTGCGCGACGGCGAGACGGGTTTGCTCGCGCCTGCCGGTGATGCGGCGGCGCTGGCGGACGCGTTGGCGAAAATGTTGGGCGACGCCTCCTGGCGGGCGCGGTTGGGCGCGGCGGCGCGGCGGCGAGCGGAGGAGAATTTTTCCGTGCGACATCAAGGGGATCAGTTGCTGGCGTTGTGGGCGGAGGTAGTGGCGGACGGCACTCCGAGCCGCAGCGCATTTTCGGACACGAGCGAAGGGGAACAGTCAAATCAGATCGGAGCTCCTGCGGGCGCGACGCCCGTGCAGCCCCGCATCCCTGTGAGCGACCCGTTCGGTGCGGCGGGGGATGCGGAATTGCCGACACTGGCGCACGCATTGAACCCGGTCGAAGCGGCACGTAGATTCAAGCGTCGGCTGCCCAAGCTTTCCGGCGACGGTCAGCTGCGGCTGCTAGCGATTCGCGTAACGCGGCATAAGCCGCGCAGGCGTTGCGTGATCGAGTACGAGGTGGAGGTGGACCGTCCTGACGCGCCGAAGGCAACCGTCACGCTCATCGGCAAGATCCGCGCGCGGCGCTATGGCAACGAGGGTTTCCGCCAGCTCGAAACGATCTGGAAGGCGGGCTTCGACGCGCATAGCGCCGACGGTGTGTCAGTGCCGGAGCCGGTGGGCGTGATTTCGCCGTTCAAGATGTGGTGCCAGCGCAAAGCGCCGGGCGGAACGGCGGAAAGACTTCTGGCCGACGCGGACGGCCCGCGGCTCGCGCGGCGTATTGCAGAGGCAATTCACAAACTGCACCGCGCGAACCTGCCGACGGAGCGGCGCCACACCATGGCCGATGAATTGGAAATCCTGCGCGAGTGCCTGGCCAAGGTGGCCGAACGGCGCGCAGATCTGGCGGCGCGCGTGGCGCGCGTGCTGGCGGCGTGCGAGCGGTTGGGCGCCAGCGTGCCGGCACCGGCGGCGAGCGGGATTCATCGCGATTTTTATCCGGCCCAGGTAATCGTGGATGGCGAGCGGCTGTGGTTGATTGATTTTGATTTGTTCTGCCTTGGCGATCCGGGTTTGGACGCGGGAAATTTTCTGGGCCACGTCATCGAGCAGGCGTTGCGCGAGCGCGGCGACGCACGCGCGCTGGGCGAAGTGGAGCAGGCGATGGAGGAACGGTTTGTGCAACTGTCCGGCACGCACACCCGCGCGGCGGTACGGGCCTACACGACGTTCACGCTGGCGCGGCACATTTTCCTGAGCACGGAGTTTCCAGAGCGGTCGCACACGACAGAAGCGCTGGTGGCGCTGTGCGAAGGTCGGTTGCAGGATTACTGAACGTGAATCCGGTAGCTTTTAACTCCCGACCTCGGAGGTTCATTTAGCATGCAGACGCGAAATCTACTCCTCATTCTGCTGACGTTGCTGGCCGCGATAACACTCTCGGCCCAATCCGGAAAAGTCCGAGGACGTGTGATGGATTCCACCGGATCCGTGATGCCGGGAGTCCGCGTGAAACTGTCTCAGGGCGACAAAGTCGTCAAAGAAACATCAAGCACTACCACGGGCGAATTCGAAATTGCGGCTGAGCCTGGCGACTACAGACTCGAGATCACCGCCCCCGATTTCGCCCCCTACGCGGAGATGGTAAAGGTCATGCCCGACATGCGGCCGCTCTCTATAACGATGCTGCTCGCCCCGTTTTCGCAGAACGTCGAGGTGACTGAGAATCGCACCGAAATCAGCATCGATCCGGACTCGAGCCTTCAGACCACCGTGCTGGACAAGGAATTTATCGATACGCTGCCGGACAACGAGGACGAGCTGGCGGAGTACCTGCAGGAGATTGCCGGATCGCGAGGCAGCGCCGGCGGCAACGCCACTTTCATCATCGATGGGTTCACGGGCGGCCGCATTCCTCCAAAGGACCAGATTCGGGAGATTCGTATCGGCAATAATCCATTCAGCAGCGAGTTTAGTGGTATCGGGTACGGCCGCACCGAAGTCATCACCAGAGCCGGAACAGGCGAGTTTCACGGGAATATCAACTTCGGGTTCAGGCAGTCCTCTCTCAATGGGCGCGACCCCTATCTGACGACGACGGACGGATCTCCAGCCATCAAGCCACCGGCGCAAACCCGGAATTTCCAATCCAACTTCAGCGGGCCGATCATCCGGAACAAGCTTTCACTGAACTTGAACGTCCATTATTTCGACAACGAAAACACAAGCACGATTCGCGCAATCATTCCTGCTTCGGATGGAACCGGCCAATCGTACTCCGCGCCGTATGTATCAGCGAACCGCATCAGGAGTACCGACGCTCGCAGCCAATTCGCGATCGACAAGAACAACACGTTGTACGTGAATTATCAGATCCAGCATCAGCAAAGGCCCAATCGGCTTTCTGGCGGCCCCACAACGTTGCAGGATAGGGCCGCCGACAATGTTGTGCGGAACTCGGAATTTCAGATGCGAGAGACCGCGGTGCTGACCAACTCTCTCGTTCACGAAGTTCGATTTGAATACCGTCAAGACTTCGCGCAGACCACACCGCACCTGGTTGCTGAGGCCATCAATGTTCTCGACGCGTTCAATGGCGGCGGTGGACAAAACAACAGCTTAAGCACAAACCGGCGCCTGGAAATGAGCAATCTGTTGATGTTTTCAGGTAAGAAGTGGACCGTGAAGAGCGGATTTCAAAGTCTCTACCGCAGGAATCATTCTTTGCAGCAGAACAATTTCATCGGAACGTTTACGTTTTCAAGTCTCGCCGATTACATAGCCGGCAGGCCGCTGCAGTTCACGCAGAGGCGCGGTAATCCGCTGCTCGACGTGAATCAATTGGAGGTAGCTTCATTTATCCAAAACGATTGGAAGATGACCCCAAAATTCAACCTGTCCCTCGGCGCCAGATACGAAGCGCAGACCAACATCAGCGATCACGACAATATCGATCCTCGCATCGGTTTTGCCTATCAACTGACGAAGACAATGGTTCTGCGTGGCGGGGCAGGCATTTTTCATCAAAGATTGGACGAGCAAATTGTCGAGGGTTTATTCCGGCTCGATGGGGCGCGGCAGCAACAAATCATCATTTTGCGACCGGCGTTTCCCGATCCATTCCTCGGCGGCAACAGTGCGCTCGCTCCAATAACACGCCGTACGCAAGCATCGGATTTGGTGACGCCGTATATGACGGATGCCTCGGTCTCGCTGGAGAAGAGTCTTCCCAAAGGCCTGGGCCTCACGTTTTCCTGGTATACCTCGCGCGGCGTGCACCTGTACCGTAGCCGGAACACCAATGCGCCTCTTCCAGGCAGCGACGTTGCACCTGATCCAAGCCAGGGACCGGCCTTTCAGTTAGAGTCCACCGGCAATTCGAAATCGAATAACTACACCATCGGGTGGCAGGAACGACTTCGCAATAAGTGGAGTCTGCGACTCTTCGGGAATTACACTTTGGGCTACTCCAAGAACGACACTGACGGCTGGCAAGGCTTCCCCGTCAACAGCTACGACATGCGTTCCGAGTGGGGCCGTGCTGGATCTGACACGCGGCATCGGTTCTTGACCGGAGCGAATTGGAACATGCCGGGGGATCTCAACATCACGACGCAGGTGAATTGGAGTTCCAGCCGCCCATACACTATTGCCACCGGCTCGGACGATAATAACGACGGCATCATTAACGATCGTCCGATCGACCCACTGACGGGGAAGATGATCGCGCGCAATACGGGCGTTGGAGCCGGCATCTTCAACATCAATCTGAGCGTGCAGAAAACGGTCAAGTTGGAGGGATCAGAAAAATCGGCGCCCGGCACCAGGGCAGGCAATAACGGTCCGAACGGCGTCAATAACTTTGCCGAGCCGCAGCGCGGATCCAACCGGCAGAACACTGGTCCGACAATGACGATTCGTGCTTATTTCCAAAACCTGCTGAACACTGTGCAGTACGGGAACTATGTCGGGACCATGACCTCGCCGTTCTTCGGCCATGCTATCAGCACTGCACGACCCGCGCGCCAGATCGAGCTTGGGTTGCGGTTTAACTTTTAGTTGCTGCTCTTGACTTAGCCGGCGCCTGCGTGGGCGTCACGGAATGGGTATTGTCTCAACCTACCGGAGGATACAGGCTGCGTTGCTCTGCCGTTCAGAATGAGTCGATCTGGAGGGTGAGGCCGGAGACGGCCGGCGCAAGAGGGGGAGCGCGAGTCGGCAGTCCGAGACATTTCAGAATTTTTTCTGGTGCATCGGGCGGATGAATTGCGGCAAGAATTTTCATCCGGCGGGTTGGGGCACATCTATCTCTGTATTAATAAGGATTGCCCCATCACCCCGGGAACGGCCGAAACGGATGTCACCGTGACGGTCACGTACCCGCAGTAGGTCGCCGCTTGGGAGTTATTACCACGACGGCGACTCGTTCGGGGCAGGTCCAGTTTGCGCTGAAACTTCCTTTCTAGCCACAAGGAAGCAGGAGGCAACGCTCGCGGCAGCGCGGCGGCGGGGCGGTCATATAGATCGCCCCGCCGGAATGTAGGAAGACATAGCTGCTTTCCACTCGTGGACGCCCAGCGCGCAAGTATTCCAACAAGGCCTCGCCAACAGTCTCCGTTGCTACCGGCCGCAGTTCGCTATTGTTTTATTGATGTACGCGGCGTTCACGGAATCGATCACCGGACTCCTGATGCCGGCGCGTTTCGCGATCGCATCCAAAAACCGTCCGTACTTTTCGAGCGCCGGCCGATCGTTAGCCGCCACCGCTTGTCGCAAGTCCTGTTGAATCGCAGGCGTGACGATCTCCATCCGCCCCACAAACACCCGAGCGACGCCGGAGGGCGCAGGCTGAATATCGAGCGGCAGGATGGAATCGACTGCCTGCCTTGGCACGATGTAGAACAGTCTGGTCCCCTCCTCAAACCACGAATCGCGCCAGGTTTCGATCATCGCCCGGGCCTCTTTCTGGTAAAGCCCCTGTGAGATCAAAACGCGCTCCAGATCCATGAGCAAGCCTGCCCAGTTATCCTGCAGTGATCCGAAATCGACGGTAACCTCGTCCTTCACTGTGCCGGCAACTACATAGCGCCGAGCACCGGCATGATTGTCGAAGACAATCAGCCCCTCAACCGGCGTTCCGCCGACATTTCGTACCACGAGCTTGCCATCTTGCTCGAAGCGCGCAGATACCGGCAGCGGGAAGGTCCCAATACCGCGATAGAAGAGAAACTTCTCCCTTTCGGATTTGACCTGCAATGCTGCCGCGTCGGTTTCGCGCGCGGCATAGTAGTGGCTCGCGCCGCGTTCGGTTGGAAAGTCAGGCGTGGCTTCAGGTGAGATTTTTAC
>Ga0209157_1002967_pt1 | contig 13261 bp, 14 predicted proteins | sample GraSoiAngelo_135_FD_185892 | JGI IMG/M metagenome (GOLD analysis project Ga0209157, IMG submission 185892) | Grasslands soil microbial communities from the Angelo Coastal Reserve, California, USA - 14_0929_05_40cm (SPAdes) (version 2) | ecosystem: Environmental > Terrestrial > Soil > Grasslands ... | reverse complement strand
CGCGACAGCGTACGACGCGTCCCCGCAGCCGGCCCGGAACGGGATGTTCACCGTGAACCCGCGGCCCTCCGCTTCGCCGACGTCCTCCGCGGGGCCCGTGCCCGGATAGATCCCGTACTCGTGCGTCGAGAGATAGAGCACGTTCGTCGAATCCGCGAAGATGTCCCGCGTCCCGTTGCCGTGGTGGGCGTCGTAGTCCACGATGGCGACCCGCTGTCCCTCGGCGACTTGCGCCGCGGCGGCGATGGCGACGTTGTTCAGATAGCAAAAGCCCCCGCCGTAGTCCGGACCCGCGTGGTGGCCCGGCGGCCGGACGAGCGCAACCGTCGGCCGACCGTCTCGGACGGCGATGCGCGTCGCGTGAAGGACCGCTCCTGCCGCGAGCGAGGCAATTTCGAACGTCGAGGGATGGACCGCGGTCTCCGGGTCCAAGAGCCCTTCCCCGAGGGTTCGGAAGAGGTTCAGGTAGGGCGTCCGGTGGACCCGTTCCAGGTCCGCGAGGCTCGCGGGAACCGCCTTCGTGACCTCCGTGAACAGACCCTCACGCTGGAGGCGGGTGACAATCGACCCGAGGCGCTCCGGCCGCTCCACGTGAAGGGGCGAAGCCACATGGTCGAGGAACCGCGGGTCGTAGACGATCACGCGCGAGGGAAGCCCCCGCCGACTTCAAGGCGTTGTCGAACCGACCTTTCGGCGGGATGGACCAATCGTATCAGAGTTGAAAATCACCCGGCGGAACATGTGAGAATTGTGTCGGCACCCTTAAGGAAACCGGTTTTCATATCTTTGATTCGGCCGCGGAACGGGACGGGATGAGAGCCTTTTCGTTTAAGCTAACAGTGTTCATCGTCCTCGTCGCAGCGGTCACCGCCGTGAGCTCCGTGCACATCGGGGCGCCCGCATCCCGCGCGGATTCCGGTGCGATGACCTTCTGGGAAGCTGCGGGTCGCGGACTCGTGACCGCGACGGTCGTGAACGAGACGTACGATCGGGACGGCCACACCGTGACGTCGCCGGTCGGGATTCGCGTGAACAACGCCGCGAACGTACCTGTCGAAGTGACCGAGCCGGCGGTCCTCATGAGTCCGCATCCGCTCGCGTCGCCTCCACCGAATCCCACGCAAACGACGCAAGACGGGGTCCTGACGGTCCAGACGATCCCGGCGGGCGGCTCCCTTCTATATTCGTACGGAGAAGAGGTTCTGCAAGGCTTCCTTCCGAAACCCTCCTGGTGGTGCTCCGAGGAATTCCAGTTCACCCAAGCCGACATCCAATACCGGATCGGAGGCGAGACGCTTCCGTTCGCGGTGCGGCCGATCCTGGGGAACGCGCACTACGACGGACCCGATTCGAACCCGCAGAGCGACTTCTGGGCTTACCTCCACGCGCATGCGACGGTGGTGATCGGCAAGGAACCGCTCTGGACCCAGATCGACGGGATGGCCGGCGCACGAATCCATGTGACGATCGACGCGACGAACATCGCCGTGTACACGTTCGACGACGCGATCACCGCCGACGTCAACGTGACCCACGGCGTACTTGAAGACGATGTGCCTGCGGGATGGAGTGTGGAGGAGGGGAGCTATTCCGTCGCGCCGGATGAGATCGTGGCCCATCCGGACGGATTGGCCACTTTGCGGTGGTTCGTCGATCTCCCGGCGGCACTCGCGAGTGGCTCGGACGACCCGCGGTATCCGTCCGCCTATGAGCCCGTCATCCGATCGTACACACTCGTCGCACCCGCGCTCGGCGCCGGACGCATGGAACTCTCGCGGGCCCGGTCGGACATGGACGCAAACGGGGTGCCCGACGCGACCTCCGCGGCGCCCGTTGTCGACATCGTGGCGGTCGGCGCGCCCGTGCCGGACGCGGGCGGGCCGTACTCCGGTCACGAAGGCGATACGATCCTCCTCAACGCCACCGGCTCGAGCGATCCCGATGGCGATTCGCTCTCCTTCCGATGGGACTTCACGGGCGATGGGGTGTTCGACACCGCGTGGTCGCCGACGCCGACCGCGGCAGCCCAGTACAGCGACGACTTCTCCGGCGCCGCGGTCGTCGAGGTGTCCGATGGTACGCATGTCGCAACGGCGCGGGCCGCCGTCGCAATCACGAACAGCCCACCGGAGGCTCGGCAGCTCGATGCGGTCGCCCAAGCCTCGTTCCGGATCGAGATGGCGGGCGAGAAATGGCACGATCTCACGTTCACCGTCACATCCGACGCCGGCGTCCTCGCGTCCCTGAATCTGATCCGGAGGCCGGGGAGCCCGGCCTCCCAGGCTGCGACGACGGGCCTCGTCACGTTCTCCCTCCGGGACCATGTGACCGCGACGCTCGCATACACGCCGGACAACGACCCCATGAACGGTGGGCCGGGGGGAGACAACCCCGCTTGGATCATCGTCGTCTTCCCCGACGGCCAAGAGGTCCGGATCCACCACAACTTCAATGTGCGACACGGGTCCACCTGGATGTGGACCGAGCCGGACCTCGCGGCGTTCTTCTTGCACGCGGGCGTCACGTTCCGTGCCAGCCTTCAAGATCCCGGCAGCGACGATCTGACTGCAACCTGGGACTTTGGTGACGGCACGAGCGTGACGCAGACGTTCTTCAACAACGGTGTGTCCCCGGATCCGTGGCAGAGCCAAGGGGGGACCGTGCCGTTCGTCGTGGCTGCCAGCATCGTCCACGCGTACGACCCGGCTGGCCCGTTCCTCGTCACGTTGACGGTCCGCGATGACGATGGCGGCTTCGCGACGACGACGCTCGTCTTATCGAATACCTGATGCGGAAAGCTCTTTAGCATCCGTCCGTGTGCGGAGCCCGTGCTGGAGTCCCGGCGGGTGCTGCGAGGTTCGCGTGTGCTCCTCCGGCCCCTTGCGTCAACCGACCTGAGGCGCTGCGTGAAGTGGTTCTCCGACGCGGAGGTCATTCACTTCCTCGGACGGACCGCTCCCGTGACGATGGCCGAGGAGGAGCGGTGGTTCCGGGACTACGAGCGCCGGACCGACGAGCAGATCTTTGCGATCGAGGTCGAAGGGAATCATATCGGGAACCTCGGCCTGCACAAGGTCGATCGGGTCCACCGCAAGGCCGACGTCGGAATCGTGATCGGCGAACCGACGCTCTGGTCGAAAGGATACGGAACGGAGGCGATGCGCGTCGCCCTCCGATACGCCTTCGACGTCCTCGGGCTGAACAAAGTCTCCTTGGACGTCCTCGAGTACAACATCCGCGCGATCCACACCTACGAACGGCTCGGCTTCCAGCGGGAAGGCCTTCACCGCGAGGATGTTTACAAGGATGGCCGGTTCGTCAATGTGATGCGGATGAGCATCCTGGCCCGCGAGCTGGAGGAAACCCCGAGTCCTTGAGGGTTCAGAGCTCGCGCAAGTCCCGGGGAGCGGTACTCATGAAGCGGGGCTCGCCCTTCGTGATGAGGACGTCGTCTTCGATGCGAACCCCGCCGAATCCCGGGACGTACACCCCAGGTTCGTCGGTGAAGACCATGTTCGGCCGCAGGACGAGGTCGCTCATCGAATTCAGCGCACCGCCGTCGTGGACCGCGAGGCCGATCGAATGGCCGAGACCGTGAATGAATCGGCCTTTGTATTTCGAACGGTCGATGAGGGTCCTCGCGGCGGCGTCGACGGACTTCCCGGTCGCTCCGGACTTCATCTTCGCGAACGCGGCGGCTTGCGCGCGGGCGACCGTCTCGTGCATCCGGCGCTGCTCCTCCGACGCCTTCCCCACGACGACCGTCCGCGTGACGTCGGAGCAGTACATGTGGTACACCGCGCCAAAGTCGATGACGATCATGTCGCCCGGTTCGATCTTCCTCGATCCGGCGGTGTAGTGCGGCTCCGCCCCGTTCGGACCGGAGCCGACAATCGTGTGGAACGAGGGCCCGGTGGCGCCGTTCTTCTGCATCCGGTAGACGAGCTCCGAGGCGACCTCCGCCTCCGTCACCCCGGACGGGATAAAAGGCAGGACCTCCTCGAAGGACCGTGATGCGATGTCGCACGCGCGTTGGATCCGCTCGATCTCCTCCGCGTCTTTCACGAGACGCGCCTGGACGACCGCCTCAGAGACGTCGACGAACCGGGCGGACTTCGGGGCAAGCTTGCTCATGCGCTCGAACGCCGCGTGGGTGAGCTCGGAGGCGTTGATCCCGATCCGTTGGTGGCCGCGCAGGGCCGCCTTCATGAGTTTCGTCGACTCGTCCCGGGACCGGAACACGTGGAGCGGCAGCGCACTCTTCTTGGCCGCCTCTTCCTCGAGCGCGGACGTCGTAATCTCGCAGCCGCCGTCCGGGGTGAGCCAGGCGCCGCAGCCTTCGAAGAGGCCATCCGTCAAGCCCGTTGCGTAGAAGAACGATCGGTCGATGTGCGGCTCCGTCGAGTTGAGGAAGACGATCAGATCGAGGCCATCGCTGACGTTCCGGTAGATGCGACGGACGCGATCGCGCACGCGGACCCCGGCGCGTAAGCGGCGGCGCGTAGTTAAAGGTTCGTCGGCCCAGAGGATTTTATGGGGTGGAACGAGTGTGTGGTCCGATGGCGCGCCACCGGCACCGCGGCATGGAGCGGCGGATTGCCGTGGAACGGATGACGACCCTGTTCCGCCTCGCCGAGACCGAGTCGCTGCGGAGGCATCCGGGACGGGCGAAGCGCTACGTCGAGTTGGCCCGGCGGATCGGGATGCGCTACAACGTCCGCGTGCCGGCGCCGTTCAAGCGGTCCTTTTGCAAGAAGTGCCTCGCGTTCCTCCTGCCTTCCGTGAGCGCGCGCGTCCGCATTGGGCCGGGCCGAATCGTCGTCACGTGCACGGCGTGCGGCGCCATCCAACGGTATCCGTATCGCCGAGAACAGGTGACCCGTCGCGCATCGCGGGGCTAGTAGGACGTCGTCATGTCGATCTTGCCGGCTTTCCGGGCAAAGTACTCCCCGATCTTGTAAATGAGGACGCTGAGGCCGAAGAAGCCGACCGACGACACAACGAGAAACAGCAGAATGGTCGGCGCGTCGTACCCTCCGAGAGTCGTGTTGACCGTCGAACCCTCCGTGAGGAGGCGCCGGGTGATGTCGAACCAGTAGGTCAGAGGAATCGCGCGACCAACCGCTTGGCCCCAATTCGGAAGGACGGAGAGGGGGAACAAGACCCCACAGAAGACGTAGAACAACCCCGGGATGCCTTCCGCGAGACCGTGCGTATGCTTCGCCGTCAGGAACGAAATCCCGCCAAGGCAGATGCCGATCGCCAGGAGGACCGAGAGCCCAAGGGCCGTGCTCACGAGGAACAGCGGAACATCGGTCAACGCCAAGTGCAATCGGACGCCGAGGAACATGACGCCGAACACCAAGGTGATCGCGACCGCGAACACCGAGACGGCAATCTTGGATGCCGCTCGACCCAAGATGTACACGTAGTACGAGATGGGCGAGATGTACACGTACCGAATCGTTTGGTACCATTCCCGATCCGACTGAATCACCTGGAACGTGCCGAAGAGCACGGACGCGACGAAGATGAAGAAGGAGTTCCCGACGTACATGTAGGAGAATGCATCGGGGTCGCCTTGGGGTCGGCCAATCGCGACGAACACGATGTACATGAGGACGAGGATGAAGGCGCCGGCCACGGGCTTGATGACGGAGTAGAGGACGAACAGCCACGGCTCGGTCCAGTTCGAGTCCATTTCCCAGCCGAGCCAGGCCGCCGTCTTGAAGGTCCGCCAGTACGTGCTCATTGATGCCGTGAGGTCAGCTTCCCCTCTCGCTTCGCGAGCGTCTCTAGGTATGCGAGGCAGTACCTTGCGAGGATCAAGAACAACACCGCCATGCCGACGAGGATCTCGAGTTCCGTCGTGACGTTGAAGATCCAGAGCGAGCCTCCGAACGCGGTCGACCCCAGGGTGAGCTGTCGCAGCGCATCGAGCCCGATCGACGCGGGGATGAACGATCCCGCAATCGCGACGGCGGGTCCCCAGCCGGGGATCCGGAACAACCCGCCCAGGGGGAAGTAGAAGCCGCTCGAGAAGAAGATCGGCTCCTCCATCAGGGCGGATAGGTTCCACGCCTCCCGTCCCCAGAGGAGATACAGCGAGGCGAACATCATCCCGAGACCGTACAGGGCGATCAACGTGGCGAAGAAGACGGCGAGCAGGAGCAGAGGATTCGCGACCTGGAAGATGACCCCGAAGACGAAGATGCCCGCCACGAGGGTCGAGACGGCCCGCATCGAGGTCATGACCATCCCGCCGACCGCCATGCCCCCGAGGAGCGCCATGCGGTTCATCGGCGCCATCATGTACAGCTGCAGGTTCCCGATTTCCTTCTCCCAGTACAGCTGGCTCGCCATCGACCACAGCACGTTCAGCCAGAAGGCGACCATCGTCCCGCCAAGGACGACGGAGGCGATGAGCGCGTTCGTGTTGGCGTTCACGGCCGCCAGGTATTGATTCTGCTCGGCCACACTCGCGCAGACATGGTCTCCGCACATCGGAGGATTCCCGAGGATCGCGGCCGTCGCCTGGAGTCCAAAGAACTGGTAGATGAACACGTACGCCGCGATTCCGAGGAGGGGAAGGAACGCCTCGAAGAAAATCCAGGAGGGCTCGCGGTTCGCGCCGACGATACGCGGGTAGGAGCGGCCGACGACCGCCCGCAGGTTGAGTCCGACGCGGTACTTCAGATCTGTCCGTCGGTCGGTCGCGACGCTCAATCGAGACCCCTCCCGACCATGCTGATAAAGACGTCCTCCAAGGTCGGCTCGGACTTTTGCAACGAATGGACTTTCGCACCCTGCGAGGTGATCGAACTCAGGATCTCCGCCACGGGTCCCTCGTCCTCGAGGATGAACGTGAGATGGGACCGGTTCTTCGAGATGTCATCTTTGTGGGAGAAGTTCTTGACGCCCTGGAGGCCCATGAACGAGGTCGTGTCGCGGATCGTGTCGACTTCCAGCTGGAACGTCGTCTCCGTGCGAATCATCCGTTTCAGATTCGCGGGCGTGTCGCATGCGAGGATCCGCCCTTTGTCGATGATCGCGATCCGGTCACACATCTGGTCCGCTTCGGCCATGTAGTGGGACGTCAAGAGGACCGTCTTGCCCGCCTGACCGCGGACCCAGTTCATGACGTACTCCCGGATCACGCGCGCCGCGTTCACATCGAGGCCGAGCGTGGGCTCGTCCAGGAAGAGGATGTCCGGCCCCGTGACGAACCCGCGGATCATGTTCATCTTCTGCCGCTGTCCCGTCGAGAGCATGCGGACCTTCGCGTCCCGCTTGTCCCACAGGCCGAAGATATGCATGAGTTCGTCGATCCGCGCCTTCGAGACCTTGCTCGGGACGCCGTAGAATTGTGAGAACATCCAGATGTTCTCGCGCGCGGTCAGAAGCCCGTATCCGGACGTCTCGCCGCCGGATACCATGTTGATCCGCTGACGGATCGGGAACGGGTCTTTTGTGACATCATGGCCCGCGACGAGCGCCTGTCCGGAGGTCGGAAGGAGGAGCGTCGCGAGGATCTTGATGAGCGTCGTCTTGCCGGCGCCGTTGGGGCCCAGGAGCCCGAACAGCTCCCCCTCGCGGATCTGGAGGGACACGCCATCGAGCGCCGTCACGGGCCCGAGCGATTCCTCCTCGTCCGGCGTCGGTTTGCGACGCCACCAGCGCTTCTTCTTCCCGGAGAACACCCGGGTGAGGTCACGAGTCTCAACGGCGTACGACATGGGGGGTCCGACCGCGGACGGAGCGGAGTGCGGATGTGGCGGCCTACAGGGCCAATCGGAGGCGGTACCGGGTGACGTACCCCGCGATCCGATTGCGCATCAGGACGCTCCGGATGTCCGTCAGTTCGGACACCATCTTCTTGTTGTGCTCGAAGTCGCCCGTGAACTCGTTCGGATAGAGCTTTGCCAGCTCGATCGCGACTCGCTTGATGTACGTCGGCCGGATATTTCCCAACGATTCACTCCGCTCATGCGGTCCGAGGGAGCGCTTCAAGGGGCGTGTGCTAAATAAAGGTTCTCAGCGGAGGTGTGACCGCGCGCGATTTTCGCGGGCCGGAGACGAGGACAGCATGCATCCGGCGAATCTGCGGGCAACTATTAAATAGGGACCTCGGATACGCCCGAATGGGTTCCCGCGCCGCACCGGCCCCCAGGAGCGGATACGGATGGAAGAATCCCTCGTGAACGTCGAGTTCCTGAAGAGCTCAAACAACTTCATCGCCCGGATCCAGAGCGAGCTCGGCGGGATGCGGGAGTACCGGAGTTCCTCCTTCGAGGAAGTGCTCGAGCAGGTCGTGATCGACCTCCAAGAGGAATTCGAGTCCTACTGATCAAGCGCCCGTCCACGCGGGCTTGCGTTTCTCGATGAACGCGCGCATCCCTTCCGCCTTGTCGTGCGTCGACCCGACGACCCCGAACGCCGCGGTCTCGAAGTCGAGGCCGGCGGACAACGGCATGTCCCATGCGGCGCGGAGGCACGCCTTCGCCAGCGCAATCGCGGCCGGGCTCTTCTCCAAGATCTTATGGGCCAACGCTTTCGCCTCCGCGAGGAGGCGATCCGGGGACACGACCCGGTTCACGAGCCCGATCCGCTCCGCGGTCGCCGCAGAGATTCGGTCACCGGTGTAGATCATCTCCGCCGCCCAACCCGGCCCGACGAGCCGCGGGAGGCGTTGGCTCCCGCCGAAGCCGGGGATGATGCCGATGTTCACCTCCGGCTGGCCGAGCTCCGCGCGGTCCGAGGCGATTCGGATGTCGCATGCGAGGGCGAGCTCGCAGCCGCCGCCCAGGGCGAAGCCGTTGATCGCGGCGATGATCGGCTTGTTGCACGCCGCCATCGTGTCGCCGAGCCGCCGGCCCATCTCCGAGAAGCGCTGCATCTCGAGGGCCGTCAGGTTCGCCATCTCCTTGATGTCCGCCCCCGCGACGAACGCCCGGTCGCCCGCTCCCGTGAGGATGATCGCCCCGACGTCCTGGGCCATCGAGACGTGCTCGATCGCCATCGACAGCTCCCGCAGGACCGCGGCGTTGAGCGCGTTCAGCGCGTCCGGTCGGTTGATCGTGACGATCGCGAGGCGGTCTTCCATCTCCATCTTGACGAATCCGGGCATGGGATTCCCCGTCGCGCAATGCCTCGATTGGGGATGAACGTTCCTCGGAGTCACCGGTAAGCTCATAGGCCCAAGCCGCACTCGGGGAACCAGGCGGGATGGATGCATACCCTCGCGCGGATTGTGGCCTTTGGTGTCGCGCTGCTACTGGTCGGGACCTTAGGGCTCGCGTTGCAGCCGGCGAAGGCTTCGATGGATCGGCCCACGTGGTCCGCCGGCAACTTCTGGGAGTACGCCGTCTTCGCCGGTTCCGGCGTACCGTCGGGGAACGTAACCTTCCGGATGGACGTAACAGGGACCGATTCCGTCACGCTGAACGGGACCGCCTATCCGTGTTACCACGTGAAATCGGACTTCAAGCTTCCCATCGGCGGGGGCCTGACCTTCGAAGTGTTCCCAGAAATCTGGTTTAGCGTGGACACCCTCGCAATCGTGAAGATCAGCGCCGTCATCCCCCCGATCGGGAACCTGACCACCCAGACCACGGTCGTGATCGCCGGCAGCCCGCCGGAGACGATCCAGTGGCCTCTGACGGCAGGCGCCAGCTGGGGCCCCAGCTCGACGGTCGTCTGGACATCGTCGACAAACGCGACCCGAACGACTTGGTCTCATACGACCTTGTCGAGGACCTTCCAGGTCCAGTCCGATGCAACGATCACCGTGCCCGTCGGGACATTCACGACGACGCCACTGAAGGAAACAAACGCGAGCGGAAGCTACACGATGAACTTCTGGTCCGCCCAGGTCGGCAACTGGGCGCGCGTGGGCAGTTACAACAGCAGCGGAGGAAATACCCAGAACTTCAACCTGACATCGTACAGCTACGGGGGTGGTGGCGGTTTCTCGATCACCTCAATCCTGCTCGGGTTGCCGGTCTGGATTTGGCTCATCCTGCTCGTGGTCATCGTGGTGGCCATCATCGGGTTCTTCGCTGTCCGCCGCCGGAAGCCGCCCGTGATGATGCCTCCGGCGATGCCGCCGCAGGAACCGCCGATGGGCCCGTAGGGTCGCATCACGCCCGAGGGTACTCGTACACGCCGCGGCCCGTCTTCCGCCCGAGGCGACCGGCGCGGACGTACTTCCGCAGCAGCGGCGAAGGCCGGAACTTCGGATCGCCCGTCTCGCGGTGGAGGACCTCCATCACGTCGAGGCCGATGTCGAGCCCCGTGTAGTCCGCGAGTTCGAGGGGCCCCATCGGCATGTTCGTCCCGAGCTTCATCGCCTTGTCGATGTCCTCCGGGCTCGCGACGCCTTCTTGGAGGAGGTTGAACGCCTCGTTCATCATCGGCACGAGGAGTCGATTCACGACAAACCCTGGCGACTCCCTCACCTCGACGGACTCTTTGCCGAGCTTGGTACAGAGGTCCTTGACCAGCCGCATCGTGTCGTCCGACGTCTCCGAGCCGCGGATCACCTCGACGAGCTTCATGACCGGCGCCGGATTGAAGAAGTGCATGCCGACGACGCGGTCCGGCCGCTTCGTCGCGTTCGCCATCTCCGTGATGCTCAGGGACGACGTATTCGAAGCGAACACGACCTCGGCCGGGCATAACTTCTCGAGCTCCGCGTAGAGCTCCCTCTTGACGTCCATCTTCTCGAAGACCGCTTCGATGACGACCTGCGCCCCGATGACCGCCTCCTTCAACGGGACGACCCCGCGGATCTTGGACAGGATCCCGTCGACCTCGGCCTGGGCCATCTTGCCTTTCTCGACGCGCTTTTGCAGCGGCTCCTTGATTCGGCGGAAGCCGCCGTCGACGAAGCGCTGCTCGATGTCCCGCATCGTGACCTGGAAGCCGGCCGCAGCGCACGCTTGGGCGATCCCCGCCCCCATCGTCCCGGCGCCGATCACTGCAATCCGCTTGATGTCGTCCACGCGCATCGTGACCCCGTTCGCGCCGAATGCGCGGACGGTCCATAGACCTTTGCGGGCCGCAGGCGTTAGATAGGCCCGAATCCCTCCGGCGGCGATGCGAGGCGGCCCCTACGCGGCGATCGCCCTCGCGGTGGTCAGCGTCTCCTTCTCCGCGATTTTCATTTCCTGGAGCACGTCGCCGTTCATCACGATCGCCCTGTACCGGCTCGCGCTGGCGTCCCTGATCCTCGCCCCGTTCGCGCTCCTCGACCGACGCCGCCCGTTGCGGGGGATCTCGCGGAGGGACGCGCTCATCATGATCGGCGTTGGCGCGATCCTCGCGACGCACTTCACGCTGTGGATCGGCTCCCTCAAGATCGAAGGGGTCAGCGTGAACGTCGCGAGCTCCGTGATCTTGGTGACATCCCATCCGCTGCTCGTCGGCGTGCTGTCCCACTACGTCCTGCGGGAGCGCCTCAACGCGTGGATGGCCCTCGGGATCGCCCTCGGATTCAGCGGCGTCGTCGTGATTGCGGTCGCGGACTCGACCGCGAGAAGCGGAAGCGGCATTGGCGATCTCCTCGCCTTCACCGGCGGCATCGCGGCGGGATTCTACTTCCTGGCGGGACGGCGACTGCGGCAGCGCGTCCCCCTCCTCGCCTACGCATTCGTCGTGTACGTGTCCGCGACGGGGGTCCTGTTCCTCTACGCTCTCGGCCTTCGGGAGAGTCTTCTCCCGGTGGGGGATTGGCGGACGGAACTCGCCTTGTTCCTCGCCATGGCCGTGATCCCGCAGATCGGCGGGCACACGCTGTACAACTGGAGCCTCCGATGGGTCACCGCACCCGTGGTGAGCCTGAGCCTCGTTGGCGAGCCGATCGGTTCGAGCCTGCTCGCATGGGCCCTCCTGAGCCAAGCGCCCGGGGCCGCCGTCGCCCTCGGCGGGGCGCTCGCGCTCGGAGGGATCTATCTGACCGTCTTGGGCCAAGGGGCCCGCACGCAGCAGGCCATCGCGGCTCGAGATGTCGAGTGATAGCATACCTCTAAGTGGAGGTACGAAGGGCCAGACCGATCCGCCGCTCGATTCGGGCCCTCCGTCTTGCGAGGTCCCGCTCTGCGTTCTGATGGTACGCGGCCATCTTTCGCAGAAGCTCCTCCCTGGCCTCGTGGGAGTCGACGCGCCCGATGTAGTCCTCCTTCCTCAACGACCGACCGTTCGCCCGCTCGTAGTGCCAGAAATACCAGTACCGACGACCATCGAAATCTCGGACCCGGGCCCCACAACCGATCTCCATTTCATACCTCTAAGTAGAGGTATACCGCCGAATCCGATGGCCTTTTCCGGGGGAGGGCAGCGAAAGTACTCCGGATGATCAGAGCTCGTCGGGTCCGCGGCCCTTCCGTTCGAACTGCTTCGCGTAGAGCTGCTTGAGCTGCGCGTACGTGTCGACGTCCTCGGGGCCTTTGTCGTCCCGAATCCGGACAATCCGGGCGAAGCGGAGCGCGAATCCGCTCGAATAGTGGGGGCTCCGCTGAATCTCGTTGTGGGCCACCTCGACCACAACTTCGGGCCGGACGTGGAATCCCCACCGCTCCTCCGACGTCGCGAGACTCCGCATCCGCTCCGTCATCGTCTCGAACTCCGCATCGGTCAACCCCTTGAACGTCTTGCCGATCATCTGGAATTCGCCCGTCTTCTCGTCCCGCACGGCGAGCCAGTAATTGGACAACCATCCCTCCCGGCGGCCGCTCCCCCACTCCGCCGCGACGATCGCGAGGTCCAGGTGGTCCGCGGGCTTGATCTTGAACCACTTCTTCCCGCGCTTCCCGACGGAATACGCGGAGTCGAGCTGCTTCGCCATTAGGCCTTCGTGGCCGGCGGCGAGCGCGTCCTGGAGGAACGACTCGATGTCCTCCTTCCGTTGGACGACCCGTCGTGCGGTCAACAGTTCCGGTGGAACGAGGCGCTCGAGGGCTTCCCACCGCAAACGGTATGGGGTGTCAATCAGCGAGCGTCCGTCCACGTAGAGCAGGTCGAAGAGGTACAACTTCAGCGGGATCTCCTCTTTCGACGCCTCGATGCCGTGCACGCGGCGGAATCGGCGCATCAGGTCTTGGAACGGGAGCGGTTTCCCCTCGTGGTCCGTGGCGACGACTTCCCCCTCGAGGAGGAACTCCGAGGCGGGCAGCGACCGGGCAATCGCGACGATCTCCGGAAGGCTCGAGGTGACGTCGCTGAGCCGCCGACTGAAAACGCGGACCGCGTCAGCCTTCCGGTG
>Ga0209157_1002962_pt1 | contig 13274 bp, 12 predicted proteins | sample GraSoiAngelo_135_FD_185892 | JGI IMG/M metagenome (GOLD analysis project Ga0209157, IMG submission 185892) | Grasslands soil microbial communities from the Angelo Coastal Reserve, California, USA - 14_0929_05_40cm (SPAdes) (version 2) | ecosystem: Environmental > Terrestrial > Soil > Grasslands ... | reverse complement strand
CGATTCGATCAACCAGCGCGCGGCCTTGGCTAGGGCCGATGGATCAGCCTGCGCTACAGAGGGCGGGGCGTAACGGTTGATGTCAGGGAGTGCCACGGGGGAGTCCAGACGCTGTTCTTGCAGCGCCGCGTCCCAGCAGAGATAGATTGGTCCTTGCGGCTCAGTTGTCGCAATGCGGTACCCGCGGATGAACGACTCCACGATCCCCTGCAGGCTACTGGGCTGGTCGTCCCACTTCACGTAATCGCGGATGGCATTCCCCTGCACCAGCGCGGTGTGAATCCAGTCGATCCACGGCCGGCGCGTCTCGACAGCCATGGGCCCGGTCCCGCCCATGACGAGCAGGGGTGTGCGGTCGAGCCAGGCCGTATAGATCGCCATCGCCGCATGCAGCAGCCCGACCACGTTGTGCACGATGGCCGCCATGGGACGGTTCTTGGCCTTCGCATACCCCTGGGCCACCGCGACGGCGATCTCCTCATGGTTGCAGAGGATGATCTGCGGCATGGTGTTGCCGCCGTAGTTGACGATGGAGTCGTGCAGCCCGCGAAATGTGGCTCCCGGGTTGAGCGCGGCATACTCGATCTCATACGCCTTCATCAGGTCGACGATAATATCCGACCCGTACTCGGTCCTGGAACGGCCAGATGTGAGCGTCACCCGATCGACCGCTTGGACGTCGCCACCGTCGCTCATTGCTGTTTCCTCCCAGTGTCAGGGGTCGCCCCTGGCTGCGCGCCGCTCAGGCGGCGCAGCTCTTCGCGGGTCAACGTCCGCATCAGGGTGCGGAGCCAGTTCGCCAGCGGTGCTTCGGTGCCTGCTTCGGAGGCGATCTCCACAGCTTGGGCAAGATCTTTGTCCGGCCAGGTCAGGTTGATGAGATGGAGTTCCCGCAGCGCGTAACTGTCCGCGCTGCCGTGCCGCAACGCGGAGCGCAGCCGCGCAGGGGAAACGCCCAGCCGCTCTGCCAGTGCCAGGGCTTCGTGAACGCCCGCCACGCCGGCCCACAGGATGAGGTTGTTGGCCAGTTTGGCCACCTGCGCGGCGCCGACCTGGGTGTCGATATGGATGATTTCCTGACCGAACGCCCGCAGGATCGGCTGGCACCGCTGGAAGAGCGCCGGCTCGCCGCTGACGAATACCGTCAGGTCGCCGGCTTCGGCGCTGCGTTGTCCTTTGGCGACCGGCGCATCCAGCACGCCGACGCCGCGAGATGCCGCCGCGGCGGCGACGTCCCGGCAGGTGGAGGGTTTCACGGTGCTGGCGATAATTACCACGCCGCCAGGTCCCAGACCGGTCAGGACGCCCACGGGTTCCAGTGTGACCGCCTTGACCTGGGCGTCATCGGCGACCATGACAAGGACGGCCTGGCTGTACGATGCGACTTCCCGAGCTGACGCCGCTGCGATCCCGCCGCCTTCGGCCAATAACGCTCCGCGCGCCGGATCGAGATCGAATCCTGCGACCTCAAACCCGGCATCCAGAAGATGGCGCGCCATGGGTAGACCCATCCGGCCCAGGCCGATCACGCCCACGCGCTGGATTGCGTTCGATGCAGCGTTCATCCCTTGGCGATTTCTCCCGTGGGGGCCGGTCGCCGCAGATCTGGCACGGCCAGCATGGCGAAGTTCCCGACGACCAGCGACGCGGCAATGAGGTAGAAAACGGCGATCAAGCCTATGCGGTCCGCGATGACCCCGCCGATGAGCGGCATCAATGTCGAGAACAGCGCCTGGGTCGTGAAGAGCGTCCCCACTGTCGTACCCTCATATTGACGGGGCACGACCCCAATCGCCCACCGGAAGATCGCGGGGCGCATCGAGTAGACGAAGAATCCCACCAGCGCGAGCGCGGCCACAAACGCAGAGCCGAGGTCGAACGCCGCAAACGCTGCCACCGCCAGGCTGGTCGTGAGCATCCCCGCGGTGGCCACGCGCTTGGGGCCGATGCGGTCCGAGAGCGTGCCGGCAATCGGAGTAGCCACCATCCCGGAGACCTGGACCACCGCGATGTAGAAGCCGACCAGGACGGCGGAAATCTTCAGGTCATTGACGAGGTATAGGGGCAGAAAGCTCTGTAGGCCCTGCTGCGTGAAGGAGCGAATCCCGGACACCAGCGCCAAAATCATCAAGTTTGTGTTCCGCAGCAGCGTGCGCAGTCCGGTCAGATACCCGGCCGCCGGAGGCGCGTTCGCCGCAGGTTCGACCCGGCGGCGCACGCGGATCACCGTCTGGAGTGCGATCGCGCCGAGCACGACGCCGACGGCGACGGTAGCAGACATGACCTGCCGCCAGGTGAGGTAGCCCAGGAGCACGCCGGTCAGCAGGGGCATCAACGTATCCCCCAGATTGGCCCCCAGTTCATGGATGGCCAGGCCGTATCCCCGGCTGGCCGGATACATTTCCGAGATGGACGTGATGGCCGCCGGATGCCAGAGAAATGAGGCGATCCCCAGCAACGCCATGCACAGCGCCAGGACCCAGAACACCGACGTGGCGCTGATGGCCAGATAGGGCACGGCCATCCCCAGCAGCGATATCCCCATGAACATGTTGCGGCGTCCCAATGTATCCACGATGATGCCGGCCGGCAGGTTCACCACCGTACTCATGAACTGCCGCACGGCGAGCAAGAAGCCGATCTGGCTGTAGGTCAGGCCCAGGTCCTTGGCAATGAAGGGCAGCAGCAGGTACAGCGCGGCGGTGTAGGCATGGGTCACGGCGTGTCCCGCGCCGATCGCCCACATCCCGGCGTTGCTCGGATCGGGCCGCAGCACGCGCCGTCGTAGAAGCGGAAAACTCGCTTTCACGTCTCCTGTACCGGAGGGGGTTGCTTCAGCCCTTGCGGGCCTCGCAATGACAGATTCCCACCGGCTGGCGCGACCCCCTCTGCTCAGGGGACGACCGTCACGTGGATTGCCGAAGGGTCAGTGCGCTCACCCTGCACGCGGAGCGCCTGATCAGCCTGTTCGAGCTGGAATTCGTGCGTGCGGATGCGCTCCAGCGGGTAACGGCGCGAGGCGATGAGCCGCAGTGCCTCCTCCACCGACTGATAGTCGCGTCCGCGGACTCCTTTCACCGTCAGCTCCTTGCGGACCACGATGTCGTTCAGCGAACCGGTCACAGGTTTGCCGCGTTTGGATGCGGCCAGGATGATTGTCGCGGCTTTACGGGCCAGCGCCAGTGCCGTCTCCACCGTATCCGGCGCACCAGGGGCGAGATCCACGATGACGTCGGCCATCTCGCCGTTCGTGATCTCGCGCACGGTGGCCACGACGTCGGCGCGATCTGCGGCGACGGGGATAGCTCCCAGCGCCCGCGCCGCCTCCAGGCGCGCGCCCGAAGAACGGCTCACTGCGATGACGTGTTTCGCGCCGCCCTCCACCGCCGCCACGACGCAGCCCAATCCATGCGCGCCGGGACCGATGATCACGGCCGTCCCTCCGCGGGGCAACTGTCCTTCCTTGAGCACCCAACGGATGCCGTTGCTGACCGGGACGAACAACGTGGCCAGGTCCGGCGAGAGATCATCGGGAACGTGGTGGACGAGCGCGCGCGGGTGAAGGTAGAGAATCTCGCTGAACCCGCCCCACAATCCGGGGGGCACATCGACAGGCGTTGAGCCATAACGCAGGAAGGGTTTTTCGGAGCGAGAGTCGGTCGCCTCACAGAGCGCCGGCCTGCCGGATTTGCACAACTCGCACTGACCGCACGGCAGAAACTCTTCGACCGCGATGCGGTCGCCGGTTTTGATGTGCCATCGTCGTGCCGCGCCCTCACCCACGGCGAGGACCCGCCCGACGATCTCATGGCCGAGGATCAATGGACCGAGGTGTGCTCCCCGTTGCCGGGTGTAGAAATCCCAGTCGGTGCCGCAGAGCCCGCAGGCTTCCACGGTGAGCAGGCCATCGTCTGCTCCCACGGTGGGCACGGGCAGCTGCCGGAGTTCCGTGCGCAGCGGCGCCACGGCGACCGCGGCTGTTGCAGTACGCACGTTTGTTTTTTTGGTGAGAGATTTGTCCAAGGGTTATGAAGCGAAGCCCCGCGGCCGCGCAAGCAACTCTATTCTGTCATTGCGAGGCACGAAGTGCCGAAGCAATCTCCAGTCCGGCGCTAGATTGTTCGCGGCGCTCGCAATGACAAGTGGAGTGTCTACCGCCACGCCCCTTCGGGGCTCGCGATGACAGATGTGTGAAGCGTGCCCTACGCCTGATCAATATCCGCTTCGGGAATCGCCACCAGGTCGCTGGTGTCCACGAGAGGTGCGAAGTCGCGGTGCCGGGCGCGCAGGAGGGCATCCAGCTCCTCGGCGCGCAGCACCACGGTCTGGCCCGCGTTCATGTCGCGGATCATGAGCGCTTCTTCCGATCCCACGCGAGCCACGCCCACGCTCACCAGCGCGAACTCGTTTTGCAGCGGTGCCATCGTCCCGTCCGTGCGTGGGGTGGCTGCGTCTGCCTGATCAGATCGCGGTGGCAGCAGCGGGATGGGCTTGTAGCGGACCCGGGTCAGGCCCTCGAGTTCGAGGGGATCGAGGTACGCTTCAGCCGGCCGGGGGGTGTGGCGCCGCAGCCGCAGGCGCGGGCCGGTGGCCGTCTGGTACGTGCTGACCTCGATGTTGCCGAGCTGCCCCAGCGGGACGTTGGTGAATTGAGGTTGCGGCATGTCGCGGCTACGGGATGAAGGAGAGGTTGTAATGTGGCTGATCAGAATCGAGCAGCACGACTTTCTTCTGGACGATCTTCCATCTCGCCCCGTCGCGGCGCAGACGGTATTCACACGATGCCGGGAACAAACGCACTGCGTTCATTCCCGCCTGCCCCAGCCCGCCCGGCCGCACTTCGGTGATCAACTGACGGCAGCGCAGCCGCGCAGTGCCGGCGCCGTCGGCTTCGACCTCCACGTTGGACACAAACCGGATCGTGCGCGACGGCGGGTTCTGGTCCAGCACCGGCGTCTGGGTAAGCCGGTAGACGCGCTCGTGGATGCGCTTGCGATCGTCGGAGATAATCGACACGCCCTGTCCCAATGCTTTCCTGGGGTCGATCGGCACCCAGTAACTGCCGTCGTCGGTGAACAGCGTCTCCCACTCATCAAAGCGGCGTTCATCGAGCATGCGGGCCTCGGCGAACAGGAAGCGCTCGGCTTCTGGGGCCGACAGCACGGATTTCACCGCCTTCGCCGGCCGCCGCGCCATGTAAAAACCCCTCACCCCTAGTCCCTCTCCCACCGGGAGAGGGGAATGTGGTTGGGCGCTTCCGCGCCCTCTCCTATGGCTTCGACATTTCTAGCTGCCACTGGCGATACAGCGCGCGCTGGGGCGCTTCGTCGGTGGTGTGGCCGATCCGTTCCCCGTTCTCGACCCGCTCACGGTGCTGCCCCCGACAGAACAGATTCCACTCGTGCCCGCGCGCCCGAACACCGGTCTGCACCTCGGTGAAAACTTCGATGTCGTCCGGTGCGCCGAATCCCGCCGGCCCGTAGAAACGCTCGTGCCCGCGGATGCGTCCGTCGTTGATCGCATCCGGCACGCCCTGCAGCGCGTAGACGTACAGCTGCACCTCCGTGCGATTGACGGCCTTAGGGACGATGACCCGCAGATGCGTGTCAAAGAGGTACAGGTTCGGGAAGATGAAGATGTTGCGCCGGGCGGAGAGGTCGATCAACTGCGGCTCGGAGTATTTGGCGCTCATCGCTTTGGCGTATTCTGGATAGCGGTCCATCATCCGCGCCGTCCAGCTCGATGCCGGGTTCAGGCTGCCTGGGCGCTCCAGCAGGCCATGCCCGCGAGGGAGCCCCCGCGCGGCGCCCTCCTGCCGGTATTTCTGGACCTCCTCGACGGTCGATTCTTTCGACAGCTGCAGGACCCGCTGCCACGACAGGTGCACGTAGTTCCCGTGATAGCCGTCGTAACCGTTCTCCGCCTGTAATTTCCAGTTGCCCGGATACTCGTAGCGGTGCGGCGGGAGGAGCACCTCGATCTGCTCGACCGGCGAGCGTCCCAGCCAGGCGTCCACATACTTGCGGACCGGGGCGAGATGCTCGTCGAAGCTCGGCCCCACCTCGCTCAGGCTGATGAAGATCAGGCCCCGGTAGTTCGCTATCCGGGAGACGGGGACCAGACCGTAGGCGCTGCGGTCGAAGTCATCGGGATAGCCTGTGCTCTGGGACATGCCGATGAGGTCGCCGTTGTTGGCGTAGACCCAGTTGTGATACCTGCAGCGGAAAAAGTTGGAGTGCCCGCGCTCCTGGCGGCAGACGACCGCGCCGCGGTGCCGGCAACGATTGTACAGCGCGTGGACTTCGCCATCCTCATGGCGGGACAGGATGACGGGCTGGGTGCCGACCAGGATCGTCTTGTAGTCGCCGGCTGCGGTGAGCTCAGATTCATGGCCGGCATAGACCCAGGTGCGTTCGAAGATCCGCTCCATCTCCGCCTCAAACACCGCGGCATCCGCGTAGACCGATCCGTGCACGCGGAACTCCCGCGGGTCGTCGACGACGAGGTCCGCGAACGATTCCGTTCGCTCTGTTACCGCCATTGGGGACTCCTCCGGCCCCTCCGCTTACCGCACAACGTCGAAGGTGAGCCTGCGCAGCAGATCTTGCAGGGAGATCCCCGCGTCGTACTCCGGAGCGTTCTCGAGTTGTTCCAGGTTGTTCAACCCCGACCACTTGTAGACCCGGTTCGTGGCCGAGATGATGCGCGCTGGTTTCTCAGAACCCGCATTGACGTGCTGGTGGATCGTCGCAGGTGGGATGTAGACGACGTCGCCAGCCTTCCACTCGAACCGCTGGGGCTTGTCTGGGACGATCCAGCGCCAGCCCGACTGGTCCGAGTCGACGTCGCAATCCCAATGCAGATCGTAGCCGGCGCCTTCGACGACGTAAAACGCTTCTTCGGCGAAATGCCGGTGCCGCCCGGAGCGGCTGCCCGCCGGGATGACCTGCATGTAGATGTCTATCGACTCCGCGCGGGTGTTCATCTGCTCGTTGACCATATGCTTGAGCAGGCCATGCGGGGACAGCTCCCAGGGCATCTCGTCGGGTTTGACCAGCCTGCGCCGCTTGCTGTTCCGGGCAGGCCGTTCGGCTGCGTCCACCAGCAATTTCCGGTAGAAATCGCTCTGCAGCGTTCCGCGTTGCCAGACTTTACTCTCGCCCCAGGCCATTGAAGCCTCCTAGCATGTGGCATTGCGAGGCCAACCGTCTGTCATTGCGAGGGGCGGAGCCCCGAAGCAATCTCCGCTCAAGGAGATCGCCACGGCTCCTTCGGAGCCTCGCGATGACGATGGTGCTACTCATCTTTCCGCGGCATGAAGCCCACGCCGTTCGGGGTGGGCTCCTTGGGCCGCGGGATGACGGTCTTCTGGAACAGCATGTTCATGAAGATGAACATCGGTTTGGTCTTCATCACCAGCACGCGGGCCGGGCGCTGCGGGTCGGCGTTGTTGTGCTGGTGCACCGTGTGGTTGGGGACCACGGCCACGTCGCCGGCCTCCCACTCGTAGCGCACGCCGTCGTGGAGCTCAAATCCCTTGCCGTCCAGAATGTAGAAGATCGCTTCGTTCACATGGAAGTGCATCTGGGAGCGGCCGCCCGGCGCGTACTCTTCGAGGTGCAGGTGCAGCGTCTGCCCGAGGTTGTCCTCGGGGTGGAGGTAGTGCTTGGAGAAGGCCTGCGGCCCATCGATGAAACCGATCTCGTCCGCCCGCCGGACCCGCGGCAGCGCGCGGAGGCGTTTGAGTTCATCTTTCAGACTGTACTCACCTTGAATGGCGCGGAGGAAGACCCGGTCCTTACGTTGCTCGAAGTGCTGCGCCGCCACTTTGTCCCTCCTCTGGCCTGCGGTTAGTCGAGGAGTGCAACGTTCGAGTTAGATGTAAGTATAGCATCCGCGACTTGAGGTGGACTACTTGGTGGGCAGCCCTATGCGACGCACGAGGTCTTGGAAGCGCCGGTCGGAGCGTAGGGGATCCAGCAATGGATCCACGTTGAGCCAAACCATTCGATCTCGACGCTCCTGGTAAGACCTTTCTAGCCAGACGAACGCCTGCTCTTTGTCGCCGAGGCCCGCATAAGCCCATACGAATGGGAAAGTCGGCATGTTTCCGCGTTCAGCTTCGATTCGCTTCAATTCGCCCACCAGCTTCAGTGCCTCTTCCCGCTGGCCGGCCCGCGCGTACGCGTGTGCCAGTGCGCCCAAAACGAAAGGCTCTCTCGCGTTGAGGATCAGCGCTTTTTGAAGTTCTGCAATGGCCCGCTGGTACATTCCCCTCGTCACATAGGTCCTGGCGAGTACTATGCTCGCATCCGAATAACTCGGGTCAAGTTCAAGTGCTTTTTGCAATGATGCCATTGCCTCCTCAGCCCGCCCGGCGAAGAAATATGCCGCCCCAGCCCAGGTGTTGATCAGTGGTGACACAGGGTCCAGTTGCTGGGCCCGTTGGGCTTGAGCCACGGCTTCCTCAAAGCGCTGCATTGCATAAAGATAAATGGCATACCAAATGCGTGCCGCAGGATAGCTAGGGCTTAGTTCGATGGCTCGCCGATACTCTCGCTCTGCGCCTCCCCAGTCCCACTCCTGTTGTGCGACTCTGGCGAGAGCGACGTGCGGTTCGGCGAGTGTGTCGTCTAGCTTGAGGGCCCTTTCCGCCCACTGCCGGGCCTGCAGGCGGGCGTCTTTGGGGGCTTTCGTCAAAAGCCCCGTGCCGGTCCGGGCTGCATAGAGTTCGGCCAAGCCTGCATAGGCCCGAGCATAGCTCGGATCTCTCTCAATCGCGGTTTCAAAGTACTCCTTCGCCCGCTTCAAATTAGTCGGTGTCGATGTCTTATAGAAGTAAGCGCGGCCCAGCAGGTAGGCTCTATAGGCTTCCGGATCAACGCGTCGGGAGGTGGTAAGGCCTGCCTGCTCCTGCGGACTCAACTTGACCCGAATCTGGCGGGCCACGCCTCGGGCGACCTCCCCCTGCACGATGAGGATGTCCCGTGGGTCGAACTCGTAAGTCTCTGCCCAAAGATGGCGCTCGGGTACCGCCTGAACCAGGTTGGCCGCGATGCGAACCTTATTTTCAGAGGGGAGCACAGCGCCTTCCAGGAGTGTACCCACCCTGAGCTCTTGCGCAATCTGCGGCAGCGGTTTCGCGGTTTGCCGGTAGGCGATGACTGACTGGTACGAGAGCACCTGCAGGCTGCTGATCTTGCCCAACTCGGTTATCAGCGTTTCCGTGATCCCATCCGCAAAGTAATCCTGCTGAGGGTTGCCGGTGAGGTTTTTCAGTGGCAGTACTGCGATGGAAGTGACCTCTCCCGCCAGCGGCTGGCCGATCAGCCGGTCGCGCACTGCACCTACATTTAATCCCAGCACCACGCCTACCAGCACGAACCCCGCTGCCGCCCATCCCGCCGCCCTCCGGCGCCGGTCCTTCCCCGCTGTCTCTGCTGAATCCAGTCGGACGCGGCCTTCGTTCCACCAGGCGTCAACCTCGGAGGCATACGCGTAGACGCTTGCCTTCCGCTTGTGTGCATGTCGGTGGATGGGTAAGCCTTCCTTTTCCCACCGCCGGACGGTACTTTCGTCCCGTTTCAGGTGGGTGGCAATCTCTTTCCAGGAGTCCAGGCGTTCGTTTGCCATCGGCTCGCTGTTGGGCAAAGTTGGCGTGAGTTTATCTACGCTCACCGGTCCTGCGGCCCCTCTCCAATTCAACTTCGTCCCATTGGTCGCAGGGTGAGCGCATTTGCGCGTATCTGCACGGACTTACCTGTTGCAGGCTCGCATGAGCGTCTCTACGCTCGGTGGCAGGACGTGGCTTGCCAGAACGCGCCCAAGAAGAGCAGGCCGATGAGCCTAGGATGAGCTTAGGAGGATGGATATGTTCTGGAGACAGCGGATTTTATTCGTGGTTGTTTTGTTTTCGATACTCAGCCTCGCCTTCGTTGTGCCCGCGTCCCATGAAAATGTATCTGCATCAGAACCTCTTTCTTGCCCGTTACCGCTGGAGCTCCCGGAACTCGCGACGGCCCAAGTTGTCACGATTGATCATTCCGTTCCCCACATTTCGACGGTGCCGGCGAACGCGGGTCAGCCGATATGTCTATTCGTCCGGGAGCGCGTCCGTAGCGGTGGGCACGCCGGGAACCCCCGGAAGGCGGTTCTCATGATCCATGGCCTCAGCGTTCCGGTCCTCCCAGGGTTTGACCTGAGAATCGACCACTATGACTGGGCCCTCTCGCTGGCGCAAGTAGGTCTTGACGTTTTCATGCTGGACTTTCAGGGCTCCGGACTGTCTCCTCGTCCCAAGATGGACGAGCCGTGCAACGCAAACCCAGCCCAGTGGAGTATCCTGATCCCGAATCCGTTGTCCACAGCATGCGATGCATCATTATGGCCTATGTACCGATCCCAGCTCATCAATTCGCAAACTGACTGGGACGAGCTCGATACGGTTGTCAACTACATCCGGGGTGAACGCGGTGTAGAAAAAGTCGCGCTCGTCAGCTGGTCGCAGGGTTCATTCCGCATTGGACCGTATGCGATACAGCATCCAGACAAAGTTCAGAGCCTGCTGTTTTTCGCGCCAATCTTCAACCCGAATGGCAGAGCAAGTAAGGCTGGAACCCGCTTTGAGTCACCCGCTGGATTGCCGGTAAGCAGCCCAGCTACTCAGTTCGGGTTCCCGATGAATTTGACCACAAAAGTCGCGCTCGAGGGGTCGTGGACCAGAGAGCTCCAGTGCGACGGCCAGCGGGAAGAGGGGATTCAGGATCTTGTGTGGAGCTCGATCATGGACAGCGACACGGTCGGCCGCACCTGGGGGCCGGTCCTTCCCGACGGAAGGGCAGAGGGCGTCATGCGGGTCAGGAACCCGTTCCTATGGGGCTGGAACTCCACCACGGTTCCGCTGGATGGAACCCTTGGCGGGACTGTACCCGTGCTGATTATCTACGGTGAGCTTGACACGCAGGTGTCAGCGCCTCCATTCTCCGCCCCGGCCCTCTACGACGCCATCCCGGGTCCGAGCAAGCTGATGTTCAAAGTCGTCTGCGCTGGGCACTACATGGTCTGGGAACGACAACGCCGGGCGTTGCACGGCATTTCCAAGCAGTGGCTAAATGACGGGGCAGTCGAAGGCTTCACCGAAGGTCGCTTCTTTGTCGACACAGAAGGGGTGATCTATCCTCAGTAGATTCGCACCAGCAATTGCCTGCCGGACAAGAACGGGTTAGGTTTTGCTTACGCCGTTATCCAGGTGGGTGTCGAACGCTCCTTCCCACGCCAGAGTTGCCCTTTTATAATGGGATGCAACACCACTGCGTGGAGGGGACGTCATCGACGCGCCACGTTCAGGCGGAGTGAATTCTCGCCCCAAGTCTCCCGTAACTCGTGCCAGTCCACGCGGCGTCCCCAAGGTACTGCAGCGCATCCGCTGGCCGGAGGAAGATAACAAGATTCCGCGCGAGATTTTCACTGATCCGGATCTGTTCCGCGCCGAGATGGATGCTGTGTTCACCGGACCGGTCTGGGTCCTGGTGGGCCATGAGTCCGAGATTCCGCAGCCTGGAGACTTCAAGACACTCTCCATCGGTGCGATCCCCGTGATTGTGATTCGGGGAGCGAATGGGCGCGTGGGCGTGCTGGTGAATGCCTGCGCCCACCGGGGCACGCGGCTGGTGGAAGGCCCCTCGGGCAATGTGCTCCGTGGCGGGTTCCGGTGCATCTACCACATGTGGACCTACGACACCGAAGGCCGCCTGATCGCCGTTTCACTGCCGGATGATTTCCCCGCCGAGTTTCGCAAGGAAGACTACGGGCTGCCGCGGGCGCGTGTGGAGACCTACAAGGGCGCCATCTTCGCGACCTTCAACGATGAAGTGCCGCCACTGCTCGACTATCTGGCGGAGCTCACCGGCGGGCTGGATCGGGTGTTGGGGGATGGCGCGCTGCGGTATCTGGGGTCGATCAAAGTCATCTTTCGGACAAACTGGAAACTCTATGTGGAAAACATCTACGACGGATACCACGTCACCGCGCTGCACACCGGGTTCCAGGTGGTCCGCCTGCGCTCGCACGGGGGCGAGCGCCTGGTGCCTAACTACGAGCGCAACGGGCACCTGTGGGGGCGGTCCAAGTCCACGCCGGTCAACGAGCTCACCCCGGCGCTGCGCGACATGAGCCTGTTTGACACGCGGACGAAGCCAACCACAGACCACAACATGATGGTGGTGTTTCCTTCCGGCGTCGTCACCGACTATTTCGATACTATTCAATTGCGCTATGTGGTCCCTCTCGAGCCGGCCCGCACCCAGATTGAGTTCGCCTTCTTCGGGCGGACGACCGATACCGAGGAGGCACTGTGGCACCGTGTGCGCCAGGGCCCTGAGGTCCTCGGACCTGCCGGAGCGATTACGCTGGAAGATGCGGCCGCGCTGGAGCGCGTGCAGCTCAGCGCCACGGCTCGGGGCGAGAACGTCGTGCTGAAGGGCACGGCCAAACGCTTCCCGCCGTATCGCCATGTGGATGAAGCTCCCATTCGCCACTTCTATCACGCCTATCGGAGATTGCTTGGGTTTCCACTAAATGGAGGGACCGGTGGCGCTCGCGGGACGCGTTGACCTGGGGGAGCGTCGACAGGCCGCGCTGGACCTGCTCACGCAGTACATCCGCATCGTGGACGATCCGCGCCGGATCGAAGAATGGCCGGCGTTGTTTAGCGACGACGCCGAGTACATCGTGATCACTCGTGAAAACCACGAGCGGAACCTGCCTATCGCCGTTATCCGCGACGACTCCAAGGACCGAATCGCCGACCGGTTGACCATCATCCGAGAGTTCTGGGGCGCCGGCGGCCGCGCCGCAGACCGGCACTACAATGACGCCTGGCCCCGGCACGTCGTCGGTCCGGTATGGGTTGAGTTCAATGAGTCGGGAGACGCCCTCGTCGGGGCAAACTTCGTCGTATACCAAAGTGTCCAGGTAGATGTCGCCCCGCGGCTGCTGGCCGTCGGGGAGTACCAAGACGTCGTAGAGTTCTCCGGCGCGACCGCGAAATTCAAGTCCAAGAAGGTAATCCTGGACACCTCAGTCCTCCAGGACGTATTCGTTTACCCGCTGTAGCCGACTCGTGCATGGGCGACCCGATGTCATTGCGAGGAGCGAAGCGACGAAGCAATCTCCACCTGGGAGGAGATTGCCACGGCCCCTGCGGGGCCTCGCAATGACGGAATAATGAACTGATGCCGCCGCTCCGCGTCACCCTGGCCTGCGGCCCGTACGAC
>Ga0209157_1002960_pt1 | contig 13275 bp, 20 predicted proteins | sample GraSoiAngelo_135_FD_185892 | JGI IMG/M metagenome (GOLD analysis project Ga0209157, IMG submission 185892) | Grasslands soil microbial communities from the Angelo Coastal Reserve, California, USA - 14_0929_05_40cm (SPAdes) (version 2) | ecosystem: Environmental > Terrestrial > Soil > Grasslands ... | reverse complement strand
TCGAGACGTTCGATCAGCTGGACGAGCTTCTCGTCGCCCTGGGTGAGAGCTCGGGACAGTAACAGAGACGTGGATCTCGCGGTCGGTCGTCCGATAGTCCCGGCTCACACTGGCCGGGGCTATCGGCTCCCACGGTACGTAGTCTCATCTGTCCCGACATGAGTGCGTGGGCGCCATCTAACGGATCGCGCTTAAGCTGCGGGCGACCCGCCCGCCGGCACAAGAGTGTGGGCCGAAGGCCGTGCCCCGCCAGGGGCACAACACTCCGATTCCATTGGAGCGATCACCGCCCGCCAGCTTCAAGCGCTCCTCTGAAAGCGCAAAGCGCAAGAGGGCGCACGGCGTCGTGGGGCCGCGGCGCGGTCCCGGTGATCCGGAAGGGCGTTGGCCTCCTCCTCCCACCGACTTCCGACTCGACGGCGAACGATCTTCACGCGCCTCTTCGTGCGCTCACGGCACCCGAGCTTCCGTCCGAAGGAGGTGGCCCCCTCGTGTTACCGGCGAGTCGCGAGACTACGCGACGGCCGCCACCGCTTGAATCGGGCGCACCTCCCGCTGGTGTCGCTGCCGGAGCCAGTCGTCATAGCTCCGCCCTTCCTGCATCATCCAATAGACGTAGCAGCAGAGCTTGCGCGCCGCCGCCACGGTCGCCTTCGGCTTCCCCTTGGCCCGCAGCAACCGCTCGTACTGGCTGCGCACCGGGCCGGGCTGCCGCTTCAGCGTCTGCACCGCTTCGACCAACAGCCACTTGAGCCACGCACTCCCCGCGGGGCCGACCGATCCGTGTGCCGTCTTCCCGCCCGAGCTCCGCGTGCTCGGCACCAGCCCCGCATACGCCGCCAGCTCGTGACTCGAACCGAAGCGGGTGATCGTCCCGATCTCGGCAAGCAGCAAGAGCGCCCCAAACGGCCCGATCCCTGGAATCGTCTGGAGCCGCTCAGCCTCCGGGGTCGCCCGCGCGAGCTCCCGCACCGTCCGGTCCTGCCCGGCAATCTGGACGTCGAGCTGCTCCACCAACGCGAGCAGCCGATCGACCTGCGAGCGCACCTCGGGCGGCAATGCCACCGTCGCCAGCCACGCCCGGCCGCCGCGGCTGAACAGATCGCTCACCGGCACCCGCTCGTTCTCCGCCGCGAGGTACGCCTGGATGCGGGCCTTGACCCGCGTCCGCGTCCGCACCACCCAGGCGCGCCCCCGCAGGAGTGTCCGCCGCGCCCGGGTCTCCGCATCCGGAATCCAGATCGCCGGCAGCAGCTCGGTCCGGAGCAGGTCCGCGAGCTTACGGGCATCCACTGGGTCCGTCTTGCAGCGCGCGTGACAGATCAGCTTCACCTGCTGCGGATGGGCCACCGCCACCTGGTAGCCAGCGGCCGTCAGCCGATCGTGCAACCATGCCCAGTAGAGCGTCGCTTCCAGCGCCACCGCGACCGGCTGCCCCAACGGCGCCAACCAGCCGAGCATCGTCTCCAGCACCGGGGGGAGCCGGCGCTCGGTGGCGACCACGGCCCCCTGGCTGTCCAACGCGCACCCCGTGATATACTTTTTGTGCAGATCCAGTCCAACGTAGTACATAGGGCCTCCGAGGTTGAGGTAGCACGCGTCTTTGAATGTGCTCCTCGCAAGAGGACGCACGCATTTCAAATGTGCGCCTCCCTCGGAGGCTCTGCGCTTTCATAAGGTCGTGTTAGGCAGCGGCCAGCAACGGCGTCTACGGTTGATGAGGGTCCCCGTTGGCATCGTAGGTCTCCCCCTCGTCTCCTTGCACCCGAGCCTTAAGAGCGACTGCGATCCTAAACATTTTCCGGAGAATATCGCGATCGGGATCCTTCACGGTGATTGCGCCATCGTCATAGGAAAACCAAGCGTGCCCACCGCCGACGCCGTCCTGCTTCCACGCAACCCACACCGCAAGCCCCGGGCTTTCCGTCGTGATCGTCTCACCGCTGCTGGTCGTGGCCTGCGCACGATTGTCGAGTCGCATCTCCCCATCTGAGCGAAGGTACGCCTTCCACTCGCTGAGCGTGATCGGATGATCGCGGCTCTCGGTCCAGTCCTGCGCCCTCGTGATATGGACGTCGTATCCCATTCGTGAGGGAGTCTCACGGGCGATGAGGGCGAGCAGGACCAAGAGCGAGTGAGTGAGGGTGCTCAGCATAGTAATAGTGGCCGCGGCCTAACGGATCGCGCTTAAGCTGCGGGCGACTCGCCTGCCGGTGCAAGAGTGGTGGACGACAGTCTGTGCCCGCCAGGGCACAACACTCCGGTTCCTCCAGAACGATAAGCGCCCGCCAGCTTCAAGCGCTTGTTAGGCGTCCGCCTACCGATGGCGGAGGCGGACGCGCGCACCCACAAGTTCCTGGATTGTCGCGTAATGATGCGTGAACACCTGCGCCTCCGTAAAGAGCCGAACATGGGCGGCCTGCGGACTGAGCAAGAGGAGTGGCAGCTCGGCCCCGCCAAGTGCCACGGCGCCCCAGTGCCCATGCGCTCGAACTTCGCTGACTTCGCTAGTCCAGCTTATCCCTGCACCCACGTATGCTCGCGCGCTTCCCGGACCAAACAATCGCCGTACAGCGACGCTGGCGCGTCATTGCTGCTGATCGTTGGTCGAACCGCGAAGCCAAGGGGTGAACTCCCACCTTGTCGTGAACGGAATCGTGATATGGAGACCGTAGATCAGGTGATCATAGTCGCTGGACTGGAAGCCCACCGAGGCCCCGAAGGTTGGCGCCGGAGTTTGCTGAGCGTGAAGGTGAGAGCCCCGCTCTAGGACAATGGCAGAGATGAAGAGAAGCGAAACGCGCTGCAGGTTCATAGATGGCCGGATGCTTGGCGGACGCCTAACGGATCGCGCTTAAGCTGCGGGCGACTCGCCCGCCGGCGCAAGGGCGAGGGACGAACTCCATGCCCCGCCAGGGGCACAACACTCCGCTTCCCTTAAAGCGATCACCGCCCGCCAGCTTCAAGCGCTTGTTAGGCAGCGTCCTCGCCGAGAGCCAGTTTAACGCAACCAGCTCCCTCTACTCAGGCTCGAGACGACGGACCCGCGTTGCAACGTACCGGAAGCTCTCCTGATCCATGCGGACGTACTCAACATCGACCCGTTGGCCCGGTTCGAGACTCCGAAACCCCGGCATGTCGACGATGCGCATGAAATGACACCAGATGTCCCAGGGAGCCGTAGCGTCGCTCGCGATGACGCCGTAGCCCTTCTCTTCGCGCCAGTACTTGACGGTCCCTATTGTCGTTGCCACCGTGCCGAGCTGCTGGGGTGGCACGCCCGCCGCCTCGCGCGCGAGCTCGTCTGGTCGTTTTGGTCGCTGCATGGACGCTGCCTAACGGACCGCGCTTAAGCTGCGGGCGACTCGCTCGCCGGCCCAAGGGTGTCGGACGAAGTCCGTGCCCCGCCAGGGGCACAACACTCCGATTCCTTTAAAGCGATCACCGCCCGCCAGCTTCAAGCGCTTGTTAGGCCGCTGCCAGCCGAACCGCGGCCTCCTAACATCCTAGGACCTCCAACTCGGCGACTCGGGCGACAAAACCGTCCGGACCTGCGGCAGAGGAGAGGAATAGTGTGTAACGATGGCCGACGTAGGATCGATGGAGATCGAGGACGAGATCCAGCTGGTGGTCGCGATCGAGATCGCCTGCAAGGACTGCTGCGGGCTGACCTGCTTCTACCACGCCAAGCTGCGCAAGTAGTTGACTTCGTGTTCCGTACTCGAGCCGGAGCTCGTACTCTGCGAAGGTAGGGTCACTGGGCGGGCCGCGGCGAGTGCCGTAGGCTCGGAGGCGGTATAGATGGTTCGGGGCTAGGTGGAAATCGAGGGCTGTACCGGGCTCGACGAACACGCTTCCGGCGAACGGAACTTCGATCGGACCCTGAGCTAACCCTTGCAAACCCTGAATCAAGAAGAGTGGCGGCCGCTGTTCCTCGACCGACACCCTTGTGACTTCAGGAGCGCAGCCCCGAGCCGTCGGGATCGTATCGACGCGGATGTGTGATGCACGGATTTCCCAAGTGCCGTTGAGCTCGTAAAACCCGAGCCAAGCCTGGCCAGGCGACCCAAACGTACGGCGCCCATAGTAATCCTGAGGTTTCAGGAGATGGATCGCATGCGTCGCCTGTTGCCCCTGGACCTCGGAGTGGAAGGAGAGCGCCGACAGAGCGGCTATCACGGCGGAAGGTGCGAGGTAAGAGCTTGGAATCATCGTCCAGTGCTCCGGCAGCGGCCTAACGGATCGCGCTTAAGCTGCGGGCGACTCGCCCGCTGGCGCAAGGGCGTGGGACGATGTCCGTGCCCCGCCAGGGGCACAACACTCCGCTTCCCTTAGAGCGATCACCGCCCGCCAGCTTCAAGCGCTTGTTAGGCAGCGCAGTCCGTGGAGTCCTCGCTAGCCGCCAATGCGCGGTTCTTCCCGTGACTTGCTCAGTAAACGCTCTGCGAAATCGAGCCGCTCCTGTGTTTCTGCTAACTCTTGTTGGAGGCCCTGGACACTCCGTCCAAGTTCCTCGAGCCGCGCCATGACGTCGGGCGATGGTGATTCTCGTCGAGTGGCAAACAGACGAGCGACCTTGACCACCGTGAACGCAACGATCCCCACGGTTGATAGGAGTGCGACAAGAAACACAGCAGGTTCCAAGTGGCCTTCCTCCTCCAGGCCTGAGACTCACCTGCGCTGCCTAACGGATCACGCTTAAGCTGCGGGCGACTCGCCCGCCGGCGCAAGGCCGTGGGACGAAGTCCGTGCCCCGCCAGGGGCACAACACTCCGCTTCCCTTAAGGCGATCACCGCCCGCCAGCTTCAAGCGCTTGTTAGGCAGCACACTTCCACAACGGTAGGCCAGCCAGCGTGAGGCGGTGAACGAGGAGCTCGTACTGGCCGATTTCGTGTGCCAACGCCTTGGCACGGACTAACCCTTCGACAAGCCGCGGCCGTCGCCCCGGAGCCATGATGAGGTAGCCGATGCCCACTTTGCTCCGGACATGGTAGACGGCCGCGTGCCGTCTGTCGATGAGGCGGCGGAGTTCTCCCGCGGCATGAAGCCGAAACGCGTAGCCTAAGCCGGAAGCGACAGTCCGAGCTTGCTTGAGGACCGAGTCCGGTATCCATGACCGCGTGCTGCTTACGAGTACGATCACGGTCGGCGTGTCGATAACCGCTACGTCGCCGCGCCGTACTTGGAGGGGGTTCGTGTCGGGGGGAGGATATTGTGCGGCGGTCAGCCCGGGCCCGACGGCAAGCAGGAGGGCTGTGAGACCGGCGGATTGTGACTGGATTGGAGTCATGAAGCCTCGTGTGTGCTGCCTAACGGATCGCGCTTAAGCTGCGGGCGACCCGCCGGCCGGCGCAAGGGTGTGGGACGAAGTCCGTGCCCCGCCAGGGGCACAACACTCCGCTTCCTTTAGAGCGATCACCGCCCGCCAGCTTCAAGCGCTTGTTAGGCGGCAACAACATACTCGCTCTGGACGAGGCCGCTGGCGTACTGGTGCGTGGCAACGTGCTTAAGAGGGATGTCACGCTCAACCTGGCCGAACAGCGGGATCCCGCCACCGATGAGGACGGGAACGCGCGTGATTATGAGGCGGTGAATGAGCCCAGCTTGAAGAAACCGCTGAATCGTAATCCCGCCATCCACGTAAATGTGTCGGATGCCACGAGCTGCAAGCTGCGCCACGATGTCCGCGGGCGCCCCGGACATTCGCTCCACCACAGCTCCGGGCGGTGTGGGGGCGAGCGCACGAGTGCTGAGCACGAACACGGGCTTCTCCCCATAGGGCCAGGAGCCAAACGTCAAGACGGTCTCGAACGTCTTGCGCCCGATGACTAGCGCATCCACCGTGGCCATGAACTCATCGTAGCCGTGTGGTTCGCCGCCGCCGGCCGGGAGAAAATCGAGCTCACCGTTGGCCCGAGCGATGAAGCCGTCGAGGCTGGTGCCAACAAAGACGGATGCTTTCACTGCAGACCCCTCGTGTTGCCGCCTAACGGATCGCGCTTAAGCTGCGGCCTGCGGCGGCCGCAATCAAGACAGACCCATTCCCTACCGAGCGGCCGCCGCGGGCCGTCAGCTTCAAGCGCTGGTTAGGCGCCAACGCATAGGGCCGTAGCCTTGACGACAATGGCAGAAGCAATAGGGCTACTCGTAGCTTGGATACACAAAGTCATAGGCCCCCGTGCGCATTCGATGGACTATGAAAGGGGGCTGATAACGATGCCGATCTCCGCTTGCCGATTCGCCCCGCGGAGCTCACCGACTGGCGTTTGGGGTTCGTTGATTCGACATACCCACCAATTATGCGATACCTGTATTTGGGGATTGCCGTAATCCGGACTGTCTCTGAACAGCGCCTCGACTCTTCCAACATCGGTAACGTTGCCCACCCGATCCCAGCATTTCAACTTGCGGGCGAAGCCCAAGAACACGTGAGCATAGAAGTCTACCTTGTCCTTGACAACGTTCTTCAGATCCGGGTTGGCGTCGATTGGGTAGTGCGTTCGAAAGACCCTGATAACGTCGCTGTTGAGCTGCGTTTGGTCGTTGGCGACGTATTGAAGGTATCGCTTGCCTATCTCCAACTGTGCACAGAAGCCATCGCCGATTCTAACCCGTTGCTTACCCATGTGAGAGTGCGTCGCTCGTTTGAGGCGTCGGGTCGCGATGAAGAGGTGCGCGAGTCGGTTGGGTCTCGGAATCCGAAGGTCTTCGTTGGCGCCTAACGGATCGCGCTTAAGCTGCGGACGACTCACCCGCAGCGCGCAGCGATGCTGAACGTTAGTTCGTGTCCGCTAGGGCACAACACTCCGATTCCACTAGAGCGATCACCGCCCGCCAGCTTCAAGCGCTTGTTAGGCAGCGCGCTCATTCGACCGAAATGACATGCCCCACCAGGATTCGTGTAACACGCCCGTTAGCGAGGAAGAAGGTGATGCCTCTCGTCTCGCTGTCGCTTGTCGAAGCCGCGTACAGCATGTGGCCAGCGTCCTCGTGCATCGGCCTACCGTAAAGCCGGCGAACCTTCTCTGCGGCATCTCCAACGCGAACATGGCGAGACGTAGCGATCGAGGGACCAGTGAGGTCCACACGGTAGCGACGACCCGCATCGAAACTGACGGTGAAGTCGCGATAGTGCCAGTCGAGCAGCAAGACTCCGTCATCGTTTCGTTGTTGATGTTGGACTACGCGCAGAGGACGGCCAAGGACTCTTCGGGCCGAACTGGTGTCTGCGTCTTCAGACAGGGCGCGGACCCAGAGGTCAGCAACGCTGAGCGTGTCGGGACCTTGAGCCGCGAGCGGCCTTAGGCCCACTGGGAGGAGGAGCGTTAGGAGGAAGAGTGAATACGGTCCGGTGCTCATGGTGCGCGCTGCCTAACGGATCGCGCTTAAGCTGCGGGCGACCCCCTCGCCAGCGCAAGGTTAGTGGACGAACGTCCGTGCCCCGTCAGAGGCACAACACTCCGCTTCCTTTACGGCGATCACCGCCCGCCAGCTTCAAGCGCTTGTTAGGCAGCGACGAACGCCACACCAGCGCTTAGGATGCCCCCAACAGCGATCCCAAACCCGATGCGCCATACGTGGCCCCATAACGACAACCGCCCGGGTGGTGGCTCGGCCGACAGGCGCCGCTCGCGTTGGCGCTTGCCGAGTACGCCAACAGCCACATACACAGGTACGGTTGCCATGGCGAAGGCCGCGTATGCTGCTGCAAATCGGGGCGCGTATGGCAGCTGCCCGAACTGGGATAGCAGCAGCGTGAGCGCCGCCAGCAACGCGGCGTACGGCACAAAGATCAGTGGCCCGCGCCGGCTGTAGACAACGGTGAGAACGAGCCCGACACCACCGAATGCACCGACCGCCAGGGCGCGTGGGAGAGCCGGATTCACAAGGAGCTCGGGAAGCATGACTAACCTCGCAGGTTTGGTCGCTGCCTAACGGATCGCGCTTAAGCTGCGGGCGACCCGCCCGCCGGCGCAAGAGTAGTGGACGAAGTCCCGTGCCCGCCAGGGCACGACCCAACGGCTTCCTCTAAAACGAGAGCGCCCGCCAGCTTCAAGCGCTTGTTAGGCAGCTGGCGCACCACTGCTCGCACTGCGCCCATCGCGCCTCCTTAGCAGCAAATGCGCGAGCACGAAGGGGACCATACCGAGAACAGCTGACAGGACGATCTCGGCAGGGCTCGCCGAGGTACCCGATCTCTGAAGCGGGAGGACAGACTGGACCGCGTAATATGGAAGGCCGAGAGCCCCAGCAAGAATCGTTAGGGGTGCGAATGTGGAATTGGTGAGGTCAAGCATCGCTGGCGGCACCGTGGTGACAAGGGCCAACCAGAGAAGAAGTCGAGTGCGAGCTAGCCAACGCATTGAGTAAGTAGCTGCCTAACGGATCGCGCTTAAGCTGCGGGCGACCCGCCCGCCGGCGCAAGGGTGGTGGACGCAGTCCGTGCCCCGCCAGGGGCACAACACTCCGTTTCGATTAAGGCGATAAGCGCCCGCCAGCTTCAAGCGCTTGTTAGGCGGCATCACGTCCGGCGCGTGAGCCGCCAGGTAACCCGGCCGTCGCCCTCGCGTCCAGTGATGAGCAGCGAGGCGCGATTCAGGACAGTCACAGAGAACTCGACGATCCGCCCGGCGCTGTCGACAGAGCGAAAGACGCCGCTGCTAGCGCGCGCCAGCGTATAAACCCGCCCCCCAGCCAGCTTCAGCTCGGCCGGCAGCGTAATCTGCAGTTTGCCGTCCACCGGCTTCACGTCGACCGCGAATGGGTGCGCCGCGTTGCCAGACTGAAAGGACACACCGGAGGCGACCCAATGCCCGATACTCCGATCAAGGTCCGAGTCACCTGCGGCGGGGCTCTGGGCTGCTGCCGAGCTGACTGTGCAGATGAGCCACAGGGCGGCGAGGAGGGTTCGAAAGTGTGTGTGCATGAGCCTCCTCAAGCGGAGTGGTGATGCCGCCTAACGGATCGCGCTTAAGCTGCGGGCGACTCGCTCGCCGGCGCAAGGCCTGTGGACGAAGTCCGTGCCCCGCCAGGGGCACAACGCTCCGTTTCCCTTAAAGCGATCATCGCCCGCCAGCTTCAAGCGCTTGTTAGGCAGCGCGCTCACGAGCTCAGGAGCCGACCGAGCAAGGCGAGAGCTTCAGCCCCATTTCTTGACGGCGGCCGATATGGCCGAACCCGCGCGGCCGAGATCGTCCGCGAGCATCACCGGTATGAACTCCAAGTCTGCCTTCAGCCAAAGGAAGAGAGGCTCGGCTACCGCCGGGATCTTTGAAGCGTCATCGAAGTTCACGACGATATAGCCGCCACGTTGGCCGTCCACCGCGGTGAAGTACGCCGTCTCGGCGTGAAGCTCCGACAAGAGATCGCGCATTTTGTCACCAAACTTCGGATCCCGTATGGCCGCATTGCCAGATTCGACCGGGATATGAAACCGAACGATGTACCGCATCTTGCCTCCTTGCCGTGAGCGGCCAGGTTTCCGAACTGGCGGCGTATTGCGCGCTGCCTAACGGATCGCGCTTAAGCTGCGGGCGACTCGCCCGCGGGCGCAAGGTCGTGGGACGACAGTCCGTGCCCCGTCAGGGGCACAACACTCCGCTTCCTTTAAGGCGACCACCGCCCGTCAGCTTCAAGCGCTTGTTAGGCTGCAGCAATTCCGCGTCCGTTTGCTCAGGCAGTGCTCGGCTTGGCCTGGTAGTACCCATACCCCACGAAAAGCAACAGATAGATCAAGACCGACAGCCAGCCAAGCGCATTGAAGAGGCCAGAAAGCTGGCCCACGAGAGCGATCACGAGGCCCACAGCAAGCCCGCCGGCGTACCCACGCAGGATCGCACGAAGGGCGGGAGTATCGGTGTCGTTCTTCGCTAGCCAGGCGACCAGCCCGATTTGGATGAGCGCGGCCCCGAACACCCGGGCCATGAATGTCCCGGCCGCGTCCGTCGCCACGCCATAGAGCGCCAACGTGGGCTTCGGTGCCAGCACGAAGGCGAAGCCGAAGACGAGGGTGATGATCGCATGAAGGAGCATGAAGGCAGCGCGTGTCATCGGGACCTCCCGCCGAGTGACCACGAAGGTCCTCAGCTGTCAGAAGAGACGCTGCAGCCTAACGGATCGCGCTTAAGCTGCGGGCGACTCGCCCGCCGGCGCAAGAGTAGCGGACGATAGTCAGTGTCGGCCAGGGCACAACATTCCGTTTCCCTTAGAGCGATCACCGCCCGTCAGCTTCAAGCGCTTGTTAGGCAGCACTCACGGCACGCGCTGAAGGAGTGCAACGAGCGCCACACGCGCCGAGCGCTCCGGCGTGTGGTTGGCCTGCATGCGGTACACTGGCCATCGCCGAGCGGCCGCGCGATCCGCAAAGCGCTGAAAGGGGTCCGGCGTCACGGTTGGCTCGAACGTAAGAATGTATGTCGCGAGGATATGGCGCGCCGCAGCATTCACGAGCCGCAGCGTGTCGGTGAACGTGCGGAGCGGCTGCGGCACATCTCGCGGGATGGCATGGTCATCTGTCACCCAGCTAGGGATGATGAAGCCCTCCCTGATGTTCGACCGCACGAAGGTCGCCCCGATGGAGTCTGCAAGAGCGAGGGTTGTCTCGCCCGAATCCGGCAGGAACGCGTCCAGGTAGACGAGGCGACGGATGCGATCCGGAATGCGGTCAACGACTCCGGTGATGACTATGCCGCCGTAACTGTGGCCCACGAGGACGACGTCATGTAGGTCTTCCCAGAGAATGGTATTCACGACGTCGTCGATGTGCGTCGACAATCCGATGGTCGGCGAGGCCAGGTGCACTCGCTCGCCCAACCCCGTCAACGTAACCCGCACGACACGATTGCCGCGCAGAGTCAGCATGGAGTCGACAGCGCGCCAATCCCACCCACCGCCCCATGCACCGTGGACGATGACGTAGGTAGAGTGAGTGCCATGCCGCTGCTGGGCGCACACCGGCGCGCTCCGTATACCGGCGGTCAGCAGCAGTAGGGCGAGCAGTCGAGGCATGACGGGTCCTTTGTGAGTGCGGCCTAACGGATCGCGCTTAAGCTGCGGGCGACTCGCCCGCCGGCGCAAGGCCATGGGACGAAGTCCGTGCCCCGCCAGGGGCACAACACTCCGGTTCCACTAGAACGACCAGCGCCCGCCAGCTTCAAGCGCTTGTTAGGCAGCAGGCCTGCCCGCTAGAAAGCGCGTCACCGCGAAGAGTGTGACGAGGAGCGTGCCCCAGATCGCACCACCAACAAGAAACACGACGAGATAGTCCCATCCGTGGCCTAGTTCACCACCGTGCGCACTGGCGCCGAGGAAGATAGTGGCAAGCCAGCCGGGCCATACTAAGAACATCTCGAGACCGGAATCGGCCCCGTTAACCCAGAGATCGTACCGGGCGACGGCGGCCAATAGACCTGCGGCCAGAACGGCGTAGAGCCAGACCCTCCGGGTGAGAGCAGACATGCGAGCGGACCCTCAGTGCGCCTGCTGCCTAACGGATCGCGCTTAAGCTGCGGGCGACCCACCCGTCGGCGCAAGTGAAGTGGACGCAGTCCGTGCCCCGCCAGGGGCACAACACTCCGTTTCCGTTAGAGCGATCATCGCCCGCCAGCTTCAAGCGCTTGTTAGGCAGCACCTTCCACGCACCTTACGACGGTCGCCGAGCGGCGCGCCACCACAGCGCACCCAGTCCAGCGATCGCCACCAGCAACGACGCGGCCAGCAGGCCGAAAAGAAGTAGTGCTAGCCAGCGAGGAGCGCGCACCGCGGCAGCGGCGACTACGAAGACGAAACTCAGTAGGAGGACGGCCATCGCCTGACTCAAGATGCGCCACCATTTCTCAGTGACGCGGTCGGGGGCTTCTGAGGTAGCGCGGTGACGCTCGTACACGGCCGAGCAAGCGCGCCGCATAGGAAGCGCCCCCGAGAGCGATAACGACTTGCAGCAACCGCAGCATGATGCCCGCTCCTAGACTGGTGCTGCCTAACGGATCGCGCTTAAGCTGCGGGCGACCCGCCCGCCGGCGCAAGGGTGTGGGACGACAGTCCGTGCTTGCCAGGGCACAACACTCCGCTTCCCTTAGAGCGATTACCGCCCGTCAGCTTCAAGCGCTTGTTAGGCGGCTGCATCAGTGTCGACAGTCCGCACCCACGCCGAGGTCCTTAATACGGGCACTGCCCGGCAGCGCTTCGAGGGAGTCAAATGCCCTCGGCGATCGGCTCAAGAATGATCTAGCAGTGGAATCGTCGGGCAAGGCCTCAACCTGATCTGAGAGGAGCGTAATTACGATATAGCCCTCTGCATAACCGAAACGGAGCTTCTCTCCCCTCGCACGAACGTCCCCAAGCGTCATGCCTACGCGGTACCCGTGACGAGTCCGATAGCCAGCGCTGTTGGTGCCGATTCGCCAAACGTGACTCGTGTCAATCCATGAGGCTTCAAAGAGAATCTGGTGCCCGCCACCAACAGGAACCACCTTGGCGGGCCATTTCACGCCCTCACTCTCAATGACGGTGTCACGCGCGAGTGAGAACCTATCGTGGACGGTGGACATAGGCTGGCAAAGACGAACCCCGCCTATCCCACGCACAGAGATCGTGGAGTCAGCCTGAGCCACCGCGGTGGCGGCAGCCAGAATCAGCCAGACGCTAGCCAGAGCAAAGTGGCGCATGGACGTTGGTTACGCAGCCGCCTAACGGATCGCGCTTAAGCTGCGGGCGACCCGCCCGCCGCGCGCCGTGCAGTTGAACGATAGTTCGTGAGCGCCAGCGCACAACACTCCGCTTCCTTTAGAGCGATCACCGCCCGCCAGCTTCAAGCGCTTGTTAGGCCGCCGATGCTATCGCAACGTATCGATGAACCGATCAATCGCCTCCAGGGGCCGCACGGCCAGCTCCCGCGCCCGCCGCACAACCTGGGCCATTCTCCGCTCACCCCACGCCTTTGCCAGCTCCATCCACTCGCGTAATGGCCCTTGTAATTCGGGATCTTTGAAGGCACAGCGGAAGCAGATGCCGGCGGGAATGGGAGGTGGCGGTGGCCCGTCCTCCTGAACAACCTTGGCGCGCAGCCGCGCGAGCTGATCCTCAGAGAGGGCAGCTTCCCTCCCACACTTGACACAAACAGCCCGTTTCTTCATAGGAGAATGTGGCGGCCTAACGGATCGCGCTTAAGCTGCGGGCGACCGCCCCGTCGGCGCAAGAGTGATGGACGAACGTCCCGTGCCCGTAAGGGCACGACACAACGGCTTCCTTTAGAACGAGAGCGCCCGCCAGCTTCA
>Ga0209157_1002954_pt1 | contig 13281 bp, 11 predicted proteins | sample GraSoiAngelo_135_FD_185892 | JGI IMG/M metagenome (GOLD analysis project Ga0209157, IMG submission 185892) | Grasslands soil microbial communities from the Angelo Coastal Reserve, California, USA - 14_0929_05_40cm (SPAdes) (version 2) | ecosystem: Environmental > Terrestrial > Soil > Grasslands ... | reverse complement strand
TTCCGCCCCGTATGGGGGCTCTCACCTTCGACGCGCTGCTCCGGAGCCTCAAGCCGGAGGCGCGCGCGCCCGATCCCGTTTACTACCTGCATGGTGACGAAGACGTCCTGAAGGACGAGGCGCTGCGGGCGCTCACCGCTCGCGCCGTGGAGGCCGCCGCCCGCGACTTCAACGTCGACACGCGCAGCACCGCCGACCTCGACGCGGCGGCGCTGCGCACGCTCGTAGACACTCCACCGCTGCTCGCCCAGACTCGCGTGGTCGTGCTGCGCGGCATCGAGCAGATGCGCCGGGGCTCCAAGCTACGCCAGGAGCTGCTGCGCTACCTCGCCGCCCCGAACCCCACCACGATGCTCATCCTTGTCCAAAGCGCGGGGGAGGAGCTTGACCCGGAGTTCGCGCGCCTCGCCACCGCCGTGGCAGTCGAGCCCTTGCCGCCCGAGCGCGTGGTCCGTTGGGTGGCGCATCGGGCCAAACAGGTGGGGCTCGAGATGGAACCCGAGGCAATCGCGCTGCTCGTGGAAACCGCCGGCCCCAGCCTGGGCGCCTTGGCGCAGGAACTCGACAAGCTCGCGGCGGTCACGGCCGGGCGGACGGCGACCCGCGAGGATGTCGCGACACTCGCCGGCGTGCGCCGCGGTCAGACGATGCACGATCTGGCGGACGCGGCGCTCGAGCGGCGGGCGGCGGACGCCGCGCGCCTGGTGGAGCCGGTGCTCGAGCAGGCGGGCGTGACCGGGGTCCGTATCCTTACGTTGCTGGGCACCGCGGTCATCGGCACGGCGCTGGCTCGCGCCGAGCTCGATCGCGGCACTCCGCGCGGTCGCCTCACGGCCGTCCTGCTACAACACCTGCGGCTGGCCCGTCCCTTCGGCCTCGGCGACTGGGGCGAGACTGCGGCCCGCTGGGCCCGCTGGGCGGAAGGATGGAGCTCCGGCGAGTTGGGGCAGGCCTTGCGGCTGGCGCGGGATGCCGATCGCGCCCTCAAGTCGACGACGGTCACGGACGAAGTGGGGATCGTGACGCAGCTGGTGCTGCAGCTCGGCGTGCTGCGGCGGGAGGCGGCGTGAACCTGGCGGCTGGGCGGATCGCTGGCTGGGCGGTTAGAGCTGCGCTGCTCACCCTGGCGCTGCTAAGCGCCTATCCGCCTAACCGCCTAACCGCCCAAAGCGACCCGCGCCTGCAGGCGGCCGTGCAACTGGCCCAGGCCGGTCGGCTCGACTCGGCGCGCGCCGTGGTGCGGCGGCTGCTCGCAGCGCTCTCACCCGCGGACTCAGGGTATCCGGAGGCGCTCTACACGTCCGCGATCCTCGCAGCCGACGCCGCCACCGCGGCCACCAACCTGCAGCGCGTCGTGGTCGAGTTCGGGCGTTCGCCGTGGGCGGACGACGCGCTGCTGCGGCTCACCCAACTGTATTTCGCGCAGGGGGACCCCGCGGCCACGGTGCAGGCGGCCGAGCGCATGCGCCGCGATTATCCGGACTCGCCCCTCAAGCCGCGCGCCGACTTCTGGGGCGCGCGCGCCTACTTCGATCTCAAGGACGAGGCGCACGGTTGCGAGCTGGTGCGCGAGGCGCTGGACCGGGTCGGCGAGGATGTGGAGCTGAAGAACCAGCTGACCTTCTACGTCGCCCGCTGCGGGGCGCCACCCCCGGTGACCACCGCTGGCCCGGACGGCGTCACGACGCCCGCGCCCGGCGACACCCAGCATACCGGTGCCGCGACGCCGACGGCCTACGCCGTGCAGGTCCTCGCCGTGAAGAGCGCGGCGCAGGTGGATGAGATGCTCACGCGACTCAAGGCGATGGGGTTCGATGCCCACGTAGTGCGCGACACGAGCGGGCTGTTCAAGGTGCGCGTCGGGCGGTATGCCACGCGCGGTGACGCGCAACAGGCGCAGGCGCGCCTCAAGACCAAGCTCGGCGGCCAGCCTTTCCTCGTGGAGGAGCCGTGAGTCCGCGGGTCGACGTCGACACCCCCTTGATGCAGCAATACCGCGACATCAAGGCGCGCTATCCGCAGGCCATCCTGTTTTTCCGGATGGGCGACTTCTACGAGATGTTCGAGGACGACGCGCGGCTCGCGGCGCGCGAGCTCGGCCTCACCCTCACGACGAGAAATAACGGCGGCGCGGCGGAGGTCCCGCTCGCGGGTGTCCCCGTGAAGGCCGCCGCCGAGTATTTGCGCCGCCTGATCGGGAAGGGGCACCGCGTGGCGATCTGCGAGCAGGTGGAGGACCCCAAGCTCGCGAAGGGCCTGGTGCGCCGCGAGGTGGTGGAGACCGTCACGCCAGGCAGCGTGCTCGCCGACGATTGGGTGGCGCAGAAGCGGAACAACTTCCTGGTCGCCGTCGAGCCCCGCGGCGGGGCGCCCGGCCTCGCGGCGCTGGACCTGACCACGGGCGAATTTGTGCTGGAGCTCGTGGAGCCGCAGGATCTGTCCGCCGCGCTCGCCCGCTACGAGCCGCTCGAGGTGCTCCTGCCGGCCGGCACCCACTGCCCGCTCCCGGACGGCGCCACGGTCACGGAGCGGGAAGCGTGGGAGTTCGACCCCGAGCTGGCGCGGGAGGATCTGCTGCGCAGCTTCCGGCTCGCGTCGCTCGACGGGCTCGGCGTCGCGGCCGCGGACCGGCCCGCGCTCGGCGCCGCGGGAGCGTTGGTCCGTTACGCCCGGGAGCTCAAGCCTGGTGACCTCCCGCACGTCGCCCGGCCCAGGATCCTGCGCCGCGGCGACGTCGTGCCGCTCGACGAGATGACGCGGCGCAACCTCGAGCTGGTGGAGCCGCTGCGCCCGGGGACCGCGGGGGCGACGCTCCTGGAAGTGCTGGACGGCACGGTGACCCCGATGGGGGCGCGGCTGCTGCGCGGCTGGCTGCTCGCGCCGCTCGTCGATCCCGAGGCGATCAACGCGCGGCTCGACGCCGTGGCGGTACTCGCCGACGATACCCGGGGGCGGGACCGCCTGCGGGAGGCGTTGGACGGGGTGCGCGACCTCGAGCGCCTGGCGGGCCGGGCCGCGCTGGGCCGCGCCACGCCAAGGGAGCTCGGCGCCTTGCGGGACTCGATCCGGCGGCTCCCCGACGCGCGCGCCGCGCTCGACGGCGTGGAGGGGCGCGAGCGGGCGGCGCTGCTGGAGCAGGCGGCCGATCGGTTCGAGCTCTTGCAGGACCTGGGCGACGAGCTCGCCCGCGCCCTCGTGGACCGCCCGCCCGCTCAGCTCGCGGACGGCGACGCCATCCGGCCCGGCCATGACCGGGCGCTGGACGAGCTCAAAGACGCGCGCGACGGCGGCAAGCGCTACATCGCCTCGCTGCAGGCGCGGGAGCGCGAGCGCACCGGTATCACGTCGCTCAAGGTCGGGTTCAACAAGGTATTCGGCTATTACATCGAGGTCACGAACCCCCACAAGGCGCGAGTCCCGCCGGATTACGAGCGGCGCCAGACTCTCACCGGCGCTGAGCGCTACGTGACGCCGGAGCTGAAGGAGTACGAGGCGAAGGTGCTGGGGGCGGAGGAGCGGATTGCGGCGCGCGAGGCGGAGCTGGTCGACGCGCTGCGGCGCGGCGTGGCGCTGGCCATCGGCCGGATCCAGCAGACCGCCGGGCTCCTCGCCCGGCTCGACGTCTGGGCGGCGCTCGCCGATCTCGCCCACCGCGACGCGTACGTACGCCCCGAGGTGAATGACGGGTTCGTGATCCACCTCGAGGGCAGCCGCCATCCCGTGGTCGAGCGCATGATGCCGCGCGAGGCCTTCATCCCCAACGACGTGCTGCTGGACGAGGCAGCCCGTATCATCGTCCTCACGGGCCCGAACATGGCGGGCAAGTCGACGCTGCTGCGCCAGGTCGGGCTGTGCGTGGTGCTCGCCCAGATGGGGGCGTTCGTCCCGGCCCGGCGCGCGGCCGTCGGCGTGGTGGATCGGCTGTTCACGCGCGTCGGGGCGTCCGACAATCTCGTCGCGGGACAGTCCACGTTCATGGTCGAGATGAGCGAGACCAGCGCGATCCTCCACGGCGCCACCGCGCGCAGCCTCGTCCTGCTGGACGAGATCGGCCGCGGAACCTCGACCTACGACGGTGTGGCGATCGCCTGGGCGGTGACCGAGTTCCTGCACAACGCGATCGGCGGCAAGACGGTTTTCGCGACGCACTACCACGAGCTCACCCAGCTCACCGAGGAGCTCGCCCACGCCCGCAACTTCAACGTGGCGGTGCGCGAGGTGGGGGACGAGATCGTATTCCTGCACCGCCTCGAGCCGGGCGGCGCGGACCGCTCCTACGGCATCCACGTGGGCCGGCTGGCGGGGCTACCGGCGCCGGTGGTGGCGCGCGCCTGGCAGGTGCTGCAACTGCTCGAAGCCGGGCACCACGTCGCCCGGCAGCCGGCGCCGCTCCCGCCCGACGCCGCGCAACTCGCGCTGTTCGGCCCGAGCGAGCCGCATCCCCTGCTCGTCGAGCTCGAGCGGCTGGACGTGAATGCGCTATCGCCGCTCGAGGCGCTGAACCGTCTGGCGGCGTGGAAGCAGCGGCTCGAGGACGGCGCATGAGGCGCGCGCTCGCCGGGCTGGTCGCGCTCGCGGCGCTCGCCTGCCGCAAGCCCGCCGAGACGCCGAGCCAGGGCGGTGCTCCGGCGTCCGCGTATACGCCGCCCGACCAGGAGCCCCCCGTCGCGCTGAACGGCGACTCGCCGATTCAATATCCGCCCGCGCTGTTCGACCAGAAGGTCGAGGGCGACGTGGTACTGCGGCTGTTCGTGGACTCGACGGGCCACCTGCGGCCGGAGTCGACGAAGGTGGCCGAGTCGAGCGGCTATCCCGCGCTCGATTCCGCGGCGGTGGCGGGCGCGGCGCAGCTCCACTTCGCCCCGGCGCGGCGGCGCGGCCTGCCCGTGTCGACGGGCTTCCTGCAGCCGATCGAGTTCCGTCATCCCCAAGGTCAGGTGCTCAAGGGCGGCCCCGGTGCCACCGCACACTAAGCCGTACGACGACGTCCTCGCGACGATCGGCTGGACGCCGCTCATCCGCCTGAACCGGGTCACGCAGGGGATCCGCACGCCGGTCTACGGCAAGGCGGAGTTCTTCAACCCCGGCGGCTCGGTGAAGGACCGGATCGGCCTCGCGATGATCGAGGCGGCCGAGCGCGAGGGGCGGCTCCGTCCCGGCGGCGTGATCGTGGAGGCGACGTCGGGGAACACGGGCGTCGGCCTCGCGATCGCCGCAGCCGTCAAAGGCTACCGCTGCATCTTCACGATGCCCGACAAGATGTCCCAGGAGAAGGCCCGGCTGCTGCGGGCGCTGGGCGCCGAGGTGATCATCACCCCCACCGCCGTGCCGCCGGACCACCCCGACAACTACATCCTGAAGGGGCGCGCCATCGCGGCGGCGCACGAAAACGCCATCTTCGCCGACCAACACTACAACCCCGTGAACCCCGAGGTGCACTATCGCACGACCGGCCCCGAGATCTGGGAGCAGACCGCGGGGCGGGTGACGCACTTCGTGTGCGCCCCGGGGACCGGCGGCACGGTGAGCGGCGCCGGCCGCTACCTCAAGGAACGGAACCCGAAGATCCGGGTGATCGCGGGCGATCCGGTCGGCTCGATCTACACCCCGTACGCGAAGACGAAGCAGCAGACCGAAGGCTATCCGTACAAGGTGGAGGGGATCGGTGGCGACAAGATCCCTACGTCGCTGCACTGGGACGTCATCGACGAGTGGATCAGCGTCACGGACAAGGATGCGATGCTGATGACGCGGCGCGTGGCCCGCGAGGAGGGACTGTTCGTGGGTGGCTCGACCGGCGTCAACGTCATCGCCGCTCTCGAGGTCGCCCGGCGCGCGGGCGGTGCGGACGCTCTCGTCGTCACCGTCCTGTGCGATACCGGAGAGCGCTACCTCTCCAAGGTGTACAACGACGAGTGGCTGCGCGAGAACCAGATATTGGAGAGCGAGCGCGTGGCGGTGGCGCAGCTGCTCGCGGCGAAGAACGGTTCGGCCGCGCCCCCGCTCGTCTCCGTGGTCCCAAGCGCCACGGTGCGCCAAGCGCTCAACCTGATGAGCACCTACAACGTCTCCCAGCTGCCGGTGCTGGACGGCGGCGACGGAGTGGGGGCCGTATTCGAGCAGCTGCTCATGGCCAGGGCGCTCGAGGATCCGGCCACCCTGGACCAGCCGGTCGAGGCCGTGATGGATCCGCCGTTTCCGGTGGTCGACGCCGATCTCCCCGTGGACCGGCTGAGCGCGCTGCTGTCGCGCGAAACGCCGGCCGCCCTGGTGCGTCGCGACGGCAAGATCACCGGCATCGTGACCCGTTACGACGTCCTGCACCAGCTCGCCGGGATCCGCTGATGCGCGTCACGGTCCTGACCGGCGGTGCGACTGCGGAGCGCGCGGTCGCGTTTGCCAGCGCGGCGCAGATGGTGGCCGCGCTGCGGAGCCGGGGCCACGACGTGCACGTCGTCGACACGACGCGCGGACCCCTCTCCGCCGCCGACGAGACGCAGCTCCTGTCGGGGACGATCGGCACGGAGGTCCCGGACACGGCGGCGCTCGAGGAGGCGGAGCGCCGGCTGCTCGCCGACGGGCTCGCCGAGCTGCCGGTCGTGCAGCGTGCGGACGTGCTGTGCCTCGCGCTGCACGGCGGGACGGGGGAAGGGGGCACGCTCCAGGCGATCCTCGACGTGGTCGGTGTCCCGTACACGGGCAGTGGCGCGCTCGGGAGCGCGCTCGCCATGGACAAGGATCTCTCGAAGCGCCTGTTCCGGGCCGCCGGGGTCCCCGTGCCCGCCTGGTTCATGACCCCCGTGGCCCCGGAGGACGTGACTACCGCGCTGGGATGGCCCGTCATCGTGAAGCCTTCGAAGCAGGGGTCCACCGTCGGGCTCACGCTCGTCAAGAACGCGAAGGGGCTCGACGCGGCCGTGGCGCTCGCCGCGGGCTATGACGACGAGGTGATGGTGGAGCAATTCATCCCGGGCCGCGAGCTCACGGTCGGCGTCCTCGGGGACGTGCCGCTCCCCGTCGGGGAGATCATTCCCAAGCACGAGCTGTTCGACTACGAGTGCAAGTACACGCCCGGCATGTCGGAAGAGATCTTCCCGGCGAAGCTCGACACGACGCTCACGCGCCAGCTCCAGGAGCTCGCGCTCACGGCGCATCGCGCCCTCAAGCTGGGCGGCTACTCCCGCATCGACTTCCGATTGAGCCCGGACGGCGACATCTTTTGTTTGGAGGCCAACACGCTGCCGGGGATGACCCGGGTGAGCCTCCTCCCGAAGGCCGCCCAGGCCGCCGGGATCGAATTCCCCGAGCTGTGCGAGCGGATTTGCCGGCTCGCGCGGGAGCAGGACGGCCGGCGTGGGGGATGACCTCGTGATGGGCCCGCAGCGGATGTTCGGGATGACGCCGTGGGTGCGACGGCTGCTCGTCGCCAATCTCCTCGTCTACCTGCTGCAGCGCACGCTGTTCGTGGATCCCCGCTTCCAGGCTGTCTTCGGCTTCACGCCGCTCTTGGCGCTGGCGCGCCCCTGGACGTTCCTCACCTACATGTTCCTGCACGCGGGGCTGCTGCACCTTGCGTTCAACCTGCTCGCGCTGTTCGTGTTCGGTCCGCCGGTCGAGGAGCGCATGGGCAGCCGGGCCTTCCTTGGCTACTACCTGCTGTGCGGGCTGGGCGGCGCCGCCCTGTCCTTCCCCCTGATGCTGCTGCGCCCGGTGGACCACATCGTCGGCGCCTCGGCCGGGGTGTATGGCGTGATGCTCGCCTTCGCGTGGTTCTGGCCCAATCAGCCGATCTACGTGTTCCCGTTCCCGGAGCCGGTCCCCATCAAATGGCTGGTGACGTTCGCGGTGGCGGTTTCTCTCGTCCTCGGCCTGTTGCCGGGCAACGACGGCGTGGCGCACCTCGCGCACCTGGGAGGCTTCGCCACCGGCTTCCTGTGCCTCAAGGCCGCCGATTGGCGGGTGGCGCGCGCCGAGCGTCATGTGCGACGCGCCGCCGAGCCAAGGATGCTGGTGCAATCGGCCCGCGTCGCCCGCGGGAGCGACGCGGCGGCGAAGCCGCGGCGCCCCGAGCGCGACGCCACGCAGGCGGAAATCGACCGCGTCCTCGACAAGATCTCCGCCAAGGGGATCGAGAGCCTGACGCCGGCCGAACGCCGCTTCCTCACCGAGCTGTCCCGCAAGATGCGCGACAAGCCCTGAGCGCGGAGCGACCGCGCGCGGCTTGTCAAGTCGGCGCGGGTCGCGGGCGACATCACGATTCGCCGATTCACGCTTGTCAGGGCGGCGGCGGCTTCCCAAATTGGGGCCGACCCCGCGCGCCATGCTCGTCAATCTCGTGCCGGAGTTCCTCGCGGTCCGTGCCGCGCCCGATCCCCTGGCGGCCTATCACGAGTATCTCGAGCGTCACCGGCCGGTGCTCGCCAGCTACTGGCACAACTACGTCCTCGACCCGGCCTCGCCGCATGCCGAGCAGGTCGTGCTCGCGGCGCTCCACGCCGACCGCACGGACCTGCGGCGGCTGCTCGAAGACGTGGACGTCGTGGCGATCGCCGAGGAGGCGCTGCAGCGCGCGCTCGACCTCGCGGACGCCGATTGCCCGGTGGACCTCTACCTCATGGTCGGCGTGGGCGCCGCGAACGCGGGCGAGCTCGTGGTGGGCGGGCGGGGCGTGGCGTTCATCTGCCTCGAGCATTTTACGGGGCGCGCGAACCCGCAGACGTACGGGATGGGGCTCGCACCCCATCTGTTGCCCCTCTGGATCGCGCACGAGGTGGCGCATGCGATCCGCTATACCTCGCCCACGAGCCGCGCCGAACTCCGCCGCCTCGTGGCCCTGGGTGGCGGCCGCTACGACTACTGGGAGACGGGGAGCCGGGCCACGCTGCGCGAGCTGCTCGTGAACGAGGGGTGCGCCGTGGCGGCGGCCCAGGCGGTCGCGCCGGGCTTCGAGCCCTGGGAGTACTTCGGCTACACGCGACGCCAGTACCGGCGCATCCGGGAGCTCGACGCGTTCCTGCGCCGGGTGGCCGCTCCCCTCCTCGACGAGACGGGGCTGGGCCTCCGGCTGCGCTTCCTCTCGGGAGGGCTCAGCCCGGCGGCCCGGCTCGTCGGGGGCAAGGTGCTGCCGGAGCGGTCGGGCTACTACCACGGTGTGCGGCTGGTCGAGAGCTATCTGGCCGAGCAGGGTCTGCCGTCCACGCTGCGCGCCAGCGCGCAGGAGTTCCGCCGGGCGGAGGAGCGCGCCCTGGGGATCCAGAGCGCGTGAGCCCGAAGCCCCAGGTCGAGCGCCGCCACAACCGGCCGCTGCGCGAGGTACTGGACGAATTGCTCCAGCACACGCGGGATATCGCGCGGCGCGCCAAGGAGATGACGCCCCAGGAGCTGGAATACTCGCAGCAACGGCTGGAGTGGCTCGCGGACGAGGTGTGGCGAGTAGCACTGGGCAGAGAGCCGGAGCCTTGACACCCGGCACCGCGGCGGGCAGGTTAGCACCCCATCGATACGGTTTCCGTACGAGCTACCCGCGTTCGCGGGACCGCGTGGTTCGCGGGTCTCCACACGCCACGCCGCTCCGACACCGCATTGGTAAACAGCCAGCAGTAGCTACCGTGTACCCCGCTCGGATCCGGAGGGAGTTATGGCAGCTGACTTCTTCATTGGCGAATCGTTGGTAGGTGAAGGAAACGAGGTGGCCCACATCGACCTGATCATCGGGTCGAAGCAGGGCCACGCGGGCCGCGCGTTCACCCAGGCCCTCTCGACTAACACCGACGGCTTCAACCATCTCCTCGCCGTCGTCACCCCCAACCTGCCGGCGAAGCCGGACACCTTGTTGTTCAACAAGGTGACCATCAAGAACGCCACGCAGGCCGTGCAGATGTTCGGCCCGGCGCAGGCAGCCGTGGCCCGCGCGGTGGTGGACAGCGTGTCGTCGGGCGTGATTCCGCGAGACAAGGTGGACGACTACTGCATCCTCGTGGGCGTGTTCATCCACTGGCAGGCGAAGGACGACAAGAAGATTTACAAGTACAACTATCAGGCCACAAAAGAATCGATCGAGCGGGCCCTCAAGGGGCAGCCGCGCCTCGACGCCGTCATCAACGGCGCCAAGACCGCCACGCACCCGTTCGCGGGCGGCGCCGACAAGATGTAACGCCCCCGGCGTCAGTGGCGGCACGGTCGAGGGGCGGCGCTCCCGCCCCTCGACTGCTTTCGTCCCCATTTGCCGGATCACCGCGGAGCGCAAGACCCGATGCGGAAGTTGCTGCTGCAACTCGACAGCTCACGGCTGCCGAGCGCGTTCGATCAGGTGGTCGCCTACGACGCGGGCGCGGACGAGATCATGAGCTACGGCGGCGTGACCGAGTCCGACGTCCGGGACCTCGTGTACGGCTGCCTCTTCACGCGCGGTCCGAAGGATCTCCAGAACACCGCCGTCTGGATCGGCGGCACCAACATGACGGCCGGCGAGCAGCTGCTCGCCATGGCCCTGGACGCGATGTTCGGGCCGCTCCGCGTATCGATCATGCTCGACTCCAACGGGTCGAACACCACCGCGGTGGCCGCCGTCGTCAAGATCGAGCAGACGCTCGGCAGCCTGACGGGCAAGAAAGTCGTGGTCCTCGCAGGTACGGGCCCGGTCGGCCAGCGCGCCGCCGGCCTGCTCGCGAAGGATGGCGCCCGCGTGACGATCACGTCCCGCAAGCCCGAGCAGGGGGAGAAGGCGCGCCAGTTCATCAACGCCCGCTTCAGCGTCCAGGTGGAGAGCGCGACCCTGGCGGACCCGTCGCAGCTGCCCCGGGCGCTGGACGGCGCTGCGGTGCTGCTCAACGCAGGGGCGGCCGGCATCCAGATAGCCCCGCGGGCCGCGTGGACAGGGGTGAAAACCCTCAAGATCGCGGTGGACTTGAACGCGGTCCCACCCCCGGGCATCGAAGGCGTGGACGTCAACGACGTGGGCGTCGTGAAGGACGGCGTCGCGGTGTTCGGAGCGTTCGGCGTCGGGAACTTCAAGACCAAGCTCCACAAGGCCTGTATCGGGCGTCTCTTCACGCGCAACGATCTGGTCCTCGACGCGGAGGCGATCGCGGAGGTGGCGCGAGAGCTGGTCGCGCAGCAGTCCTGAGCGACCATGCCCCGTGTCATCGGGATCGATCCGGGGACGGTGAGCATCGATCTCTGCGGGCTGGAGGACGGGACGGTGTTTCTCGACCGCTCGTTCCCCACCGCCGCCGCGCTCTCCGACCCCGACGCCTTTCTCGCCGTGCTCACGGATGCGGGCCCCATCGACTTGATCGCCGGCCCCTCCGGCTACGGGCTCCCCCTCACACGCGCCCGGGAAGCCACCGAGGAGGACCTGCGGCTCGCCTTCCTCGCGGCCGAAGGGGAGGCGGGCGGGATCGGCGGCCTGCGCGCGCTGGTGCGGGCGCTCGCTCGGTCCGGGCTGCCGGTGGTGCTCACGCCCGGCGTCATCCATCTCACGAGCGTTCCCGAGCACCGCAAGATCAACCGCGTGGACATGGGAACGGCCGACAAAGTCTGTGTCGCGGCGCTCGCCATCGCCGCGCAGGCCGAGCGCTCCTCGCGCCCGCTCGACAAGGTGTCGCTGGTGCTGCTCGAGCTGGGCGGGGCGTTCACCGCGGCGATCGCGGTGGCAGGGGGTAAGATCGTGGACGGGGCGGGCGGATCGGCCGGGCCGCTCGGGTTCCGCGCGGCGGGCGCGCTGGACGGGGAAGTAGCCTACCTCGCGGGCGCCGTGCCCAAGGCGATGCTCTTCACGGGCGGCGCCGCCAGCGTCGCCGGCTGGGACGCCGCCGTCGTCGCACCCGAGCGCCTCGCCCGGCCGGCCGCCCCGCGCGAGCACGTCGCCAAGGACGCTTTCGTCGAAAGCGCCGCCAAGTTCGCGACCGCGCTCGCGCTCTCCGTCCCCTCACCCCAGGAGTTCGTGCTCTCGGGACGACTCGCCCAGGTCGAAGCGGTGCAGCAGGCAATCCGCGAGCGGCTCGCTCCGTTCGCGCCCAGCCACGTGCTCCAGGGCTTCGCGCGCGTGGCGAAAGAGGGCGCCCAGGGGGCGGCGCTGGTCGCGGACGGGCTCGCGGGAGGCCGGCACCGCCAGCTCGTCGAGACGATGGCCATCCGCGCGGCCCGCGGCACGGTGCTCGATCATCTCTACGTCGTGCCCCGCGACGCGGCCCGGCGGCGCCTGGGTCTCGGCTGATGCCGCGCGTGCTCATCGCCGGGGTCTCGACCCGCGGCTTCGCCGAGTCGGCCGCGCGGGCCGGGTACGACGTGGTCGCCGTGGACGGGTACGGCGACCTGGATCTCGTCGCCCGCGCGGCCGTGGTGCGCGTCGCCCGGGTGCGAGGGCGGTTCAGCACGCGGGCGGCGATCGCCGCCGCCCGTGCGCTCGAGTGCGACGCCGTGGTGTACGGGGCGAGCTTCGAGAACCACCCTCGCGCCGTGCGCGCCCTGGCCGGGCCGCGCCCGCTCTGGGGCAACGGCCCGGCGGCGCTGGCCCGGGCGCGCGATCCCCGGCGGCTCGCCCGGGTCGCGGCGGCGGCGGGGCTACCGGCGCCGCGGCTGCGCTTCTCGCGGCCCCCGGCCGACGCGGCGTGGCTCGTGAAGCCGCTCCGATCGGGCGGCGGCGCCGGGGTCGTCCCGTGGCATCCCGGCGCCCGGCTGCCGCGCGGCTGCTACTTGCAACAACGCATCGCGGGCGTCACAGGATCGATCGTGTTCGCCGCCGACGGCCGGCGTGCCGTGCCGTTGGGCCTGTCGCGCATTCTCGCCGGTGAGCGCCGCTTCGGCGCCGACGGGTTCCGCTACTGCGGCAGCATTCTCGGTGCCGCGTCCGACTCCCAATTCCCGGATGACGCGCGGCTGCTCGAGCGGGCGGGGCGCCTGGCACAGGCCGTCACGGCCGCCTGGGGACTGGTGGGGGTGAACGGCGTGGACTTCGTGGCGCGGCGCGGCGTGCCGTTCGCCATCGAGGTGAATCCCCGTTATACCGCCGCCATGGAGCTGGTCGAGCGCGCCTACGGGCTGTCCATCTTCGAGATCCACGCGCGCGCCTGCGCGGGCACGCTGCCCGCGTTCGACTTGGCCGGGGCGCGGCGCGGCGCGCGGGAGGCGATCGGCAAGGCGATCCTGTACGCGCGCCGCCCCTCGGCGATGGGCGAAGCGCGCGCCTGGCTCGCCGACCCCGACGTGCGCGACGTCTCGCCACCCGGGACCCGGCTCGCCACGCGCGATCCCGTGTGCACGATCTTCGCGCACGCACCG
>Ga0209157_1002953_pt1 | contig 13283 bp, 13 predicted proteins | sample GraSoiAngelo_135_FD_185892 | JGI IMG/M metagenome (GOLD analysis project Ga0209157, IMG submission 185892) | Grasslands soil microbial communities from the Angelo Coastal Reserve, California, USA - 14_0929_05_40cm (SPAdes) (version 2) | ecosystem: Environmental > Terrestrial > Soil > Grasslands ... | reverse complement strand
GCGGCGCGCGGGCTGCGCGAGGAGGTCGAGTTCGCCTGCCGCTTCGACGCCCTGCCCGTAGTGCCCGCTCTCGAGCAGGGCAGGCTGCGCCTGGTCAGTGGTAGCGCTCGAACCCGAGGCGGCTGATGAGGAACCGGGCGAGCCCGTAGACAAGCCAGATCCAGGCCCGCCGCCAGGGCGGCTGACGATGCCATTGCCGCGGCGGCACGCGCTCGGCGCCCGAGCGCATAGCCTCCTCCAGGCTGTCGTGCAGCTCCTTGGCGAAGCTGGTGTCGTCGACGAATACGTTCGCCTCGCGCGCGAGCAGCAGGCTGAACGGATCGATGTTGGAGGAGCCGACGCAGGCGGCGCGCCGGTCGAAGACCGCCACCTTGGCGTGCAGCAGGCTCTGGTAGTACTCGTAGATCTCGACGCCGGCGTCGAGCAGCCTGCCGTAGAGGCCGAGCATGGCGTAGTGCAGGAAGAAATACTCCACGCGGCCCTGCAGCAGGAGCTGTACTCGGACGCCGCGTTGGGCTGCCGCGTACAGCGCGCGGCGAAACGTGCGTCCGGGCAGGAAGTAGGCGCAGGCGATGACGATCTCCACGCGCGCCGCCTCGATGTGCCGCAGGTAGGCGTCCTCGATGTCGCGGCGATGCCGCAGGCTGTCGCGCACCACCAGGCACGCATGCTGCGTGCCGCAGGGCGACGGCGGCGGCAGGGCGGCATCCGGGCGCGTACGGCGGCGCAACGTAGCCCAGGACACTCGCAGCCAGAGCCGGGCGGCCGCATTGCGCACCTCGCCGGCGAGTGGTCCCTCGATGCGCACCGCGTAGTCGTAGCGCGGCGCCTGCCATTCGCGGCTCTCGAAATCGTCGATCACGTTGATGCCGCCGACGAACGCCACGTTGCCGTCGATGGCGGCGAGCTTGCGGTGCATCCTGCGCAGCCGGCCGCGCCGCCAGCGGCGCCGCCCGAATTCGGGCCGGAACGCGAGCAGGTGCGCGCCCGAAGCGCGCAGGCGTTCGCGAAACCGGCGGGGAAAGTCGCGGGCGCCGAAGCCGTCGACCAGCAGGTGCACGTTCACGCCGCGCGCCGCGGCGCGCGCCAGTGCGTCGGTCACTCGCTCGCCGGTCTCGTCGTCGGCGTAGAGGTAGCTCTCGAGGAACACTTCGCTGCGCGCGGCGTCGATGGCCTCGACCAGGGCCGGGAAATACTGCGCGCCGTTCTTGAGCAGCGTGAGGCGGTTGCCGCCGACGTACTGCATGCGGCTACGGCCGCTCGAGCTCCGCGCTGACCGCGAGGTGGTCCGACAGCCTCGACCACGGCCTGCCGCGATGCACGCGCGAGGCCGCGATCTTGAAGCCGCGCACGTAAATGCGGTCGAGCCGCAGCAGCGGCAGCAGGCTCGGGTAGGTCGGCAGCGCGCGGCCGTGATGCGCCACGGAGACCTCGGTCATGCCGAGCCGGCGCTCGAGAATTGCCGTGGCGCGATGCCGCCAGTCGTTGAAGTCGCCGGCGATGATCATCGGCAGGCCGCGCGAGGCGAGCTCCTCGAGCCGGCCCGAGATCGCCTCGAGCTGGCGCCTGCGTCCGCGCTCGTGCAGCGAAAGATGGACGCACACCAGATGCAGATTGCGCCTCCATCCCGGCACGGCCACCACGCAGTGCAGCAGCCCGCGGCGCTCGTAGCGGTGATCGGAGACGTCCTCGTTCTCGAACGAAAGGAAAGGAAAGCGCGACAGCACCGCGTTGCCGTGGTGGCCGTGGTCGTAGACGGCGTTGCGGCCGTAGGCATGCTGCCACTGGCCGTGCGCAAGGAACTCGTGCTGCGGCTCGGTGGGGCAGGTGGCGAAGCGCATGGCGTAGCGCTGGTTCAGTCCCTGCACTTCCTGCAGGAACACGAAGTCCGGATCGAGCTCCCGCAGGCCTTCGCGCAGCTCGTGGATCACCATGCGGCGATTGAAATGCGACAGTCCCTTGTGGATGTTGAGGGTGACGACGCGCAGGCTCCGGGCCAGCGTCATTTTGGCGCCCCGGCGGCGCGCCGCTCGATCTCGGCCACCATGGCGGTGAACTGCTCGGTCGCGGTGCTGCGCAGCGCCGCGACGCCGATCAGCGGCGGCAGCTCGAAATCCGGCTCGATCTCGCCGACGTATCGGAGCAGCACCGTGCCGTGCTCCGCGTCAGGCTGGATCTCGTAGCGCCCGCTCATGTGCCGCACATTGCCGGCGAGCGCTCGCGAGGAGATCGACTGCGGCGGCCGCTCGGTCACCTCGAGCCGCACCTCGAGCGGAAACGAAAAAACGAGAAAACGCGCTTCTCCGGACTGCTCGACGAGCAGGCGGCTGCCGTCGCGCGAAAGCACCACGCTTTTCGCGATGCCCGGGATGAAGCGCGGCAGATGCTCGTAATCGGTGAGCACTTCCCACACCACGGCTACCGGGGCGCTGATCTGCGCGCGCGCCTGGACCGCGACGCGCTCGCCGCGGCGTTCCGCCTCGACGCTGAGATCTTCGGCCGCGCGCCCCGGCGCGACCTGGACCGCGAGGAGCACGGCCACGACACACGAAATGCTCCACGGCTGCACGCGTTCTACGTTATCACAGCGCCCTCGCCCAGCATGACGATGGCGTCGCGGTTGGACCAGGAGAAGCAGCGCAGCGCCGCCTCGCGCCATGGCAGCCACGCGAAGTCCGTGTGCTCGCCGGGAGCGAGCGTCACCGGCGCGCGCCGCGGCAGCGCGAGGCTCAGGACATGCTCGGTGTTGTAGGTCACGCCCGGGCCGAAGCGATGGCGCCACTGCTGGTAGATCTCGAAGGTATACGCGAGCTTCCAGCGCCGCAAGCTGCCGCGCGCCGCGTCGATCCCGGTCTCTTCCCGCAGTTCGCGCGCCGCGGCGGCATCGACGCCTTCGTCGCCGCGTTCCAGCGATCCGGTCACCGATTGCCAGAATCCGGGATGCGTCGCACGCTCGATCAGCAGCACCTCGAGATCGGCGGTATGCACCACCACCAGTACCGATTCCGGCAGCTTGAAGCTCATGACCCGCGAAACAGCTCGGGCAGGGAAAGCTTGCGCGCGGGATCGATGAACACCGCAAAAAACGGTTTGCCGCGGCCGGCCCAGAACTCGGCGCTCGAAGCGAGGACGTCGATCAGGATGCCGAGCCGGTCCTGGTCGAGAGCCTCGCAATTGCGCAAGACCAGCACGGTCCCGCCCGCCTTGCGCCACGACAGGTCGCTCAGGCAATCTTCGAGCGCGTCCCAGTTGCGCCCGAACCACTCTGGAAAGTCGAGCGAGCTTGCCAGGACGCCAAACACGTCGCTGGATAATTCGATCGGCACCACATCGAGGGGCGATCCCTGTGTCGCCTCGAGGATCGCCGCGTTGCTTCCCGCGCGGTAAACGCCCGAGCGGGCAGCGTCCTGCAGGCGCTCAAGCAGCTTGCCCATTATTCGATGATCCTCTTGAACGTGCGGTAGTGGTCTTCGGTGTAATAGAACTCGCCGCCGCGGCCGGCGACGATGCGCCGCGCGCCGCGGTCGCGCGCTCCCGGCGTCGGCACCGTATACTCGCGGTAATAGCCGCGCCCGCGCTTCGGCAAATGGGCTTCGCGGTTGCCGAATGTCCGGCCGTCACTGGGGTATGAGAACGGGCCGCCCGCCTTGATTTGCTCCAGCGCCTGACGCGCCTCGGGGGGTAACTCGGCAGTGCGGACATCCCCGGAAGACGCGAGAACTGCAGCGACGCAGAAAATCGCAAGCGCGGCAAACGCTCGCCTCAAGCCTTGGGCTTCTCCCGCAGCCGCAAGCCGAGCTCGCGCAGCTGCTTCTCGTCCACCGGGCTGGGCGCCTGGACGAGAAGGTCCTGCGCGCGCTGCGTCTTCGGGAAGGCGATGACGTCACGGATCGATTCCGCGCCGGCCATCAGCGTGACCAGGCGATCGAGGCCGAACGCGATGCCGCCGTGCGGCGGCGCGCCGTACTGGAGGTTCTCGAGCAGGAAGCCGAACTTCGCTTTCGCCTCTTCCGCCGAGATGCCGAGCGCCTGGAATACCTTGGACTGCACCTCGGCGCGGTGAATCCGAACCGAGCCGCCGCCGATCTCCCAGCCGTTCAGCACCAGGTCGTAGCCCTTCGCCAGCGCCTTGCCGGGGTCCGCGGCGAGCCGCTCCTCGTGCCCGTCCTTGGGCGAGGTAAACGGATGGTGCATCGCCGACCAGCGCTTTCCCGCCTCGTCCCATTCGAACATCGGGAAGTCCACCACCCACAGCGCTCGCCAGCCCTTTTCGACCAGGCCCTTGTCCTGGCCAAGCCGCACGCGCAGCGCGCCGAGCGAGTCGTTGACGATCCTGGCCTTGTCCGCCGCGAAGAAGATGAAGTCGCCGGCTTGCGCCCCAGTGCGCGCGACGATCTCTTTCAGGACGTTCTCCGGCAGGAACTTGACGATGGGCGACTGCAGGCCCTCCGGGTTCACCTTGATGTAGGCGAGTCCCTTTGCGCCGTACGTCGCGACGAACTGCGCGTAGTCGTCGATCTCCTTGCGCGTGAGTTCCGCGGGAACGCGCAAGGCGGCGACGCGTCCGCCCGTGAGATCGGCGGCCTGGCGGAACACCTTGAAGTCGACCGATTTCATGAGATCGGTGAGCTCGGTCAGCTCGAGCGGCACGCGCAGGTCCGGCTTGTCGGAGCCGTAGCGCGCAATGACTTCGGCGTAGGAAAGGCGCGGGAAGGGGTCGGGCAGGTCGACGCCGAGGACGTCGCGGAACACCCCGCGGATCAATCCTTCCATCAGCTCCTGGATCGCGCGCTCGCCGAGGAACGAGGTCTCGACGTCGATCTGCGTGAATTCCGGCTGCCGGTCGGCGCGCAGGTCCTCGTCGCGGAAGCAGCGCACGATCTGGTAATAGCGGTCGAAGCCGGCGACCATCAGCAGCTGCTTGAACAGCTGCGGCGACTGCGGCAGCGCGTAGAACTCGCCGGGATGGACCCGGCTGGGCACGAGATAGTCGCGCGCGCCTTCGGGCGTCGAGCGCGTGAGCATCGGCGTCTCGATGTCGATGAAGCCGTGCGCATCGAGGTAGTCGCGCACTGCCATCGCCACGCGGTAGCGCAGGCGCAGGTTCCTCTGCATCGGCTCGCGGCGCAGGTCGAGCACGCGGTGCGTGAGGCGCGTGATCTCCGAGAGATTCTCGTCGTCGAGCTGGAACGGCAGCGGCGCCGCCGCATTGAGGATCTCGACCTCGTGCGCCAGCACTTCGATCTCGCCGGAGCGCAGCTCGGGATTGACCGTTCCCTCGGGCCGCCGCCGCACTTTGCCGGTCACCCTGAGCACGAACTCGTTGCGCACCCGCTCGGCGGCCTGGAAGGCTTCGGCGCGGTCGGGATCGCAGACCACCTGCGCCAGTCCCTCGCGGTCGCGCAGGTCGATGAAGATCACGCCGCCGTGGTCGCGGCGCCGGTGCGCCCAGCCGCACAGCGTGACGCTGCGATCGACCAGCGCGGCGTCGAGCTCGCCGCAGTAATGAGTCCGCATCTACTTGTTTTCGAAAGGCGGGACTACGCCCATCGAAATGACGTACTTCAACGCCTGGTCGACGGTCATGTCGAGCTCGATCGCGTCCTTGCGGGCGACGACGACGAAATAGCCGCCGGTGGGGTTCGGGGTCGTCGGCACGTACACGCTCAGCGAATCGGCCGGGACGTGGTTGGCGAGGTCGCCGCCGGGCGTCCCGGTCTGGAAGGCGATGGTCCACATGCCTTCATGCGGCCATTGCACCAGCAGCGCCTTCCTGAACGCCTGCCCGCTCGACGAGAACAGCGTGTCGGAGATCTGCTTGACGCTCGAATAGATGGAGTTGACCACCGGGATGCGGCGCAGCACGGCATTCCACAGCTGCACCAGCCGCGCGCCCAGGAAGTTGGTCGCGAGCAGGCCGGTGACGAAAACGATGACCAGGGTAAAGATGGCACCCAGCCCCGGCACGTGGACGCCGATCCAGCTTTCGGTCTGCAGCGCGACCGGCAGCAGCAGCAGCGACTGGTCGAGGGTGTCGAAGATGAACTTCAGCACCCAGATCGTGATGATCAAGGGGATCCAGATGAGCAGCCCGGTGATGAAGTATTTCTTCACGGCTCCGGAAACAAAAAGGCCCGGCTCGCGCCGGGCCGGTTGGCTCGTTGGTGTTTACTCAGTCAGTGGTGCAGGCCGCCTTCTTCGGCTCGGCTTTCGTTTCGGTTTTCGTCTCGGTCTTGGTTTCGGTCTTCGTTTCGGTCTTGGTCTCGATCTTCGCTTCGGGCTTCTTTTCGGCAGATTTCTTGAAGTCAGTGGCGTACCAGCCGGTGCCTTTCAACTGGAAGCCGGCCGCGCTGAGCAGCTTCTGAAACGTCACCTTGCCGCAGGCCGGGCACTTGGTGAGCGCCGGCTCGGAGGCCTTCTGCAGGAACTCTTCCTGGTGGCCACACTGCTTGCAGCGGTATTCGTAGATCGGCATGGTCAAAACCCCTGGATGGCGATTATATCGCTGATTTTGGGGGGAAAAGCCCGAGATCAAGGGGCCGTCACTCGGCATTTCCCTCGATCATGCCGAACTCTGCGGGAAAGCTGGCGTAAAAGACCCGCACCTGCTCGCGCCGCAGCAAGCCGAGCAGGGTCTGCGCCTGTTCATCGCTCAGCAGGAATTCGACCTCGACCGTGAGATCGCCGGCCAGCTCGAAGAAATGCTGCTCGTGCAGCACGCCGTGGCGGCCGTAGCCGGCGATCGCGCGAAAGGCAGAGCCGCCGTGAATCCCCGCCTTCTTGGCCGTCTCGAGCAGCCATTCGTAGAGCAGGATCCCGCGGTGCTTGCGGTTCTCGTGCACATAGAAGCGCAGACAGCTGCCCTTCATGATTACCTCAGGATAAGGCGCATCGAGCCAATGCCTGCGAAGGTCATGACGATGGAGCCGACCACATGCGCACCGACGAGCGCCGCAGTCCACCCGAGCTGCTGGCGGCCCAGCAGCGTCGCCGCCTCCCCGGAAAAGGTCGAGAACGTGGTGAGCCCGCCGAGAAAGCCGGTGGTGATCAGCAAGCGCGCTTCCGGCGGCAGCGCCTCGAAGTGCGACAGCACGGCAAGCGCGATGCCCATCAGATAGCCGCCGATCAGGTTGGCGGCCAGCGTGCCGAGCGGCAGCGTCGGAAACACGGGATTGAAAACGATGCCGAGCCACCAGCGCAGCCAGGCGCCCGCGGCGGCGCCGCTTCCAACCGCCAACAAGCCGAGAACGTTCACTTCAGAACGGAATGTCGTCTTCCATGTCGTCGAACTTGCCGGCGGGCTTCTTGGCGGCCGGCTTGGCCTCGGCGGCCTTGGCCTCGGTGGCCTTGGCCTCGGCGCGCTGCCCCGCGGGCTCGCGCGGCTCGCCGGAGCCGGCGCGCGGCCCCAGCATCTGCATGACGTCGCCGCGGATCTCGGTCGAGTAGCGGTCCTGCCCCTCCTTGTCCTGCCACTTGCGCGTGCGCAGGCTTCCCTCGACGTAGACCTGGGAGCCCTTCTTCAGGTACTCGCCCGCGACCTCCGCCAGGCGCCCGAAAAAGGCGATGCGGTGCCACTCGGTCGCCTCCTTCATCTCGCCGCTCGTCTTGTCCTTCCAGCGGTCGGTCGTCGCCACGCGGATATTCGTCACCGCGTCGCCGCTCGGCGTGTAGCGGGTCTCCGGGTCGGCGCCCAGGTTGCCGACGATGATGACCTTGTTCACCGATGCCATGTCATACCTCCCCCGCGATCAGTTTGCGCACCCTGCTCTCGTCCCATTGCCCGGTGACGACCTTGAGGCGCGCGATGCGTTCCTGCGCCAGCACCTCGGCTTCGCGCACGCCGCGCACTCGCGCAAGCGCCTCGTCCAGGCCTTCCACATTAACACCGGACGCTATCGACAACGTCAAACTCGAAAGTTCGTTGACCGCGGGCCGCAGCGGCTTCATGCCTGCCGCCACCGCCAGCCAGACGGCGCACAGCGCCGCGCAGGCCCAGAACACCCCGGTCGCACCATGATCCCTGCCGATCCAGCCGCCGAGCAATCCGCCGAAGAAAACCCCCAGCGTCTGGGTGGTGTTGTACACGCCGATCGCGACGCCGCGGCCGCGTGAAGGCGCGAGGCGCGAGACGAGCGAGGGCAGCATCGCCTCGAGCAAGTTGAAGGCGACAAAAAAAGCGAGCATCAGCGCAGCGAGCACCGCGAGGCTGCCCGCTTTCGTCGCGGCGAGGCCCGCCTCGACCGCGAGCAGCAGCGCGACGCCGCCAAGCAGGACCGGCTTCGGCCGGTTGCGCCGGTCGGCGTAGAGGACAGGCGGGACCATGAGAGCGAAAGAAACGAGCACCACCGGCAAGTAAAGCTTCCAGTGATGCGGCAGCTCGAGCCCGGCATCCACGACGAGCGGTGGCACCACGACGAACATCGCGTAGAGAACGACGTGCAGCACGAAGATGCCGGCGTTCAATCGCAGCAGCTCCGCGTCGAAAAGTCGCCCGCCGCCTTCTTCCTGCGGTTTTTTCCCCCGCATGGCGGGCGGGGCTGGAACCTGGAACTTTACGACCCAGATCGCCGCAAGCGACAGCAACCCGGTGAGCGCGAAGATGCCATCCATGCCGATGGCGCGGTACAGCAGCGGCGCGCCGATCAGCGAGAGAGCGAACATCGATCCGATCGTGGCGCCGATCATCGCCATGATCTTGGTCCGGTGCTGCTCGCGCGTCAGGTCAGCGGCGAGCGCCATGGCCACCGAATTGATCGCACCGGCCCCCTGCAGGGTCCGCGCCGCGATGGCGGTCCAGATGTCGTGCGCCGCAACGCCCAGGAAACTGCCCGCGGCAAAGATGACCAGACCGGTATAGAGGGCCGGCTTTCTCCCCCATCGATCCGATGCCAGGCCGAAGGGAATCTGCAGAATTCCCTGCGACAGGCCGTACGCCCCGAGCGCGATGCCGACCAGCGCAAGGTCGCCGCCGCCCTTCAGCTCCGCCGCGTGCACGGCGAACACCGGGAGAATGAAGAACAAGCCGAGCATGCGCAGGCCGTAGACGCTGGCGAGGCTCGCGCCGGCGCGCAGTTCTGCGCCGCTCATGCGGTCGGGGAGCATGGGGAAGTATCGGCGGGAATGCGAAACGCGCTATAGTAGCAAGTTTACTTTCCGGCTCCCCCGATGGACAGCATCCGCATCCGCGGAGCGCGCACGCACAATCTGAAGAATCTCAGCCTCGAGCTGCCGCGCAACCGGCTCGTGGTCATCACCGGCCTCTCGGGCTCTGGCAAGAGCTCGCTCGCTTTCGACACGCTGTACGCGGAAGGCCAGCGGCGCTATGTCGAGTCGCTGTCGGCCTACGCGCGCCAGTTCCTGCAGCTGATGGAAAAACCCGACGTCGACCTGATCGAGGGCCTGTCGCCCGCAATCGCCATCGAGCAGAAGGCGGCGAGCCATAACCCGCGCTCCACCGTCGGCACCGTGACCGAGATCCACGACTATCTGCGGCTGCTGTACGCGCGCGTCGGCACGCCTTACTGCCCGGAGCACAACCTGGCGCTGCAGGCGCAGACCGTGGCGCAGATGGTGGACCAGGTGCTCGCGCTGCCCGAGGACACCAAGCTCATGATCCTCGCGCCGGTGATCGCGCGGCGCAAGGGCGAGCAGGCCGAGCTGCTCGATGAGCTGCGCGCGCAGGGCTTCACGCGCGTGCGCGTCGACGGCAGAGTGCACGAGCTCGACGCCGCGCCGCGCCTGTCGAAGAACGTGAAGCACTCGGTGGACGTGGTGATCGATCGGCTTCGCGTGCGCGCCGACGCCAAGCAGCGCCTCGCCGAATCCTTCGAGACCGCGCTGCGGCACGCCGACGGGCGCGCACTCGTCGTCGAGACCGACAGTGGAAAGGAACATCTGTTCTCCGCCAAGTTCTCGTGCCCGCTGTGCGATTACGCGCTGCCCGAGCTCGAGCCGCGCCTGTTCTCGTTCAACAACCCGATGGGCGCCTGCCCGCGCTGCGACGGCCTGGGCGCGATCGAGTTCTTCGACCCCAAGCGCGTCGTCGCGCATCCGAATTTGTCGCTGGCGAGCGGCGCGATCCGCGGCTGGGACCGCAGGAACCACTTCTATTACTCGATGCTGCAGTCGCTCGCCGGGCACTACGGCTTCGACGTCGAGCAGCCGTGGGAGCTGCTCGACGAAAAAGTACAGGAGCTGATCCTCTCCGGCTCCGGGCAGGAGAAGATCGCTTTCACCTATCTGAGCGAGCGCGGCCGCAGCACCGTCAAGGAGCACGCCTTCGAAGGCGTGATCCCCAACCTCGAGCGCCGCTACCGCGAAACCGACTCGAGCGTCGTGCGCGAGGAGCTGGCCAAGCACCTCAACACGCGCGTCTGCCCTGAATGCGGCGGCTCGAGGCTGCGGCGCGAAGCCCGGCATGTCAGGATTTTGGACAAGACTCTGTTCGAGGTGTCGGGCTGGCCTCTGCGGAAAACTCTCGACTTTTACAAAAACCTAAAACTCGATGGTGCGCGTGGCCGGGTCGCCGAGCGCATCGTGCGCGAGATCGCCAACCGCCTCGAGTTCCTGGTCAACGTCGGGCTCGATTACCTGGCGCTCGAGCGCTCCGCCGAGACGCTGTCGGGAGGCGAGGGGCAGCGCATACGGCTGGCGAGCCAGATCGGCTCCGGCCTCACCGGCGTCATGTACGTGCTCGACGAGCCCTCGATCGGACTGCACCAGCGCGACAATGCGCGCCTGATCGAGACGCTGAAGCGCCTGCGCGACCTCGGCAACTCGGTGATCGTGGTCGAGCACGACGCCGAAGCGATCCGCGCCGCCGACCACGTCGTCGACATGGGGCCGGGCGCGGGCGAGGCCGGCGGGCACATCGTCGCGGAAGGCCCTCCTTCGGAAATCATTGCAAATCCACAGTCGCTCACCGGGCGCTATCTGGCCGGCGCGCTGACCATCGAGGTGCCGCGGCTGCGCAACCGGCCGAACTCCAATCGCCTGGTCGTGCGCGGCGCGACCGGCAACAACCTGAAGGGCATCGATCTCGCGCTGCCGCTCGGGCTGCTGGTGTGCGTGACTGGTGTTTCGGGCTCGGGCAAATCCACGCTCATCAACGACACGCTCTATGCGGCGGTCGCGCGCAGCCTCTACGGCAGCGCCGCCGAGCCGGCGCCGCACGCTTCGATCGCCGGCCTGGAGCACCTCGACAAGGTGATCAGCGTCGACCAGAGCCCGATCGGCCGCACGCCGCGCTCCAACCCTGCAACCTATACGGGATTGTTCACGCCGATGCGGGAATTGTTCGCCGGCGTGCCCGAGGCACGCTCGCGAGGCTACGACGCTGGGCGCTTCTCGTTCAACGTCAAGGGCGGCCGCTGCGAGGCCTGCCAGGGCGATGGCGTCACCAAGGTCGAGATGCACTTCCTGCCCGACATCTACGTCGCCTGCGACGTGTGCCACGGCAAGCGCTACAACCGCGAGACGCTGGAGGTGCGCTACAAGGGCCGCAACATCCACGAAGTGCTGGAGATGACGGTGAGCGAGGCGGCCGGCTTCTTCTCCGCGGTCCCGGCGATCGCCAGAAAGCTGCAGACCCTGCTCGACGTCGGGTTGGGCTATGCGCGGCTGGGCCAGTCGGCGACCACGCTCTCGGGCGGCGAGGCGCAGCGCGTGAAGCTGTCGCTCGAGCTCTCGAAGCGCGACACCGGGCGCACGCTGTACATCCTCGACGAGCCGACCACCGGCCTGCATTTCCACGACATCAAGCTGCTGCTCGAAGTACTACATCGGCTGCGCGACGCCGGCAACTCGGTGGTGGTGATCGAGCACAACGTCGATGTCATCAAGACCGCCGACTGGATCGTCGACCTCGGCCCCGAAGGCGGCGACGGCGGCGGCCGGCTCGTCGCCGAGGGGACGCCGGAGCAGGTCGCGGCGAACAAGGCGAGCCACACCGGCCAGTCCCTGCGCCAGGCGCTGGGCGTCAAGCCGGGCGAGCCGCGGCGGCGCGCGGCGGCTTGATATGTTGCTAAACGGCAAGTAGGGCGTCGCCGCGCCAGGCGAGGTGCTTCTGGTGATACTGCGCCAGGCCCTCGCGGTGGCCGATGGAAACCAGGGTCGTGTTGGGCAGGCGCTCGCGCAATAACCGGTAGAGCACGGCCTGGTCCTCCTCGGGCAGCGACGCCGTCGCCTCGTCGAGGAACAGCCAGTCGGGCCGGTTGAGCAGAGCGCGCGCGAAGGCGAGCCGCTGCTGCTCGCCGCCCGACAGGACCTGCGCCCAGTTCTCGCTGCGCCCGAGGTCGTTCGCGAGAGATCCGAGACCGACCGCGCGCAGCGCTTCCTTCACTCCTTCGTCGGGACAGGTGGCCGCATCGTTCGGATAGCAAACCGCATGCTTCAGCGAGCCGACCGGCAGGTAGGGCTTCTGCGGCAGGAACAGCAGCCGCGCGCCTTTCGGCAGCTTGATGCGGCCCTTCCAGTAGGGCCAGATCCCGGCGAGCGCGCGGAACAGCGTCGACTTCCCGGCTCCCGAGGGACCGGTCACGAGGACATGCTCGCCGGGCTTGAGCTCGATGGTCGCCGAGGAGAGCAGCGGCCTGCCTTGGGGAAGCTCCAACTCCAGATTTTCAATTTTCAATCCTTCACCAGGTACTTCGTTGCGCTCGCCATGCATCCGCTCCGCCTTCTCGCGGGCTTTCTCCAGGGACGCGGCAAAACCGGTCAGCCGGTCGACGGTGGCCTTCCATTCGGCGAAGCTCGGGTAGATGTCGATGAACCAGGAGAGCGACTCCTGCACCTGGCCGAAGGCCGACGCAGTCTGCATCAGCCCGCCCAGCTGGATCGCGCCCGAGAAATAGCGCGGCGCGGCGACGACGAAGGGGAACACGATCGCCAGCTGCGCGTACGACACGGTGAAGAAGTTCAGCTGCTTCTGCTTGCGCATGATTCCCCACCAGTTGGCGATCACGCTGGCGAAGCGCTTGCGAAAGTTGCCCAGCTCCTCGTTCTCGCCGCTATAGAGCGCGACGCCTTCGGCGTTCTCCCGCAGGCGCACCAGCGAGAAGCGGTAATCCGCCTCGTAGCGCTGCTGGTTGAATTGCAGGCCGATGAGCGGCTTGCCGATGGTGTGGGTGAGCAGGCTGCCCCCGCCGGCGTAGAGGATCGCGAACCAGACCATGTAGCCCGGGATCGAGACGCCGGCCAGCTCGAGCGCTCCGGAAAGCATCCACAGAATGCCGATGAACGAGGCCAGCGTCACCACCGCCGAGAGCAGCCCCAGCCCTGGGTGA
>Ga0209157_1002951_pt1 | contig 13288 bp, 13 predicted proteins | sample GraSoiAngelo_135_FD_185892 | JGI IMG/M metagenome (GOLD analysis project Ga0209157, IMG submission 185892) | Grasslands soil microbial communities from the Angelo Coastal Reserve, California, USA - 14_0929_05_40cm (SPAdes) (version 2) | ecosystem: Environmental > Terrestrial > Soil > Grasslands ... | reverse complement strand
CGGGCGGAAAGCCTGGTTGAGATCGAGCCCGGCGGGATTAAACGGGTCCTGCGGCGCTATCCAGGGCGCGGCGAGCGCGGCGCCGACGCAAGCGAGCGTCACCAGCGCCGCGGCGACGGCGACCGGGGACCTGCGGAAGCTCCAGGCGAGATCGTGCTCGCGCAGACGCAGCCAGGCGAGGCGAAGGATCAGTCCACCCTCGTGAAGCGCGCTTCCGGCCGGTCGTCGGCGCGGTGCACGGTCGAGACGCTCTTCTTCATGGCCCAGGGCCGCAGCTGGTGGTGCAGCGGCACGTAATAGGCGTTGTCGCGCGTCGCCACGAGCGCCTCGCGCAGCAGAGCGTCGCGCTTCTTGAGATCGGTCGTGATCTTAATGGCGTCGATGATCGCATCGAGCCGCGCGTCGCTCACGCGTCCGCAGTTGAAGCTGCCGTCCGCGCCCGTGGTCTGCGTGCGCACCAGCGACTGCAGCGTATAGAGCGCGTCGAAGGTCGCGACGCCCCAGCCGAGCATGTAAGCGCTCGTGTCGTGCTTCAGGATCTTGGGGATGAAAGTCGCGAACGGCATGGCGTTGAGCTTCACGCCGAGGCCGACGCGCGCCCACATGCCGACCAGCGCCTGGCAGATCTTCTCGTCGTTCACATAGCGGTTGTTCGGGCAGTCGAGCGTGAACTCGAAGCCGTTGGGGTAGCCCGCCTCGGCGAGCAGCTTCTTCGCGCCGCCGACGTCGTACGGCCAGGGCTGGTCGAGCTCCTTGGTATGCCCGTGCACGCCGGGGGCCACCATCAGGCCGGCTGGGATCGACAGGCCGCGCATGGTCACGCGCTTGATCGCCTCGCGGTCCACGGCCATGTTCAGGGCCCGCCGTACTCTGACGTCCTTGAACGGGTTCCTGCCCTTGACGCTGGAGAAAAGCAGCTCGTCGTTATGCTGATCCAGGCCGATGAAGATGGTGCGCACCTCGGGGCCGTCGATGACCTTGAGCTTGTCGTTCCTGCGCAGCCGATCCACGTCCTGCGTCGGCAGGTCGGTCACCATGTCGACGTCGCCTGAAAGCAGCGCCGAGACGCGGGTGGCGTCGGCCTTGATCGGCGTATAAGTGAAGTCGCTGACGTTGCCGTCGTGCTTGCCCCACCAGTTCTTGTTGACGGTGAAAACGATCTGCTTGTCCGGCTCCCACCCCTTGAGAATGTAGGGGCCGGTGCCGTTCGCGTTGCGCGAGGCATACGTCTCCTCGCGCGCCTTGTAGTCCTGGATATTCTGCGAGCGGGTCTTCTCCGCCCAGGATTTGCTCATGATGCGGAAATCGATGATGTTCCTCAGCAGGATCGGATTGGGCCCGGCGAGGATGAAATCGACCGTGTAATCGTCGATCTTCTTCACCTCGCTCACCCCGGCGACGTAGATCTGCATCGTGCCCTGCGGCTGGCGGATGCGTCCGAACGAGAACACCACGTCATCGGCCGTGAACGGCGAGCCGTCGTGAAACTGCACGCCTTTTCTCAAGCTGAAGCGCCAGTGCGTCGGGGAGATTTCCTGCCAGCTTGTGGCGAGCGCCGGCTCGACGTTGTAGTTGCGGTCGTAGCGCGTCAATCCTTCATAGACGTGCATCGTCATGGTGAGCGTGGTGGCATGATTCTGCGAATGCGGGTCGAAGGTGAGGATGTCGTTCTGCGCCGCCCAGCGGAGGTTCGCAGCCTGGGCGGAAGCCCCGAGCAGCACGGAAACGAGCAGCGGGAGGAATCTCATGGGCTATTCCCTTATGCAGGCTGAATGCGAAGCCGCGGATCGACCGCGTAGTACAGCAGGTCGACGACCAGATTGATGACCACGAAAAAAAGCGCCGCCAGGCACAGGTAGGCCGCCATCACCGGGACGTCGGCGAAGTTCACCGCCTGGATGAACAGCAGCCCGAGCCCCGGCCACTGGAACACCGTTTCCGTGATGATCGCGAAGGCGATGATCGATCCGAGCTGCAGGCCCGTGATCGTGATCACCGGCACCAGCGTGTTCTTGAGCGCATGGCGGAAGTGCACTGCCCGGTCGGTGAGGCCGCGGGCGCGCGCGAAGCGGATGTAGTCGGTGCGCAGGACCTCGAGCATCTCGGCGCGCGTCAGGCGCTGGATCAGGGTCATCTGGAACAAGCCCAGCGTGATCGCGGGCAGCACGAGCGCCTTCAGCCCCGAGGCGGTGAGAAGGCCGGTGGTCCACCAGCCGATGGCGAGCGTCTCGCCGCGCCCGAAGGACGGCAGCCAGCCGAGCTGCACCGAGAACACGAGGATCAGCAGGATGCCGATCAGGAATGTCGGCAGCGAAACGCCGATCAGCGACAGCGCCAGCAGCAGCTGGGACAGCCACGCACGCGGCCTGAGCGCGGTATACACGCCCATCGCGATGCCAGCGACGAGAGCGAGCAGCGCGGCGACCAATGACAGCTCCAGGGTGGCAGGCAGCCGCTCGACGATGAGCGCCGATACCGGGCGCATCTGCCGCAGCGAGAGGCCGAATTCCCCCTGCACCGCGCGCTCGACGAAGCTCGCGTACTGCACGTAGAAGGGCTGATCCAGGCCGAGCAGCCGCGTCACCCGCTCGCGGTCCTGCGGGGTCGCATCCTGGCCGAGCATGAACAGCACCGGATCGCCGACGAAGCGGAACAGCGCGAAGGCGATCAGCCCGACTGCCAGCATCACGACCACGGCCTGGGCGAGACGACGAAGAATGAATGCGAGCATGGGGGATTCTACTTGCGGGCCAGCGCGCTTTTCTTCCACAGCTCCCACGGCCGCTCGAGCGTGCCGCGATTGGCGGCGCTCGCGCGCCGGCCCTCCTCGTCGCTGAGGAATTCGATCGGGCCCTCGAGCTGCCCGGCCTGCAGCTGGAGCCGCGCGTTCATCTGGGTGTAGATGGCGCGGAACACCGCCTCCGGCACGCTGTCGCCGACCACGGTCATGCCATGGCCGCGCATCAGGACGCAACTGCGTCCGCCCAGCGTGCCCGCCAGAGCCCGCCCGAGCGGCCGGTCGCGTATCAGGAGATCGTTCTCGGCGCGTACCGCCCGGATTTCAAACACCGGCGCCCCGGACCACAGGAAAGAACCCATGTGGTAGATCGGACGCAGCCCGGTGCGCGTGACGCCGAACGGGATCACCGCAGCCGAATGGCTATGCACGACCGCCATCACGTCAGGGCGCGCGCGGTAGATCTCGCCATGAATGTAGCGTTCGATGAATCCCTTCCGCCGCTCGCCCGGCAGCGGCTCGCTGTCCGCGTCGAGCTCCATCATGTCCGCCGCCGCGACCAGCGCCGGGGCGCGCGAGCGCGACATGAAGAAGCGCTCCGGGCGGCGGTCGCTGCGTGCACTGACATGGCCGTAGGCGTCGAGCACTTCGTGCGCGGCGAGCACACGGCTCGCGGCGACGAGATCCTGAATCAGCGAGCGGCTCGCCGACAGCTTGGGCATCAGCGCCTCGCCGGCGATCCGCTCATGCTGCTGTCATAGCCCGGAACCACGCGCACGTCGACGACGCAGACATTGCCTTCGCGTACGAGCTCAACGGCCCTTTCGAGCGACGGCTTCAGCTCGGCGAGATCGGTCACCGGCCCGATGCCGAACGCACCCTGCGCGCCGGCCATCGACGCGAGGTCGATGCCGGGCTCGTCGATGCGCTGGCCGATCCACTTGTTCTCGATCGGCCGGCCGCGCTCGTGCGCTATGCGCTCCTGGTGGAGCTCGTCGTTGTAGAAGGAGCGGTTGTTGGCGACGATGAACAGGCACGGGATGCGATAGTGCGCGGCGGTCCACAGCGCCGTGACCCCCATCAGGAAATCGCCGTCGCCGAGAATCCCCGCCACCATCCGGCCGCTGTCCTTGAGCGCGAGCGCAGCCCCCACGATCATGCCCGGGCCCGCGCCGACGCCACCGCCGCCGTCGCTGCCAAGGTAGTCGAACGGGTGCTTGAAGTGGCGGTAGGCGCCGTTCCATCCCAGGGGCAGGCGTGCCAGGCAAACGTTCAGCCCGGCGGTCGCTGTGTTGAACCCGTCCGCCAGCGCGCGCAGGGAAAGTGTTTTATCGGTCGTTGTTTCCTCGGCCCGCTGTTGCTCCGCCGCCGCGGCGCGCGGCTCCACGGCCTCCAGCAGAAGAGGAACGACCGCGTCCGGCTCGCACATCAGGTAAACGTCGGCTGGCGGCAAGCCCTGGTGGTCCATGCTCCAGCCGCGATGCGCATGCGCATCGGGCGAGACGAGAATCACCTTGGCCCCGACCGGCGCGTCGCCCCACGCCTGCTTCAGCGCGCCGGCGGTGTCGATCCAGTCCAGCGACAGCACCACGTCGGCTTCACGCAGCACCTCTCTGGCATTCTCATGCAGGAACGTCGCCGGCGGCGCGGCGTGCAGAGGATGATCGGTAGGAAACGAGGCGCCCGCTTTAAGGTCGGTCAAGACGCCTGCTTGCAGCCTTTCCGCGAGCGCGACGCGGGATTTCCAGCCTGCCCCGGTGCGCGCGACGCGGCCGGCGAGGATCACCGGGTGCTCCGCCGCCGAGAGAAGCTGCGCCGCAGCCTCGACCAATTCGGCCTTGGGCAAAACCGCTTCCGGCGCGCGATAACGGCTCACCTCGGGCAACGGCGGGAGCGGCCCGATCTTCGTCTCCTGCAGCGCGGCGTCGAGATTGACGTACGTAGGCCCGCGCGGCGCGGTGTTGGCAATCTGCGCGGCGCGCAGCAGCGCCTCGTAGGCGGCGGGCACCGACGCCGGCTGGTTGTCCCACTTGGTGTAGTCGCGCACCAGTGCGCCCTGGTCCGATGAGGTATGGATCCAGTCGATCCAGGGCCTGCGCCGCGCCGCGTCCCATGGCCCGGTGGCGCCGAGGATCAGCATCGGCACGCGATCGCACCAGGCATTGAAGATCGCCATCGTGGCGTGCATCAGCCCGACGTTCGAGTGCAGCGCCACGCCCATCATGCGGCCCGAGGCCTTCGCGTAGCCGTGCGCGATGGCGACCGCCGACTCCTCGTGCAGGCAGAGCAGCAGCTGCGGCCGCTCGTTGCCGAGATAGTTCACCAGGCTGTCGTGCAGGCCGCGGAAGCTGGCGCCCGGGTTGAGCGCGATATAAGGAATGTCGAGCGCGCGCAGCAGCGCGGCGATCGCATCGCTTCCCCAGATCTCGTTCTGCTTGGCAGAGGCTACCGGACGCTCATTCTCCATGGATGCTCGCCTCCCGAATGAGCGTTCCCCATTTGGCGTTGTCTTCGCGGATGAAGCGCGCAAATTCGGCCGGCGAGCTGGTGACGATCTCGATGCCTTGCGACGCAAGCCGCGATTTCAATTCCGGGGCGTTGAGGATCCTGACGACTTCCGCGTTCACTTTCGCAATGATGTCCGAAGAAACCCGGGCAGGCATGAATAGCCCAAGCCATGGATCGAGGGCATAACCCGGAACGCCGGCTTCGGCGATGGTCGGCACGCCGCCCAGGTTCGGGAAGCGCGCGGGCGCCGTGCTGCCGAGGAGCCGCAGCTTGCCGTCCTTGATATGCGGCAGGAGGGTGTTCGCTGCGCCGATCCACACCTGGATGCGCCCCGGGAGCAGATCGGCAACAGCCGGGGCTGCTCCCTTGTACGGCACATGGTTCATCCTGGTGCCGGTGAGCATCTGGAACAGCGTCGCACCAAGGTGCTGCGGGCTGCCGTTGCCGGAGGAGCCGAAGTTGAGCTGGCCGGGCCGCGCTTTCGCGTAGGCGATCAGCTCCTGCACCGACGAAACCGGCACGCTCGGAGGAACAACGAGCAGAAACTGGATGCGCGCCACCTCGGTAACGGGGGCGAAGTCGGTGAGCGGATCGAAGGGCGGTTTGCCCAGGTAGGGGTTGACGGAGAAGACGTTGTCGGGAGCGAGCAGCCATGTGTAGCCGTCGGGCGCGCTCTTCGCCACCAGTTCGGCGCCGATGTTCTGGCTGCCGCCGGGCCGGTTTTCCACCACCACCGGCTGCGGCCAGACGTTCTGCAGCCCGGCGGCGATCGAGCGCGCGATGGTGTCGGGCGAGCCGCCGGGGGTCAGCGGAACGATGATCCGGATCGGACGCTCGGGAAAGCCTTGCGCTGCAGCAATCGATGCCGTTACGGCGAGCGCTGCACAGACAATCGATCGCGCAAACACTTGTCGGCCCCCTTCCAGTCGTTCCACCTTCCAGCTTACCGCGGGCGGGGCGTTGTGCAAGAATGATTCCGCGTCTCAATCGGGGAGAAACAATGCTTATCCACTTGTATCGCTTCATTGCAGCGGCTCTTCTTTGTTCGGTGCTTCCGGCCTGGGCCCAGAAAGACATGCCCGAAGCAAGCGGAAAGGCGCTGGTCGACGCCCAGTGCAACAGCTGCCATGCCCTTACCGCTCGCACCGGTTCCGGATACACGCCCGAGGACTGGAAGACCGTCATGCGCATGATGATTAACCACGGCGTGAAAATCGCGCCGGATCAGCTTGGGCCCATGACCGACTATCTCGCCAAGACCTTTCCCGTGACAGGCAGACCCGCGGCCGTGCTGGTGCCCGGACCCGTGAAGCTGTCGATGAGGGCATGGCAGGCGGCGACACCGGGATCGAGACCGCACGATCCGCTGGCGGCGCGAGACGGCTCGCTCTGGTACACCGGGCAGATGGCGAATGTGCTCGGCCGCGTCGATCCGAAGACCAGCCAGGTCAAGGAATATCCGCTCAAGACGCCCCACTCGGGGCCGCATGGCCTGGTCGAGGACAAGGCCGGCAACATCTGGTACACGGGAAACACCGGGGCGCTGGTCGGCAAGCTCGACCCGAAAACCGGCAACGTCACCGAGTACAAGATGCCGGACCCGGACGCAAAAGACCCGCACACCCTGATCTTCGATAAGGCCGGCATCCTCTGGTTCACGGTGCAGAACTCCAACCGCATCGGTCGGCTCGATCCGGAGAGCGGCGAGATCAAGCTGCTAACGCCGCCTACGCCGAAGTCGCGCCCCTACGGGATGGCGCTCGACTCCAGGGGCAACCTGTTCGTCGTCCAGTTCGGGACCAACAAAGTGGCCGCCGTCGATCCGAAGACCCTGGCGATCCGCGAGTACACGTTACCGAATCCCGGAGCGCGTCCGCGGCGCATCGCGATCACAAGCGATGACATCGTCTGGTACAGCGACTACTCGCGCGGCTATCTCGGCAGGCTCGATCCGGCGACCGGGAAAGTGACCGAATGGCAATCGCCGAGCGGGCCGAAGTCCGCCCCCTATGGCATCTCGGCGATCAACGATGTCATCTGGTACAGCGAATCCGAGGCCGCGCCGAACACGGTGGTGCGCTTCGATCCCAAGACCGAGAAATTCCAGAGCTGGGCGATTCCGGGCGGCGGCAACATCGTGCGCAATACCGACGTCACCCAGGCCGGCGACTTCGTGCTGGCCAACAGCCTGGTCAACGAGGTGACCCTGGTCAGAATCGCGAAGTGACCGCGTAGCGCCGCGGTCATTTTGTCCGGTTGACCTTGCTTAGGGCTGCCTTCAGCCCCGCGGCAAGCTTTTGAGCATCGTCGTTCGCCCAATAGTGCATGAAGAACAGGCGCGGCTGGTCTTCAAGCATATGGCTATGCAATGCCGTCACCTCGATCCCGTTGTCGCGCAACGTCCTCAATACTGGGTTGACTTCCTCTGCGACCAAAACGAAGTCGCCGGTAATCGCCGCCTTTCCGCCACCCGTGGGCTGGAAGTTGATGACGATGCCTGAGCCCATCGCGATCGGAATCGGCATCCCGCCATCCGTAATGGTCTCGGCGCGCCCGATGTTGAATTGATACACGCCGCCATTCGCAGTGCCTTTGGCCCCGAGCGTTTGCTCTATTGCGGCGGTGTCGATTTCGAGCGGCGGCGGAGAGCCGGCGGCCGCAGGAGCGGCCAACGGAGTCTTGCTCTCCGAAAGCGCCGTGCGCAATACGCCCGCAAGCTTGGCGGGATCGCCATGGCCAAGGAAATGCATGTACATCGTGGCCGGCGAAGAGCGCAGCAGATGATTGTGCAGCGCTGTTATCTCGATGCCGCCCTCGACGAGCTTCTGCATAACGGGGTTGACCTCTTCGTGCGTAAGTACGAGATCGCCCATCACCATGCCGTCGCTGCCCCTCTTCTGGAATGCAAGGTAGGAGCCTAAGGCAAGAGGCGGCTTGATCTGCACGCCGTCGAGCGTAACTTTGAGGTCGCTTCGCCCGAGCCCGACGCGGTATACGCCGCCGGGCATTTCCGTGCCGGACCTGCCAAGGGCCTTGGCGACCGGCGCCCAGTCGCTATCGGCTCCAAGGACTGAACTGCACAGGCCGATCGTCAACGTAACGCTTGCCAATCGCAAAATGACGCATCTCATGGTATCAACTCCAAAGGTTAGTGGAATCTTAAGCCTTGAGCATCGGAAACACGATCAATCCCGCAACGGCCGCAAGCGCAACGATCACCGGCTCCGGAAGCTTTTTGACTTTCCAGAGGAGCAATAGCGTCACCAGGCAGATGGCGATCGTTGCGATGTCGGTAATCGAGCGCTTGCCCAGAACGATGATCGCCGCGGCGGTGACGCCGTCCACAAACGCGACAATGCCGGGTTTTTTGCCGTGCTTCCTGAAATACGGTGCCGGAATGATCGTAAACAGGTAGCAAGGCAAGAATGTTCCCAGCGCCGCCACCACCGCTCCCGCGAGACCCGCAATCAGGTATCCGATGAAACCGACGGTAATGACGACCGGGCCTGGCGTAATCATCGCAACGGCCACCGCGTCGATGAACTGGCGCTCATTCAGCCAGTGGTGCTCGTTGACTACCCCTCCGTACAGGAACGGCACGATGGCAAGCCCGCTGCCGAACACGAACGCTCCTGCTTCGGCAAAGAAAATCCCGATCTGAAAAAGCTGCGGCCAGTCGACGACCGATGCCACGCCTGCCGCATTGGGCAATTGCGCCGCCAACGCCGCCATCGGAGTGCGGCCTTTGCCAAACAAACCCTTCGGTGGCGCTCTGACCAGCCAGGCCAGAAGACCCGAGACGAGAAATATCCACACAATTTCGGATTCGGTGACCACGGTCACCCCGGCCGCAATCAAATAGATGGCCCAGAGCAGCCAATCCTTTCCGATGCTTTTCGCCGTGAGCCTGTAGGCACTGATCGCGATGATGCCGATCACAGCCGCGCCCACGCCGTAGAACACCGCCTGCATCCAGCTCAGGCCGCCGTAGGCCGTATACGCCGCACCGAGCGCCACCACCATCAGGAACGACGGCAGGACGAACGCCGTGCCGGCGAGGGTGGCGCCGAGATTGCCGTAATGCACGTAGCCGAGATAGATCCCGAGCTGCGCAGCCAGAGGACCGGGCATCAGTTGCGCGAGCGTCAGGCCCTCCCTGTAGTCCGCTTCCGAGATCCACTTGCGCTGCTCGACCAGGTCCCGATGCATGTAGCCCACGAGCGCGACCGGGCCGCCGAAGCCGATGGTCCCGAGCTTCGCCATGTATTGAACCATCTGCCACAGCGAATAGTTTGGGGCGCTCATCGGTAAGCCTGCTGGTTCCAGGTGTGGAGTTCCTTGGCGAAGGGCAGCAGTCAACCGTTTCGACGAGCCCGGGCGATCTCTTCGTCGCTGTAGCGGTATGCCCGGAACACCTGGTTGCTCTCGGAGCCCTCCCGGCCGCCAAAGAGAGGCTTGCCGAAGAACGGACTGACGTATTCCCAGACGATCTCTCCTTCTCTCGTCACTTCGAAGAGGCGGCCGAAGGAAGATTCGGTGATGAGCGTATTGCCGTTTGGCAGGCGTTGGCCGTTGCCCATGCGCGGCGAGAAAAAGTTCCAGGCCGGGCTGTCCTGGTACTTCCACACGATCTCGTTTGTCGCTGGATTGACCTCGATGACCCTTGAATACGGCATCGAGTCATCGAGACGATGAGTTCCGTTATCGAATATGAGGACGTTGCCGTTCGCCAAAGGAGTTGGCGCATGCTGGCCGGACACCGTCGGCGGGCCAAGCTTCCATAGGATTTTGCTGGTCTTGCGTGATATGCGAATGACGGTGGAGGTCGGCCGGAAGCTCGCGAGGATATCGCCGTCGGGCAATTCCTTGAGGCCATTGCCCTGATGCCACATCGTCCGAGGCGCCTGGACCTCTGCGATGCCATCGGCAACGGGATCGAGATGGTCCCAGGTGCGCCACTCCCAGACAGTCTTCCCTGCAGGAGTCAGCTCGGCGAAGTAAGAAGAATACATCTTGCCGGCCTCGGCCTTCGGCTGGGAAAGATATTGGCCCGATCGCATCTCGGCTTCGTCCATCCCTCCTTTGACACGCTGAGCAATTTCGTCGGGTACCTCGCCCATGCAATCCAGCAGCACGTTGCCATTGCGCAGCAGAACACCGTCGTGGTGTTGGCCCGGATGACGTACTTCCCAGAGCACCTTGCCGCTCCAATCCGCTTCCAGGACTACGCCACCTTTGAACGGAAAGCGACTGAGGAAGTTGTCCTCTGGATAGCGTCCGTTGTAGTACAGCGTTCCGCGCTCAGTCAGATAGCCGGAAAGGCCCGGGGAATAAGGCATCTTCCACGTGTGGACTACCTTGCCCTGTAGGTCGATGAGATAGACCGTTCTGCTTTCAACGAAGAGAGGGGCAAACAGGGTGAATCCCGGGCAAGCGCGCTCCGGGTCGAACGCTTTCATACCAACGCCCCGGCGTTTAAGGGTGTTCTGCTCGACTGCAGTCATGACCTGGTTTCCTCCAATCATCGTTGCTGTCGGGCCGCCTACTCGGCGGCGCGAACGTAACTCCACTTCCGCTGCTCGACGAGATCCCGGTGCATGTAACCCACAAGGGCGACCAGGCCCCCGATCTCGCCCTCACAGTGGCTGGAAGACTTTCTTCACCTTGCCGTCATCCGCTACCAGGACTTCTGCCACCGCCTTGTGGTTTCTTATGACGGGTGTCACGGAGAACACCGTGCCGGATTGTGTTTTCTCCACGCGCGCAATGATGTTCGTCAGAGAGGCTTTACCGAGTGCCATCAGGGTAAGCTGTTCCGAAGATCGTGCGACGTGCGGCACATCCCTGAATACTTCGACGTTCGGCGTCCACTTGTCGCCTTCCGGACTTCCGCTGAGCTCTTGAAGCACGTTCTTCTCAGCCGGGACCGACAGGCCCTTTTCCGCTGTATAGACGGAGAGCGAGAGCTTCCCGTCTTCGAGTTCAAATTTCGCGGAGATTGGCACGGCGCCGCCCTTCGCTGTCTGGCGCACGCCGTCAATCAGCGTGTGCTTGCTTTTGCCCAGAGCTTCAAGCAGTGCCTTCGTGTCCTTGGAATCATCCGCGCTTGCGACGGGCATCACACCAAACATCGTCATCAGCAAAACTACGGTCAAGCTCAAAACAGATCGTCGTTTCATGAACATCTCCTTGGTTCCATAGACAGGTTGACTTCCTCGACAGCGCACACTCATCGAGCACGGTAGGCAAGCGGTCATGGCGCTTTTTGCAGGGTGCCGTACCAAGCTTCGGCGCCGTTGAGCATCAGGCGCACACGCGGTCCATCCTGCTGCACCTGGTAGCACTCTTCGGCACCGGCGGGCCGAACCCACTTCCAGCACATTTCATCCTCTCTCACGCGCCATGAGCCGCGCACTTCCCGGCTCATTTCCGTCCCGCTGAACGTGCCTCCGAGCTTAAAGCGGTAAGCAAAATGCACGCCGTCGCCGAATTCCTTGTCCTGGAACAAGCTCTGCAGCGAGGCACCGTTGACCTTGCGCCAACGTTCATCAGCGCCCGACACAGGCAGCGATAAGGCTACTAACCCGCAAAGCAAACCACTAGCTAAGGCACTTCTCATAGGTCTGCGCAACCCGCTGCCAATGGATGTTTTCCATGAATGCATCGACGTACGCTGCCGCCTTCGCGCCGTAGTCGATGTGATAAGAATGCTCATACATATCGAGCGCGAGGATCGGTGTCGCACCGGCGAGCGCATGCGTGTGGTCGGCCGCCCATTGATTCACGAGCCTGTTGCCTCGGTCTGACCAGACAAGAAGTACCCATCCCGAGCCGCCTCCCAGGGCTTTGCCCATTGCGGTAAATTCGACGCGCCAGCGCTCCAGCGAGCCGAAGTCCTGCGCGAGCTGGTCGTGGAGATCTCCCGCAGACAGGCGGCCATCGCCGCCCAGGCTGTCGAAATAGCATTCGTGAAGAATCATGGAATTCGTCGCGATCAGCTCCTCGCGCTTCAAGCCGTTCACCACGAAAACCGGCGCGGAGCCATAGTCGAGCTCGGCGAGCTTCGCCAGGATGCTGTTCAGCCGCTTGACGGCACCGCCATAGTTGTTCTCGTAATGGCTGACGATCAACTTCTCGGAAAGCCCGCGCAGCCGTTTCGGGTCGCAAGCGAGAGGTTTCATTTCGAAAGGCATTGGCCCTCCTCCCTTGCTCACAATGTCCCGTAGGAAAAGTCGTCGAACGAAGTCACGCTGTCCGCCTTTGTCCACACACCTACCGCTCCGGGGCCTGCGATATGCGTATCGTCCAGGTCGATATAGTGTTTGCCATCCAAGTGAACGGAAATGTGCTTGTCGTTGAATTCCACCCGCAACGTATGCCAGACGTTGGCGCGGACCGGCGCATCGACGTACTTGATCGTGATGCGGCGTCCGTTCGCGGTGTAGTAAAGCGACACGTTGTCCTCCAGCGCATTGGCGCGGGCGACGTAATAGTTGTTGCCATCCTTCCAGCGCCACAGCACCCCGCCCGCCTGGTCCTCCTTTCCGCTCAGCGGCTTGAATTTCACTTCGACGAAGCCAGCCGCAAGTGAGGCGTTCTTCTTGACGCACCACGGGAACGTGCCCCGTCCAGTCTGTTGCAGCACGTTTTTCCCGCTGGGCGCCGTCGGGTCGGAGCCGACGGCCCACCTCGGATTGCCGGAACCTGTTACACCCGCCTCCCAACCCTGCGGGAGTGCCCCGGGGCTCGTGCTATCGAAGTTCTCGGTCTCGGCTTGCACGGCAAATGCGGTGGCGCAAGCGAAAATGGCAAACACAACGCTCTTCATGCGTCGCTCCTGATGGTGGGCTGATCACGCAAAACGGGCGTGCGGCGCCGGCTGCCAGGGCGGCGGTGAAAATGCGGAAGATGTGTTGAATCGCGCACAAACTCTCCTCCGACATGGCAGCCGGAACCGAGCAGAGCTTGGACGCGGTTAGGCGTCTTGCACGGGGAGTCTGCGATACCCCCGTTGCGTCAATTCTAATACCTGGAGGCGGCAAA
>Ga0209157_1002950_pt1 | contig 13290 bp, 10 predicted proteins | sample GraSoiAngelo_135_FD_185892 | JGI IMG/M metagenome (GOLD analysis project Ga0209157, IMG submission 185892) | Grasslands soil microbial communities from the Angelo Coastal Reserve, California, USA - 14_0929_05_40cm (SPAdes) (version 2) | ecosystem: Environmental > Terrestrial > Soil > Grasslands ... | reverse complement strand
ATGACGATGACGCTGCATAGCGGACGGTCGGCTCGGTGCGGCCAGTCTTCTACGGGGCTCTCACTGCTCGGCCTTCTAACACAACGCTGGAGCCGACGCCCTTCGCGGCGAAGCCGCTCGGTGCGGCTCAGCGTTGAGCCGTTAGACGTCGCTAGTGAATGGATGAGGAGAAGGTAACAATGAGCGTCGAGAAAAGAAATTCATTCCGCGTGTCGTTCGTCACCGGTGAGCCCGAACTGCGGATTGCGTCAGTGTCGGTGATCCTAGCTCGTGTTCAGCAAGGTCCAGTTTGGGACGTTGCCTCAATCGCGTCCGTGGATGAGCCGTTTCCTCGACTTCATATCGAGTGGCACGTGGGCAATGGAATGGTCATTCAGTGCTACGAGGACGAACACTCTTGGAGCGACTTTCTTCTGGCTGGCCCCAGGTGTGGGGTTCCCACGGTTGAAATCAACCTTGGGGGCCAGGCACTTGAACGATGGCCGCAGGAACTGTTCGTTCCTGAGAAGCTCGCACACCGAGCCGTGGAGTACTTCCTCAACTCCGGGAAAGAGGATCCGGCCTTGTGCTGGGCGAGAATCGATGCCTTTCCTCGGGAGACGATTTGGGAAGGGCATAAAGGTAGAGAGGCCTGGGAACGTACGCACGGACCAACGAACCGCGACGTCTAACAATGCGATGAACCCGTCGCCGCAGATTCCGACACCGCTGAGGGTGCATCGAGCGGCGGCGACGGGCTCCGCACGAAACATTTAGCTGGCGGCGCGGGTTATCGCTAAGCCGTTAGGCAGACACCATGAATCGTTACGAGGAACATCTGCTGGTATTGCAGCGACTCCCCCTGCAGCGCATTGGTCGAGTGGCGGATCTTGTCTGGCTTGTCTTCGGTAACCTTCGCTCGCGCCGTGTACAGCGCCATGCGAACGATACCGTGGGAGAGTGGGCGGTTCACGTGCAGTGTGCATGGCGGTTTTCTCGTGAAGGCGTGATCGTGTTGGGACATAGCGATCTCTATCTGAAGGCAGACGCTGATGAGCGTTACGATTGGGATGCCGGCGGCGAAAGTCGCTTCGATCGCATCGCTGCCACGCTGAATGAGAGCTTCATGACGGGCTCAGTAATTGTGACCGGTCTTTCTGTTGATGAAGTTGGCGGTTTTTCTCTTTCATTAACAAACGGTCTGTGCCTATCAGTATTTCCGGATGATTCTGGCGCTAGCGCATATTCTGAGGATTATCGAGTTTTTCAACCGGATCGAGATGGGGTTCATATCATTATCCCGTCTCGCGGAACTGCCTAACACGGGCATGGAGCCGACGGCGCACAAGACGCGCCGCGGCTCATGCCCCAAATCGTTAGTGCGCCAAGCGAAGCTTGGCGCTCCTTGCAGGGTGCGAGTCCCTGCGGAGTAAGGATTAACCATCCACTCCTACCGAGTGTTGCAACTGCGACTAGGAGGTGAAAACCGAACCAGTCAGTTGAAGCGTACACACAGGGAAACATGCAGGCCGCAGGGCAGACCGTACTCTCCAAAGCTGGATACAGCCCCGTCATGGCGTTTAATGCAGAAGGCGACGTTTTTAACGGCAGCGGAAGCCAACACAGACGGACCGATTGGGTGAGGTCCGCGAGGGTCTGCCGGGGTCCACCTTAGAGCGTGGCAGGCATGTAGAGAAGCGTTGAAGAACTTGGGAGACCCTGCGGGTTCCCGGTTTGAAACGGGGATGCGAAACGAATCGCGGCATGGCATACGGATATGGAGCCACAGACGGGGAAACCCCGAAACGGAAGTAGGCCGGAGCCTAAACGACGGGAACGCCGCATTCCAACGCCAGATCGGGTAGGCCGGCTCGACCAAAAGGAGAGCAACCGATGATTGGCAGGGAGTCAGATCAGCCCATAGTACTCGGAGACGGTCGCGCCGATCACCAGGGGAAGGGGCTGACGGAAGTACGCAGCTGGCAAAGGAAACATTGTCTGGCGAGAAGGGCCGGATTCAGCAATGCCAACCTCACTGCTGGGAATAGCAACGACGACGCCCGAAGAGAAGTTTCTCCTTCGGACTGTCCGATACGGAAGCGAGTACTTTCGAAGAGCCCGGTGCTAAAAAACGGCACGCCGGGATCCGTGCGGGGGCGGTTCGGGCAACTGGCCGTCCTACCGCGATGGCGGGCACTTGATCGATGGTACTGCGGTCAGTTCAAATCGTCGGAACGCTGGTCCTTATTTGTGCACTTTACGGTTGGTATACCAACTCGTCGGTTCCAAATGAGAGCGGTCTTTCGAACACTACAGGGCATGTTCAGAACGTGGAGTACACTTACGGCAAATAGAGGTACGTTAAGGGGATAAAGTTTTCTGTAGACACTGTCCGGATACGCTGTTTTACCCATCGTTTTTTCCGAATTTTAAGCGCGCGAGTTGTTACATCCCGGTGCTGTGGTGCAAATTAGCCACTCTCAGCCAGGCGTTCGTGAGATGTGGACACTAAAATAGGTGACGAAATAGTTGCAGATTTTGAGGGTGTCAGACGGAGCCGTCGATCTAATGGCCGCTGGGCGATTGTCGTTGCCGTTGGCTGCTCAGCAGTCGCTGGACTTGAGTGGTTCATTCGTCGAACCGCCTAACATGGCGCGGAATTCATTATGACGGCGGGAGATCTCCGGAAAGCTGTAAAAAAATCCGGCGAGATGCTGGGTGAACAAGCGGCACCGAGATGATTTTGTTCGTCACGCCGATAATCAAGTCCGGCTCGGAAATAATTGCTATTGTCTTCGAAACGGTTAACTTCGCTTCACCAATAATCAATTCCGTCCTGGAAATAATCATCTCTGCACCGGTACACGATTAACTTCGGCTTCCACATGATTAACTCTGGACTCGAGACGACTATCTCTGGCCTTCACATGGTTATTGTTAAGCCGTCAATAACCAACTGTGTTCTCGTAGCGGTCTTTGTTGCCATCGTAGCGGTCTTTTCCGTCACTGTAGCGGTCTTGTTTGCCATCGTAGCGGTCAAGTCCGGGACTCAAGCAGTCTTGGTCGTCGTGGTGATAATTATTTCCAGCTTCGAAGCGGTCATCTCCGGCTTGAACATGATTATTTTCGCTTCACAGACCATTAAGTCCGGCAGCGAGGCCATAGGGCTTGAATGCCACAAGATTATTTCCGTGCCGGAAATAATCTTCTTCGTACCGGACATGGTTATTTACGGACGCAACAAGATGAATTCACGGCCGATCACAATCAGCTTCCTGCCGGAGAAACTTGCTCTGAGTCGTATCGCCTGTTATTCTCAGGTCCACTCACCGTATGAATCGAAGGAGGTTCAAATGCGCATGCCTATCATCGCGCTGATAGCGCTAGCTGTGGTTTTCTCGGTCAGCCTGCTGTCCACTCCTGCCCCGGTCCAGCAAGCTATTGAAAAAGACGCCGGTTTGGGTGTGCTCTCATCCAACTCACAGAAAGGCGGAGAAGAGGAGACGGGTCCGTATGAGGTCGTCCCCAAATGGCCGCAACCGTTCGCGCGGCAGGGATACATTCAGGGATCGCAGGGAGGGGTGTTTGCCGAAACACCCAATCGGATCTTCATCGCGAATCGTGGCGAGATCAAGCTTCCGGAAAAGCTTCCCAACAATTTCAACGGAGCTTGGGGGTCTTTCGGAACCCCGGCCACAGGTCAGAAGCCGGAACTGCGAAACTGCATCATCATTGTGGACGCGAACGGCAAGCTGCTCGAATCCTGGACGCAATGGGACAAGCTCTTTGAAGGCGGCCGCGGGCCGCACGCAGTCAAGATCAGCCCATACGATCCGGAAAGGAATGTTTGGGTCGTCGACGACATGCGCCAGCAGGTCTTCAAATTCAGCAATGATGGGAAGAAGCTCTTGATGACTTTGGGCGAGGCGGGAGTCGCTGCCAACGACGATAAGCATTTTGGCAGGCCGACAGACATCGCCTGGCTCCCCGACGGCACCTTCTACGTCACCGACGGCTACACGAACACTCGCGTGGTCAAGTTCGACAAAAACGGAAAGTTTCTGATGACGTGGGGAACGCCGGGCACGGGGCCCAGCCAATTCGACACGGTGCATTCAATTGCAATCGACCGGAATCGTCGCCTGTACGTCTCCGATCGCGGGCATAGCCGTATTCAGATTTTCGACGAAAATGGAAAGTTCCTCGATATGTGGCCGAATATCCGGCAGCCTTATCACATCATGATGTCGGCCGATCAATATTTGTGGGTCGCTGACGGTGTCAGCAACAAGTTTCTGAAATACGACCTTAATGGGAAATTGTTGTACTCGTGGGGAACCTACGGGACGTTCCCAGGTGCATTCTGGGGCGTCCACCAGTTCTCAGTCGATCCGGACGGAAATCTCTATACTGCGGAAACCTTCGGCGGACGCACGCAGAAATATCGCCCCGCGCGGGGCGCCGACCCGGCCAGGTTGATTAAGGCGGCACCCTTGATGGGAAAAGCATCGAACTGAGGGAAATTTGAGTTCGACGCTGTAGGGGCGGTCTATGACCGCCCACAATGTCGAAACCGAGAGATCGCGGGCGTCCGCGAAGCGCAAGCGCGGCAGCGCGCAGCCTCAAGGAATAGACCGCCCCTACAGCTCTTGTCCGTTTCAGATTTCGCCGCGCCGGGCGAATGCCGCGATGTGTTCGCCCGCGCGGAAGGCGAGCGCCGAAATGGTAGCGGTCGGCTGCCCCCGCGACGAGGTCACCATGCTGCTACCGTCGCAGATGAATAGATTCGGCACGTCGTGCGTCCGGTGGTAGCGGTCGACGACCGACATGCGTGGATCGTTGCCCATTCTGCACGTGCCTAGCAGGTGGACCCCCTGCGTCTGCGGGCGAATCGGCTCGGCCCACATCTTGAGCGCCCCGGCCGCCCTCGCGATCTCCATCGCGTGTGACGTCAGGAACGCTGAGCACTTCAAATCGTCGGGATGATCTTTGTACGTGACGCGCATACAAGGCAGCCCCCACGCGTCTTTGAGTTGGGGATCGAGCGTGATGCTGTTGGCCTCGAGCGGCATCGAGGTGCCGTGGGTCGCGAAGAGCATTGTGCGGGGGAACTGCTCGGTGAGAGTGCGCGCGAAGTCCTCGCCCCATTCCGGCGATCCCGGCGGCAGCCCCTCCAGCGCGAAGCTGATCGGATATCTCCCGAACCGCGCATCGATGCCGCCCCCGCCGTAGAATCCCCGCCGCGGATCGGTTTCGTAGAAATCGAGCACCATCCGCGTGTTCTGCACGCTTTTGAACTCGTTGAGCGGGTGCTCGAACTGCGCGTTCACGCCGAAGTACGTGTTGAACATCAGGTATTTGCCGACCAGACCGCTCGAATTGCCAAGGCCGTGCGGGAACCGCGACGACTCGGAGTTGAGCAGGAGCCGCGGCGTCTCGGCGCCGTTCGCGCAGAGCACGACCGCTCGGGCGTGCTGCATCTGCAGTTGCTTACCCGCACCGAAGTACGTCACGCCGGTGGCCCGGCCGTCCGGCCCCGTCTCGACGCGCGCGACGTAGCTGTCGGGCCTGATCTCGCAGCGTCCCGTCGCCTCCGCCAACGGCAACATCGTCGCCATCGACGTCGATTTCGAGCGGAACTCGCACATGAAGAATAGACAGAAACCGCAGTGCTGGCATGCCGGCCGTCCGTTATAGGACTGCGAGTTGATCGCCATCGGCGTCGGCTGCGGGTGAAGGCCGAGTGCCCGCGCTCCGCGCTCCAGGAGCACGCCGGACGATTTCACCGGCAGCGGCGGCATGGGATAGGGACGCGATCGAGGAGGATCGAACGGACCCGGCTCGCCCGACACGCCCAGCTCCCACTCCGCCTTCGTATAGTACGGCTCAAGTTCTTCGTAAGTGATCGGCCAGTCGGCCAGCCCCGTGCCCTTCATCGCGCCGAGCACGCTCGCTTCGTTGAAATCGCTCGGGCGAAGGCGCCAGAAGTTGCCGGTGAAGTGAGCGTTGCTGCCGCCGACCAGCCGCCCGTAAATGAGCGACAACGCCTTCTTCGCCTTGTCGTGAGGCGTTGCTCGAAACGTCTGAGGCTGCGTCACCGGGTCGTTGCAGTTATGGCTCCGCTTGAAGGTGTCGAACTCGTCGTGATCAAACTGGCTCTCCGTGAGCCGCGGACCCTGTTCCAGGACAACGACAGAGAATCCGGCCGTCGAGAGTTCCTTGGCGATAATGCCGCCGGCCGCGCCTGAGCCGACAATCACAAAATCGACAGTATCGCTCGGTTGAAACTGCGCATGCGGCAGAATCTGCGCCATGGTCAGCTCCTCCGGTTGATATCGGCGTCGTAATAGCCGAACGGCGGCTGGAAGCGTGGCTGATGCTCGAATCCGAGCAGGTGCCATCCCGCGTAGTCGCGGTTCCCGCCCCACGCGGGCAGCGCGAAGGTACCGACAATCGTGTTCAAGCGCACGGCCTTGAAGAACGGCGTTTTCTCGATGGCGTGGAGGAGTTCGTCCTGCTCGGCCGTCGTCAGGGCCGTAAAGCTCGCCGCCTTCCATCGGCGCGCGGCGCGCCGGTTCAGATTGGCGATCCCCTCCGCAAAGAGCTTCTTCTGGTCCGCATTGAACGTGGCGAGCGCCCGATCGATGAAATATACGACGCCTGCCTCATGAGCGCCCGGCTTTCCGTCCACGGACGGGACGATGCGCGAAGTCATAGCGTCGATCACGCCGGCTTCGGCCGTTTTCAGGACGTTCAAACTCGTCGCGCCATTCGCCTCCACCTGTCGAGCGGCCCAGGCGAGCGCTTCCTCAAGCTCCGCGACATCCGCCGCCGCCCACGCGGCACCGGCCGCGGCTGCGGCGCGAAGAAATGTTCGGCGATCGTAGATATCATCCATCGTCTCTTGGTGACCTCGAAGTACACATGTCTTCACACATAAAGCGTATCTCCAACCAATACTCCGTCGCTGTACGGCGCCGTCACGCCACGCTGTTGGAAGTACGGATTGCTGGCCTTGATGTACACCCGTTTGGCGGTCTTTTGTGCTATAGCTGCGATGCCTGCTGCCGAGAATACGATGAGCAGAACAATCCAGTTGCGCTTCATAGTCCTCCCCCTTTTACGGTGAATTCGTGAGCCGCTAACGACTTAGCCGGTTGGGCAGTATATTCCGCATAAAACCGCAGGGATTGCAAGGTATTTGAAAGTGACATCGGCGGCTTGTCGTCGGGCTTGCGTGGGGGAGCTTTGCAAAACGAAAAATGCGGTCTATGAAGCTGTGAACGAATTGGAATCGAGCGTATCCCCCTCCTTGCATCACCGCAAGGAGGGGAATAACGCACCAGCGTAATTCGTTCACGTCATAGACCGCCGCTACAGTCACCTGTCTTCAAATTAGAAAATCAGCTTCAGCGCGAACTGGATCTGGCGCGAGTACCCGGCCGTCTGGGTCAGGATGCCGGCACTGGGGCTGTAGGCCGCGCCTGAGAAAACCGCAGGGTTGGGCGTTGTAAAGTTCGTGTGATTAGTCACGTTGAAGGCTTCCGCCCGGAATTGCAAGGTTCGTTTTTCGTCGATGCTGAATTTCTTGAAAAATGAAGTGTCCAGCGTAAACAGACCGGGTCCGGTAAAGAATCCACGCGGCGAACTGCCGAAGGTTCCGGGCAGCGGCAGCACGAACGCGTTGGGATCGAAGAACCGGCCGGTCTTCTTATAGCCCTCCACTCCCAGAATCACCGGCCCGTTGAAATTGGGGTTCAGGTTGGGAACGTCGGGAGTACCGTTCGTGTCTCCAGTTCCGGAAATATTAGATCCGACCATAGGTGTGAACGGGAATCCGCTCTGAAGGTTCATAATCCCATTCCATTGCCAGCCGCCGATCAACTTATCCATCAACCCGCCGGCATTGCCGCCGAAATGCTGGCCGCGCCCGAACGGCAACGGATAGCTGAAGTTGGCGTTGAACTGGTGCTCGAGGTTGAAAGAGGCCAACCCTTTGTGGCTCTTCAGATCGAATGGGTTCAGGACAGTCGGAGGTTCGTTCACGGCGTAGGTGTTGAGAATGGCGGAATTCATATCCAGCACCTTCGACCAGGTGTAATTGACTTTGTAGGTCAGTCCGCTTCGGGAGCGCTTGGTTAGCGACGCATTCATCGCGTGATAGCTGGCCGTGCCCGCGTAGTTCCAGCTCAGCGTATTCGCGATGTTGGGATTCGGGCGCGGACCCGGCGCCAGGTAGACGGTTCCCTGTGACACGGTGGCTCTGGCCGCATTGACACCGCCCGCCACGCAACCCGCCGAATTGTTGCAAACCCCGGGGTAAGACATATTCAGGTCCAACGCGATCGGATTGTGGTATGACTGCATGCCAATGTAGCCGACCGAAAGCATCAGGTCCTGGGTCAGGCCACGTTCCACCGTCAGGCTCCAATTCTGGACAGTGGGCGTGTGCAGGTAGGGATCGATGCCTCCGGGGGCGAAGATGCTGCAGCCCGTCTCTGTAGGGGCGTTATGACAACTTGGCGGGATGGGCGCGTTCCGATCGATCGGGATTTGTGCCAGCAGCCCTGGGGCCGTCGGCAGGTTCAGGCGCATGTTAAACGGAGGATTCGCTTGTATGCGGTGACCGAGGTTATCCTGGAGGTCGTTGTGAATCCCAAAGGCGGCACGTACCGCCCACTTGCCGGTTCCAGTCGGGTCCCAGGCCAGACCGATGCGCGGCTGAAACAATTTCTTCGCGTTGTTCTCAAGCAAGCAGGATGGGCCGATCAGCGGATCTGTCTGGAGCAACCCAGGTGAGGCGAAAATGTAATTGGAACACACACCGCTTGCCGCATTCCACCCGTTGGTCATCTCATGCCGCAATCCGAGTCGCATGGTGAGATTCGAGCGGAGCTTCCATTCATCCTGGACATACCAGGCGCCTTCCGTTGTGGCAAAGTCCCCCGGATTGGATTTCGGCGTGACAGAAAACCCGCTTGGGATGTCCTGGAGCATGGTTAAGATGCTGCCGTAATTGACGGTTCCGGCCGTATACTGCGCCCCGCCAAACAGGTCCTCCTCCGCCTTGTAAATCCAGAAGCCCGCGCTCCAGGAGTGATTGCCCCTGGCGTAGTGCACATCATCGGACCAGGTCTGAGCAAACCTTCTGCCGCGATAGGGCAGATTGCCGTTGGGCGCCACGATTGTTCCCGGGGCATTGGTCTGGGACGCGCCTCCCACAGTTATCGAACCGGCGGTGGCTCCAGAAAGAAACGACAAGTTCGCAGGAATAAACACCGCGGGAGTCGTTTGCGAAAGGGCGTACACTTTTGCGAATCCATACGTAAAGGTGTTCAGGAGAGTGGGAGAGAAGATATGCGTTTCTTGCATACCCAGTCCCAGCGCGCGGTTGCGATCGTTGGTAATGAAGTTCGGGTCGGCGGGCGGACGCCCGGCGTGTCCATCATCATAGTTGTAGTTGGTCCAAAAGGAATCTTTCGACGACAGCGTGTAATCAAACCGCGCCATCCCGAAATTTTCGTCAACCCGCGACCGCGGATTGATGAATGAGGACGCAGCCCCGGTTGGCCGTCCCAGCGTGTCCACGATCGACTGATCGGGTGAGGGCCAGAAGTAGTTGAGATAGGGCAGCATTCCGGGCTTCAGATTGGGAACCGTAACGTACTGGGATTGGGCCTGCAGGCTGGAACTGGAGGGGCAGGCTGCGGGCGTGGCAATGTAGCAAGGCATCATGCCCTGCCGCGCGAACGCATCCGGCACAGACGTGGAGGCCGAATTCGCCCACCGTTGCCGAAAGCCCTCATAGTTTCCGAACAGGAAGGCCTTGTCCTTTTTGATCGGCCCACCCAGCGATGCTCCGAACTGATTGCGCTTGAACGGAGGCGCGTCGTTTTGGTCGAAGAAGTTCCGGGAGTCCAGTGCGCTGTTGCGCAGATATTCAAAGACGCTTCCGTGCAACTGGTTGGTCCCGGAAGACGTGACCACGCTGATCTGTCCGCCCGCTCGTTTGCCGTATTCCGCGCCATAGCTGTGCGGGAGAACGTTGAATTCCCGCACCGCGTCCACACCGAGCAACTGCCGGCTGACCCCCATGGGCGTAATGAACTGGCCGGTGCCGTTCTGGCCAATCCAGTCGAGCCCATTCAGCAGATAGCGGTTGGTTTCCATCCGCTTGCCCGCCACAGAGAACGCGGTCCAGGCGCCGTTGTTGACGTTTGAACTGGGATTCGACGTGCTCACGTTGAGAACCAGAAGATTGTCGAAACTCCGCCCGTTCAGCGGCAGGTCCTTGACTTGTTGTTCGCTGATCAATCCTGAGGTCGAGGCGAGCGTGGTGTTGACTAGCGGAGCCTCCTCGCTCACCGTTACTTGCTCGGCGTTGGCCCCGACTTCCAGCGTCAGGTCGATTACGGCTTCCTGTCCGACCGCGAGATTGATTCCGAGCCGCACCGCCTGTTTAAAGCCGGGCATGGTTGTGGTGATTTCATACGGACCGACCGGCAGCGACGGCGCAGAGTAGTTGCCGGTCTCGCTGGTCAGAACAGTACGCGTGAGCCCGCTATCGATATGTTTAATGCTAATGGTCACTCCCGGCACCAAAGCTCCCGACGTGTCCCGCACGACACCTGAAATGGTTGCCGTACCGCCTTGACCAAAAATCAGGGAAGTTCCAAACGCAATTAGTACAGCTGCCGCTGTTGCCAACCTTCCAAACACACGCAGACTATCCACCGTCCCACTTAGCATAATTCGCTCCTTTCGAACGTACTTGATCTCTCCGTCCAAAAAAACACGTAAAGCCGGCGTCCAGGCCTTGGCTCCCCGGTCCCTCCTGGCCGGTCTACTGTTTGTAAAAACGCGTCGCGTAAGATTAGTGGCCCAGCCTGCGAGGGGTTGTCAAGAGGTTCGTGGAAAAGGATTCGTAAAAAATTGTCTTCGCGGCCGGTCCTTGAGGTCATCACAAGGAGGGATGAGCGCGAAGCGCTAGAGGTTCACTCGCAACCGCTGGTGGAAACTCGGCGTAACGGATGTTGTTTTTGGGGCCATGTTTCACGCTGTACATCACGTGATCGGTGACACTAAGCATTTCATCTACCGAGCGTGGGACCTCTGTGAATGTCACCACACCAATACTGAACGTCGTTGGCCAGCCGTGTTTCTCCATTTCACTTGTAAGCTTCCGGTGCAGTTTGGAAATGACGCCTGCGGCAGTTTCCAGTCCAACTTCAGGCAGAAGAACTACGAATTCGTCTCCCCCCAAGCGCGCAACAAGATCTGTCTTTCGGAGGTTTTGCTGCATCGAGGCTGCGACAGTACGGAGGACTTCGTCCCCAATCGCGTGTCCGAACACGTCATTAGTCGTCTTGAAGTTGTCCAAATCGATGTATGCCGTGGTAAATGGACGGCGGGATCTGACGGAACGATGCATTTCCCTTTCCGCCAGGACGCGAAAGAACCGGGAATTCATAGCGCCCGTCGTGTAATCACTGCGAGAAATATTCTTCTCTCGGTCCAGTTCCTTTGCCTCTTCTACCGAGAACACCGTGATCAAAAAGAACGTCAGCCTGATGAAGCTATTCCAAACCAGAATCCAATCACTCGAATATTTGGCGCCGGACAAAGCGTCGGCTACGCCCCACACCACCCACCGGCCGTCGCCATCGTGACTCCAAGCGGCAAGCCTGCGAACCTGCTCACCAGGACAATTGGGATCAAGTAAAACAGCGAGAAACCGACTTCATAGCCGGTTACGATGTCGACATAGCCGACCACGCCGACGCATATCAGCCCGAGCACGAACCAGGCGCCTTTGCTCAAACGATTCAGGCTTTCTAATTGGCGGATCAGGCCCATCGGTTTTTATCCTACACAAGAGGCGCCAGACGTTAAGCCAGAAAAATTTGGGGCACACATTGATGCGTACGTCTGGAGAGAAGAGCCGGGAGCTTAGTACAGTACTTCGTAATTATGGTTGCGTAATATTCCCCTCCTCGCAGAGGAGGGGTGGCTGCGCTATCAAAAGAAGCCACGAAGCCACAGAAGCGGCGCAGCCGGGCGCGAAGCGCGAGCGCGATAGCGCGAAGCCGTAATAGTGGTCAGACTGGCGCAACGTCTCGCCGAACTGACCATTAATTGAAGCTTCGCCCTTCTCTTGAGGCTGCGCGCTATCGCGCTTGCGCTTCGCGCGGGCTCGCGCTTCGCGCCCGGCGCGCCAGCTTCTATTAAGCTGTCGCGCCACCCCTCCCCGCAGAGGAGGGGAATGCGCTCCACCCATACGTCACCGTAATTACGAAAAGCAGTACTTAGGCAGCACGAACGACTATTTCTGGGTTGTGGACTGCCGGGAGAGGATGTTATGACCGTATCCTGTATCCAAATGAAGCCTGGAGATGTGGCCGTTTTCTCTTTTAAATATCACAACAATGTCTTTGAACCCGAAGGTGTCGTTCCCGAAATACTCGAGCATCTCCTCAGAGGCTCTCTGAGTCTCAGTATTGATGAACGTGATTTGGTTTCCACTGACGCCGATGTGCACAGTCGTGGGCAGGCCGCGTCCCTTTCCGGTGAAGTCTCCGGCGAACTGAGTCAGGTCGCCGTCGAACGGGTGGCTGCGGGCGGGCGCTTTCCCTAAAACAGCCTCAGCAATCTGCCGGGCGAGGTCTCTTGGAGCGACGGGACCGGCAGTGTTGAGAAGGACAACAATCACAAGATCATCGTCCGGATAATATTCCAGCTCCGAACGAAAGCCGTTTATGGTGCCTCCATGCCAAATCGTGCGCCGGCCGTCGGTTTCCGCCAGGTTGAGTCCCATTCCGTAGCGGATCGTGGTCCCGTCGTTCAGCCGTGCCGCCGACGTCATCTCTCGATACGATTCCGGCTTCAACACCTTTCCGCCATGCAGCGCCTTGCTCCAGGCAACCAGATCCGGAGCGTTCGAGCACAGGGAGCCGGCGGCATATGGCCACGTATGGTCCACATAACCTTTGAGTACGAGACCGTTTCGAGCGGCATCGTATCCGTGTGCGTGGTTTTTGTGGATTGCCCGCTCACTGCAATAGTACGAATCCCCCATTCCCACTCTCTTGAACAGGCGGTCCTGAATGAACTCGGCATAGGGTTTTCCCGATACTCTTTCGATGATCAGACCCAACAGGAAAAATGCGGAGTTGTTGTAGATTTGCTCATCGCCAGGGTTGAAGTCGAACGGCCTTCCACTGAACAGTTTCACCAGTTCCTCGCGAGGTTTTTTGAGCATCTGGAATTCTCGAAATCCAGGAAGCTCCGTATACCCCTTGATTCCGGACGTGT
>Ga0209157_1002949_pt1 | contig 13295 bp, 17 predicted proteins | sample GraSoiAngelo_135_FD_185892 | JGI IMG/M metagenome (GOLD analysis project Ga0209157, IMG submission 185892) | Grasslands soil microbial communities from the Angelo Coastal Reserve, California, USA - 14_0929_05_40cm (SPAdes) (version 2) | ecosystem: Environmental > Terrestrial > Soil > Grasslands ... | reverse complement strand
GACGTCGTCGATCCGCTCGCCATCGAGGTACACGGACCGCCCGTCCCGGAGACTCGCGACGTACGCGTCACCGTTGCGCATGAGCGGGCCAACCTTGCCACAGCCGGCGAATAATGACAAACCCCGGGCGGCGATGATACTGTCCGGCCCCGTGAGGCGCCCGCCCCTCGCCGTCGTCCTCGTCGCCATCGCGATGCTCGCGCTTGGAGAGACGGCCGGCGCCGTGATGTCCCGGCTCAAGCCCGAGATCCAGCGTTACGCCGCCGCGCGCGTCACCGCGAACGCGCAGGCGCACGGTTTCTCGGGCTCGGCCGAGTACGACGACGAGGTGCGGAACCGCGCGATCTTCGCCGCGGAGGCTGGGCTCTCGTTCTTCCACATCCACGCCGAGGGCGTGGGGCTGGTGCTCTTCTTCGCGAGCACGCTGGCGGCGGCGACCGTGCCCTGGCGCCGCGTGCGGGCCGCCCTCTATCTGCTGCTGACGCTCGGCGGGCTCTTCCCGCTGGGGTATGTCGTCTACGGCGCCGCCGTGCTGGAAGTCGGGCGCGACGCCGGGATCGAGCTGGCCGAGCGCTGGATCCTCACGCCGCTCGGCATCGCGGCGATCGCCGGTCTGGTCGGCCTGCTGCTCGTCACCGCGCGCCGACACGCATGACCGTCGCCGCCGAGCCCCACCCCTGGCACGTGCCGCCGCGGTGGGTGCTGCTGGTCGCCGTGCTCTCGATCGTGTGCGCGGAGGTCGGCGGCGCCTCGATGGCGCGCTTCAAGGTCGAGCTGACGCGCTGGGCCCGCGACGCGATGCTGGCCCGGCCCGCGGTCCACGGCCTCGTCGGCGTCCGCGACGTGGACGAGCGAATCCTCGACGAGGCGCTCGTGAAGTTCGACGCCGGGCTGAGGCTCTTCCACATGCACGCCGAAGGGATGGGATTGGTGATCATCGCGACCACGATGGTCGCGGCCACGGTGGCCCGGGCCGGGGCCGCCCGCCGGGTGATCATCGCCCTTCTCACGACGGGCGGGGCGGGCTATCCTGTCGGCTACCTCGTATGGAGCGCCCTGATTCCCGCGTACGGCCTGGAGCAAGCGAAGACGATCGCCGAGTGGCTCGTCTGGATCCCATTCGGCTCCGCCACCATCGTGGCGCTGTGGTGGCTCACCGGGCTGATCGCCGTGCGCATGCTACGGCCATGACGCCCGGCCTCAGAGCCCTCGCGATAACAATCCACTCGGCCCTCGCTACAGCAATCCTCGCTGTCACGATCACCCCGGCGGCGGCCCACCACGTGGGCGCGTACGTGCCAAAGGACAACGCCGTCACCATCAACTTCAAGCAGGTGAAGTTCTCCGTCCAGGCCAGGAAGTTCGACGTCGCGCTGCGCCTCTTCGAGGCGGGCGCCCTCCGCGCCGAGATGCGCGCTCACGCCGCCACCCTGCCGGCCGGGCTCGAGGACGAGACGCGGGCCGCGCTCGCGACCAGCGACGGGCCGGAGGTCGAGCGCCGCCTCATGATCTTCTTCGCCGCGCTCGCGCGCGATCTCGCGCTCGAGGCCGACCGCCGGCTGGCCGAGACCGGCGGCACCGCCGAGAGCCGCGCCGCGACCGGCCGCAAGTTCCTCGAGGCGATCTGGCGCTATTACAACCTCGTGGACTTCGCCGTCGCGACGCGCGACAACAAGACGTCGGTCGCCGTCCGCCTCGCGTTCGACGAGGCGGAGACCTACGTGAAGCCCGCGACCGGCGCGACGGCGCCGGCGGATCCGGCCCGGCTGCGGCCGCCGCTCCAGCGAATCGCACAGGTCCTCTCGACTCTGATCGAAGCGTCGTCAACGCAAGCAAGGAGGAACTCATGAAGCGTGTCACGTGGGGATTCACGACACTCGTCGCGGTCGCCGCGCTCGTCTGGATCTCGGCGCCCGCCGTCTCGCAGCCGAAGGTCGTGAAGATCGGCGACCTCGGCTCCAAGGTCGGCGTCTTCGAGGGCTACGGGAAGTATCAGACGTGGGGCATCCAGATGGCAGTCGAGGAGCTCAACGCCAAGGGCGGCGTCCTCGGCCACAAGATCGAGATCGTCTCCGAGGACGACGAGACGAAGCCCGCGCCGGCGGTGCGCAAGGCCGAGAAGCTCATCCTCCAGGACGACGTGAAGCTGCTGGTCGGCGCCGTCTCCAGCGGCGCAACGCTGGCGGTGATGGACGTCACCAAGAAGCACAAGACGATCCACTGGAACTCGGTCTCCTGCGCCGAGTTCATGCGGACCACGAAGTTCCACAAGTACTACTTCTCGAACCAGCCCGACTCTCGCATGCAGGCCAACGGACTCGCCAAGTACATCGTCGACAAGATGGGCAAGAAGGTCTACATCTTCTACACCGACTACGCGATGGGGCAGTCCGACGGGCGCCAGTTCAAGACCGCGCTCGAGAAGCTCGGTGGCGAGGTGGTCGGCGTCGCCGGCGCGCCGCTCGACACCAAGGACTTCAGCCCCTGGTTCGGCGCCATCAACCAGTCGAACCCCGACGTGCTCTTCGTGGCGTTCGCCGGCACCGACTCGCTGCGCCTGATGACGCAGCTCCACTCCTTCGGCATGACCAAGAAGTACAAGATGGCGGGCATTGACTGCTTCCTCCTGCAGCAAGACTTGCCGTCGATCGCCGAGCCGATGGAAGGGTTCGTGCAGCTGAACCACTTCTCGCCGTACAACCCCGATCCCAACATGCAGGCCTACAACGCGCGGTTCAAGAAGAAGTTCGGCACCGACGCGAATATCGCCGCCGGCTCCTATGACGCGGTCCTCTTCTGGGCGGCCGCGGTCGAGAAGGCCAAGTCGTTCGATCCGGACAAGGTCGCCGAGGCGCATGAAGGCATGTGCGTCGACAACACGCACATCGGCCGCCAGTGCATCCGCAAGGACGACCACCAGGTCGTCATGGACATGCACCTCTACCAGGTGAAGGGTGGCAAGAACCTTCCGATCGCCCGCATCGCCGGCAGCGACTCGATCGGCGAGGCAATGGTGGGCAAGGACCCCGTCGAGGGGTTCACGTGGGAGATCAAGAAAAAGTAGCTAGGCTCGTTTGGACTACGTCGTCGCGATCCTGCTGCCGCAGCTCCTGCACGGCCTCGTTTTCGGGGCCGCGCTGGGGCTGCTGGCGCTGGGCCTCACCGTGATCTTCGGCCTGCTCGGCGTCATGAACTTCGCCCACGGTGAGCTGTACATGCTGGGCGCCTACGCAGGGATCGCGGTGGTCGGCGTGACTCACTCGTTCTGGGCGGCGCTGGTGGTCGCGCCGATCGCGGTCGGCGCGATCGGCGCGGTGACCGAAGTTGCGACGCTGCGGCCGCTGTATCGTCGTGAGCCGCTGTACGGTCTGATCCTGACCTTCGGGCTCGCGCTCGTGTTCCGGGAGGGCGCGCGGCAGATCTGGGGCGGCGACATGCGGCGCATCCTGCCCCCGTTCACCGGCTCGACGCCGCTCCTCGGCATGACCTATCCGAACTACCGTCTCTTCCTGCTCGTCGCCTCGTCGCTGCTCCTGCTGGCGATCTGGCTCTTTTTCACCAAAACGCGCGCCGGCGTCCTCGTACGCGCGGCCGTGCAGGACGCGGAGATGCTCGACGGGCTGGGCGTCAACGTCCCGCGCGTCTTCACGCTGACGTTCGCCGGCTCGGCCGCCCTCGCCGCGCTGGCCGGGCTCCTGCTCGCCCCCATCTTCACCGTCTACCCGCAGATGGGCGTGGAGATGATCCTGCTCGCGTTCATCGTCGTGATCCTCGGGGGCATGGGCTCGATGGGCGGCTCGGTCGCCGCCGCCTTCGTCATCGGGCTGGCCCAGAGTCTTCTGACCCTCTGGATGAACCCTCAGCGCGTCGCGATCGCGATCTTCGCGATCATGATCGTCGTGCTGATCGTCCGGCCCCGCGGCTTCTTCGGCCGGGAGGGCGTGCTTGAGTAGGGCGCTCTCCTGGCGGGCCGTGGTCGTGTGGGCGCTGCTCGCCGTGCTGCCGGCCCTGCCCTTCATGTCGAAGTTCTACCTGCTGCTCGCCTTCGACGCGCTCCTCTTCGGCGCGATCGCGATGAGCCTCGACCTGCTCATCGGCTACACCGGGCTGGTCTCGTTCGGCCACGCCGCGTTCTTCGGCCTGGGCGCCTACGCGAGCGCCGTGCTCCTGGAGCGCGGGGTCGTCTCGCTGTGGGCGTGCCTCCTCTTCGCCGTCCTCGTCGTCGGCCTCTACGCGCTGGTGGTCGGCTACTTCTCCACGGCGCGCCGCGGGATCTACTTCGCGCTGCTCACGCTGATCTTCGCCGAGGTCGTGTACACGTTCTTCCGCTACACGCAGACGTTCGGCGGCTCGGACGGGATCCAGGGGCTCCCGCCCCCGCGTCTGGTCGGGGGCTTCGCGATCGACACGCCGATGCGGAACTACTACCTCGTCCTCGTCTACCTGGGGCTCGCTTACATCGCGTGCCGCGTGCTCGTCACCTCGCACTTCGGCCAGGTGCTCGTCGCGATCCGGGAGAACGAGGATCGCGCGCGCTTTCTCGGCTACAACGTCCAGCGCTACAAGATGGCCGTGTGCATGATCTCGGCGCTCCTCACCGGTCTGGGCGGCGCGCTCTATCCCGGGCGCTCGGCCTTCGCGACGCCCGACCTCATGCTCTGGACGGTGTCGGGCGAGTTCATCATCATGGTCATGATCGGCGGGCTCGGGACGCTCGCCGGCCCCGTCGTCGGCGGCGCCTTCTTCGTCCTGCTGCAGGAGAAGGTCTCGTCGTACGTGGACTGGTACTTCATCGTGATCGGCCTGGTCCTGATCTTCATCGTCCTGTTCATGCCCAAGGGTCTGCTCGGTATCCGCGAGCTCCTCGGCGGGCGGCGATGGCGCGCGACGGCGTAGTCCTGGAGGTCGACGCGATCTCCAAGAGCTTCGGGGCCCTCGCGGCGCTCTCGAGCGTGAGCCTCGTGGTGCGGGCCGGCCAGATCTTCTCGGTGATCGGGCCGAACGGCGCGGGCAAGTCCACGCTCTTCAACGTGGTCTCGGGGCTCCATGCGCCGACCACCGGCCGCGTGCGGTTCCGCGACCGGGACATCACGGGGCTTGCGCCCGAGACGATCAACCGCCTCGGCGTCGCCAAGACCTTCCAGATCACCAACATCTTCCCGGAGATCTCGGTCTTCGAGAACGTGCGCGTTGCCGCCCAGTCGCGCGTCCGCGAGTCGGGACGGCTCCCCTCCCTCTGGCGCCTGCCCGACGTCGAGGCCGCGGCGGCGGACCTCTTGCGCGCGTTCGGGCTCGCGGCCAAGCACGACGAGATGGCGGAGAACCTCTCGCACGGCGAGCAGCGCTACCTCGAGATCTGCCTGGCGCTCGCGACCGAGCCGACGCTGCTGCTCCTCGACGAGCCGACGGCGGGCATGACGCCGGGCGAGACGAAGGAGGCGACGGCGCTGATCAGGCAGATCGCGTCGGCGCGCGGCCTGACGGTGCTCCTGATCGAGCACGACATGTCCGTCGTCATGGGGATCTCGGACCGGATTGCGGTCCTCCACTTCGGCGAGAAAATCGCGGAGGGCGCGCCGGAGGAGATCAGGAGCGATCCGAAGGTGGTCGAGGCCTACCTCGGCCCGCCCGAGGACTAGCGTTGTTTAAGATGACGGACGTCCACGCCGGCTACGGGGCGACGCCGATCCTCTTCGGCGTCTCGCTCGAGGTGCGCGCCGGCGAGGCGGTCGCGCTCCTCGGCCGCAACGGGATGGGCAAGACCACGCTGATGAAGACCGCGATGGGGTTCCTGAAACCCGGGCGCGGGACGATCGAGCTCAACGGCGTGGATCTGACGCGACGGGCGCCGCACGAGATCGCCCGCCTCGGGGTGGGCCTCGTTCCCGAGAACCGCCGGATTTTTCCAGGGCTCACCGTCCGCGAGAACCTCGAGCTCGGCCTCTCGGCCGCGGTCGACCGGTCGGCCGCGCTCCGGCGCCGCCGCCTCGACGAGGTGTTCCACCACTTCCCTCGCCTCCGCGAGCGCATCGATCAGGCCGGCAAGACGCTCTCGGGCGGCGAGCAGCAGATGCTCGCGATCGCCCGCGTGATGATGGCGGGCGCCAGGCTCATCCTGATGGACGAGCCCACGCAGGGGCTGGCGCCCGCGTTCATCCGCCACATCCGCGACATGGTCTCCGAGCTGAAGCGGCTCGGGGTGACCGTGCTGCTGGTCGAGCAGAACGCGCGGGTCGCGCTCTCCGTCTGCGACCGGGGCTACATCATGGAAAAAGGCGCCATCGTCTTCGAGGCCTCGTCACGAGAGCTCAGGGAGAGCCCGGTGACGCGTGAAAAGCTGGGCGTCTGACGCGATCTTCGGGGCGAGCAGGCGACAGACGCTGATCCGCGCCGGCCTCGCCGTCGTCATCCTGGGCGGCGTCGTCTGGGTCCTGCCGGTGCGCCGGCCGGGCCAGGACGGCGGCCACCACGGCGCGGCCACGCAGGTCCTCGACCCGTTCGAGAAGGCCGGGGTCGTCGAGCTGAAGGAGGGGCAGCAGGCCCCCGGCTTCGCGCTCCTCACCCTCGACGGCGGTCGCGTTTCGCTGACGGACCATCGCGACAAGCTCGTCGTTCTGAACTTCTGGGCGACCTGGTGCCAGCCCTGCACCGTCGAGATGCCCTCGCTCGAGGCGCTGTGGCGGCGGCACCGCGACCGCGGGCTGGTCGTGGTCGGCGTCTCCGTGGATCGCGGCGCGCCGAGAGCGCTCCTCGAGCCCTACGTGCGCAACTTGAAGCTCACGTTTCCGATCCTCCTCGACCCCGATTCGAAGACGTCCGACCGCTGGAGGGTCACGGCCCTCCCGGCGACCTTTATCGTCCGGCCGGGCGGCGAGGTGGCCGGCATGGCGATGGGCGCGCGCCAATGGAACAGTGACGAGATGCAAGCACTCGTCGAGCGCCTCCTACCGCATCCTCGGGCCCATTGACCGAGTGCGACTTCAAGGGAGGAATGGCATGATGACAGTCGATCGGCGCGAGTTCCTCAAGGGCGCTGGCCGTAGCCTCGTGGTCGCCGGGATCGCCGGCGCCGCACGGGTGGCCGCGGCGCAGACCGGGAGTATGAAGATGAAGCCGACAGTGCAAGACGTCCTCCTCGTCATCGACGTGCAGAACTGCTTCACGCCCGGCGGCTCACTGGCGGTGAAGGAGGGCGACCAGGTCATCCCCCTCATCAACCGCCTCGCCACCGCGTTCGAGCACGTCGTGCTCACGCAGGACTGGCACACCCCCGGCCACATCTCGTTCGCGTCGTCGCACGCCGGCAAGAAACCCTTCGAGACGACCCAGCTCCCCTATGGCACTCAGGTCCTCTGGCCGGATCACTGCGTGCAGGGCACGCCCGGCGCCGACCTCCACAAGGACCTCCGGATCCCGCACGCCGAGCTGATCATCCGCAAGGGCTATCGCAAGCACATGGACTCCTACTCGGCGTTCTACGAGGCCGACGGCAAGACGCCCACGGGGCTCACGGGCTATCTGCGCGATCGCGGCCTCACCCAGGTGTTCCTCGTCGGTCTGGCGACCGACTTCTGCGTCGCATGGTCGGCCATGGACGCGCGCAAGGTGGGCTTCGGGGCGCTGGTGATCGAGGACGCCTGCCGCGGCATCGACGCGGGCGGCTCGCTCGCCAAGGCGTGGGCAGACATGCTGGGCGCGGGCGTCAAGCGGATCAAGTCGGCGGACATCGCGGTGTAGCGACCGCGCGGGCGGCGCGTGCCGGCGCTCATCCGCCGCTATATCAAGACGAGCTTCGTCTTCACCCGGCGCGTCGGAGATCGGAGAGGGTCTGTCGGGATCCCCAGCGCTACGCGTCCTGATCGCGCTCGGTGGATTCGGTCAGCGGCTAGGCTACGAGATAGCGCGCGCGATCAGAAAGGCAGCCGCAGCGGCAAGGCCGCCGATCAGCACGGTCTGCAGCGCGCTCCGCGGCGGCCAGGCGCCCGTGAAGCGCCCTTTGATCCAGCCGAAGACGGCCAGCGCCGTGCCGGTCAGGGCGATCGACCACGAGAGAGCAGCTGCCGTGCTCGGGAGCAGCATGTAGGGACAAAGCGGAATGAGCCCGCCGGCGACGTAGGCGGCGGCAATGACCACACCGCTCGTCAGTGCACGCCGGGGGTCGGGCTTCTCGAGCCCCAGCTCGAACCGGAGCATGAAGTCGCGCCATGCCTCCGGGCGCTGGCGCAAGGCGTCGACGACGGGAGCGCTCTGTTCGGGAGTGAGGCCGTAAAACTGGAGAAGCTCCATGACCTCCATCGCCTCGACCTCCGGCTTCTGCTCGATCTCGAGCTGCTCGCGTGCGCGCTCGCTCGCGTAGTGCTCGACGTCGCTCTTCCCCGCGAGGTAACCGCCCAGCCCCATCGCGATCGAGCCGGCGGCGATCTCGGCCAGGCCGGCCGTGACGACGAGCGTTGTCGAGTCAACGGCGCCGGTGAGCCCCGCGGCCAGCGCGAATGGCACCGTGAGACCGTCTGACATGCCGATGACGGTGTCTCTCACGACGAGGCCGCGGGTGAAGTGCTGTTCGACGTGTGGTGTGTATGGCATGGCCCCTCCCCGAGCTACTCTCTCACGGTCCTCGCTCGCCGCGCGCTACCGTGCGAACGGAAGGTCGTCGCGGTTCCCCCACTCGCTCCACGAGCGGTCGTAGCCGACGAGCCGCGGGTAGCCGAGCAGGCGCAGCGCGAAATAGGCGAGCGCGGGGGTCGAAAGCGCCAGCAGCAGGCAAAGCTTCACCGCGTCATCCTCGGCCGGGCCTTGGTACCCTGGGCGCATGAAATTCTACCTGGCCGTCTTCTTGAGTGTGCTCGTCGCCGAGCTCGGAGACAAGACCCAGATCGCCACGCTGCTCTTCGCAGCCAACCCTGAGACCGGCAAGCTCGGGGTGTTCCTCGCGGCCGCGGCGGCTCTCATCGCGTCGAGCGCTCTGGCGGTGGTCGTCGGCGCTCACATCGGCCGGTGGATCGCCCCCGAGCATCTGCGGTTCATGGCCGGGCTCGGCTTCGTCGCGATCGGCGTGTGGGTCCTGCTCACCTGAGCGCGTCAGCGCATCTCGGCCAGCGTCACCTTGAGGGTCACCGACGTCTTCTCGCGCCGGACCGCCAGATCGACGGTTTCCCCGATCTTGTGCTGTCCGATCGCGACCCGCAGCTCACCCAGACTCTTCACGGGATGCCCGCCCAGCGCCACGATGATGTCGCCCGCCCGCATGCCCGCCCGCGCGGCCGGCCCACGAGGATCGAGCCGGGCGACCAGAACGCCGTGGTCGACCGGCAGGTCATAGGCGCTGGCGATCTGCGGCGTCACACTGACGGGCACGATCCCGATGAACGGACGGACGACGCGCCCGTGCGCGAGCAGCTCCTGGACGATCGGCTTGGCGCTGTTGATCGAGATGGCGAAGCCGATCCCCTGCGCCTGCTGGATGATCGCGGTGTTGATCCCGATCACGTCGCCGGCCATCCGCACCAGCGGGCCACCGGAGTTTCCGGGGTTGATCGCCGCGTCCGTCTGGACGAGATCGTAGAGCCCCGCGCCGCCCGGCTCCTCGATCGACCGCGCGACCGCGCTGACCACGCCGACCGTCACCGTCGGGCCTCCTTCGAGCCCGAGTGGGTTGCCGATGGCGATGACCGTCTCGCCGACCTCGAGCTTGGAGGAGTCGCCGAGCCGCGCCGTTGGGAGGTCGCGGCCGTCGATCTTGACCACCGCCAGATCGGTCAGCGGGTCCGCGCCGACCAATTTGCCTGGGAACGCGCGGCCGTCGGGCAGGATGACCCGGATCTGCTGCGCGCCCTCGACCACGTGATGGTTGGTCAACACGTAGCCGCGCGCGTCGAAGATGACGCCGGACCCGATGCCCTGGGCCGGAACCGGGCGAAGCAACGCGTCGTAGCTCAGCTGCCGCGTCGCGATGTTCACCACCGCCGGCTTCACCTTCGCGACGACGGCGGGAACCCCGGTGCTCTGCGGCGGCTGGGCGTGGGCGTGCTGCGCCATGAGCAGCAGCGCGATCAGCGTCGAGGCGAGCTTCGACCTCATGTCCCCCTCCATTGCGAACCTATTTATCATCGTTGGAGGGGGCGGGCCAATGGCGCGTGGGAAGGCGCGCGATCAGGAGATGGCTGACGGCTTCGGCGCGTAGTCATTCACGGTCGCCGCGCACTGCAGACGCTGCGCCAACCGCAGCAGCTCCTCCAGGCGTGACGGAAATGCTTTCGCCTTCAACAACAATTAGCGCGAGCGCGGCGCATCGCGGATGGCGAACCCCGAGGCGCGGGTCAACTCGTCCAGGGTCAGGACGCCTTCGTAGCGCTGTCCGGCGATGAGCCAGGTCGGATAACGACGCACGGCCGCAGTCTCACACCGCGCCGGCGCGGCGCCGCGGCCTTGGGGATCGCACTCGACGTACGGAAGGAGCGCCGCCGCGGGCCCGAACCGGGCCTTTTGCTCCCCGCACGCGGGTCACCAGTATGCACCGTAGAAGACCGCACCGGAGTCGGCGAGATGACGCGCGAGCGCCTCCTGATATGTCGAGGGAGCGGTGGGCGCACCCGTCACGAAGACGCCGGCGGCGAAGATCACGGTCGCGACGGCGATCGACGCGCCGATCGCAACGAGGCGGCCCGCCCGAGCCGCCGACCGGCGGCCGGCGCCGGTCGGGCCGCGGAGGAGCAGCGTCACGAGCAGGGCCGGAGCGATGATCGCATCGGCGAGGCAGTACGGGCAGACGGCGTGCAACTCGCCGAGCGCGATGTACGTGAGGTACGCGGAAAACGCCGTGGCGACGACCGCGAGCGCGTAGGCCGCCGTCCAGCGCCTGGGCGTCGTGCCCGCCAGAGTCAGGGCGAGCACCGCCGCGTAGAGGACCGCGCCCCACGCCGCGGTCGGGACACCGAGAAAGACCGCGTAGCGACTGGCCTGGACGACGTCGCAGCCGCTCCCACTCTCGCAGAAGAGCGCGACGGCGCCCGCCCACCTGGTCCACGCCAGGTACGCGGATAGGACGAGTCCCGCGGCGGCGAGAGACGCCACGGGCCAGTGACGCGCGCCTGGAGAGGGCTCGGCTTTGGGGCGGTTCGGTCTCACCTTCGGTCTCCCACCTTCGTCACTTCGTGGGACTGGCAGTGTAGCCAAGATACGTCAGCGCCAGCACGTACACGATCAATGCGATCCCGATCAACGTGAACAGCGGGCTCGGCTCGCCGCGCACGGCTCGACGGTCGAGAAACGGGGTGAGCATGAGGAGCACCCCGCCGAGGCCGAAGCCGACGACGCCGACGATCTCCCCTTCGATACCCAGGATGTGACTCGGGAGGTACTTGAGCGTCTGGAACATGAACACCAAGTACCACTCGGGCTTGATACCCACCGGCGCCGGCGCGAACGGGTCGGCTTTCTTCCCCAGCTCGGCGGGGAGGAAGGCCGCCAGCGCCGCCAGGATGGCGACGGCCGAGAGCCAGCCGACGACGTCACGCAGGAGGAAGTTCGGCACGAAGGGCATGAAGCGCGGAGCGTCCTCGCGCTCGACGCCGGGCGGCACGCTCATCCCGTGCTTATGGACCAGATACAGATGGAGGCCCAGGGCGAGCGTGACCAGCGCCGGGAGAACGGCGACGTGGATACCGTAGAACCGCGTGAGCGTCGCGCCGGTCACCTCGTCGCCCCCGCGAAGCAGCCGGAGGAGAAAGCGACCGACCAGCGGGATGGCGCCCGTGGTCTCCGTGCTCACCTTCGTGGCGAAGTAGGCCAGCTCGTTCCAGGGCAGGAGGTAACCGGTGAACTCGAAGGCCAGCGCCACGCCCAGGAGCGCCATTCCCGAGAGCCACGTCACCTCGCGCGGCGGGCGGTACGCCTTGAGGAGCAGCACGCTGAAGAGATGGACGAACAACGCGAGGATCATCAGGTTGGCCGACCACGCGTGGATGGAGCGGATCAACCAGCCGAACTCGACCTCGGCCATCAGGAACTGGATGGACTCGTACGCCTCCTCGGCGCTCGGCCGGTAATAGAGCAGCAGCAGGATGCCGGTCGCCACCTGAACGACGAACAGGAAGAGCGTCATTCCGCCGAAGTAGTACCAGAGGCCGTGACGGTGGACCGGGACCTGCTTCTTCCTCGCGAGCTTCTCGAGGTCCGCCAACCCGATGCGTTGATCGAGCCAGGTCCGGAGCTTACCGTGGCGCGTCTCGGATACGGCCATGCTCAGGCGCTCTTGCTCACCACGATCTGGTTGCCGCGGGTGCTGACGACGAAGCCGTCCAGCGGCCGAGGGGGCGGACCGGCGATGTTCTGGCCGTTGAGGTCGAAGTGCCCGTTGTGGCACGCGCACCAGATATGGCTCAGGTCGGGCCGGTACTGCACGGTGCAGTTGAGATGGGTGCACACGGCCGAGAACGCGCGGAGCTCGCCCGTCGGCGAGCGGACGAGGATCGCCGGCCGGCTGCCGAACTTGAAGACCAACCCTGTGTTCGGTCGCACGTCGTCGGGCTTTATCGCGAGCGTGACCGCCGCGGCCGTGGACTCGCCCACTTTCGGAGGGACCAGGTAGCGCCCAACCGGATACAGCACCGAGAGCAGGAACGCTCCGGCGCTCGTGCCGAGCAGCCAGTTGACGAAGCCTCGTCGGGTCGTGAGCCCCTCGAGCGTCTGGTCCATGTGGCGCCTCCGCGCTCAGCCTCCCGTTCGTGACTGCTGCCGACGCTCCAACTGGCGGACCTTGAGGACAAGCGCGGCGATGAGCGCCACGATGATCACCAGGAATACCACGAGCCCCGCCCTTCGGAACTGGAGCTCCCTGAGCGCTCGGACACCCCGGGCATGGGCCTTCGCGCTGACGCCGAGCCCGGCGTCCGTCTCCTTCTTCACGGCATCCACGGCGAACGCGTGGACGGCCGCGCGGGCCTTGACGAGAGCGCCCTTGGCCTCGTTCAGGTCGAACTGGGCCTGGCTGACATCCATCCCCGCGTGCTCCGCCTGGCGCAGGATCGCGCGCGCCTTGTCGGATTCATTCCTGAGCGAGTCGATGAGGGCCCGCATCTCGGCCGCGCTCTTCCCGGCCTTGTCGGACGCCGAGTGACAGCTCGCGCACACGGCCTTGTCTCTGAGTCCGAGCATCTCGTCACCAGCCTCCTGGATGGCGTGGCTCTCATGGCAGGTGACGCAGCCAGGCACTCCCATCGCGGTGAAGACCTTCGCGTGGGGGCTCTTCGTGAAGAGCTCCGCCATCACCGTGTGGCACTGGCCGCAGACGCTGC
>Ga0209157_1002944_pt1 | contig 13308 bp, 12 predicted proteins | sample GraSoiAngelo_135_FD_185892 | JGI IMG/M metagenome (GOLD analysis project Ga0209157, IMG submission 185892) | Grasslands soil microbial communities from the Angelo Coastal Reserve, California, USA - 14_0929_05_40cm (SPAdes) (version 2) | ecosystem: Environmental > Terrestrial > Soil > Grasslands ... | reverse complement strand
AGAAGCAGGCAAAGATGCGTCGCGACTCGATCGAGGCGTTCCGCAAGGGCGGACGCAACGAGCTCGCGGCGAAGGAAGAGAAAGAGCTCGAGATCATCAGGGGGTACCTCCCGACGCAGATGGGTGAGTCCGAGATCCGCGCAATCGTCACGCGCGTCGTCGCGGAGACGGGCGCGACAGGCCCGCGCGACATGGGCAAGGTGATGCCAAAGGTGCTCGCCGAGACGAAGGACAAGGCCGACGGCAAGCAGGTCGCGGCGATCGTGCAAACCGCGCTCAAAGAGAAGACCGCATGAGTGCGCCCGCGCAGGTCACCATCCTCATCCCCGATCCCGAAGAGATGATGTTCGTCACCGGCACGAACGATCAGAACATCGATCGCATCGAGCGAGAGTTCGCGGTGAAGATCATCTCGCGCGGCGCGGAGCTGCGCATCAGCGGCGATCCGTCGCAGGTCGCGCGCGTCGGCGAGCTCGTGGGCGCGATGCGCACCATCTCGGAGCGCGACGAAGCGCTACGCAAGCCCGCGCTCGAACGGCTCATCGGCGACGCGAAGGAGTCGCCCGTCGGTACGCCGGAGCAGATGCGCGACGTCGTCGCGACGACGGTGCGAGGCAAACGCATCACGCCGCAGTCCGCCAATCAACGCGCGTACACAGACGCGATCCGCAAATTCGATCTCGTCTTCGGAACAGGCGTCGCCGGTACCGGGAAGACGTTCCTCGCGGCGGCGATGGGCGTCGCCGCGCTGCGTGATCGCAAGGTGGCGCGGCTCATCCTCACGCGGCCGGCGGTGGAGGCGGGAGAGCGTCTCGGATTCCTCCCTGGCGATATCACCGAGAAGATCGATCCGTACCTGCGGCCTCTTTACGACGCGCTGTACGAGTTCATGCCGATGGAGCGTTTCCTGCGCGCCCGCGAGCGAAACGAGATCGAGGTCGCTCCGCTCGCTTTCCTGCGAGGCCGGACGCTGAACGAGGCGTTCATCATCCTCGACGAGGCGCAGAACACGACGGCCGCGCAGATGAAGATGTTCCTCACGCGCCTCGGTTACGGCTCGCAGGCGGTCGTGAACGGCGACGTGACCCAGATCGACCTCGAGCGCGGCCAGCAATCCGGCCTCATTCTCGCCCGTGAGATATTGCGTGGCGTGGAAGGCATCGCCTTCGTCGATTTCGACGAGAAAGACGTCATCCGCCACGAGCTCGTCGCGCGGATCGTGCGCGCGTACGACCGGTTCGAGAAGCAGCAGTGATCCGTTTCACGCCGCCACGGCGCGTCACCGACCTGCGCGCGCTCCTGCGCCAGCCGCGCGCACGCTTGTGGGTCTTCATCGTCGCGACAGGGTTGCTCACAGGCGTCGCGCTCCTCCTCACGCCGCCGACGCCGAGCTACAACATCGGGACGGTCGCGATGGCGGCCGTGAAGGCGCCTCGTTCGATCGTCTTCGTGTCGGACTCGCTGACCGAGCAGGAGAGGGACCGCGCCGCAGCCGCGGTGCCGAAACAGTTCGCGCCAAATCCGGCCATCGTCGCCTCGTCGCGTGAGCGCCTTGCGCAGGCGCTCTCGACGATCTCGCGCATCCGTGGCGACCCCACACTCTCACGCGATCAGAAGCTCGCCGCGCTTCAGCGCGCGCAGGAAGTCATCGTCGCCACGGCGACCGCCACGGACACCGTCGACCTGACGGGTGCGGAGTGGGACGCCGTACAGAAGGAGCTCGACAACACGCTCCGCAGCCTTTACGGCACGGGCATCCGCGTCGAGCAGCTCGACGCGACGAAGGCGGACGCCGCGAAGGCGCTGCCGCCCGCGTGGAACGACCGCCAGAAGCGCGTCGGCACAGCGATCGTCACGCAGTTCCTCGACGCGAACGTGCAGCTCGATTCCGTCGCGACATCCGTCGCGCAACAGTTCGCGCGCAACGCCGTCGGGCCGGTGCAGGTCCAGGTCGTCGCCGGCGAGGTCATCGTGCGCGAGGGAAGTGTCGTCACCGCGCAGGACATCGAGAAGCTGCGCGCGCTCGGTCTCGCGAGTCCGGGTGTCGATTGGCGAGGCGCGATCGGTCTCCTGCTTTGGGCGATCCTCATCGCGGGCGTGCTCGGGACGTACATCGAGCGCTACGCCACCGAGGCGTGGACCGACGATCGCAAGCTCGCGCTCATCTCGCTCACGCTCCTCGCGCTCACCGCCGTCACGCGTGCGCTCGTGCCCGGTCACACGTTGCTCGTGTACTTCATCCCGTACGCGGCCGCCGCGATGATGCTCACCGTGCTCGTCTCGGGACGCGCCGCGCTCGCGACGCAGATCGCGGGCGCGCTGCACGCGGGGATCATGTCGAACCAGGTCGACCTCATCGCCTACGTCCTCGTGCCGGCGCTCCTCGGCATCGCGGCGGTGCGCCGCGCGACGACGGCGCGCGAGTTCGCCGCGGGGGCGTCGTTCGTCGCGATCGGCAATGTCGGGGTGCTCGCCGCCTTCACCCTCGTCGGCCGCGCGACCGACCCGTTCGGCGCCGCGCAGCTGCTCATTGCTGCCGTGACCTCCGCGGCAGGCGCGGGCCTGCTCGCGTTCGCAGCGATGGCGATGATCGGTCACCTCTTCCGCATCACGACGGTGTTCGAGCTGCGCGAGCTCGCCGATCCGACCCATCCGCTGCTGCGCCAGCTGCTGTTGCGCACGCCGGGCACCTACCATCACTCGCTGCTCGTCGCGAATCTCGCGGAGCGCGCGGCGGAGGTCATCGGCGCCGATCCGCTGCTCGCGCGTGTCGGCGCGTACTACCACGACATCGGCAAGATGAGGAACCCGTCGGCCTTCATCGAGAACCAGACGGGAACGAACCCGCACGACGATCTCGATCCGCTCGTGTCCGCGGGCATCGTCGCGGCGCACATCAAGGACGGGCTCGCGCTCGCCGAGCGCTACCACCTGCCGGCGGTGATCCGCGAGATGATCCCCGGGCACCACGGCACGCTCGTCGTGAAGTACTTCTTTCAGATCGCCCAGCAGCGCGGTCAGGACCCCGACGAGTCGAAGTTCCGCTACCCCGGTCCGAAGCCGCGATCGAAGGAGTGCGCGATCGTCATGCTCGCCGACGGAACCGAGGCGTCGGTGCGGTCGCTCGAGGAGAAGAACCCCGAGAGCATCCGCTCGATGGTCGACAAGATCGTCGGCGAGCGCCTCGCGGACGGTCAACTGGACGACAGTGACCTCACGCTGCGCGACGTGCAGCGCGTGAAGGACGCATTCTGCGAGCTCCTGCTCGGCGTGTACCACGAGCGCATCCCGTATCCGGAGGACCGCATCGCGCGCCTCCCGCAGCGCGACGCCGCCGCCCGCTGACAGCTCGCCCTGCGACGAGCGCGAAGAATGAAGATCGCCATAACCGGCGAGCCACCCGCTGACCTCTCCCTTGCGCGGCGTGCGATGCAGGCTGCCGCGCGGCCCTATCGATTGCCGCGCGGCACCGCGGTGTCGCTCGCGTTCGTGGACGACAGCGAGATGCGCGCGCTGAATCGACGCTACCGGCGGAAGGACACGACGACGGACGTCCTCTCCTTCGGCGAGCCGTGGCCGACGGAGACGAAGGGCCGCGACGCGGCCGCGCGCCTCGAGCCCGGACCCGACGGCGTCGTGCGCCTCGGCGACGTCGTCATCAGTGGCGCGCAGGCGGCGCGCCAGGCGAGGAGGCGTCGCTGGCCGCTGGCCGCGGAGCTCGCGTTCCTCGCCGCCCACGGCACGCTCCATTTGCTCGGCTTCGACGACCAGACGCGGGCTGGCTACCGCGAGATGCTCGCTCTCGGTCGCGCTGCGGTGGCAATCGCGCGTCAACAGTCTGTAAAACGCTGAAACGCGGACCTACCCTCACCGTTCATCTATGTCGGCAGTGAGGATCGGATTGGCGGCGCTCTTCATCGCGGCTTCGGTCTTTTCGGGCCGCCCTGCCGACGCGAGCACCGCCGACCTCGTCGCGCACCTCGATCAGCTGTCCGAGGCGTTCCCCGGCGGCGTCGGCCTCTGGATCTCCGACCCGAACGCCTCGAAGCCGCTGTACACGCGCAACCCCGACGAGCAGGTCATCACCGCCTCGCTGTACAAGCTCGGCGTCCTCATGGAGACCGAGCGACGGGTCGAGGCGGGCGAGCTCCACTACAACGACATCATCACGATCCAACCGGAGGACGTGAGCGAGGACGGATCGTTCGAGGCTGTCGGCACCGAGCTCACGATCGACCAGGCGCTCGAGGCGATGATCACGATCTCGGACAACGGCACGGCGCAGGCGCTCTGGCACCTCCTGGGCGGTGCGAACATCGACGCGACGCTTGCGAAGGTCGGCATCCCAGACTTCCACGTCGCCTTCGACTCGAGCGAGGACAACGTCGCGACGCCGCGCGCGATCGCCCAGTTCTTCACGCTTCTCGCGAAGAAACAGCTCGTCTCGCTGGCCGCGTCGGAGCGCATGCTCGCGCGGCTCGAGCGGCAGGAGATCAACGACCGTCTCCCAGCCGCGCTCCCCGACGGCGTCGTCGTCGCGCACAAGACCGGCAATCTCCTCGGGCTCGCGCACGACGCCGGGATCATCTTCACGCCGTCCGGCCCGCGGATCGTCGTCGCGATGACCTGGGACGCGTACGACGAGGACGCGAACGCGTTCATCGCGAACGTCGGCGCGCTCGTGTACAGCGCTGTGCTCGAGCCGCCGGCGAATGCGCGCTACTCCGTGCCGCGAGCCGCCGTCGTCGGCGATACCGACGCGAAGCTGCGCGTGACCGTCACGGTGGCGAACGCCGGTGAGAAGGCGTGGGCCGGCAGCGGCGTCGACTCGGTAGGGCTCATCTGGGAGTTGCGCGACGATGACGGCAGCCTCGTGACGTCATCGCCGGGTGCGACGCGAATGCCGGCGCTCGCGCCGGGCCGATCGACGAACGTCGGCCTGCAGATCGCGACGCCGGGCATCCCCGGCCTCTATCACGTGACGATCGGGCTCGTCGACAGCGCCGGACGCGGCCTCTCCGCGCTCGGCGCCGCGACCGCGTCATTCGATGTGAAGACCCACCTGCCGTTCCTCGTGAACGCATCCGTGAACATCCCGATCGCGCTCCATCGCGGCGAGGCGAGTCTCCTCGTCGTGAAGTACGTCGCGCTCGCGACGTCGGGCATCGTCGACCACAACCTCATCCTGGCGTGGCAAGCGATCGACGTGCGCACGTCACGAACCGTCATTCAGGGAACGACGGCGATCGGCGTCCTCAAGCCCGGCGCGGATGGCTTCTTCTACGCGCCGTTCCTCGCGCCGAACATCCGCGGCTCGTACAAGCTCACCTACGAGCTGCGCGAGGGCGATGTCGCCGTCTCTGAGACGGCGACGACGAACGTGACCATCAATCAACCTCGGACGTACCCCGACGACGAAGGCGGGCGCACGCCGGGCCCGATCACGATCACGCCACAGCCGACACCGCGCCTGCGCATCCCGTTCCCGTCGCCGACCGGGAACGTCGTGCCGAGCCTCAACCTCCCGTCGCTGCCGACGCCGCGCGGGAAACCGACGCCTACGCCGCGCTAGGCGCCTTCGGCTTCGGCGCGTTCATCGTCTTCGACGCGAGCGCGGCGATCGTGCCGACCGCGACGATCCCGAGCCACGCCCAGCGCAGGTTCTGGCTGTACGCGATGTTCAGAAGACTGTCGAGCGACCATGTGCCGAAACCGAGGAGCGCGAGGGAGAACGATGCGGCCGCGAGTGGGAGCGGAAACTCCCATCCGGCCTTGCCGCCACCGACCCAGAAGCCTTGCGACCAGTGCGCGACGTACGTCACGACGACAAGGTCGCCAGCCATGATCCCGGGGCCGAGCGGGCCCCCGAGACCGAGGACCGTGAGGATGCCACCACCGGCCTCGGCAGCCACCGCGACGATTGCCCAGAACAGCCCCGGCCGCAGGCCGATGCTGTCGAACCAGCCGGCGACCCCAGGGACCGATCCGCCCTTACCGACGAGCCCGAGCTTGAGAAGGCCGTGCTGCATGACGACGCCGCCGATAACGAGGCGCAGCACAAAATACGCAAGATCAACGGTCATGTGAACCTCCGTGAGAGGACTCAGTACGCGGGAACAATGTGTCGCGCCGCCGCATTCCCTGTGCCCGTAGCCTTCCCGCCCATGTACACGCCGTCCGAGCGCGAGCGCATCCGCGCCGGCATCCTCGCGCGGGCACGTGAAGATCCGCATATCAGCGGCGGCGCGCTCACCGGCTCGGCAGCCGCGGACAACGAGGACGACTGGTCTGATATCGACCTCGCATTCGGCGTGAAGAGCGCCTCGGACGTCTCGAGCGTGCTCGCGGACTACTCCTCGTACATGTACGAGACGCACGCGGTCACGCATCACGTCGACGTGACGGCGGGTGCGTGGGTCTATCGCGTCTTCCTTCTACCGAACACGCTGCAGGTCGATCTCGCATTCGCGCCGGCGGCCGAGTTCGGAGCCAGAGCGCCGACATTCCGGCTGCTGTTCGGCGAGTCTGCGGAGATCACGCACGTTCCGCCGCCGGACGCGGCTGTACTCATCGGCTATGCCTGGCTCTACGCGTTGCACGTGCGCTCGTCGCTCGCGCGCGGCAAGCTCTGGCAGGCCGAGTACATGGTGAGTGCGATGCGCGACCAGTCGTTCGCACTCGCGTGTCTGCGTCGCGACCTGCCGGCGCGCGAGGGCCGCGGCTTGGATCGACTGCCCGAGGACTTGCGCGCGCGTTACGAAGATGCACTCGTCTGCGGCATGTCCGCCGACGAGATCGGGCGAGCGTTCCGCGCCGCGACGGCGTTGGCCCTCGAGGAGATCGGACACGTCGATCGTGCGCTCGAGCGGCGAGTGCGTCCGGTGATGCTCGCGCTCGCGGAGAGCTGGCGGCGCTAAGTCAGCGCCAACGGACGAGGATGTTCTCGCGCTGGAACGCGAGCTTCGCGAGCCAGAACACGACGAGGTCGGCCGCGATGAGGAAGAGGCTGAACTGCAGGAAACCCTCGTTGTTGATGACGACGCGCCCGGTGACCTGCGCGATGCCGATGCCGACGACCGGGACGACGACGAGGCCGCCGATCTGCTGCGCAACGCGAACGTCATTCACGCGCGTCGAGATGAGGATCCCGAGGTTCACCGACAGCAGCGTAAGGAGCGGCACCATCACGACGATCGCGAGGATCCAGCGCGGCGCGGTGACCGCGTTCACCGCGGCCCGGCTCCCGAGCGACGCGACGGACGCGAGGTAGATCGCGTACGCGGTCCACGTGACGATGACCGATGGCACGGTCGAGGCGATGCTCTTCGCGAACAGCAGCTCGCCGACGCCGACTGGCGCCGCGAGAAGCGGCTCCAGCGTGCGCATCTGTTTCTCGCCGATGACCGAGTAGATCGCCATCGTGAGCGGCACGACGGTAGGGATGAGCATGAAGAGGATGAGGAAGTACGTCGCGATGAAGCCTTGCACGGCCTCCTTCGGATCGAGGCCCTGGACCGCGGGCGCGGCGGCGTAGAGCGCCTGCACGTCGCGCTCGCTCGGCGGATTGACCGCCGCGGCGGCCACCGCGGTGATGCCCGCCAGCAGGATGACGAACGGCGGGAGCAATGTCATTCCGACGAGGAGCTTGTTCGCGAGCGCCTCGCGCCACTCGCGCACGCATACCGCGCGTACGAGCGCGGGCCGATCCGGTCGGCGCGCGATCGCGATCGCGGTCATGCGTGTCCCTCGACGATCTTCAGGTACACGTCCTCGAGGTGAGGCTTGCGCTCGGTGACGAATGCGATCTGCGCGCCACCGTCGATGAGCGTGCGGATGAGCAGCGGGTTGGTGCGGAGCGGGTCCGGTGCCTCGACGATGATCGAGCCGTTCTCGAGTCGCGCGTCGTGCACGCCCGGGACGGCTTTCACCCGAACGAGATCCTCCGGGCGCGGGGACGGCATGAGCCGGAACTCCGTCGCGCGTCCGTATAGCTCGGCGCGCAGGTGGTCCGGCGTGTCGATGCGGATGATCTTGTGGCGGAAGAACGCGATGCGATCGCACAGGCGATCGGCCTCGTCGAGGTTGTGCGTGCAGAGGAAGACGGTGCGTCCCTCGCCGCGAAGCGCGACGATGAACTCGCGCACCGTCTTCGCGGCGTCGGGATCGAGGCCGGTCGTCGGCTCGTCGAGGAACAGGATGCGCGGCTCGTGCAGCGCAGACCGCGCAATGGCCATCTTCTGCTTCATGCCGCGCGAGAACGTCGCCACCGCCTCGAAGCGGCGCTCCCACAGTCCCATCAGGCGCAAAAAACGCTCCGATTGCGCACGCGCGGTCGGGCCGCCCAGGCCGTAGAGCGTCGCGTAGAAGATGAGGTTCTCCCATGCCGACTGGCGCTCGTAGAGGCCGGGCTGCTCGGTGAGGATGCCGACCTGCGCGCGGATCTGCGCGTCCTCGCGGCCGAGGCGGAACCCCGCGACCTCGGCGCCACCCGACGTCGGCGCGATGAGCGCGCACAGTAGACGCAGCGTCGTCGTCTTCCCCGCGCCGTTCGGTCCGAGGTAGCCGAAGACCTCGCCCTCGCGCACCTCGAGGTCGACGCCGTCGACCGCGGTGAGCGCGCCGAATCGCTTGGTCAGCTTCTCGGTGCGGAGGACCGTCTTCACGACGCGATCGAGTCTATGTGTCGCGCTCGTCTCCGAGTACGCGGACTCGTTCGTCGCTCACGCTCGCTTCGCTCGCTGAACAGGGGCCCCTGCCCCTGAGCCGCTCCTCACTCGATACCTCTCTTGCGCGTGCTCCTCACCCGACACCCCTCTTTGTAGGATTCGCTGATTGAACCCTCCCATCGACGCGGAGCGCAGGCTCCGCGAGCTCTCGTTCCTCCACGAAGTGGCCCAATTGGCGTCGTCGGCGCGCGATTGGGACGAGATGCTGCGCATCGTCATCGATCGAACAACGGATGCGATGCGCGTCGAGGTGTCATCGCTGTATCTACTCGAGCGCCGCGAGGGCGTCCTGCGCCTCGTCGCGACGAACGGCCTGAACCGAAAGTTCATAGGGAAGGCGACACTGCGCGTCGGCGAGGGGATCACCGGCTGGGTCGCGAACGCGCGCGTGCCGGCTGCCGTGCGCCAGGTGCGCGCCGATCCGCGCTTCAAGTGGGTGCCCGGCGTCGACGAGGAGCGCTTCACCTCGATGCTGTCTGTCCCGCTCCTCATCCACGACGAGGTCGTCGGCGTCGTGAACGTGCAGTCGGTCGCCGAGCGCGGCTTCGACCTCGACGAGATCGAATACCTCCAGACGATCGCGAACCTCGTCGCGGGCATCATCGAGAAAGGCCGGCTGCAGCGCGAGGCGGAGCGCAAGCTGCGCGAGGTCTCCGCGCTCTTCGAGGTCTCGAACATCCTCACCTCGACGCTCGAGCTTGACGAGGTGCTCTCGCTCCTGGTCGCGCGTCTTGTGCGCGTGTACCCCGGATCGGCCGGCGCGGTGTTCCTGCGCGATGGCGACGAGCTGCGCGAGCGCGCGCGATCGGGGGAGCCGGGAAAGGCGATGGCGCAGACCGCGCGTCAGGCGCTCAACGAAGCGCGGCCCATCGTCGCGGGCGATCGTCTCGCGCTGCCGCTCCTCGCGGGCGAGCGCCTCCTCGGCGCGGTCGCCCTGCGTGTGCCGGCGGGCACCGAGCTCGCCGATGAGGAGGTCGCGTTCGTCGGCGCGCTCGCGAATCAGGCAGCGCTCGCGATCGACAAGGCCTCCCTGTACGCGCTCGAGCGTCAGACCACCGACCGCCTGCGCGAGCTCGAGCGCGCGCGGAACGAGTTCGTCGCCGTCGTCACGCACGACCTGCGCACGCCGCTCTCGGTGATCCGCGGCTACCTCGACCTCATCGCCGAGAGGAACGGAAAGAGCAAGGTGCCGATCGACGAGGCGGTCGCGCAGGTCGGTCGGCTCGACCAGCTCGTCGATCACATCCTCAACGGCGTGCGCCAGGACAAGACGGAGCTCGTCCGTGCAACGCGCTTCGAGCTGCGCGCGGCGGTCGCCGCGACGCTCGCCGAGCTCGCGCCGGTCGCCCGGCGCCATCGGCTCATCGGACCGCGCGCGGGATCGGCGGTATGGGTGCGCGCGGACCGTCGCCGCGTCGGCGAGGTGCTCGCGGGGCTCGTGCACAACGCGACGAAGTACGCGCCCGAGCGCACGCGGATCACCGCGCGCATCGAGAAGGGTCCGGATCGCGCGATCGTGCGTGTCTCCGACGAAGGTCCGGGCGTCCCGCCCCACGAGCGGCCGCGCCTCTTCGAGCCGTACGCGCGCGGCGATCACACCGAGGTGCCGGGCACGGGGATCGGTCTCTTCGCGGCGCGCGGCGTCGTGGAAGCGCTCGGCGGCGACATCTGGTACGAGGAGAGCAAAGGGGCGACGTTCGCGTTCAGCGTGCCGCTCGACAAATCAAAGAAGTGAGAGCGAGCGAGGAGCGGTTCACCCGCGACGAAGCGAGCTCAACGAGCGCGAAGAGATGAGCACCATCCTTGTCGTCGACGACGAGCCGGCGATGGTCGGCATGGTCGGCGCGCTCCTCGGTGAGGAAGGCCATCAGATCGTGACGGCGTACGACGGCGAGGTCGCGCTGCGCCGTCACGCTGAGGAGCGTCCGGACCTCGTCATCCTCGACCGCAAGCTGCCGCGGATGTCCGGCGACGACGTCGTGCGTGGCATCCGCGCCGTGGCGAACACACCGATCCTCATGCTCACCGGCGAGAGAGGCAGCGAGGAGCGCGCGCGCTTGCTCGACCTCGGCGCGGACGATTACCTCGAGAAGCCGTTCGGCAAGAAGGAGCTCTCCGCGCGCGTGCGCGCGTTACTCCGACGCGCGGGACCGGCGGTGCGCGCGGACGCGACGGCGAAGATCGGGAAGCTCTCGGTCGATCCGCGAACGCACCGCGCGTCGGTGAACGGCGAGGCGCTCGAACTCACACCGACGGAGTTTCGCCTCCTCGCGGCGCTCGCGTCGCGCCCCGGCGAGGTCATCGACCGCAAGGCGCTGCTGCGCGCGGGGTGGCCCGACGAGCGCGATCCCGATCCCGAGTGGCTGAAAGCGCACCTCGCGCGGCTGCGCACGAAGCTCATCGAGAAGGGCGCGCCCGAGCTCGTGAACGTGCGCGGGGTGGGGTACCGGCTCGGCTAAGGCTTCTCGAGATCGGCCCAGGTCACGAGCACGGAGAACGCGCGACACCACACGATCACGCTCGAGTAGCCAGCCAGGTCGAAGGGGGACGCAAGCTCGTAGTTGAACGAGCCGTTCGTCGCCTTCAGCGCTCCGACATACGTGCTCGACGCGTCGGACCATTTCCCGCCGCTGTCCTTCGACAGATAGACGTGCACGTCGGGGGCGTTCGTGATCGCAACATCCTCGAAGCGTAGGAACTGCTTCGCATCGACAGCGATCAGAAGCACGTCGCCCTTCCCGTTGTGCAGCGTGTCGACGTAGTGCAGCTCACCGCGCCGGAGCACGGTCGTTATCGCAGTACGTGGCGTCGCCGCGGGTGACGAGATCGAGGCCGCGCTCGTTGCGGTCGACGACGGCGCCGTCGCGAGTGTGATGGGTAGGGCCTCGTTCGCGGTGGTGCGGATGAAGAGCGGCGAGCCGAGGTACCACCCGACGATGACGAGGAGGATCGCGGCGACGATCGCCGCGCCGCGCACGGCGCGTGAGCGAGGCATATCGGGAGTATCGCGTGAGCCGGTGACAGGTGTGTGACGCCCCGCGCTAGAGTCGCGAGCGGTGGCACCGCTCGCGTGCGCCGTCCTCAACCTCATCGCCGTCGTCGTGCTCGCCTTCGTCCTCGCGCCGGGCACGCCAGTCGTCACGAGCGTCGCGGCTCGCGAGCAGTACGTCGCATCGCATCTCTTCGAGTGGCGCGCGGGGTGGGCCACGTGGATGCTTGCGGCTGCGTCGCTTCTCTGGATGTACGCGTGGTGGCGCGCACGCGTGCGGGGACCGGATGTGGCCGTCACTGTCGCCGCGATCGGTATCGCGGCGGATTGGTCTGCGGAGATCGCGCTCATCGTGACCGGCGCGGACGGATACCGCGCCATCGCGCCGCTCGCGTTCCTCCTCACCGGCGCGGTCGCGAACGGCCTTTACACCGCGGCGGGGATCATGCTCACGCTCTCGACGCCGCTCGGTCCGCTCGCGCGCGCGTACGCGTCGCTCATGTGGGCGGCCGGCGCGACCCTGTCCTTCGCGGCGCTGGTCTCCTTCCCGCTCCTCGTCGCGATCGCGACCGCGTGGCTCTTCGCGATGTTCATCCCGTGGTGCGTGTGGCTCGGGCGACGCCTGCGGTGAGGCGCGTCATCGTCGTCGGCGCGGGATTCTTCGGCCGGCTCGTCGCCGCTCGCCTGCGCGATCGCGGCTTCACTCCGCTCGTCGCGACGCGTCGCGGCGCCGACGTTCGGCTCGACGCCGAGGATGACGCGGAGCTGCGCGCCGTGCTGGAGCGAGATGACGTCGTCATCGACACCGCTGGGCCATTCGCCGACCGCACGACGCGTCTCGCGCGCGTCGCGATCGACGTCGGCGCGGACGTCATCGATCTCGCGGAATCGCTCGCATGGAGCGACGCGATCCTCGCGCTCGACACGGTCGCGCGCGCGGCCCGCGTGCGCCTGTATCCGGCGTGCAGCGCGGTGGCAGCGGTCGCGGGCGCGTGCGTCACCGCGTCGGGCATCGCCGCACCCGAAGAGGTGGATCTCTTCCTCGCGCCGGCGAGCGCCCAGACCGCGAGCGGCGCGACGGTGCACGCATTCGCCGGGTCGATCGGCCTCGCGATCAAGACCTTCCGCGACCGGCGCATCGTCCAGGTGCGCGGGTTCACCGAGTCGCGACCCTTCCCCGCGTCGGTGCGCACGGGCGGCATCGTCGAGGGTGCGCACGCGGTCCTGCTTCCGCGTGCCTGGCCGAGCCTGCGCCGCGCGGAGTTCTGGGTCGACCCCAACATGGCACTCGGCCGACCGGTGCTCAGCGCGATCGCAGAGCTCCCACTCCTCGCGGGGATCGCACGGGGCGTCGCGCCTATCGTCCCGGCGCGCCTTGTCGGCCGGCGCGATGGCGAGTTCGCGACCGTCGTGCGCGCCGCCGAACGCGTCGCGGCCTTCACCTTCCGCGCCGCGCGCGGCAGCTATCGCATCGCGGTCGAGCCGGCGGTAATGGCCGCCGAAGCACTGGCGCGCGGCGCGATGCCGCCGCCAGGCGTCGTGCTGCCGAACGCGCAGGTCGATCCTGAGGAGCTGTTCGCGCGCCTGGGCGGG
>Ga0209157_1002939_pt1 | contig 13317 bp, 10 predicted proteins | sample GraSoiAngelo_135_FD_185892 | JGI IMG/M metagenome (GOLD analysis project Ga0209157, IMG submission 185892) | Grasslands soil microbial communities from the Angelo Coastal Reserve, California, USA - 14_0929_05_40cm (SPAdes) (version 2) | ecosystem: Environmental > Terrestrial > Soil > Grasslands ... | reverse complement strand
GCCCGACGATCACCGCCTCGGTCAGGAGGGTGAGGGATTTCACATCGCGATGTTCGCGCTGGATCAGGGCCGGTACACAGTGGCGTCAGGGGCAACCGGGCTGATCCGCGCCTGCCTGGACAGCAGCACCCGCTATGCGCGGGTGCGCCGGACGTTTGGCCGCTCTATCGGAGAGCATCAGCTCGTTAAAGAGATGATTGCCCGCATGTCGCGGGATTACGAGCTCAGCCGCATGCTGTATTTGCGGGCCGGATGGATGAAGAACGAGGGGCGGCGGAACACGCGCGAGACGTCGCTGGCGAAGTGGTACGCTACGGTGGCGTCGGAGCAGGCCGCGGGCGACGCGGTAGAGGTCCACGGGGCGTACGGCTACTCCGACGAATATCCCGTGGAGCGCTTCTACCGCAACGCCAAGGGCGCCGTCATCTACGAGGGCACCCGCGAGATCCACACACTGCTGCAGGCCGATTACGCGCTGGGATTGCGCGAGGATAAGCCCACGCGCGTGACGCTGCCGAAATGGCCCTTCAACGAATGACACAACGGTACCAAGGGACCAGGGAACTAGGGGACCCGCAAACGGGTTCGCGTTTCGTTCGCCTGGTCCCCTGGTCGCCAGGTTCCTTGGTCGCCGGGCAATGACGGCTCCGTTTGAGTGCGAGGTCCGCTTCCTCATCGACGACGTCGAGGTGTTCCGCCGGCGCATCGCGACGCTCGGTGGCCGGGTCCGCTTCGAGTACGCGTTCACAGATCACTACTACCGGCCACCCGGCGGCCCATGGGACCCGCGCACGCGCGCCCTGCGCGTCCGCGAACACCACCGCCCGGCGCAGCCCAGCGAAGTGCTCCTGACCTGGACCGATCTGGTGCAGGTCAACGGGCTCTCGTTCAAGCGGTCACGGTTTCCCGAGGGGAAAGTCCGCCTCTATACCGGCACCCCTGACGAGTGCCGTGCCCTCGCCGCCGGGCTCGGCTACGACCCCTGGTTGTTCGTGCGCAAGAAAGCCGGCTTCTTCTACGACATCCCCGATGTCGGCGAGCTGGTCGCAGAGCAAGTGGACGGGATCGGCTGGATGTGCGAGCTGGAAGTGGAGGGCCAGAATCCAGCCACCGCGGCCGGGGCCATCCTCCGCAAACTCGGCGCGCTGGGCGTGCCCGCGGAAGCGGTGATCCCTGAGCCGGTGGCTGCGCTCGTGGCGGCACACCTGCGGCCCGCGGCGCGCAAGGTGTACTTCTGCGGATCCATCCGCGGGGGCAGATCCCTGCAGCCGCTGTATGCGAGCGTTGTCGACTTCCTCACCCAGCGCGGCTATGACGTGCTGACCAGCCACGTCGCCGCGCGGGATGTCATTGCCGAGGAACAGCGCGAAGGGGGCGGCGCCGCGCAGATCTATGAGCGTGATATTCGCTGGCTCCTGGAGTGCGATCTGGTGATCGCCGAGGTCTCGATCCCCTCGCTGGGTGTGGGGGTGGAAGTCGCCACCGCGCAGCACCTCGGCAAGTCCATGATCTGTCTGTGCCGCGCGGATGTGGCCCTGTCGGCGATGATTGAAGGCAATCCCGGATTACGCATCATCCGATATGGAGATGAAGCAGAGTTAATGGACCGTCTCGAGAAGCAACTGCGGGATTGGGGATTAGGGATTGGGGATTTGAACACCAAGAGCCAAGGTGGCCAGTCCGCTAATCCCTAATCCCCAATCCCTAATCCCGTACTTTGGAGTGTGCCGTGCTGCCGTGGGAGCGCCTCCGCGACAAGATCCTGACCCTTGAGGGCAAGCCCTTCCAGGCATACCAGGCGCTGGACGGCGAGTACCGGTTCGAGCGCTTCACGTTGCATGTGGACCATGTGGTCGTGGAGCCGCCAGGGGCCCCATCGCCGCTGCGGGTCCGGCTCGACCAGGCGGAGGCCAGATTTCCGGCATCGTTGTGGGCGTCCCGCCCCGCCAAGATCGCCCTGGAAGATTTCATCGCGCGGCGCTGGCTGGATGCCATCCGGAAGGCGGCCCGCTCTCGGGGCGGGCGGCCGCAGTTTGCTGTCGATGTCGGCGGTCAACAGATCCTCGAGCGCACCGCCTGCCGGATGGCGGAAAACTACGTTGAGATTCGCTGCGCCGTATTCCTGCCGGCAGAGGGCCGAAAGATTGTGTCCAAGGCGGCCCAGACCGTGTTCTTCGAGGATCTTCCTCAGCTCGTTGACGGCGCGCTGATCTACCCCAACCTGAATCCCAACACGGCGCAGCGCCACGTCGAGGTGGCCGAGGATGCCGAGGCCTTGCGCCTGCAGCTGTCCGCGCGGGGCCTGGTAGCCTTCCTGGCCGAGGGGGCGGTGCTCCCCCGCGAGAGCGGATCCGATCGCCCGATCCTCTCGCGCCTCGTGCCCCTGGCGGCGCCACCGGAGTTGAAAGTCAGCCTTGATCTGCCGCACCGGGGGGCGGTGAGCGGGGTTGGCATCCCACGCGGTGTGACCGTGATTATGGGGAATCCATTTTCCGGCCGCAGCACCCTGTTGCGGGCCATTGCCACCGGCGTGTATCCACACCTTCCAGGCGATGGGCGTGAGCACTGCACGACGGTCGCCGACGCGGCGCTGGTGCGGGCGGAGGAAGGCCGCCGCATTGAGGGTGTCAACGTCTCCGCATTCCTGAGTTCCCTGCCGGGCGGAGAAGATCCAGCGCGCTACCGCGCGGAGCATGCCGGGGATATCGTGTCCCAGGCCGCCGGGGTCGTGGAGGCGCTGGAAGCCGGCTGCTCGGTGCTGTTGATCGATGAGGATACGTCGGCGCCGGGCCTGCTGGCTCGCGACCCGCTCTGGCGTCAGCTGGCGCCGGAGGCCAGGCAGACGGTCATCCCCCTGGCCGAGATCGTGCGGCCCTTGTATGAAGAGCACGGTGTGTCGACGATTGTCGTTACCAGCCACAGCAGCGAGTATGCTGCCTTCGCCGATACCATCATCGCGCTGGACGGTTTCCATTTACGGACGGTGACCGCAGCGATCAGACAGGCCGCGCATGTGACGGGTCCCGGAGCTGGGCCGAAGGGGTCATTCGGGGGCGTCCACCACCGCGTCCCGCTCCCCGACGGCTTTGCATTTCTCCGCGGTCGGAGACTGCGAAGCGATCCACACCCCGGACCGCACGGGATCCGCACGGTATTCTTGGGTCGGGACACGCTGGACCTGGCCGCGTTGGAGCAACTGGTCGATCCAGGGCAGGCGCGGGCGATCGCCACCGCATTGATCTGGGTCGCCGACCGCGGGCTGGTGGACGGCATGCGCACGGTGCGCGAGGTGCTTGGACTGATCGAGTTGGAGATCGCCCAGCGCGGGCTTGAAGGCCTGGCTCCCGACGGCGCGCCCGGCGACCTGGCACTCCCTCGACGTCAGGAAATCGCCGCCGCGATCAACCGGCTGCGGACGCTGCGCGTGAAAAGCTGAACAGCGGGATTAGGGATTAGGGAGTAGGGATTGGTAAGGATGGATAGCGCTCGCGAAGTTATCTAATCCCTAATCCCGCAGTTTCGTCAGAAGGATTTCTCCTCTGGGATGCGAACCCTGCCGAATCACGATTCACGACGTTTGCCGGAGGGGGACTGCCGATGGAGAGCGTCAAGTATCTGCTCGACGAGGATCAGATCCCGAAATCCTGGTACAACATCCTGGCAGATTTGCCCGTGCCCCTGCCGCCGGTCATCCACCCCGGCACGAAACAGCCCATCGGGCCGAATGATCTCGCGCCGCTATTTCCGATGGATCTCATCCTGCAGGAAGTCAGCACCGAGCGCGAGATCCCGATCCCGGAGCCGGTGCGAGACATCTACCGGCTGTGGCGGCCGACGCCGCTGCACCGGGCCCGGCGGCTGGAGCGGGCGCTGGATACGCCCGCGCACATCTACTACAAATATGAAGGTACGAGTCCCGCGGGAAGCCACAAGCCGAATACCGCTGTGGCGCAGGCCTTCTACAACAAGCAGGCCGGCGTGCGCCGGCTGGCGACGGAGACAGGCGCCGGGCAATGGGGAAGCGCCCTGGCCCTGGCCTGCCGCTTGTTCGATCTGCAATGCACCGTGTACATGGTCAAGGTCAGCCATGACCAGAAGCCCTACCGCAAGGTCATGATGCAGACCTGGGGCGCCGAGGTCATTCCCAGCCCCAGCTCGCGGACCAACGCCGGCCGCGCGATCCTGGCCAAGGATCCAAACTCCCCGGGGAGCCTGGGCATCGCGATCAGCGAGGCGGTGGAAGATGCCGCCACGCACGACGATACGAAGTACTCGCTGGGCAGCGTGCTGAATCACGTCCTTCTGCATCAGACCGTCATCGGGCTGGAGGCCCGCAAGCAGATGGAGCTGGCCGGTGAGTATCCGGACGTGGTGATCGGGTGCATCGGTGGGGGAAGCAACATGTCCGGGCTGACGTTCCCCTTCCTGGCAGACAAGTTCAAGGGCAAGAAGGTTCGCATCGTCGCCGCCGAGCCCGAAGCATGCCCCTCGCTGACCCGCGGCATCTATCTGTATGACTTCGGCGACACGGCGGCCACCACGCCGCTGCTGAAGATGTACACCCTGGGGCACAGCTTTGTCCCGCCGGCCATTCACGCCGGAGGGCTGCGCTACCACGGGGACGCGCCCCTGGTGTGCCTGCTCTATCATCACAAGTACATCGAGGCCGTGGCGTATCAACAGCGGGCGGTGTTTGAGGCCGCAATGCAGTTTGCGCGGGCAGAGGGGATTATCCCAGCGCCGGAGTCGGCGCATGCGATCCGCAAAGCCATCGACGAAGCGCTCCAGGCCAAGCGCGACGGCAGTCCGCGGGTCATCCTCTTTAACCTGAGCGGCCATGGGCACTTCGACCTGAAGGCCTACGAAGACTTCCTGGCCGGCCGGCTGGAGGACTACGCGTATCCACGGCAACAGGTGGAGCAGGCCGTGCGCGAACTGGCAGGGATACAACCCTAAACGAAACTGCGGGATTGGGGAGCGGGGATTAGGGATTAGTAGTGCGGATAGGGCTCGAGCAGTTGTCTAATCTCTAATCCCCAATCCCTAATCCCGTTCTTGAAGTTCTCCGCCGGATTGACGACAATTAAGAAGTAGAGTAGCCTGAGCGAAGTTTCCTCACTCACCGCGCTTTGGAGGACGCATGGCGGCATCAGCCCTGATCACGTTACGGGAGGGTCTGGAGGCAGCCCTCATCGTCGGCATCATCCTGGCCTATCTGGTCAGGACCGGACATCGCGAAAAATTCCCTGTGGTTTGGCTGGGTACTGGGCTGGCGATCCTGATGAGCGTGATCGTCGGCGCCGGCATCTTTGTGACTGCGGGCGAGTTCACGGGTCGAGGCGAGCAGCTGTTCGAAGGCACTGCCATGTTCACCGCGGCCGGGGTCCTCACCTATATGATCTTTTGGATGCGCAGGCAGTCCATCAATATCCGCGCGCACCTCCACACCAGGGTAAACACCGCCCTGCAGACCGGGTCGCTTGGGGCGCTGGCGTTCCTGGCGTTCGTCGCGGTAGGGCGGGAAGGCGTGGAGACCGCGCTCTTCCTGTTCGCCGCCGTCAGGGCCGCGACGACGCTGACCGTGACGGCGGGCGGGCTGCTGGGAGTCCTCGCGGCGGTCGTGCTAGGCTACCTGCTCTACCGCGGCACCTACCGGTTAAACCTGCGCGCGTTTTTCAACGTGACGAGCATCTTGCTGCTGCTGTTCGCCTCGGGGCTGCTGGCCCACGGCACCCACGAATTCCACGAGGCCGGGCTCATCCCGCCCGTGATCGAGCATGTCTGGGATACCAACGCCATCGTCCCCGACACATCAGCGGTGGGCAGCGTGCTCAACGCGGTCTTTGGGTACAACGGCAACCCCTCGCTAGTCGAGGTCCTCGCCTACGCCGTGTACCTGCTCGTGGTGGGGTGGACGTACTTCCGGCCGCCGACCGCAAAGGAGCTGGCTCCGGAGCGCGCCAAAGTATGATGGGACCTACACAACCTATACAAACGACACAATCTACACAACTTACAAGAACAGAGTTATGCAGGTAATTGTGTAGGTTGTGTAGATTGTGTAGGTAGTATGCGGACCGCCCATGGGTTGGATCTCAGATCGTTGGCCCTCAGTCTGCTGGCGTCCGGGTGATGACTGATCGCGCCGGTGGCGAGCCTCCTCGGGCTAGGAGGCGCTGCACTGCAGGTCTTCTTTGAGTCGGCCAGGCCGTATCTGCTGGCGTTCACCGCCCTGTCCTTGGGCTACTCATTCTATGTCGTGTACCGCCGCCGCTTCCGGTCCCGGCCGACAATCGTTCGCCTGTGGATCACCACCGTTGTCGCCGTAATCCTCGTACTTGTTCCGCTGTTTCGCGACTAGAACCCAGTCTACCCAGTCTTCCCTGTCTCCCCGGTCTTCCCGGTCCACTGATTCGTCCGCAGACTGGGTAGACTGAGAGGACAGGGTAGACCGGGGAGACTGTTTGTCGATGACCACCGAAGAGATCATGGCTCTTGCGCTTGAGATGTCGGGGTACCTCCGCATTCCGGAGGACTCGGGTATTTTTGTCCCCGGCAAGGGCATCAGGAAAGTCCTCTTCGGGCTGGATGTCAGCACGGCTGAGTTGCAACTGGCGAAGACGGTGGGCGCCGATCTCGTCATCGCCCACCACCCTCCCGCCACCGCGGTCGAGGTCTGGAAGATCTTCCTCAGGCATGTGGAGTTCATGACTGCGGCCGGCGTGCCGGAGGATGCGGCGCTGGCCGCGGTGGCAGAGAAGGTCGAGGGGCTGAAGCTGCGGGGTCAGGCGGCCAACTATGACCACGTTCCCTCGGCCGCACGGCTGCTGGGCATGCCCTTCATGAACATCCACGCTCCGCTGGACGAGCTGGGCCGCCGGCGGATGCGTGAGCAGGTCGACACTGCCCTGGCCCCGTACCAACCGGCGAGCTCGACTGGCGCAACACAGAAAGGATCCGCGCCGGTTGGTGCGGGGCTGGCTGCCGGGCACGCCACGGCCGGTGATGTCGTTGAGACGCTGCGGGCGCTCCCAGAAATGCGCGCCGCCCCGACCACAGTGCAGCTGGTCATGGGCAATGCCGGAGACCCGGTGCGCAAGGTCGCCGTCGCCCACGGTGCCTACACAAATGGCGGTTATCCCGTTGCCCACACCTGTTTTACGCACGGCGTGGATCTGGTCGTGTACATCCACATCGACTTTGGAGAATTGCAGCGCCTGCGCGCCGAAGGCCGCGGCAACCTGATCGTCACAGGTCACCTGGCCGGTGACTCCCTCGGCTTCACACCCTTCCTCCGCGAACTCCGACGGAGGGGGCTGGAGGTGACCACCTTCAGTGGGGTGATTGAACCGACTGCGTGATTGGTGATTTGTGATTAGTGATTCGCAACCAGTCTGGTGAGGCGATGTGCCCCAATGTGAGTAGTGTGGCGAATCACGAATCACGATTCACTAATCACTACACATGATTCATGATTCACTGTTACAATGGCGGTGATGTCTCGAAAGGGCTGGCTCCTCAATCTCCGCGACGGCCCTATCCCCTACGGCGACGCCTGGGTGCTGCAGAAGGCTCTGATCGGGGCGCGGCAACGGGACGAGCTGGCGGACGGGCTCATCCTGCTGGAGCACGAGCCGGTATTCACGATCGGCCGCTCCGCCCGGGCTGACCATCTGCTGGTCCCGCGTGAGTTTCTTACCGGCAAGGGGTTCGGAGTCTATGACATTGAGCGCGGAGGTAGTGTGACCTACCACGGGCCGGGCCAGCTGGTAGGCTATCCCATTCTGGACCTGCGCGCCTACAACGAGGACGTCGTGAAGTACGTGCGGTCGCTGGAGGAGACGATCCTCCGCACGCTGCAGGATTTCGGCCTCGCCGCGCAGCGGCTGCGCGGTTTTCCTGGCGTCTGGGCCGGCTACGAGAAGATCGCAGCGGTCGGGGTCGCCGTCAAACGCAAGGTGACCATGCACGGGTTCGCCCTCAATGTCGGCCCTGATCTCGCGCCCTTCGACTACATCAATCCCTGCGGGATCGGACGCCCCGTCACCTCGATGGCCCGCCTGCTCGGACGGCCGCTGACTGTCGACGAGGTCCGGCCGGCGTATGCACGCAGGTTTGCCGAGGTGTTCGATCTGACGCTGGAGGCAGTCGCGCGCGAGGATCTCCTGCGCGCCGTATCCGGGCACGCCGTCGCCGCATCAGCATAACCGATGACACGCCGGCGGTTTGAGACCCGCGCGATTCATGATGGCCAGGACCCGGATCCGACGACCGGCGCGGTGATGACCCCGATCTATCAGACCTCGACGTACGCGCAGCCCGAACCGGCAGTGCATAAAGGATACGACTACAGCCGGACCGCAAATCCAACGCGAACCGCGCTGGAGACCTGCCTGGCGTCTTTGGAGGACGCCGCCTACGGCCTGGCCTTTGCGTCGGGCATGGCGGCGATCACGACCATCGCCTACCTCCTCAACCCCGGCGATCGCGTCCTCGGCCCCGACGACATCTACGGAGGCACGCACCGGCTGCTCGTCCGGGTGCTGCAGCGGTATGGGATCCGGCCCACGTTCGTCGATATGACCGACCTCACCCGCGTCGAGGCGGCGCTGGCCGACCGGCCGCGGATGGTAGTGATCGAGACTCCCACCAACCCCTATTTGAAGATTCTCGACATCGCCCGGATCGCGGAACTTGCGCATGCGCATGATGCGCTCGTTGTCGTTGACAACACCTTCGCGTCCCCGTACTTCCAGCAACCGCTGACGCTGGGGGCGGATCTCGCCGTGCATTCCACCACCAAATATCTAGGCGGTCATAGCGACGTGGTGGGTGGCGGCGCGATGACCAACAGCAAGGAGATCCATGAGACCCTGAAGTTTCACCAGAACGCGGCGGGCGCGGTGCCCGGTCCGTTTGACTGCTGGCTGGTCTTGCGGGGAATCAAGACCCTGGCGGTGCGGATGGAACGCCACGCCGCGAACGCGTTGCAGGTGGCGCAGTTCCTCCGGGGGCATCCGGCCGTGGCGCGTGTGCTGTACCCGGGTCTGCCGGATCATCCCGGTTACCCTTTGGCCGCCCGTCAGATGACAGGGTTTGGTGGGATGGTGTCGGTGGTGCTCAAGGGCGGCGGGCAGGCTGCCCGCGCCGTGGCATCGGCGACGCGGGTGTTCACGCTGGCGGAAAGCCTGGGCGGGGTGGAGTCGCTCCTCGACCACCCGGCCAGCATGACGCACGCCTCGCTGGCTGGTTCCCCACTCCAGGTCGACGAAGGTCTGCTCCGGCTCTCTGTTGGTATTGAGCACGTCGATGACCTCACTGACGACTTGAAGCAGGCGCTTGAGAAAGCGAAATAACGTCTACCAGGTCTACCATGTCTACTAGGTCTACCCGATGGTAACAGTGTACGTTCCTACCCCGCTGCGTAAGGTCACCGGCGGTCAAAGTAAGCTCACTGCGTCCGGGAGAACCGTCAGAGAGTTACTTGACGGATTGGAGCGCACACACTCGGGGATCCGCCAGCAGCTGTGTGACGAGACGGGGGAGGTGCGCAGCTTCATCAACATTTTCGTCAATGGGACCGAGATCCGCCAGCTCGAAGGACTCTCCACGCCGGTCCAGGATGGCGACGAGGTGTCGATCATTCCCGCGATGGCGGGAGGTCGGGGCAAGAGCGTGGCTCGGAAAGCGAAAACCCCAGCGTCCCGGCACGTGCGGCGGACTCTGCCGGCGATGCGGCCCGGCCGGGCGGGAATGCCCGCCACGCCCGAGGAGGTTTACGATACGGTCCTGGAGGTCATCGGCCGGACGCCGCTGGTTCGACTCCACAAAGTGACCCGGGGCATCCGCGCGGATCTCGTCGCCAAGCTGGAGTATCTGAACCCCGGCGGCTCGGTAAAAGACCGTATTGGACCGGCGATGATCGAAGACGCAGAGCGCCGCGGTTTGCTCCGGCCGGGGGGCACGATCGTAGAGGCGACGTCCGGGAATACCGGCGTCGGCGTGGCCATTGCCGCGGCGGTGCGCGGATATCGCACCATCTTCGTCATGCCGGATAAGATGTCCGAAGAGAAGATCCGCCTGCTGCGGGCCTTCGGCGCGCGCGTGATCATCACTCCCACCGCGGTGGCACCCGAGGATCCCCGCAGTTACTACAACGTCAGCCGCCGCATCGCCGAAGAAACGCCCAACAGCTTCTATGCCAATCAGTACGCCAACCCCGCCAACCCGCAGGCGCACTACGACAGCACTGGCCCGGAGATCTGGCGGCAGACGGGGGGACGTCTCGACGTCGTGGTGGCCAGCATGGGCACGGGCGGGACGATCTCCGGCGCCGGAAAGTTTTTGAAGGAGCGTCATCCAGGACTGCGGGTGATTGGCGTCGACCCCGTGGGGTCCGTCTTCTATGACTACTTCAAGACCGGCACCATGCCGGAGCCGCACACGTACAAGGTCGAAGGCATCGGCGAAGACTTTCTCCCCAAGACGATGGATTTCTCGGTGGTGGATGACGTCGTGCAGGTCAGCGACCGCGAGGCCTTCCTGACCACGCGCCGGCTGGTGCGCGAGGAGGGTCTGTTCTGCGGCGGCAGCGGCGGTGCGGCCGTCGCCGGCGCGCTAAAGTACGCGCGCACACTTCCCGAGATGGGCGCCGGGCTGCGCGTGGTGGTGATCCTGCCGGACTCCGGCTCACGGTACCTGTCAAAGATCTTCTCCGACGACTGGATGCGCGAGCACGGCATGCTGGAGCGGGAACTGGGGACCGTCGGCGACTTGGTGCGCTCGCGGACGATCCCGCTCGTCACGGCCACCCGCACCGATGCCGTCAACGAGGTCGTCGCCAAGATGAAGCAGTATGACGTTTCACAACTCCCTGTGCTCGAGGACGGCCGGCTGGTGGGCATGATCAGCGAAGTGGACCTGCTCACGTACCTGCTGGACGGATCGCACCGGCCATCCGATCCGATCCAGCCCATCATCGATCCTGCTCCGCCGGTCGTCGATCCCGACAGCCCCCTCGATGGCCTGGCCGACATCTTCCTGTCCAGCAACGCGGCCGTCGTCGTGGATCATGGCGCGGTTGCCGGAATTGTCACCAAGATTGACGTCATCGACCATCTCGCGAAACAGCTGGGACGCTAACTGCCGAGTCTACCCAGTCTTCCCGGTCTCCACGGTCTTCCCAGTCTCCAAGCCCTTTCGGATGAGCACACAGACTGGGTAGACTGGGAGGACTGGGGAGACTGTGGAGACTGGCTGAGACAATGACGGACGACAAGGCGAAAGTGGGGGCGACCCTGCGTTTGCCGGAGGGGCGATCGCTTCCCGATTTGCGTATCGTTCCCCGGGCCGAGGTGCACCTGCACGAGGACACCGATCCTGCGCGGGTGCAGCGGCTCGTCACGCGCCTGCGTACCGAGGGAGTCTTGCGGAATCCGCTCATCGCGGCGCCGCGCTCTGACGGCGGTTTTGTCATCCTCGACGGCGCCAACCGCACCACCGCCTTGCTGGCCCTCGAAGCGCCCGCGGTACTCCTCCAGGTGGTCGAGTACGAAGATCCCGCCGTCAGGTTGGACGTGTGGTGTCACCTCCTCGCGCAACCGGTCGACCTGCCTGGGCTCCTGCGCGCCAGGGGCCTCTCCATCCGTGAGATCAGCCCAGCCGAGGTCTCGCGCCGCCCACCCGAGCGGTCCAGCGGCTGCTATGTGATCACATCAGGCGGGGCCGTCGAGGTGTCCCCGGCTGTCCACCATTCCCTCGCCGAGACCCTGGCGGCAGTGGTGGACGCATACAAAACCACGAACCGGATCTACCGGGTGATGAGCGCGGACCTGGAGGCGCTGAGAGAAGAGTACGGGTCCGTCGCGGCCGTGGTTGTATTTCCCACCTTCACCAAGCGCGACATCCTTGAGATCTCCCGCGCGCCGGTCAAGCTGCCCGCCGGCATCACGCGTCACCTCATCCCCGGCCGTGCCCTGCGCGTGAACCTCCCGCTCGATGTGCTCACCTCGCCAGGCGAGATCGAGCAGAAGAATCGCTGGCTGGCCGACGAGATTCACCGACGCCTGCTCGAGAATCGAATCCGGTACTATCCAGAATCGTCGTTCTTGTTCGACGAGTGAGTAGTTCGTCGCTCGTCGACGCCATCGGCAATACTCCGCTGCTCCGTCTCACCGGCGTGACCCGGGACCTGCCGCGAGAGGTGGAGATGTATGTCAAGGCCGAGTGGTTCAACCCCGGCGGATCGGTAAAAGACCGGCCGGTCCGCCAGATCATCCTCGACGCCGAACGGGACCGGCGCCTGGGCCCGGATCGAACCATTCTCGATTCCTCATCGGGCAACGCCGGCATCGCCTACGCGATGATCGGCGCCGCCAGAGGGTACCGCGTGCATCTGGTCGTGCCCGGCAACGTCAGCGAGGAGCGCAAGCACATCCTCCGTGCGTACGGGGCCGAGGTCGAATACTCCGATCCGCTGGAAGGAGCCGACGGGGCGATCCTGGTGGCGCGCCGCCTGGCGGAACACGGCGGTAACCGCTACTTCTACGCGGATCAATACAATAATCCCAGCAATCCCCGCGCGCACTATGAGACGACCGCGCCGGAAATCTTCGCCCAGACGGAGGGGCGCGTGACGCACGTTGTCGCCGGCCTGGGCACGAGCGGCACCATCGTCGGTGCGGGGCGGCGCCTGCGCGAGCTGGTGCGGAGCGTGCAGATTGTGGCTGTCGAGCCCGAGAGCGCCCTGCACGGCATCGAGGGATTGAAGCACATGGCCAGTGCCATCGTGCCCGGAATTTATGATCCGTCGGTGCATCAGCGCAAGATCTCGGTGCGCACCGAGACCGCCTACGCAGTTGCCCGGCGCCTGGCGCGGGAGGAGGGGTTGCTGGTGGGGCAATCGTCGGGAGCGGCGGTGGCCGGCGCGCTGGAAGTGGCGGCTGAGCTGAAGGAAGGCGTCATCGTGGTGGTCTGTCCTGATGGCGGGGACCGGTATCTGTCGACGGCCTTATGGCGAACGAAGTAACGGAAACGCGGAATCGGGGAAACGGGGAAACGCGACAGGGCAGGCTCAAGAACGACCGCTTCGCGTTTCCGTCCTTCCCTTGTTCCTCCCTCTAATTCTGTTATATAGTTAAGGATGACGGTGCTGGAATTGAGTCGGGACCAGGCCAAGGCACTCATCGCGCACGCCCAGGAGGAAGCCCCGAATGAGTGCTGCGGCCTGCTGGCCGGGCGTAACGGCCGGGTGGAACGGGTCTATCCGGGCACGAACGTCGACCACAGTCCGTATACGTACTTGATGGATCCTAAAGA
>Ga0209157_1002934_pt1 | contig 13325 bp, 15 predicted proteins | sample GraSoiAngelo_135_FD_185892 | JGI IMG/M metagenome (GOLD analysis project Ga0209157, IMG submission 185892) | Grasslands soil microbial communities from the Angelo Coastal Reserve, California, USA - 14_0929_05_40cm (SPAdes) (version 2) | ecosystem: Environmental > Terrestrial > Soil > Grasslands ... | reverse complement strand
CATGTTGCCGTGGGGGATGCAGTCCCGGCGCAGATTGCAAGGATCGCGACGACTCCCAAGCGAACCACAGTCGAAATGAATTTTCTTGGTCGCACCTACGAAGTACTGGTCGCGCCGGTTAAGGACCAAGACGTAAATCTCTATTTCAACGACATCACGGAGCGCAAGAAGGCAGAAGCCGCGCTCAAAAAATCGAGAGACCTCTTGGAGAAGCGGGTGAGGACACGAACGGCAGAATTGCACGCGGCGAATGAGGAACTCAACAGCGAGATCATCCGGGGCAAGGGCCTCGAAAGTCAGATTCTCGAAATCAGCGACCGCGAGCAGGAACGGCTCGGCCAGGAACTGCACGACGGGCTTTGTCAGCAATTGACGGCGATCGGGTTCCTGGCCCGCGCCACCGCGCTGCGGTTAAAGGATCATCGCGTGGTGCAAACGGACGATCTGGAAAAAATCGCGCAGTTAATCAACAGCTCGGTCATGGACGCGCGCAATATCGCGCGCGATCTGCACAAGGAAGAGATCGACGCCGCCGAATTTCCCTCCGCGCTGCGAGATCTGGTCGAAAGAAAAATTTGGCGAACATCCTGCCGGCTCGACTTGAAAACGGAAATGAACATCGAAGACGACAATGTTGCCTCACAACTTTATCGGATTTTGCGGGAAGCGCTCATCAATGCGAACAAACACGCTCGCGCCACCCAAATTGTGTTGGAGGTTCGGCGATTGAAAAACGACCTCATTTTCAGCGTGACCGACAATGGCGTCGGATTTAACACGAAAACAAAGACCGGCCACGGTTTGGGCTTCCACATCATGAAGTACCGCGCCGAATCGATCGGTGCTCGATTAGAATTCGAGTCTCTCAAGAAAGGCGGCGCGCGTGTCGCCTGCTACTTGCCGATGACGATGACCAAATGAAAAGCGCGACCACAATAAGGGAAAGTTCGAAACCGAGCTCCAAGTCGGGGCGGGCAAAACGCATCGTCATCGTTGACGATCATCCGCTGTTTCGAAAAGGACTCGAACAGTTGATCAACAGTTCGGACGACGCTTTCAATATCTGCGGTGAGGCGGGAGACGCGGCCGAAGGCATGAGCGCAATTCGACAATTGAAGCCTGATCTGGCGATTGTCGATCTTAGTTTGCCCGGCGCCAACGGGATCGAGTTGATCAAGAATATCCGCGCTGAATTCCAAAAGCTACCGGTGCTTATTCTCTCGATGCACGACGAATCGCTCTACGCTTTGCGCGCATTGCGCGCCGGAGCGCAGGGTTACGTGATGAAACAGGAAGCGCTCGAAAATGTGATCAACGCGATCCGCGAAGTGCTCGCCGGCCGGCCGTATCTGAGTCATGACATGTCGGCGAAACTGATCACCAATTTCGCGAGCGGATCCAATCAGGCGAACCCGACTGATAAGTTGAGCGATCGCGAGCTCGAGATCCTCGAATTGTTCGGGAAAGGCCGCGACGTTCACGAAATCGCACGGGCATTGCACATCAGCGCTAAAACGGTGGAGACGCATCGCGCGCACATCAAAGAGAAATTGAATTTGAAGAACGCCCGCCAGGTGACTCGGTTTGCGGTGCAATGGTTGGAAGGCCAGGCGCCGTGAAGAAGATTTATCGAATTAAAGATTTAGTGATTTAACGATTGAGTCATGGATAGACTCGATCAAGCCAAACGATTGCAGGATCGAACGAAGAAGTTTGCCGTTCGCGTTATCAAAGCATTTACAAGACTCCCGAAGAATGAAACGACGCGAACGGTCGGCCGCCAATTTCTTAGATCAGGTACTTCGCTTGCAGCCAACTACCGAGCCGCCTGCCGCGCGCGATCCGCGGCCAACTTTATTTCGAAGATTGCGATCGTTACCGAAGAAACAGACGAAACTCTTTTTTGGTTCGAATTGTTGGTCGAGTCCAACCTGATCAATGTAAAGTTGGTTGAGCCATTAATGTCAGAGTGCGATGAACTATTGAAGATATTTTCGGCATCGCTCGTTACCGCAAGGTCAAATCGTTAAATCTTTAAATCACCCAGTCGTTAAATCGAGTTACATGTCCGCGAAACAAGCCCAACCAAACAAGAAACGGATTCTGCTGGTGGACGATCACCCGGTTTTGCGCAAAGGCCTCGTGCGCCTGATCGATTCGAAAGACGAGTTCGTTGTTTGCGGCGAGGCGAGCACGGCGGCGGACGCGATGGCGCTTATCCGCGAACTCGAACCTCATCTGGCCATCGTCGATATCGGTTTGCCCGGCGCAAGCGGGATCGAATTAACGAAAACAATCCGGACCGAATTTCAAAAGCTGCCGGTGCTTATTCTTTCGATGCACGAAGAAGCGCTTTACGCGACGCGAGCGCTTAGGGCCGGAGCGATGGGTTACATCGTCAAACAGGACGCGATCGACAACATCGCGGAAGCGCTGCGGGAAGCGCTGAACGGACGCTGTTACCTGAGTCCGGTGATCGCAGCGCAACTCCAACATAACGGGCCCGATAAGCAAATCCACCCGACCGACGATCCGGTGAGTCTTTTGACCGATCGCGAATTCCAAATCTTCGAGCTCATCGGCAAAGGCCACGAAGTGCGGGAGATTTCCCATGCCTTGGGGGTAAGCCCAAAAACTGTCGAAACGCATCGCACGAATATTAAGGGAAAGCTGAAGCTTAAGAACGCGCGGCAGGTCACGCGCTTGGCCGTGCAATGGCTTGGGCAACGCGCAGTGTAATCGAACCGCGCGCGTTCGACGCGCAATTGAGGCCCGATGTCGGATGATCTCCGACATGTCGATCGCGATTTGTAGCTGGATGGAGTGAACGTTGCGACCAAAACGGTCGTCAAACTTAATTCAGCCTTTCGCTCTGCGGACCGTTCGGTCGGCGAAGGCGAGGAAAACTGAAAAGGAAAGGGCAAAACCATGAAGTTAGGGAATTCCACGGCTTTGGCGATTGTCGTCGCTGCTTGCTTTTCGCTATCTGCATACGTGATGGGAAAAGGGCATAGCGATGCAACGTCAATGCACGTGAATCAGTCTGGCCACCTGACGGGCACGGCACTGGCAAGCACCAAAGTGAAGACGAGCCCGACTCCGCCGGGACACCACTACGGCTGGCAAAAGGGCAGGCACAACCCGCACCGGTCGCCGACTCCGTAGTCGATCATCCGGAAAATCAAAGACACGCAGCCCCGAAATTTTTTCGGGGATGCTTTGTTTTCGCCAGAAAAGATCCTGGCTCGACTCGTGCGCCCGCAGCGATAATCGTTGCGGCGTGCGCGCGAACTCAAAGATCGAGACGCTGCTTGTCGGCTTCGCCAGCCTATTTCTTTGCGCTTTGTCGTTCGCGACCACAAAAGGACTCAGCCAGATCGTGACACCTGATCTGCAGGAGGAGGGCGATTTATCTTTGAGTCTGCAAATTCAGGATAAGCGGATTGCGAACCCGTATGAATTGCAGGCCGAGCTCGGCCTGACAAAATGGGCGGAGGTCGCTGTGTTTCGCGGCTTTCAACCGGACGATTGGATTTTCGCGACAGAATTCGGACTGCTGAAAAAGGAACCTTATCTCCTTTCGGCCGGCTTCGTGAATTGGTCGCCGCATCTAGATGTCGATCCTCAGCCGTATATTGAAGCTGGTTATTACACCGAGCACCACAAGATCATCGTCGGCGCCATTCACGCTGGTTACAAAAACGAAGCGATTCTCGGTTACGCTTACGATTTTAATAAGCAATGGCGCGTCCAGGTCGATTTCCAGAGCGGCAGGGAGAATTCCTCGACGATTGGATTCACTTGGAACATCACGCCCGACTTTCAAGTTAATCCCGCAATCTACTTCGCCAATTATCACCCGGATCGTTTGATGGGCTACATCGTCTTCACTTACACCTTTCATTTGTGGGGCGACAAAACCGCAAAGGCTGAGGACTCCGCGAAGTGACCCCGTAGAAACTTGTTGCCAACTTCAATGCGCGGGGAGAAGCTCGCGTCCGATGAAAAGCAGCGCGACCACACGTGCTTTTGTCGGGGTCCTGGCTTCCGCCGCTTTTTTCTGGACACTCACGCTCAGCGTCTCGCCGCAGTTACATGAACGGATTCACCCGGATGCGAATCGCATCGACCACTCATGCGCGATAACCTTCATTGCTTCCGGCAGCTATAATTATTCGCCAGCTGCTCCGCTGGTCAGCGTTCCGGCGCTCGTCGATCAATTTTCTCCAGTTCCGACTCTGACTCCGCAATGGGTTGAGTCCTCATTTCTTCTCGCTCGCGTTTTCGAGCACGCGCCGCCTGCGCACTCCTGACCGTTAACTGTCCCGCGTCTGTGGGATGGCGGCGCCTCGCGCGTTCGTTCCGTCGCCAGTTTAACGTGCGCGAACGCAAATCCGTTGGGCGATTTCGTCCCAGTTTTTAATCAGGAGTTTTAATGAACAAATTTATTTTAATTGGAGTAACGACCGCTGCGCTCGCGAGCGCGCGCGCCCAAAATGCGGCGTCTACTCCAGCTGCTTCGCCGGATCTGGAAAATCTGCGGCAGCAGGTGCAAGCGCTCACCGAAACGGTAAAGGCGCTGCAACAACAAGTGAAAGATCAGCAAGCCGCGATTGAGAAGGCGAATGGAAATGCAGGTTCGCCGCCGCAAAATCCGGAACCTTCGCCGATCGCTGCCGTCGCAAATTCACCAACTCCGGCTCCGAGCGCGCCGGCGCGGTTTCAAACTGAGGACACGTCCGTGGTCGCATCGACAGCCGCGCCGGCTGCTTCGCCCGGCCCCGGCGTAAATGCCAATGGAACCGCGGTGTCCGGAAATTTTCCAACGACCGACACATCGGTCGTTTCATCGGCGCCAGAAACAATTTCAGGCACCGGAGCTGGAGCTTCTCTGACGCAACCGATCTCGATCGGCGGCGGAGGCAAGAATTACATGAACATTTCGTTCGACGGATTATTTGCCCTCGCCGGCTCGAGCGCGCGCGATCTCGACCACATCGAAGTTGGCGATCACGATCCGCAGCAGCGCGGGTTCAACGCGCGCAACATCGAGCTCGCGTTCGACGGCGCGGTCGATCCTTACTTCGAAGGTTTCGCCAACATCGTTTTCAAACTCAACAACGATAACGAAACCGAAGTCGAAGTTGAGGAAGCGTTCCTGCAAACGACGAGTCTGCCTTTCAATCTTCAGTTGAAAGCCGGACAATTCTTCGCCGCGTTCGGCCGAATCAATCCGACCCATCCGCACACCTGGGATTTCGCAGACGCGCCGATCGTGCACGGCCGTTTGCTCGGACCGGATGGTTTGCGCGGGGTGGGCGCGCAAATTTCGTGGATCGTGCCGGTGCCTTGGTACTCGCAATTGATTCTCGGCGTCCAAAACGGGCGCGGCGGGACGGGATATTCATTTCGTAATCCCGGTGACGACGGAATGTTTTTCGATCGACGCACAACCGATCGCGAACTGCGCGGGTTGCAGGATTTTGTTTGGATCCCGCGCTGGGAAAATTCTGTCGATCTTAGTCCGACGCAAGTCGTGCTCGCGGGAGTCTCCGGTGCATTTGGTTCAAACGAAACCGGCGCGAACTCGCGAACGCAGATTTACGGCGGCGATTTTCTTTACAAATGGAAGAGCGCGAATGCCGAAGGAGGATTTCCGTTTGTGAAATGGCAGACCGAATTCATGTATCGCCGGTTCGAAGCCGGCCGCGGCGTGAACGAATCGTTTCCGGTCGCGGAAACGTTTCACGATTGGGGACTTTATTCGCAGGTCCTTTGGGGATTTAAAAAAGGATGGGTCGCCGGAATTCGCGGCGATTACCTCGACATGGAGGATTCCAAGTTCACGGATGATTTCGAACGGCAATCGCGCTCCCGCATCAGCGCAAACCTGACCTGGTATCCAACCGAGTTCTCAAAGATCCGCTTGCAGTACAATCACGACTTTCTCGCCGAGAACTTCTTTCTGTCCGATCGCGACGTCGATTCTGTCTTTCTTCAGTTTGAATTTATTCTCGGCGCGCACGGCGCACACAAATTTTAGATTATGAAAAAAAACCTTCTCATTCTGTCCACAATCCTCGCGTGTGCTTTGTCCGCGCAAGCGAAGTTGAATGTCGTTGCCACACTTCCCGATTTTGGCTCGCTCGCGCGTGAAGTTGGCGGCGACAAGATCGATCTCGTCGTCCTCGCGAAGGCGACGGAGGACCCACATTTTGTCGATGCGCGTCCAAGCTTCGTTGTTTCTCTGCGCAACGCCGATGTGTTGATCGATGGCGGCGCGGAACTCGAGCTCGGTTGGCTACCGCCGCTCTTGCAAAATGCGCGCAATCCAAAAATTGAGATTGGGAAACCGGGTCGCGTGCAAGCGTCGCAAGGAATTCGGTTGATGAACGTCCCGACAAACGTGACCCGCGCAGCCGGCGACGTTCACGCGCTCGGCAATCCTCACTTCACAGTCGATCCAATTATCGCCAAAGCGATCGCGCAGCACATTGCGCAATCGTTCTCCGCGGTCGATGCCGCGAATGCGGGATACTACGATGCGAACTACAGGAAGTTCGAAGCAGCCATTAATGCGAAATTGCAGGGATGGGGCGCGATCATGCTGCCATTTCAAGGCCAGCATGTCGCCGCCTATCACGATTCGTGGCCGTATTTTGCCCACCGGTTCGGATTGAACATCGACGTTTTTCTCGAACCGAAGCCGGGAATTCCGCCGTCGCCTTCGCATCTCACGGATGTGATCGGGCAAATGAAGGCGCAAAAAATCAAAGCGATCATTGTCGAGCCCTATCACGATCGCCGGATCGCCGAGAAAGTAGCGAGATCGACCGGCGCGAAGGTGGTGGACTTCTCGCAATTTCCCGGCGGCATTCCTGGGACAGACAGTTACGTGAGGTTGATCGACGTGCTTGTTTCGCGGCTCGCGGACGCGCTGAAATAATCATGTGGGAGGTAATGTTTTGGCCAATCGTGGCCTGTGTTCTTTTGCCGTGGTTGCTGGTTTACCTCGGCCTTCATGTCGTCCAGCGCGGCATCATCTTCATCGACATCGCCATGGCGCAGATGGCGTCGCTCGGAATTTGTCTGGCCGTTTTGTTACATCTCGATCTTGAAAGCTGGACAACCTTCGGGATCGCGCTCGCCTTCACTTTGGTTGGTGCCGCAATTTTTTCCGTAACCGGCAAACGCGCGAGTCAGATTCCGCAGGAAGCCGTCATCGGAATTTCGTATGTCGTCGCGGCCGCGGCCGCGGTGTTGCTGTTAAGTCGCGCCGCCGAGGGCGACGAAGAAATCAAAAATATGCTGGTCGGAAATATTTTATTGGTCACGCCGCGCGAAGTTTGGGAGCGGTTCGCGCTCTTTGCTGCGGTCGGCGTGTTCCATTTTGTCCTGCGAAAGAATTTTCTGCTCGTTTCATTCGATCGCGATGGCGCCTACCAAAAAGGCTTGCGCGTTCGCTGGTGGGATTTTCTTTTTTACGCCCTCTTTGGTTTGGTCGTGACTAGTTTCGTCCGCATTGCCGGCGTGCTGCTGGTTTTCAGTTACCTGATTGTGCCGGCGGTTTGTGGAATCAATCTCGCGCAGCGGATCGGTCCCCGATTGCTGATCGGCTGGATCGTAGCGCTTGTTGGCGGAGTGGCAGGGCTGTTTCTGTCGTACTGGTGGGATTTGCCTTCGGGCGCGGCGATCGTTTGCACTTTCGGAGCGCTTCTCATTGCCGTGGCCGGCTACGCCCTCGTTCGCGCTCGGCTTCGGCCAAGGTAATTGCCAACGAATCGCCAGGTTTTTTGCTGCCGCCGCAATAATCGCGCTATCTTCGAGACGTGTATCGGGCAGATCATTCCCGGTTTCGGCATTCGCACGATTTCGTGAGCGACTTCACGAAAGGCGAACGCCGCACCCGCATCGTCATCGCCATCACCGGCGTGATGATGGTGGTCGAAATCACCGCCGGCGTTCTTTCTCACTCGATGGCGCTGCTGGCCGATGGCTGGCACATGAGCACGCATGTGACCGCGTTCCTCATCACGGCGATTGCCTACTATTTTACGCGCAGGCATTCGTCCGACGAGCAATATAGCTTCGGGACAGGCAAAATCGGCGTCCTCGGTGGATTCGCCAGCGCCGTCGTGCTGTCGGTGGTCGCGCTGCTCATGGCCGGCGAATCCGTCCATCGTCTCTTTGTTCCTCTCACAATTCATTTTAATGAGGCGATCGGCATAGCCTGCGTGGCGCTGACAGTAAATGTGGTTTGCGCTCTCCTTCTCAAAGAGGATCATCACCATTCGGCGCACGATCATCATGGACAAGATCGACATCATCGCGATCTGAATCTGCGGGCGGCTTATTTGCACGTGCTGGCTGACGCGTTCACAACGTTCCTGGCAATTATCGCACTAACTTCTGGCAAGTTTTTCGGTTGGGGCTGGCTCGATCCCATCGTGGGTTTCATTGGAAGCGGCGTTGTTTTTTCATGGGCTTACCAATTGTTGCGAGATACCAGCGGCATCTTGCTCGATCGCACGCCAGCATCTTCGAACCTGCCCGACGAAATCCGGCGCGCGGTGGAAAGCGACGGCGATTCAACGGTGACCGACCTTCACGTCTGGCAAGTCGGCGCTGGAAAATTTGCAGCGATCGTTTCGATCGTTGCCCACGAGCCAAGGCCGTCGGGTTTTTATCGCCAATTGTTTCGCGAACATGAAGAGCTGGTACACGTGACAATCGAGACGCAGCGCTGCCGCGAAGATCACGAATCGATCGCAAGCTCTTGAACGGCGAAATCACATTCTGGCAGGTCGTTGCAGCCTACGCTTTCGCGCTTGGCGGCGGGTCGATCAGCGCGTTGCTGCGCTTAACGCACAAACCGCTTTGCGCGTTGATCAGCTTCGCGGCCGGCACACTGCTCGGCGTGACGCTCTTCGCGATTTTGCCGGAAAGCTTAACCAGCAGCGGTTTGTGGCCGGTCGGATTAGCTGCGGCGACCGGGTACGCGCTTTTTTACTTCGTCAGCAAATACGTTCATCACGTTTGTCCCGCTTGCGCGGCCAGCCATTTCGACGCTGATGCGACACGACATTTCGGCGAAATCGCTTCAGCGCTGGTTGTTGCACTGGCAATCCACAGCACGACTGACGGCGTCGCGCTCGGAATCGGACCGGAAACAGCGGTAAGCGCAGCTGGCAAGTGGTCGCTCTTCTCAGCTCTTTGCATTCATAAAGTTCCCGAAGGACTCGCGCTCGGCAGTCTTTTGATCGGCGCTGGATTGCAAAGAGCGAACGCGCTCGTTTGGGTTGCCTCCGTTGAGGCCACAACTCTGCTGGGCGGAGCACTTGGCTTTTTCTTTCTGGTGAACACTACCACGTTTTGGCTCGGCTTGATCATGGCGCACGTCGGCGGCGGATTTTTATATCTGGCCGCGCACGCTGTTCTCGGAGAAATGTTGAAACACGGCAAAGAATTGGTCCTAACAAGCTTCTCGTTTGGAGTCGCATTGATCGGCATCCTCAATGTTTGTTTGAGAATTCTCGGATCCTAGCATTGGTAATTTCGCGCCGACCGCGATGTCGATCTTGGATACCTCATCTTTTGACGAAACCTGTGTCGGACTTAGACCGACAGTCTATTCGGACGCGGTCTCTCCGAAAAAAAAATTGAATTCGGAGCTCTTTTCTGCTCTCAGTGAAGACCACAAATATTAAAACGATGAAACTATCCAGCTTTCGCACATTTCTCGCGTTCGTTTGCAGCATCGGCCTCATTTCCTATGTCGTAGCCGGTCCGGGCGCGTCGGGTGATCATGGCAAAGGCGCTGGCAGCGGTCCTGCGTTTAACCAGGACAACAATCCGGGCCAGCAGGGACAATCCGCGAGCGAAGGCAGTAAATTCGATTCGCAAGACAATCCCGGGAAAAGCGGAAGCGCGTGGGGACGGGACACGGCGGAAAATGGTTCTTCCAACGGAAGCTCGCATCAGAATTCAAACGCGCTTGATCGTGGCGAAAAGACGATCGATACCGGCGATCGGGGCGTCAGTGAAAGCGAGTCCTCCGAAAAGAGTGAATCGAGCGATACCGATAAGACATTTAAGGCGAGCTTGATGGACACCGGCCTCAAGGCAGGTGAAAGTCCAAGCGCCCATGGCACGCCAGGACAGCCTCCATCCGGCACGCCGCCGGGGCATCATTACGGCTGGGAAAAAGGAAAGCACAATCCTCATCGCTCTCCGTCAGCAACCGCGACCGCTTCCGCCACTGCAACGGCCTCAGCAACCGCGACCGCAACTGCAACGGCAACGCCTTAAGCCAACTTTTTGGAAGCAGCGGTCAGGAATTTGTTGAACCCAGGCACCAAAATCCGTTGATTTCGACGGTGTGTCGTTGTATTCGGTTTCCCCTGTGAAATCGCCAATCGCCTTCGCAATCGTGGCCGTTTCGATTGGCTTAATCTCGAAAGGGTTCGCTGATCCGGATCCGATGAACGCCAGCAATAGCGATCATCGAACCGGCATAGGAACAACCAGCGCAACCGCAAGCAGTCCCGCGCCTGCTGGCACCCCCGACGAAAGCAAGACCGACGAGAATGACGACACCCTTTATCGAGGTAAAACCAGCGAAACGGAGAATCCGATGCTGCGAGACGAAGGGGCGTTGCACTTTAAGACTCGTCCCAAGGAAAAGGTCCAGGAAGTGGATTCGCTAAAAAGTCTGCACAGCAGCAGCACGGACCCAAAGTTTCAAGGAAGCCTTCTCAATTCGGACATAAACGCGATCGAGAAGATTAGCGAAAAGGCAAATGAAAATCGCGAAGAGACAGATCAGGGCGATCCGCGTTTCAAAACCAAGCGGTTAACTGTCACGCTCGATAAGAACGACGAGTCGAAGAAAGTGCAATCAGATTCCAGTCCATCCCCTACTCCTTCGCCCACAACATCGCCGGCGGCGAAGAATTCGGGCGAGACGAAGTAATAATTTGCCGCCGCACCTGGAAACCAAGCTTTAGTCGCGCTTTGGTTTCAAAAGCGGAAACAAAATCACATCGCGGATTGATTCAGCGCCGGTAAATAACATCGCCAAACGGTCCACCCCGAGACCAAATCCTCCCGCCGGCGGCATTCCGTGTTCGAGCGCGAGCAAAAAATCTTCGTCGATTTTTTGCGTTTCTTCGCCCGCCTGTTCCAATAGCCGTTGCCGCTGCACATCGGGATCATTGAGCTCGGTATACCCGGGAGACATTTCCACCCCGTTAATGATCAGCTCGTAGACATCCACCAACGCCGGATCGGTCGCATTCTGTTTCGCCAATGGCACCAATTCCTTCGGGCAATGCGTGACGAACAATGGATCGAACGTTTTTTCTTCCACCAACTTTTCAAAAACGTGCTGTGTCACTTCGAAATCGACCAGCTGCGGCAAAATTTCGAGCTTCAACTCGCCGGTCGCACGCTTACGCCGTTGCTCGCTGGAAATGTCGAACCAATCCTTACCCGCCGCTTCGCGGACAAGATCGACATAACGTGCCCGTCGCCACGGCCGCTTTAGATTGATCGTGCGCACGACTTTTCCGCCGGCATCGCGATGGTCGATTGCGAGTGAGCCGCAAATCGTATCAGCGACGTAGCAAATCAATTCCTCGATCAGGTTCGCCACTTTCTCGAAATCGGCGTAGGCCCAATAAACTTCGAGCATGGTGAATTCCGGATTGTGCTTCCGCGAAATGCCTTCGTTTCGGAAATTCCGGTTTAGTTCAAACACCTTGGTGAATCCGCCAACGAGCAGGCGTTTCAAATAAAGCTCCGGCGCGATCCGCAGATACAGATCAAGCCCGAGCGCTTTGTGGTGCGTACTAAATGGCGCAGCCGCCGCGCCGCCGGCCACCGTTTGCAAAATCGGCGTCTCCACTTCCGCAAAACCGCGATCTTCCAAAAACCGGCGAATTTCGCGCACCAGCGCGATCCGTTTTTGAAATGTTTCCCGCGATTGCTCGTTCGCGACAAGATCGACATAACGCTGTCGATGACGCGCTTCGACATCCTGCAAACCGTGCCATTTTTCCGGTGGCGGCCGGAGCGCCTTGGCCAACACTTCGAATTTGCGTGCCTTCAGCGTCGGCTCGCCTGTCTTCGTCAAAAAACATGCGCCTTCAACGCCGATGAAATCGCCGAGATCGAGTAAATTGAAAATCTCCATCGCCGCCGCGCCAATTTCTTTTTCATGGAAGTAGGCCTGAATCCGGCCGGTCGCGTCTCGAAGATCGACAAAGTGACTCTTGCCCATGTCGCGATGCGCTGTGATTCGGCCGGCGGCGCGCAACGAATCGCCTTCTTTGAATTTTTGCCGGACTTCCGAGATCGAGCCGGACGTTTCGAAGGCACGACCAAAAGGTTCTACCCCGCGAGCACGAAGCGCTTCCAGCTTTTCGCGGCGTTGCGCGATCAATTCGTTTTCCGGCTCCATGCTGTTGGAATGATTATGGTGGAGAGGGCTTGTGCCAAGTGCCTGTTTTAGTTCCCCTTTGTAACGATGTAACGCTTTAACGAATCACGTCCCCAATATTGGTTTGCCAACAAAAGATCGACGATGAGATACTCAGCGGTGGATCGAGCTCTCCGGAGCGTCGTCCGGCTTGGACCGATGATAATTAGGCGGCGAAGCCGCATTTGTTTAACATCGTCCCCGGAGCGGCCGATCCACCGACCCATGCCACTCGATTTACCCAAAACGACCTCGAAACGCGACGGGCCGCTGGTCAAACAATTCTCGGTCTTTCTGCCGAACAAAGTCGGCGCCATGCTCGACATCGTGAAATTGTTGAACTCGCACAGCTGTCACGTCGTCGCGATGAGTGTTTCCGAATCGACTGACTCGGCCATTGCCCGCGTGGTTGTGAGCGATCCGGGAGACGTGGAAAAATTGTTCCGGCAAAACAACATTGCTTTTGGAATGTGCGAAGTTGTCGTGGTTGAGATGCGGGAGGTCGCCACCGATCTGGCCAAGCTTTTTGCTGCGCTTTTCATGGCCGAAGTGAACGTGCATTTCACTTATCCCCTCCTCATGCGCCCGCGTGGACAGGCCGCCCTCGCTCTGCACGTGGACGATAACGACTGCGCCATTTCGGTTTTGACCGGCGCCGGGTTTCAACTTCTGAGCCAGACCGATATTTCGCGCTAGCCGCGCGAGTTGACAGCCGCGCAGAGTTATCTACAGAAATCATCACCATGCCGTCTTTCTCCTTTGTTCCCAGCTTGCGAACCGACAAGAGCTTTAATGTCGGGCTCGTCGTCGTGATCCTCTTTGCGGTCGCGGAATTTTTCGCGGCGAG